>ERZ761602.3391-NODE-3391-length-22666-cov-3.978329_pt1 | contig 22666 bp, 19 predicted proteins | sample MGYA00512165_ERZ761602 | MGnify/ENA primary metagenome ERZ761602 (study PRJEB28899, sample SAMN02445085) | bioreactor sludge metagenome | biome: EBPR sludge; isolation source: Thorneside wastewater treatment plant | place: Australia: Brisbane, Thorneside...
ATGTGCGCGACCTCGGCATCAGCGACTACAACGCGGGTGTGCTGACGGCCGAGAAAGAAGCCGCCGACTGGTTTGAGCGTATGCTGGCGCTGAGCGCAGCAAAGCAGGGCAAGCCGCTTACCGAGGTGGCGCGCGCGGCCTCCAACTGGGTGATCTCCGACCTGTTCGGTGCGCTGAACGCGCTCGGCAAGGACGTCGTCGACAGCCCGATCAGTCCCGAACACGCCGCGACGCTGCTCGCGTTGATCGGCGACGGCACGCTTTCGGGCCGGCTCGGAAAGGACGTGTTCCAGATCATGCTGGAAACCGGCGACGACCCCGAGAAGATCGTGGAGGAGCGGGGCCTGAAGCAGGTCTCCGACACCGGCGCACTCGACGCGGCGATCGCCGACGTGCTGGCAAAGAACGCCGACAAGGTCGCAGAATACAAGGGCGGCAAGGAAGCACTGTTCGGCTTCTTCGTCGGTCAGACGATGAAGGCGACCGGCGGTAAGGCGAACCCGAAGGTGGTGAACGAACTGCTGAAGGCGGCGCTGGCGGGGTAGCGCGGCGCCGCCTTCGCAGGGTCAGAGCGTTGGCGGCGTTGTTTCTGCCGCGGCCGGGGCGGCCTCGATCGGTGCTGCAGCGGGGCCGGGTTCGGCCGCTGTAGCCGCAGGTTCCGCAGTGGCAGGCGCAACGGCCGGCGCTGGAGCGGCAGCGATGAACTTGATGGCGGTGCCGGTTACGGCGGTGCTGCCCCAGCTCATCAGCGTGACGCGCGAATCGCCGTAGCTTGCCTTGATCACGGCATCGGCGCCGAGCTTTTCTCCGCGCTCCCAGAGCTCGCGGTAGATCTTTTCCTGGCTGGCTTCCTTGCTGAAGATCGTGGCCTTGCGAACCTCGGCCTTGACCTCTCCCAGCACTTCGTAGGGACGGTCGGTGATGTCGTGCGGGAATACCGGCACGCCGACAGCCTCGTTCACGATCACGTAGTTCAGCTTCTTCGTGTCTTTCGCAAGACCGGGTGTTGCGCCGAGGACGGCGGCGAGTGCTGCAATTCCAACCACAGCGGTGCGAACCATGATGGCCCCCAAGGTTTTCGACTCCGGAAGGGCACCATCGCCCTCCCGCTCGCGCTTCACCACGCCTTTGGGGCAATTGCAATCGTCACGCATACGGAACATGATCGGGCATGTGGAATCCTGTTGGGGGACGGGTGTGAACGGCTGGGGATTGATGGCGGCAGCGCTGGTGCTGCCTTCGGCGGCAATCGCGCAGGAACAGACTTCGCCCGTGGCTGCCGAGGCCGTGCCGGCGGTCACGACCATTTCGGCTGGACGGCTGACGAAAGGCACCGTTCTCGAACTAATGGTGCTGAACGAAGTATCATCCCGCACCGCGCAGCCCGGTATGCGCATCGTACTCAGGCTCAACAAGCCGCTGCTCATCGATGGAAAGCTCGTGCTTGCCGAGGGCACGCCGGTGTTCGGGGAGGTGCTGGACACCAAGATGAGCGGATCGGCAGGAAGCCGGGGGCAACTCTCCGCGCGGCTCACGCACATCCAGAACGGTACGCAGCGCATTCCAGTGACGGGCGACATGAGCGCTCTTGGCAAGGGCGGGAAATCGGATGATGCGCTGAAATGGGTTCTGGCGCCGATCTATGCACCGTTCGCTCCGGGGAACAATGCGAAGCTGAAGGCCGGGCAGATCGTGAACGGTGTGATCGAGGCCGATCATGACGTGACATGGGATGCCGGAGGAAAAGCGCAGATCACGCCGACGACAGCGTCAGGCCCGGTTTCCTAAACCGTGATCGTTTCAGGCTTCAAGCCTCGCCCACCGTGTCGATGAGTGCGGCGTCCAAGGCTTCGCGCGGCGTTTTGCCGGCCCAGAGGATGAACTGGAAGACGGGGTAGTAGCGTTCGCATTCGTCGACGGCGGCTTCGACGAGGGTTTCGGCCTGTGCGAGCGAGAGGCCGCTGTCTTCGTCCGGGCCGTCGAGCATCGAGGCGTGGCGGAAAAGAAGCGTGCCGTCTGCCGACCACATCTCGAAATGACCGAGCCAGAGCTGTTCGTTGATGAGGCTCAGCGCCTCCCACACGGCGGCGCGGCGGTTTTCCGGCACGCGGATGTCGGGCATGGCGATGAACTGGAGGACGCGTTCCTCCTCGCGCCAGAGCGCGCGGAGCTGGTACGTCGTCCAGCTGCCCTCGACGCGGGCGATGAGTTCCTCGTCGCTGGCGCGCTCGAACGACCAGCCATGCGCGCCGAAATAATGCTCGAGCATATCGAGCGGCGCCGCCGTGGCCTGGGCCATTTCAAGTTCGAGTTCGGTCAATAGCTGGTCCGATAATGTTCAAGCCTGCACCATATATGGTGCGATGCCCACAGGCGACACGCAAGACGCTGCGCACCGGCGGCCGCGAATTTGCTGTGGATATCAGGCCGCGGGTGCTGATTTGCCCGGCTTCTTCGCCGCGGGCTTGCGTACCGGGGCGGCTTTTGCGGGCGTCGTTCCCGCCGCGGCTTCGAGCTTGGCGATTCGCGCCTTCAGTTCCTCGTTCTCGGCGCGGGCGTTCGCTGCCATCTGCTTCACGGCCTCGAATTCCTCGCGCTTCACGAGATCGAGCCCGCCGACGAATTCCTCCATGCGCGCGCGGAAGCCCGCTTCCATCTCGCGGCCCATGCCGGCGAGCGAGCCCATGGCGCCGGTCGCCATGCGCGAGAAATCGTCGAAGAAGCGGTTTTTGGACTGCATGGACGGGGCCTTCGCTGTGTTGTATGCGTAATATGGCGGCGCGGCGCCCGGATTCAACTGCCAGATGCGGAAGGAAAGCCCGGCGGCGAAGCAGAGCCACGCAAGATAGGGGACGAGCAGCCACGCGGCGATGCGGTCCAGCCGGGCGAACGCGAACGTCGTGGCGAGTGCAGCGGCGAGGATGACGAGGATGAGCGCGAAGCTGGGGCCGAGCAGGTGCAGCTTGAAGAACAGTGTCGACCACGCGAGGTTGAGCACGAGCTGGACGGCGAAGAGCAAGGCGGCGCGGCGCCTCTCCGGGCCTGCAGGCGCCGCGAGGATGCGGGCGATGGCGACGCCCATCAGCGCGTAGAGCAGCGTCCAGACGATGCCGAACACGAACCCGGGCGGATAGAGCGCGGGTTTCAGGAGCGTCGCGAACCAGGGGTTGTCCTCGCCCGACCCCGCGACGACGCCGGAGAACGAGCCGAGCAGCATCACGCCCGGAACGGTCAGGAAGGCGATGCGCAGCGACTTGGCGAGCGCCACGCGTTTATTCGGCAGGCGCGGGCGCTATGCCGCGCTCCTCGTCCAGCTTGCGCGAAACCGCGAGCGGTGAACCGGTGCCACGGGCGAGGCGCCGGTAGAAGACGGGGATGATGAACAGCGTGAGCAGTGTCGCGAGGCTGACGCCCCAGACGACGACGGTGCCGATCGCCTGCCGCGAGGCCGCGCCCGCGCCCGACGCGAACATCAGCGGCACCGCGCCCGCAACCGTCGCGATCGAGGTCATGATGACGGGGCGCAGGCGGCGCACGGCGGCGCGGCGGATCGCGTCGTCGAACGCGACGCCCTGGTCGCGCAGCTGGTTCGCGAACTCGACGATGAGGATGCCGTTTTTCGCCGCGAGCCCGACGAGCATGACGATGCCGATCTGGCTGTAGAGATTGAGCGACTGGCCCATGACGACGAGGCCGAGCAGCCCGCCGCCGACGGCGAGCGGCACGGTGAGCACGATGACGCCCGGGTGGACCCAGCTTTCGAACTGCGCGGCGAGCACGAGGAAGACGAGCAGGATGGTGACGCCGAGCACGCCCCAGATCGCGCCGCCGGTCTGCTTGAAGGCGCGGCTTTCGCCGTCGTAGCCGATGGCGGCGACTTCCGGCAGCGTCGAGGCTTCCGCCTCCAGCCAGTTGAGCGCCTCCCCGAGCGAATAGCCGGGGGCGACAGAACCTTCGAGCGTGATGGCACGGAGCTTGTTGAAATGGCCGAGCTCGCCCGCATCCGCGAAGCTGCGCAGCGAGACGAGGTTCGACAGCGGAATGACGTCCCCCGTGCGCGAGCGGACATAGACGTTGGAGAGGTCTTGCGGCGTCAGCCGGTCCTTGGCTTCGGCCTGCACGATGACGCGGTATTCCTCGCCACGATCGATGTAGGTGGTGACGCGGCGCGAACCCATCATGGTTTCGAGCGTGCGGCCGATCTCGCTGACGGACACGCCGAGGTCGCCCGCGCGCGTCGTGTCGATGTCGACGAGAAGCTGCGGCTTCGTTTCCTTGTAGTCGGCTTCGAGGTTCTCGATGCCGGGATAGGACGCAGCGGCATCGATGATCGCATCGCGGGCGCGGGCGAGTTCCTCGAATGTCGCGCCGGCGATGACGAAGCGGATCGGCCGGCTGCCCCGGTTTGCGCCAAGCGTTTGCCCGCCCGATGCGAAGGTGCGGACGCCCGGATAGTCTTCCAGCGCCTTCTGGATCATCTGCCCGGCTTCCGCCGTCGTTTGATCGCGCTCCGACCAATCCTTCAGGAACACGGTGACGCGGCCGTTCGCGAAATCCTCGCTCGTGCCCCAGCTGCCGGGCGCACGCACGATCATACGCCGGATGGGGCCATCGTCGATCATCGGCAGCATACGGGCCTGGATGTCTTCCATGTAGCGGACCATCTGGTCGTAGCCCGTGCCTTCGGCGGCTGTCACGTTCACCTGCAGGTTGCCCGTGTCCTCAAGCGGCGCGAGTTCGGAGGGCAGCGTGGTCGCGAGTGCGATGCAACCCGCCACGATGCCGGCCGAGATGCTGCCGATCAACAGCGGCCGATCCAGCAGACGGCCGAGCACGCGATCGTACGCAGACTGGAGGCGCTCGAAACGCTGATCGACCCAGCGCGTCATGCGGTTGCTGCCCGATTCGGCGGTGAGCATCTTCGAGCAGAGCATCGGTGTCAGCGTCAGCGCGATGAAGCCCGAGAAGGCGACAGCGCCGATCATCGCGGCGGCAAGCTCGCGGAACAGGAGGCCGGTGTTTCCGGCAAGGAACATGATCGGCACGAACACCGCGCAAACCACGGCGGTCGTCGCGATCACGGCGAAGGCGACCTGCCGCGCGCCTTCATAGGCGGCGACGAGCGGCGTTTCGCCATGTTCGATACGGTAGTAGATGTTTTCGAGCACCACGATCGCGTCGTCGACGACGAGGCCGATGGCGAGCACCAGCGCAAGCAGCGTGAGCAGGTTGATCGAGAGCCCAAGCGCCCAGAGCACGGCGAAGGTCGCGATAAGGCAGATCGGTACCGTGACGGCAGGAATGATCGTCGCACGCAGCGAACCGAGGAACAGGAAGATGACGAGAATGACGAGGACCGATGCCTCGGCAAGCGTCATCCAGACGTTCTTGATGGCTGCTGAAATGAACACCGAACTGTCGTTCGACACGTCGAGGCTGACCCCGGCGGGCAGCATCTTGCGGGTTTCTGCGAGCCGCGCCTTGACCTCATCGGCCACCGCAAGCGTGTTTGCGCCCGACTGGCGAACGATGCCGATGCCGACGCCCGATTTTCCGTTCGTGCGGAAGAAGTTGTAGGGGTTTTCCGGTCCCACCTCGACCCGCGCGACGTCGCCGAGGCGGACGAGATGCCCGTCCGCACCGCGCGAGACGACGAGTCCGCGGAAATCATCCACCTGGCTGTAGGCGCGGGCGACGCGAACCGTGAGGTTCTGCGTTTCCGCCTCGACGCGGCCGGCGGGCAGCTCGACATTCTGCGCGCGCAAAACCGCCTCGATGTCGCCCGGCGTCAGGCGATAGGCGGCGAGCTTCTCGCGATCGAGCCAGATGCGCATCGCGGGCTTCGAAAGGCCAGCGATCTGCACGCGCGCGACACCGTCGATCGAGGAAAAGCGGTCGACGAGGATGCGGTCCGCATAGTCCGCGAGCCACAGCGGATCGCGTCCTTCGGCCGAGAGGTTCATCCAGAGGATCGGCATCGAATCGACATCGACCTTGCGGATTTCCGGCGGGATCACCTCGTCCGGCAGATCGTCGGCAAGGCCGCTGACACGGTCGCGGATGTCGTTTGCGGCGTCGTCCACGTCGCGGGTCGCCGAGAACTCGATATTGATGTCGGCAACGCCGTCGCGCGAGCGCGAGCGGATCATTTCGATGCCCTCGACGCCGGCGATCCGGTCCTCGACGAGCTGCGTTATGCGCGATTCGACGACGCTGGCGGCCGCGCCGGGATACGCCACCTCGACCGAAACGATCGGCGGCTCGATGGCCGGATACTCGCGTACCGGCAGCGAGAAGAAGGCGATGGCGCCGGCCAGCACGATGATGAGGCTGACGACAGCCGCGAACACCGGGCGTTTGACAGAGACATCAGAGAGGATCACCGGGACTTCCCTGCGCCGGCTGCGGCGCCGGAGAGGGCTCCGGTCGTGGATTTTTCAGGCTCTCCGGGGAACACCGGCCGAACCTCCGCATCGTCGCGCACCTTCACGACGCCATCGGCGACGATGCGGTCGCCGCGATTGAGGCCGCCTGTGATTTCCACCATGCCGCCCGACCGCATCCCGACCTCGACCGGTATGCGGTTGGCGACGTTCTTCTCATCAAGCCGGAAGATGAACTGGCGGTCGCCCTGCGCAACCAATGCCAGTTCAGGGACGGCGAGCGCATCGCGCGGATTGGTGACGATGGAAACGGTGAGCAACATGCCGGGGTGCAGGCGCCGCTCAGGGTTCGGGAGCAGCGCGCGGACGGCAACCGAACGGGTGATGGGATCGACCTGCGGCTCGACACCCTCCACGGTGCCGCGGAACACCTCGCCCGGCCAGGCCTGCGCACGCGCCTCGATATTCTGGCCGGCCTTGACCGCCGAGATGAAACGCTCGGGCACGGTGAAATCGAGCTTGATCGAGCTGATGTCGCTGATCGTCGCGATCTCGGTGCCCGCCGTGACGACACTGCCCGGCGAGAGGCGGCGCAGGCCGACGACGCCGGAGAAGGGCGCGCGGATGATGCGGTCGCCGATCTGTGCGCGGATGACACCTGCCTGCGCGCGTGCCTGATCGCGCGCGGCGGTCTGTGCATCGATGCTGGCATTGGTGGCGAAGCCGCGCTGCTGGAGTTCGCGCAGGCGGCCGAGCTGCTGCTGCGCTTCGCGCGAGCGGGCCTCCGCGCTGGCAAGGTCTGCATTCTGCTCGACGGTGCGCAGCACGGCGATCACGGTGCCGGCCTGCACATAGGCGCCATCGGCGAAGCGCAGCGATTCCACGCGTTCGGTGACGGTGGAGGTCAATGTGGTGGATTCGCGGGCAAAAGCGGTGCCGACGGCATCGATGCTGTCGACGAAGCGCGTAGGCTCGACAACGCCGCCGACCACGGTCGGGGCGCGGCCTTCACCGCCTCCCTTTTGTCCGCCGCAGGCGGCCAGCGAAACGGCGAGCGCGAACGCAACGTGCCTTGATATCGACAAATCCCACTCCGATCAGGCGTACGCCGCTACACACAACGGCTAAAAATCATCCACACAGGCTGCAAAGTCCAATGCTTTACGAAACAGCGTCGGCAAATCCCGCGCGGCGGACTCATCCGCTGCACGCCAATCCCCCGCCGGTTTCGTTATGCCCGACAGATCGCCCGAAAACACAGTCAGATGCAACTCGAAATGCGTGAAAACATGGGTCACACGCCCTTCGCCGCGTGACCAGCGCGTGAGGGTGGGGGCGCCGGGATGCGTGTTGTCGGCCACCGGGGCGTCGGCGATTTCGCTCATCGGTAGCCCGAGCATCCCGCCGAGAAGGCCGCGCGGCGGGCGCCGCACCAGCAGGATCTCGCCGCGGTCGCGCAGCACATAGACGTTTGCGTAGCGCACCGGGCGCGGCGCTTTCTGTGCCTTTTTCGGGAGCAGATCGGCGATGCCGCGCCGCGCCGCGTCGCAGGAGTCCGCGATGGGGCAGACGAGGCAGTCGGGAGACCGGGGGCGGCAGACCGTGGCGCCGAGGTCCATCATCGCCTGCGCGAAATCGCCTGCGCGCGCGGTGGGCGTGATCGTATCCGTGAGCGCGCGAAGCGCGGGTTTGGCGCCGGGCAGGGGCTCTTCAACCGCGAACAGCCGCGCGACGACGCGCTCGACATTGCCGTCGACGACGACGGCGCGCTCGCCAAAGGCGATCGCCGTGATTGCCGCCGCCGTATAGGCGCCGATGCCGGGAAGGCCGAGCAGCGCCTCTTCGGTGGATGGGAAGCGGCCGCCGTGGCCCTCTGCAACTGCGCGCGCGCAGGCGAGGAGATTGCGCGCGCGGGCGTAGTAGCCGAGGCCTGCCCATGCCGCGAGCACGTCTCCGTCCTCGGCCGCGGCGAGTGCCTCCACCGTCGGCCAGCGCGTGGTGAAATGCTCGAAATAGGGGATGACGGCCGCCACGGTCGTCTGCTGGAGCATGATCTCCGAAAGCCAGACGCGATAGGGATCGGCCGCATTCGCACCGGGTGGCGCGCGCCACGGCAGGCGGCGGTGCGACCGGTCGTACCAGGCAAGCAGCGGTGCGGCGATTTCCTTGGGGGCGATTTCCTTGGCGGGCATGGCGCGCCTATGGCATGGGTTTCTTCATGAGGAAACCGGGTGACAGAAGGGGCGGAAGCCGCTCGGTGGCCGAGCTTGTGCCGCTTGTGGGGCGCAAGGCGTTCCGCCGCTTCGGCTTCGTCGACAGTGCGGTCGTTGCGCGCTGGCCGGAAATCGTGGGGCCGGACTATGCGCGGCATTCGACGCCCGAATCGCTGAGCTTCCCGCACGGTAAGCGCAGCGGCGGCACGCTCAACCTCTCCGCCACCGGTTCGCACGCGCTGATGATCCAGCATGTCGCGCCGCAGATCATCGAGCGGGTGAACCGCTTTTTCGGCTATGATGCCGTCGCGCGCATTGCCATTCGGCAGGGGCTTGCCGTGGAGCGCGCGCCTGTGGGCGAGGCCGTGCAGACCCCCGGCGAGGTGCCCGAAGACGTGGCGGGCAGCCTGAAGGCGATCGCCGACGACGGGCTTCGGCAGAGCCTTGAAGACCTTGCGCGGCAGATGAGCGGGACGAAGGGTCTGCCCGTCATTCGTTAGCTGAAAATGCGCTGATCGGCTTTGACTTGGGATGCGGGCCTCGCCATAGTATCCCACCCGCATTTGTGGCAGGTATTGGGTTTCTTTGAGGGTGGACTACCAGATGTTGAGAAAAGCGCGCTTCAAGGCATTGTGTTTGTTCGGAGCCGTCGCAGTGCTTTCGGCCTGCGGACAGGAATCATCTGAAGCCGCCGGGAGCAAGGCCGGCAGCGCGCCCAAGGCGGAAACGCCTGCGACACCGGCCGCACCGGCCGGGAAAGGCAAGTGGCTCGAAACCGTGAAGGCGACCCCCGAGGGCGGCTTCAGCATCGGCAACCCGAACGCCCCGGTGAAGCTCATCGAATTCGCGTCGCTCACCTGCCCGCACTGCCGCGATTTCCACGAAATGGCGATGCCGGCGATCAAGGGCCAGTACATCGCCACCGGCAAGGTGCTCTACGAGTTCCGCAACTTCGTGCTGAACCCGGCGGACTACGGCGCCACGATGCTCGCGCGCTGCCAGGGGCCGAGCGCATTCTTCGGGCTGGCCGACGCCTTCTTCAAGAACCAGCAGACGTGGATCGAGCCGTTCACCAAGCTGACCGAAGCGCAGACCGCACAGCTGCAATCGCTGTCGCCGGACGAGCAGGTCGTCACCTACGCGAAGCTCGGCGGGCTCGACACGTTCGTGCGTGCGCGCGGGATTCCGGAAGCGAAGTTCAAGGCCTGCCTCACCGATGCGAACCAGCGCGGCCAGCTTGAGGCAATCCGCAAGACGGCGATCGAGCAGTACAAGGTGACGGGTACGCCCGCGTTCGTGCTGAACGACAAGTCACTCGAAGGCGTGCACAGCTGGGCGGACCTCGAGCCGCTGCTCAAGGATGCCGCGAAGTAGCGTGAAGCGTGTGGGCGTGAGAGAGCGGGGGTCGCGTGCATTTCAGGCGGATTAGACTCGCCGGGTTCAAATCCTTCGTCGATCCTGTGGAACTCAGGATCGACGATGGGCTGACGGGCGTCGTCGGTCCGAACGGCTGCGGCAAGTCCAACCTCCTCGAAGCCATCCGCTGGGTGATGGGCGAGTCGAGCGCCAAGTCCATGCGCGGCGGCGGCATGGAGGACGTGATCTTCGCGGGCACCGACCGCCGCCCGGCGCGCGACGCCGCGCACGTTACGCTTCACCTCGACAATTCGAGCCGCCGCGCGCCCGCGCAGTTCAACGATTCGGACGATCTCGAAGTCGTTCGCCACATCGAGCGCGGTCTCGGCTCTGCGTATCGCGTCAATGGCCGTGACGTGCGCCAGAAGGATGTGCAGCTGCTGTTCGCCGATGCGGCGACCGGCGCGCACTCGCCCGCGCTCGTCAGCCAAGGCCGCATCGGCGCGATCATCGCCGCGAAGCCGCAGGATCGTCGCCTGCTGCTCGAAGAGGCGGCGGGGATTTCGGGCCTGCATGTGCGCCGCAAAGATGCCGAGCAACGCCTGCGTGCGGCTGAAACCAACCTCACCCGCCTCGATGACGTGCTGCAGGGCCTGTCCGCGCAGGCTGCGAACCTGAAACGGCAGGCGCGTCAGGCGGAGCGCTACAAGAAACTCTCCGAGCAGATTCGGATCGCCGAGGCGATGCTGCTCTACGCGAAGGCGGCTGAGGCGAATGCGGATGCAAACGCCGCGAAAGCCGAGGCCGAAGCGCTGCGCGGGAAGATCGAGGACGCGACGCGGCTCGGCGCAGCGATCTCGGCGCGGCAGGCGGATGCCGCCGCGAACCTGCCGCCGCTGCGCGAAGCGGAGGCCGAAGCCGCGGCGATCCTGCAACGCCTGAAGCTCTCGCGCGATTCGCTGAATGCCGAGCTCAACGAGGTCGAGCGCCGCCGCCGCGAGGCCGAAGCGCGGCGCGAGGCGGCGGAACGCGACATCGCGCGCGAGGATGCGCTGCACCACGACGCGCACGCCGCGCTCGAACGGCTGGCGGCGGAAGACGCCGCCATCGCTGCGCGGCTCGCCGAAGCTGAGGCTGCGCTTGGTCCGGCGGAAGCGCGCATCACCGATCTCGAAGCCGTCGTCGAGGCTGACCAGCGCGCGCTTGCCGATGCGCTCGCCGCACAGGCCGAGGCGCAGGGACAGCGCCGCGCGATCGAGGCCGAGCTTTCGGCGCTGCGTTCGCAGATCGCACGGGCCGAATCCGAAAAGACGCGCACGCTCGCCGCGCAGGCCGCCGCCGCGCAGGGCGATGACGCGGGCGAGCGGCTGATCGCCGCCGAGGGCCGCGCGAAGGATGCCGAGGCGGAAGCCGAGCGTGCCTCCGCCGCGATCGCGACCGGCGAGGAACGCCGCGCCGGGGCGGAGACTGCGCGCGATGCGGCGCAGGCGAAGCGGGGCGAGGCACAGGCGGCGCTATCCGCGCTCACCGGCGAGCGGCAGTCGCTCGAACGCTCGCTCGCGGCGAGCCGTGGTGGTGATGCCGAGCCGCTGATCGACCGGGTGCGCGTGACGAAGGGTTTCGAGGCGGCGTTCGCGGCCTCGCTCGGCGACGACACCGCGGCGCCGGTGGGCGGCGAAAGCGGACGCCGGTGGGGCGGAGCGACGAAGGGCGAGTGGGACCCTGCGCTTCCGGCAGGCGCGCGGCCGCTTTCCGAGGTGATCGAGGCGCCCGAGGAAATCGCGCGCCGCGCCGCGCAGATCGGTGTCGTCGACGACGAGATGCTGGACCGGATGGCGGCGAAGCTCTCCGTCGGCCAGCGATTGGTGACCACCGAAGGCCGCCTGGTGCGCTGGGACGGCTTCCGCACCGAAGCGGGCGACGGCAGCGCGGCGGCGGAAAAGCTGCGCCAGCGCAACCGTCTTGCCGAGGTCGAGGCACTGCTACCCGATGCCGAGGCGGTAGTTGAAGCTCTTGATACCGAGTTCGCCGCTGCGCGCGCGATTGTCGCCGAAACCGCGTCCGCGATCGACGGCGAACGGCAGGCGCTGCGCCGGGCGGAAGCCGCGCGCGCCGAGGCGGCGAAGGTGATGTCGCAGCTCGCGGGTGAGGTCGAGCGCCGCGCCGCGCAGCTTGAAGCGTTCGCGGCAGCCGTTGCGCGCGCGAACGACCAGATCGCCGAGTGCGGCGAGAAGACGCAGGAGCTGGAAGCCACGCTTCTGGAGGTTCCCGCAGCCGAAGGGCTGACCGAAGCGGTGACGGCGGCGCGCAACACCGCCGACGCGCACCGCTCCGATCTCGCGATGGCGCGCGCCGAACATGTCGCGCTCCAGCGCGGCCTGCAAAGCGATGGTGCGCGACGCGACGCGATCACCGCCGAACGCGAAGCCTGGGAGCGTCGCATTTCGGGCAGTACCGCACAGCGCGAGGAGCTTGCCGCGCGAATCGCGGCGGCAAACGCAACGATTGCCGAAATCGCCGATGTGCCCGCAGCGATTGCCGCGCGTCAGGCGGCGGCGGACCGGCTCGCCGAGGCCGAGGGCGGGCTCCGCACCATCGATGGCGAGGCGCGCGAGGCGACAGAGATTCTCTCGACCCTGCGCGAAGAACGCGGGCGCATCGAGGTCCGCGTCGAGACCTGTGAGCACCGGCGCACGGAACTCAATCGCCTGTCGGTCGAGCGTTTCCAGTGCTCGCCGCAGATGCTGCCTCAGCGCTTCGAATTCAGCGACGAGAACATGGAGGACGCGGAAACGCTAAACTCCGGGCTCGACCGCCTGACCGGCGAGCGCGAGCGCATGGGGCCGGTGAACCTGCGCGCCGACGTGGAACTCGAAGAGATCGAGACGACGCTGACCACCTCGACATCCGAGCGCGAGGAGCTGGAAACCGCGATCGCCAGGCTGCGTGGCAGCATCGGCTCGCTAAACCGCGAAGGCCGCGCGCGGCTGCTCACCGCGTTCGAGGAGGTGAACCGGCACTTCGGCGACCTCTTCACCAGCCTGTTCGGCGGCGGCGAGGCACGGCTCGAACTCATCGAATCGGACGATCCGCTCGAAGCCGGCCTCGAGATCATGGCGCAGCCGCCGGGCAAGAAGCTGCAGTCGCTGACGCTGCTTTCGGGCGGCGAGCAGGCGCTGACGGCCGTGGCGCTGATCTTCGGCCTGTTCCTGACGAATCCGGCGCCGATCTGCGTGCTCGACGAGGTCGATGCGCCGCTCGACGACGCCAATATCGAGCGTTTCTGCGATCTTCTCGACCGCATGACGACGCTGACCGACACGCGCTTCCTCATTGTGACGCACAACGCCGTCACGATGAGCCGGATGCACCGCCTGTACGGTGTCACCATGGGCGAGAAGGGCGTCAGCCAGCTTGTTTCCGTGGACCTCGGCCGCGCGGAAACGCTGCTCGCGGCGGAGTAGACATGCCGCCGTGTATGCCATGCCGCGCTGCGGCAAGGCGAGCGTTGACTTGGCGAAAACCCGCCACTAAACGTGCGCTCGCGTTCGGGGTTTCGGCTCCGGCGTCTCGTCGCTTGCCGGAAACGGCATGTGTTTCGGGTGGACTGTTCGAACCGTCCTCTAGGCATGGAGATGATCGTTGGTAGACGACCGACGCTCTGAACCGGACGACCTCGGTCGCCGGCTTGCCGAGGCGAAAGAACGGGCCAATCCGAAACGTGACGGGCTGAAACGGGAAGAGAACAGGGGCTGGTCGATCGCCATCGAGTTCATCGGTGCGATCCTCGTGGGTGCCTTTTTCGGCTGGCTGATCGACGGCTGGTTCGGAACAGGGCCTTACGGAATGATCCTGTTCTTTTTGCTCGGCTTTGGTGCCGGTCTGCGCACGGTGATGCGCAAGAGCGGCGACTTCGACGGCAACCCGGACGACAACAACTAAGGTTCAGGAGCGCGGGCGTTCAATGGCGAACCCGATGGAACAGTTCGAGATCAAGACGCTCAGCCCGCTTGAGCTTGGCGGCTATGATGTCTCGTTCACGAATTCTTCGCTGTGGATGATGATCGCGCTCGTCACGGTCGCGGGTTTCCTCTTCATCGGCACCGCCGCCCCGAAGCTCGTTCCCGGGCGCTGGCAGGCTTCCGTCGAGTATCTCGAGGAATTCATCCGCAACATGCTGGCGGAAAACGTCGGGCCGGAAGGCCGCAGATACGTGCCGCTGGTGTTCGCGCTTTTCATCTTCGTGCTCGGATGCAACCTGCTCGGCCTGCTGCCCTTCGTGGGCGCGTTCACGCCGACCAGCCATATCGCGGTGACCTTCGGCCTTGCCGCGCTGGTGTTCCTTGTGGTGCTGGGCGTCGGCTTCGCGCGCCACGGGCTGCACTTCTTCTCGCTCTTTATTCCCAAGGACTGCCCGATCGTGCTGCTGCCGCTGGTGACGGCGATCGAGTTCGTCTCGTTCCTGTCGCGGCCGTTCACGCTGGCGATCCGGTTGTTCGCAAACATGACCGCGGGCCACGTGCTCCTGAAGGTCTTCGGCGGCTTCGTCGTCAGCCTCGGCGTGTTCGGCCTGCTGCCGCTCGGTGTCAACGTCGCGCTTACCGCGCTCGAAGTGATGATCGCCGTGGTGCAGGCCTATGTGTTCGCGCTGCTCACGTCGATCTACCTGAACGACGCGGTCAATCTTCACTAGTTTCAACGTAATCCCAACAGCTTAGTTCAACGGAAGGGTTTCAACATGGATATCGCATCAGCCAAGCTCATCGGTGCCGGTCTCGCTGCTGTCGGCGCGGGCATTGCCGCCATCGGCGTGGGCACGATCTTCGGCCAGTTCCTGCAGGGCGCGCTGCGCAACCCGGCCGCTGCCGACAAGCTCGGCGGCCGTCTGATCTTCGGCTTCGCGGTGACCGAGGCCCTCGGCCTCATCGCTGCCGTCGTCGCGCTCGCGCTCGCGTTCGGTTGATCGATAGGAGCTTCGGGCCGGCGCGGCATTCGCGCTGGCCGGTGCTCTTTTGATCACTCAGCCGGATTCGCATCGGGGTAAGTCATGCCACAGTTCGACCCGTCCAATTTTCTGCCGCAGATGTTCTGGTTGGCGATCGCGTTCGCCATCCTTTACTTCGGCGTCGTCCGCCTGACGCTGCCGAAGATCGGCAAGGTCGTCGACGAACGGGCCAGCATCATCGCGGCCGATCTGTCGGCGGCGGAAGTGGCACACACGGCTGCCGCGAATACGGGCGAGGCCTATAATGCGGTGCTTGCCAAATCCCGCGATGCCGCGACGAGTGTCGTGTCGGATGCGAAGGCGGTTACGGTTCGCGAAAACGAAGCCAAGCTCGCCGCTCTCGATGCCGAACTGAATGCGCGTCTCGCATCGGCGGAAGCCCGCATTTCCGATGCGCGCGCCAAGGCCCTAGGCGAGATCGATGCCGCAGCGAGCGAAGCGGCGGCCGATGTCGTGGAGCGTCTCACCGGCGTTCGTCCCGGCGAATTGGAAGCCAGGGCCGCGGTCGCCGCGAGCCTGTCGTAGGAAGTCGCCATGCAAGTTCCCGCCGGTGATGTGACCCCTGTCGATGTGCCGCCGAGCGCGGGCGAGGTCGATCAGATGACCGCGACCGTTGCCCACGAGGCTGCGCATGACGAGCATCCGGTCATGCTCGGGCTCGATGCCGAGGGTTGGGTCTACGTCAGCATCACGATCTTCTTCCTTCTCGCGATCTTCGTGATGAAGGCGCCGAAGCTGATCGCGCAGGGCCTCGATGCCCGCATCGCGCAGGTGAAGGCGCAGCTTGCCGAAGCGAAGACGCTGCGCGAGGAAGCCGAAAAGCTCCTCGCCGAAGCGAAGGCGCGTGAGGCGCAGGGCGAAAAGGATGCCGCGGCGATCATCGCGCACGCGAAGCAGGAAGCCGAGCAGATCACCGTCGCCGCGCAGAAGAGCGCAGAGACGATGGTCGCGCGCCGCACGGCGATGGCCGAAGCCAAGATCGGTGCTGCCGAGCGCGCCGCCGAAGCCGAACTCCGTGCCCGCGCCGCAACGCTTGCAACCGCCGCCGCATCGCGCATCATCGCCGACACGACCGACAAGGCGACGAAGACCAAGCTCACCGACGCTGCGATCGGCGAACTGGACCGGCGCCTCCACTAGGCAGCGCGGTTCAGACTGAATTCGATGGGCCGGGGCGGATTCGTTCGCTCCGGCCCTTTCGTTTGTTCGAGATCGGGTGGTTATTCCGCGTTCTTCCGGTAGGCGAACATTCGCGTCACATAGGGAAACGCAACGTCCGGGCGTTCGGAAAGCGCGGGTGTCGCGCGGATCAGGTCACGCACGCGGCGTTCGACCTCCCGTTGTTGTTCAGGCGGCAATGCGGCGATGAAGCTCACGGAGAGCGTTCGCTCCACGACGACCTGTTCCGCGCTGCCGACGTGGGCATTCCGCGCGCTCCGTTCATCGAGCGCGGTGAAGCCTTCGGCCGGGAACACGCACCGCCATTCACCACTCTGGTAACGCGGTGTCCCTTCCTCGAAGGCATCGGTTATTCTGCCAAGCTCGGTGACCCACGGCATATCCGTGTCGCGAACGTTCCAGATAAGCCCGAGCACGCCGCCGGGAACGAGCACGCGGTGGATTTCGGCGAGCGCTTCGCGGGTCGCAAACCAGTGGAACGCCTGCGCGCAGACGACCGCATCGACGGCGGCATTGGGGAGGGGAATATTGTCCGCGGTTCCGGCAAGCGCCTCCACGTCGCCGTAACGCTCTACGAGTTCAGCGCGCATGGCCGCGACGGGTTCCAGTGCGAGCACCTTTGCGCCGCTTTCGCGGAGCAGCGGTACGAACTTGCCCGTTCCCGCGCCAAGATCGAGAACGGACTTGCCGGGCGCCAGTTCGACGATTTCACGCAGCCAGGCGCCTGCTTCGGTCGGATAATCGGGTCGTCCGCGCACATAGGTCTGCGCGGCTGCGGTGTATCCCGCCGCTGCGCTGTCGTGGACGGTGTTCATTATCCCGCCGCGTAGCTCGGACGGTCCGTGACTTCGGCGTGCCAGCGCAGCGTGTTCGTGTGATCTTCGGGGATGCGCACCTTGATCCAGCGGGCGAAATCGATCGCGATGATCGCGGTGATGTCGGCGATCGTGTAGCGGTCGCCGGCGACATAGGCGCTTTCGCCGAGGCGATCATTGAGCATCGTGAAGAAGCCGGGCAGCAGGATACGGCCGCGTTCGGCAAGCTCGGCGATCTGTGCCGTGTCCGGTCCGCCACCGGGCTGCGCGCGGTTGGCAAATAGCGGCTGCGTGTTTCGGTAGACGGAGGCGATGGTCGCCAGCCCGTCGAACTCGATGCGGCGCTGCCAGCATTCGATGACACCGGCTTCTTTCGCATCGCGGCCCATCAGGTTCGGCTCGGGGTGCAGCGTTTCGAAATAGCGGCAGATGGCGATCGATTCGTCGATCACCGTGCCGTCGTCCAGCACCAGCGCCGGGATGAGACCGCGCGGGTTGACGGCGAGATATTCGGGCGTGCGGTTCCCGCCCTCAGCGACGTTCACCTCCTCGATCTCGATCGGGATGCCTTTTTCGGCGAGGAAGATGGTGACGCGGCGCGGATTGGGCGCGCGGTTCATGCCGTAGAGCTTCATGGTCGATTCCCCTGTTTCGTAAACCTGATTGCACGAGGCCACGTTCTCGTCTATGCGCGCTAGCCGCAACAAGGAACAGGGTTCCCGCGCAATGACGTTCGAGGTTCGAGGACTACGACGAGGATAGACGCCGCGAAAAAGCGGCGCGGATGGCGCGTGGCCATTCTTCATCCTCCTGTCACTCGAAGACTTGAAAGTTCCGCACATGATGATCGTGCCCGCCAGCGCCCGGCACGGCGCTGCCATTGAAACGCTTCTCGACGACGTTTTCGGTTCCGACCGGCACGGCCGCACCGCCTATCGCCTGCGCGACGGGGTGCGCGCGGTGGACGGGCTGAGCTTCGTCGCGCTGGACGCCGACGGGGCACTTGTCGGCTCGATCCAGCTCTGGCCGATCGAACTCGCGACGGCGACCGGCGTGCACGCATTGACGCTGCTCGGACCGGTCGCGGTGGCGAAGAGCCTGCAGGGCACGGGCATCGGCGCCACGCTTATGGAGACCGCGATCGCGGCAGCCGACGCCATGGGGCGGAGCGCGATCGTGCTGATCGGGGATCCGGAATATTATGGCCGCTTCGGCTTTACGGCGGAGGTGACGGGGGACTGGGCGGTGCCGGGTCCGGTGGAGCGGCACCGGCTGCTTGCGCGGTTACCTGAAGGGCTCGCGCTGAAGATTGCCGGCACACTTCGGCCCACCAAGGCGCTCAGCGCCGTTCGCGCCACCACGCCAGCACAAAAAGGCTCGCGGCGAGCAGCAGCGCCAGCGGCGGCATGATGAGGGGCTTCTCGTCGACCGCGACGAGTGAGCCGGTGCGGTTCTCGACGAGGCCGAGCCAGCCGGTGCCCGCAGCCGTATCGGTTGGGGCGACGCGGCGGACTTTGGGGACGCCGTCCCGCAGCCAGTAGCTGCCGCCGCCCGAGGCTTTGACCGGGGCGGCGAGGGGGGCTTCGCGGGGGCGGACTTCGGCGAATTCGGCACTGTCGCCCGCGAGGACGTAGCGGATGCGGTCGCCTGCGGCGACGCGGTAGAGGCCGTCTGCACCGACCGTGACGCTTGCGCCGGTGATGCCTTCGCCGCGCGGTTCGAGCGGGATGCCGCGATCGTTGTCGGCGGGATCGGTGAGGATCGCGGCTTCGGGCGGGGTGAGGCCGTGCGCTGTGATATCGATGCGGCGGGCTTTTGCGGAGGCTTCGAGGCGGTTTTCGTCGAGATCGGGCTCCTGCATCAGCCAGTGCGCGATGCGGCGGAGAAGCTCCGCGTGCGGCCCCGCGCCGTCAACACCGCGCGACCACCACCAGACGTTCGTGGAGGCGATGAGGCCGACGCGCCCGCGCCCGACACGGTCGAGGATGACGAGCGGCTTGTCTCCGGCGCCCGACATCAACACCTCGCCGGAGGTCGGCGTCATGTCGCTCTGCGAACCCCAGCGGCCCCACGCATCGTTGCCCCAGATTTTCGGAAGCTCAGCGGTGACGGGATGGCGGCGGCCCGTGGGGGTGAGCAGCGGGCGGAACGGCACTTCGATGCCCGGCCCGGCGGTGCGCGCGGGGAGAACGGGCGCAAGTTCGGTGGCGGCGAGGCCGCCTTCGGACGCGAATTCCTCACCCGTGACGACGAGCAGACCGCCCCCGTCTTTCACGCGCGCGCCGAGATCCTGGAAATAGATCGGCGAGAGCAGCTCGGAGAGGCTGAAACGGTCGAAGATGATGAGATCGAAGTCGCCGAGATGCTGCTCGAATAGTTCCTCGACGGGGAAGGGGATCAGCGACATCTCGTCGGGCGGGGTCGTGTCGAAACTGGTCGGCAGGCGCAGGATCGTGAAGTGCACGAGATCGATGTTGGAATCGCTTTTCAAGATGTCGCGCCAGACACGCCCGCCGGGATAGGGCACGCCAGAGACGAGCAGCACGCGCAGCCGGTCCGTGACGCCGTTCAGCCGGACGAGCGCGCGGTTGTTGACGAGCGTCGCCTCGCCGCCTGCGAGCGGCGCGACCGAAAGCGCCATCTCGATCGTGCCGCGCCGGGTGACGGGGACGGAGAGGCGCACGGGTTCGCCCGTCGGCACATCGCGCTCGGTGGTGCGGCCACCCGCAATCTGCTGCGTGAGCGCGGCCGTGCCGCGCGGTGCGTTCGGGCCGTCGTCGATGCGGATCACGACCTCGGCGGGCTGGCCGACGACGCTGTAACTCGGCACGCGCTCGACGATGAGGCGGCGGTCGGGCGTGTCGGGATCGCCGGCGATCAGGTGATGCAGCGGCACGTTTGCGGGCAGCAGGCGCGGATCGGGCGCATCCGCCGAGATGCCGTCGCTGAGGACGACGACGCCCGCGAGGCGCCCGGCGGGCGCGTCCGACGCGGCGCGTTCGATCGCGGTGGCAAGGCGTGTCGGTTCGCCGGGCGCCTGCGGCACGGTAACGACGCGCCATTCGACGCCGGGCGATGCACGGCGCAGCGCGGCGAGCGCGGCATCCGCCTCGCGTGTGCGGTCCGCAATGCCCATGCTTGCCGAACGGTCGACGACGGCGACGGCGACGTCCGGGCGCACCGCCCGGCGCTCCTGAAGCCACACGGGGTTTGCGAGCAGCAACATCAGGATCGCGGCGATCAGCGCGCGCGGCCAGAACAGGCGCGGCGCACGCCACAGCACGAGGCCGAGCCCCGCCGCGAACAGCACGCCGACGAGGATGATGCCCCACCACGGCAGCAGCGGCACGAAGCTGATCGCGCGCTCCGTCATCGCGGCTTTTCGCCCATGCGCTCAAGAAGCGCGCGCGTGTGGACCTGATCGGCCTTGTAGGTGCCGGTGAGCGCGTACATCACGAGATTGACGCCGAAGCGTAGCGCCTGCTCGCGCTGCGACGGGCTGACGACACGGTCGCCCGACCAGAGCGAGGCCCAGTCGCCGCCGCCGATGACGACGCCGGACACGCGGCCGTCTCCGCCATCGGTGCCCGCTTCGGTCCAGACCGCGCCGCCCGCGTAGCTGTGCAGCAGGTAGAAGCTGCGCGAGAGCACATGCTCGCTGCCGACCTCGCTGAGCGCGGGCAGGCCGAGCGGTTCCAGCAGATCGCGCGCGCCGCTGCCCGCGCCGAGCGGCCGCCCGAAATCGAAGAGCACGAGGCCGCCGGCGGCGATGTAGGCGCGGAGCTTCAGCGCGGTTGCCGGAGACATGGAGCGTACCTGCCCGGCGGGCCAATAGAGCACAGGATAGGCGCCGAGCGGATCGCGCGCGGGATCGACGGCGGCGGGCTTCGCGGGCGAGACGGAGGTGCGGCGTGTCAGCGTCTGCCCGAGCGTTTCGAGACCGCGCGCGACGCCTGCGTCTGCGGCGGCGCTTCCGGTGCGCACGTAGGCGAGTTGCAGGTCAGCGGCCTCCGCGGGTTTGGGAGCCATGACAAAGAGCATCGCAGCCGCGACCGGCGCGAGTGCGCCGCGCAGGCGAAGCGCGACGAGGATGTCGATGAGCGCCAGCAGCACGGCGGCGAGGATCAGCCATGCGCCGATATCGACCGGCGGCGCGGCTTCGGCGGCGGGGCGAAGGCCCTGCGTGCCGACGGGCGCGAAGCTGAAGCGCGGGCCGAGCGCGCCCGCAAGGTTGATGACGCGGCGCGCATCGCCGCTGCGATAGAGGCCGGGCGGCGAGGCCGCGCTTGCCACGGCGGCGTCAAACGCTGCGGCGGGAATCGTGACAGGCTGGGCGGGTTCCTGCCATTCGCCGCGCGCGCCGAGCATTCGTTCCAGAACCCACGGCTTCGCGCCTGCGATGTCGATCGAGGCCGGATTGGCGCCGAGCGGCAGCAGGCGGCGCAACATCGCTTCAAATAGACCGCTGAGGGGGAGCGTGGACCACGAGGGATCGGCCGCGGTGTGGACGAGGATGAGGAGCCCCGCGCCGCGCCGCGCCGCGCTCACCATCGGCGTGCCGTCCGCGAGCCATGCCCAGCGCATCGCGTCAGCATCCGACGCGGCGAGAAGCTGGCGGGAGACGCGGGCTTCTTCAGGCACCGGCAGACCCGCGAGCGGCCCGGCGGCTTCGAAACCGCCGATCGCCTGCGGCTGCTGCCATGAGAGCACGCCGCCGAGCGCGCGCGCGCCCGCGCGCAGGGGCACGGGGGAGAGCGCGCTGCCGTTTTCGGCGATGCGCGGCCCGGCGAAGAGTATGACGACGGCGCCCTTCTCCACGCGCTCCAGCAGGGGTTTCGCCTGCGCGGGCTCGGCAGCGACATCGGTGAGCACGAACAGCGTCGCCGGGTCTTCGGCGGCGGTGGCGAGTGTGCCGGTCTTGATCTCGGCGTGCGGTTCGAGTGCGCGGCGCACGTAATACCCACCTGATTCGAGCGGCGGCGCGTTCGATGGGCCTTCGATGACGACGACGCGCGGACGCGCCGCGCTGCCGTCTGCAAGGTAGATTGCCTGTGCGCTGCCTCCGACGGTGAGGCGGCTGACGTCCGCGCGCTCCGAGGCATCGAGACGGACGCGGAAGGTCGCGACGTCGCCTTCGAACTGGAGGGGCTCGCTGGAGAGCGTCTGGCCCCGGCGGCTGCGGAAGCCGAGTGCGGCAGCCGCAAGGCCGGGCGGGGCGACGACCTGTCCGCTCCAGCCGTCGTTGGTGCGCCCGGCGATGCGGATGGCAGGTTCGGCGGGCGGCAAAGCGAGGAGTTCTCCGCCTGCCAGCGCGCGGCGGAGCGCGGGGGCGCCCGCGTCCTCCACGCCGTCCGAAACCCAGAGGAAGGCGGCGTCCTTCGGCAGTGCTTCGGCGCGGCGGGCGCGGTCCCCCGGCCATGGCAGCGGCGAGAGCGCGGCGAGCTGGGCCTTTGCCGTCGACGCATCGACCCAGTGCGCGGTGGGCGCCGGCCCATCGAAGGCGGTGGGGAGGATCGTGAAGCGCGTCGTCGCCGGAAGCGTATCGATGCGCTCGGCGGCGGCGGTGACGAGCCGATCCCACTGCGAGGCTGCGGACCAGCCGTTGTCGACGACGATGGCGAGGCGTGCGGGCGGCGCGGTTGCAGGTGTCGGCTTCCAGCCCGGCCCGGCGAGGCCGACGAGGAGCAGCGCGACGATGCCGATCCTGAGCAGGAC
>ERZ761602.3394-NODE-3394-length-22645-cov-6.558654_pt1 | contig 22645 bp, 25 predicted proteins | sample MGYA00512165_ERZ761602 | MGnify/ENA primary metagenome ERZ761602 (study PRJEB28899, sample SAMN02445085) | bioreactor sludge metagenome | biome: EBPR sludge; isolation source: Thorneside wastewater treatment plant | place: Australia: Brisbane, Thorneside...
ATGCATTAGTTAATAAACAACGATCTGTAAATAGTAATCAGGCTCATAATAATTACGATAATACCAACTATAATGAACATTTTTTTTGTAGGTAATTTTGCGGTAAGCATAGCCGAAAAAGGCGCGGTGACGACTCCACCGATCAACAATCCGGCAACGATATGCCAGTGATGAATTCCAATAGTGAAAACAAAAGTGACAGCGCTTGCAACCGTTAAAATGAATTTTGCAACGGTTGAACTTCCAACTACATAACGGGGAGTGCGGCCGTTTTTAATAAAAGTTCCCGTAACTAACGGCCCCCATCCACCTCCGCCAACAGAATCAATAATACCACCAATGAAACCAAGTGCCGTGATATTTGTTTTTTTACGCGTTCCGGCCCGGGGTCTTTTTTGATTTGCGTTCATTAAAATTCTGATGCCCAAATAAAGAGTGTATGAAGAAATAATTGGCTTAACAATTTTTGCGTATTCTTCACCCACTTTTGATAAAATAATCGCACCGATGATGGCTCCAAAAATGGCAGGAATAGCTAATGCCCGCGTGAGCTTTTTGTTTACGTTTCCCAGTTTCCAGTGGCTTATACTTCCGGCAGCTGTTGTAAAACTTTCGGCTGAGTGAATGCTGGCACTAACAACCGGAGGAGGAATGTTCAGTAGTAAAAGAGTTGTAGTACACATTACGCCATAGCCCATTCCCATGGATCCGGCTACGATTTCCGCGATAAATCCTGCGAGCAACATCCAGTAAAAAAGATGATTGTCCTGATTCAGGGAATGTAGAACTGGCTCTGTCCATCCGAAAGAAACAATAATAAGAATTGCAAGCGCAATAAAAACAATGATGCCTAAAATAATCAGGTAGCGTTTTGAATATTTGGTAGCCTTTTTAACAATCTCATAATTACTTACAATATCTTCCTTCGTAAATTCCTGATCACTAAATGAAAATTCTTCTTCGGTTTGATACGCGATTGTTCCCGGAAGCCTGCTTTCCGTTTGATCTTCCTGCATTTTAGTTTTTTGGTCTTTATTCAATTGCTATAAAAGTAATTTCAACAGAATTCGAATACTCCAAATTATCACCAGCACACCCACGCCAATGAGTGCGGCCTTTCTATTCAATTTACCAACGAGTTTTGCGGCAATGGGAGCTGCTATCAGCCCTCCCACGATTAAACCAACAATTGTTTGCCAGTGAGATATCCCCAGCAGGATAAAAAATGTGAGAGCACTGGAGAAAGTTACAAAAAATTCAGTAAGGCTCACGGTGCCTATCACAAAACGGGGTGTGCGTCCTTTTCCAAGCAGTGTAGAGGTAACGATGGGGCCCCAGCCTCCGCCACCAAACGAATCGAAAAACCCACCTGCTCCGGCCAGCACTCCATAGCGATTGAACTTCTTTTTAGGAATTGTTTTCTTTAACGAGTTTGCAAGTATTTTAATGCCGAGGAACATTGTGTAAAAAGCAAGTAGGCCTCTTGCCAGCGTACTGTATCTCTCGCCAATGTAGAATAAAAGTATGGCTCCGCAAATGGCTCCTATTATTCCAGGCACAATCAGCGCTTTCAACAACTTTTTATTTACGTTTCCAAATCGGTAATGGCTATACCCGGATGCACCACTGGCGAACATTTCAGCGGTGTGTACACTACCGCTTATTGCCGCCGGAGATATGCCCGCAGATAATAAAACAGCTGTGCTGGTTACACCATAACCCATCCCTAAAGCACCATCAACCAATTGTGCTAAAAAACCCGCAGCAAGCATGATAAAAAAAGTTTTGTCGAAAGTGCCGTAAATATCTGACAGCTCATCCTTAATTGCGTCATATGGTATGTATGAAAATATAAAATGCCCAATCAACATCGCCGCGAAAAGAATTAGTACGCGAGTGGCGAGTTTGCGGTGAAATATCGCTTTAATTTTTCCATCCTTTTCAACAAGCCCTCGTGTAAGGCTATTTAGTTTTTTGACTTTATTTTCAAAATTGCCCTTCAGTTGCTGCCGGATCACATGCATATTCTCAAGCACTTCGTCAATTTCCTGGGGTATTGCATCGTTAAACGTTTCTTTTAATCTTTTTGCAACGGTGGGCGATTTCCCGTTCGTAGAGATGGCTATTTTAAGATTTCCCTTTTTTACAATTGAACTCAGGTAAAAATCACAGAGCTCCGGCTTGTCTGCAATATTGAGCAGTTTCTTTTCCTGTTTAGCATCCTTACGAATTTGTTCAGCCACTTCAAGGTCGTTTACGGCAGCAAAAACAAGGTCTGATTCACTAATATCCTGAATGGTGTACGGTCGTTGGTGCAGCTCGGTTTCACTATTTGATTGTGCAAGCGTTTTTACTTCCGGGATTATTTCAGTAGCAACCAGTTTTACTGATGTTCCCGGCGAACTGCTTAAAACAGCATGAAGTTTCTCCAATGCCACTTTACCGCCGCCGATGATCAACAGCTTCAATTGCTCCGTTTTTAAAAAAATGGGGAACAAAAGGTTTGATTCTTTTTCTGATATTACTTTCTCCCTCAAGTCTTTGCTCATAACCCTTATTATTGATTCCTAAATATTTCGTCAACGGAATCTTTATGAGAGAATTTATCCTTTGCGATCACTTCACTTTTGTGATATACCAATGATGATGGAGGTACGCTAAACGTGATCCAGGCATTTCCCCCGATTACGCTATCGTGCCCAATGATGGTTTCGCCGCCCAAAATAGTAGCGCCGCTGTAAATGATCACATTGTCCTCAATAATAGGGTGGCGCCTTTCCTGCTTTTTGTTTTTTGCGGAATTTAAGGCGCCGATTGTTGAACTTTGATACAGTTTCACATTTTTACCAATTACCGCCGTTTCTCCAATTACCACGCCGGTTCCATGATCAATAAAAAATGATTCGCCGATAGTAGCGCCGGGGTGAATATCAATACCGGTAGTACCATGTGCATACTCGGTAAACAATCTTGCTAATATCTTGATACTTTTTTTCCATAATAGATTTGAAATGCGATAAATAGTGATTGCGAAAAAACCGGGATAGGCCTGGTAAACCTCCTCAATACCCAATGCCGCGGGATCGTTGTCAATAAAGGCCTTCGCATCTGTTTGTAAAATATTATAAACCGACGGGAGCTCCTCAAAAAATTCGTCAGAAATTTCCTGAGATTTGGTACTGTCATTCACCACATCATACACAAGCGTTGCCAGATGGCTTTTGAGGGACAGCCACCCTTTTTCAATATCGCTTTGCTTTTTGTTGATACCAGTTGTAGGAATGAAAAGAAATTCGAATAGTCCGTCAATAAACTCGTGAGCTGATTGTTTATCAGGCAAATTATTGTTTGATTGATTATTGGTTTCAAACAATTGTTGTAAAAATTCTGTACTCATTTTATTATAGTTTCTTGCTTCAACTCTTAGTAGAGTGTTAGCTAATTCAGGCAATGTAAGTTCTGTATGAAAAATCGCCGAATGTTTCACCGGCATTTCGCTCTGCCACGTAGGCGCCAAACAACTCGTCAAGCGTGGTTAATATTTCTGCTTCGTTCAAGTTGTCTTTATACTTGGTATTCAATCTTAGACCAAGCCTGTCACCACCGATGTGCAGATTGTATTTGCCCAAGGCGGTGCCAACAAATCCGATTTCGGCATTGGGAGAACGGCCACAACCATTGGGGCATCCGGTCATGCGCATAATGATATTGTCGTTTTGTAATTCATGTTTTTTGAGAATAGGTTCAATCTTGCTAATAAGAGTGGGTAAATATCTTTGCGCTTCTGCCAGTGCAAGTCCGCAAGTGTTTAATGCCACACATGCAATTGCATTTTTTCTTAAAGCGCCTGCATTCTCTGTATGTGCAACAATTCCGTATTTGTTTAAAATGGATTCTATTGTTGCTTTATCTTCGTCTTTAACATCGGCAACAATAACATTTTGGTTTACGGTAAACCTGAAGTTTGATTTACCTGTTTCTGCAATTTTAAGAAGCGAGGTTTTTAAGTTCAATCCATTTTCGTCAAGTACACGGCCGTTTTCAACAAAAACGGTATAGTGCCAGTTGCCTTTATAGTCCCGAATCCAACCGTAGTCGTCTATCCTTGTGGTGAATTCAAAAGGCCGGGCGTCTTCAAATTGAAATCCACACCTTTTCTCTACTTCCTCCCTGTATCTTTGAACGCCTAGTTTATCAATTGTATATTTTAAGCGAGCCTGTTTTCTGTCCGAACGATTTCCAAAATCTCTTTGCACAGTCGCAATTTCATAAATGGCCCTTAAGATTTTCTCTTCGTCATTCTCAACAAAGCCTAAAATGGAGGCAAGTCTCGGATAGGTGTCACTATTGCCATGCGTAGCACCAAGTCCTCCGCCCGCTGCAATGTTAAACCCTTTTAGTTCACTATTTTCAATAATAGCGATCAGAGCCACATCGTTAATAAAAATATCAATATCATTTTTGGGAGGAATGGCAATTCCTACTTTTAATTTTCTTGGTAAATACCTGTCTTGATACAAAGGATCATCTTCTGTTTTTTCTCCAATTTTTTCTTCGTTGAGCCAAATCTCGTACCAGGCGCGGGTTTTGGGCTTCATGATTTGACTGATTTTTTCGGCATATTTAAAAATGTCCTCGTGTACTGCCGATTCAAGAGTGTTTGTTGTACAACAAACATTCCGGTTCACGTCACCACAGGTTGCAATACTGTCAAGCCCTTGCATGTTAAAAGCGTGCATGGTTGGCTTTATATGCGACTTTAAAATACCATGTAGTTGAATCGTTTGGCGGGTGGTGATTTTAATTGTTCCGGTGGAATGTTGGCCAGCCACATGATGCAGAGTTTTCCATTGTTCAGCGGTAAGAAATCCGCCGGGCAATCTTAATCGCAACATGAAAGAATACAGCCATTCCAGTTTTTTGGCACTGCGCTCTTCTCTGCGGTCGCGGTCATCCTGCTGGTACATTCCGTGAAACTTCACCAATGCCTGATCGTCGTCGCGAACGGCGCCTGTGTAATTGTCGAGTAAACTTTCCTTAATAGTTCCACGTAGGCCGTTACTCGCCGTTTTTATTTTCTCGCTTCCTGATAAATTTTTTTCGCTCATAGTTTATTCTATTTCTACGGGCAAAACCCGTCTTGACTGTTATTGTTTCTTTCCTGTTGGTAAAAATCTGTGGTTATTGCTTGGGTTGTTTCTGTGCCTCTATTTCAAATCAAAAAAAATCTCTTACCGGCTTAGTACACATCTTTTTCGTACCGTCCCTCATCGCTCAATTTTTTCAAATACGCTTTCGCCTCATCATCGCTTTTGTTGCCGTGCTCTTTGAAAATTTCGATGAGTGTTGCTTCCACATCTTTACTCATTGGGTCGCGCTTGCCGCTCACATAAAAATATCCTCCTGTGTTGAGCCACTCGTATAACTCAGCGCCACGTTCTTTCATCCTTTGCTGTACGTAAATCTTTTCGTCCTGATCACGCGAAAAAGCAACATCAAGATTATTTAGTGTGCCGGTCTGCAAATAGTTTTGTATTTCTGTCTGATACAAAAAATCGCTTACAAAGTATTGTTCTCCAAAAAATAGCCAGTTCCTGCCGCTTGCTCCTGTGGCATCTCTTTCTGCCAAAAAAGAACGAAATGGGGCAATGCCCGTGCCGGGACCAACCATAATCACATCCTTGTTTTCTTCGGGCAGTTTAAAATGCTTTGACTTTTGAATGAAGAATTCAATTTCATTATCAGGTTCAAGATTTGAAAGAAATTTGCTGCCAACGCCGGTTCTTTTTTCCTGTTCTACAAAAAACCGATCCTTTACAACTGTGATATGAATTTCATTGGAGCCGTGTGCCGCCGGTGACGACGAAATTGAGTACAACCGTGGAGATTGCGTGGTCAGAATTTTTACTATCTCGATAAATTGAGTACTGTCTTTTAAAGGAAATTGACGCAGAGTATCATAAAGACTTAATCGAATGTCGGGGATATCATGCCCTGTAATGGTTGCATATTGTTTAACCGTTGATTTCAACAGGTAAGAGATGTTCAATTGATGTAACAGCAATTGTTGCACAGTCCCTTTGGCTTTGGGGTGCTCCACCTGATGTTGCGGATCAATGCCTGTTAACGCAATTATACTTTCAACTATTTCAGATTTGTTATGAGGAATGACTCCTAATGCATCGCCCGGTAAATATTCGATGTTTTCATCGCAAGAAATTTCAACGTGATAGGTTTCTTTATTACTTTCGATATCGTTTAAATTAACACTGCTGATTACAGTACCCTTGTAAATTTTTTTACCGGTTGGTTTCGTGTCCGTAGTGAGTGTAACAACCGGCGAAGCCGACGCAGTAGCACTTTGCAAAGAGGCAATGACGTTATCCATCCAATGTATGGCATCGCCTTCGTAGTCAACATCGCATTTTTTTAAGGGTAGCACGCGGTGTGCTCCTAAAGCCTCCAGTCTCGCATCCACATCTTCACCGGTTTTACAAAACTGTGCGTAAGAAGTGTCGCCAAGTCCCAGCACACCAAACTTCATCTTTTTCAGATCAATCCGATTTTGATGGATGTGATCGTAAAATTTTTGAGCGAGTATAGGAGGGTCTCCTTCGCCCTGCGTACTGATAATAACAAAGAAGTGTTCTTCTTTTGGCAGATCGGTTAAACGATATTGGTCAAGACTAACGAGTTTTACAGCAACATTTTTCTTTTTTGCAATACCTGCAAGTAGTATTGCAAGCGACTTAGAGTTGCCTGTTTCTGTGCCATAAACTAAAGTCATTTTTCTGGGCGTAACCTGGGTGCCGATCGCTGTTGTGCCATTCTTCACTCCGGGCGCTGAAATACCGGCCTTTGCGGCGATGTAGCCATTTAGCCAGATAAGTTCTTCTCGGGAAAGAGCACCGGTAAGATCATTGAGTTGTTTTAGTTTATCCTCAGATAGCATTTTTGACAGGGTTAGAGAGTTCGTAAATATTTTTTGAGCCTGATACTGAAGCAAAATATTGTTTGCCTGCGCTTTCATTTGTAAGCCATTTGAATTGCTCATGCAGCGCTACCACTTTTCCAATGATTACGAGTGAAGGGGAAATAAATTTTCTGCCTTTTAGTTTTGATGTAAACTCGTAGATATTGCAGGTGTAAGTCTTTTGAAAACAGGTGGTTGCCTGCTCTACAACGGCGAGCTGCACATTGGCATCAATGCCGTAAGTTGTCAGTTTTTCAATCACATCGGCTATTGTGGCAGCAGACATGTAGAAAACAAGTGTGTCAGACGTCTTGGCAAGTTCTTTCCAATAACATTCAGTAACAACATCAGACTTGTAGTACGTTAAAAATCGTACTGCGGTTGAATAACCTCTTGCGGTTAGAGGAATTCCGGCATAAGCCGCCGCGCCAAGTGCAGAGGTAACACCCGGTATGATTTCATATGGAATATTGTTGTTAACCAACTCCTGAAGCTCATCCAAAATGTTTGAAAAGATTGAAACATCGCCGCCCTTCAATCGTACAACAGTTTTACCTTCCAAAGCATATTTTGAAATCAGGTTGTTAATCTCCGTTTGGGGGGTGGAAATTTTTTTACGGCACTCCTTGCCCACATAAATAATTTCTGCTGTTGCGGAAACATAGCGATGCAGAATTACCTCGCTCACAAGTCGGTCGGTTAAAACTACATCTGCACAGCGCAAAGCCTCTACCGCCTTCACCGTTATTAAATCGGGATCGCCGGGCCCCGCGGCTGTTAGATACACTTTGCCGCAGTTGCCATTTGAAAGTTTGAGGGCTCCTGAGTGAGGTAAAATCATTATTCTACTAATTTGATAGACTTTGATTGTTAAAAAATGACCATAGCCTTTGAAACCTGGCAGGATGAATTTATAATTTATGAAAACAATACTGCTGCTACGGTGCTATTGCTTGTTTCATCAATCAGGATGGCGCTGCCGGTACCATCTAGATTTGCAAAAGAATCAAAAACCAATGGCGCTGCTGTTTTTAATTTTACTTTTACTACTTCGTTCAGCTTTACGTTATCGGTTACTTCTGTGCGTTCTAGTGAATTTACATCAACCCGATATTCAATTTCACGAACAATAGCCCTGACTAATCTGCTTTTGTGCTGTATAAAATACTTGTTGCCTTGCTGCAACGGTTTATTGTCCATCCAGCAGAGTAACGCATCAAGTTCACTCTCAACTTTGGGAACATTGTCAACATGAACAAAGGTGTCGCCGCGGCTTATATCTATATCATCAGCTATGTGTAGCACCACCGCTTGTGGAGCAAAGGCTTCTTCAGCCTCTACGCCGGCGATTTCAATTTTTGTAATTGTTGACTGAATGTTGGCGGGCAGTATCTTTATTTTGTCGCCCTTTTTATAAATACCGCTAATAATTTCGCCCGCATAGCCTCGATAGTCGTGCAATTCCTTTGTTTGCGGCCGAATTACATGTTGCACCTGGAAACGAGGATCTGTATGATTGACATCATCAGTCACTTCCACTTCTTCCAAAAATTGCAAAAGCGGTAAGCCTTCGTACCAGGACATTTTATCGCTCTTGTCCACGATGTTGTCACCGTGCAAAGCTGCTAACGGAACGTAGGTAATGTTTGATAATTTCAATTGTTCGGCTACTATTTCATAGTCTGCTTTGATCTCATTGAAGCGCTGTTCGCTGTAGTCAACCAAATCCATTTTGTTAATTGCTACAACCACGTGCTTGATGCGCAATAAGGATGCAATAATTGAATGGCGGCGCGTTTGCTCAATTACGCCAAGCCGTGCATCAATTAAAATAACAATTAAATTGGAATTTGATGCGCCGGTTATCATATTGCGCGTGTACTGTACATGACCTGGCGCATCAGCAATAATGAATTTTCTTTTTGGTGTACTAAAGTAGCGATAGGCTACATCAATCGTGATGCCTTGTTCGCGCTCTGCGCGAAGCCCGTCAGTTAATAAGGCCAGGTCAATGCCGTCGGCATTTTTGTTTTTGGATTGTTTTTCCAAAGCCTCCAACTGATCCTGCAAAATACTTTTGCTGTCGAAAAGCAGCCGCCCGATTAGAGTGCTTTTACCGTCATCCACGCTGCCTGCTGTTATAAAACGTAAAATATCCATAACCCTTCCTAACCTCCCCAATGGGAGGGACTTTATTTGTGAAATTTTTTATTAAAAACAAGTTTCATTCAATGCACAATTTACCTTCCTTTTATTTAGGAATGGTTGGAGACGGGCTAAAAATACCCGCCCTTCTTCCTGTCTTCCATTGCAGCTTCTGTAACCTTATCATCAATCCGTGTTTCGCCACGCTCTGAAATTCTTGTGGCAATGATCTCGTTCACCACTTCATCTAATGTGGATGCTTCAGAGGCGACAGCGGCTGTACAGGTCATATCGCCAACCGTGCGGTAGCGTACTTTTTTTCTTACGATTACGTCAGTATCGTCAATAGTAATGAAATCGGATACTGCTATTAACTGACCCTCGTGTTCGATAACGTCTCTTTCGTGGGAGAAATAAATTGATGGCAGGGGAATCTTTTCTCTTCGGATATAGTTCCAAACATCAAGTTCTGTCCAGTTGCTGATGGGAAACACGCGTACGTTTTCGCCTTTGTGAATGCGCCCGTTATAAATGTTCCAAAGTTCGGGGCGTTGCAGTTTTGGCTCCCACTGGCCGAATTCGTCGCGTACCGAAAAAATTCTTTCTTTAGCGCGTGCTTTTTCTTCATCGCGGCGGGCACCTCCGATGCATGCATCAAATTTAAATTCTTCTATTGTATCTAAAAGTGTGTGCGTTTGTAACCAGTTTCGGCTGGCGAATTTTCCTTTAGGCTCGGTTAATTTTCTTTCGCGAATTGTGTCTTCAACCTTTCTTACAATTAATTCTGCACCCAGTTCTTTGGCAAGGTTATCGCGGTAGGCTAGTGCTTCGGGAAAATTATGTCCTGTATCAATATGTACTAACGGGAAAGGTATTTTGCCTGGCGCAAATGCCTTTTTGGCCAACTGTACTAAAGTGATGGAGTCCTTACCACCGCTGAAAAGCAGGGCGGGTTTTTCGAACTGAGCGGCTACTTCGCGCATAATGTAGATGCCTTCGGCCTCTAATTGTTCTAAATAGTCTAACTTAAATCTGTTCATTGCCATTATTGATGATGAGCGATAACCGGAACGATGCAGTGTGCGACGCAATTACGATGACAGATGCACAGTTGTCGGGCTCATTATTATTTTAACTGTTTGCATGCAAACCACATTCTTTGTGGGATACTTCCCACCACCAGCGTCCGGCCCGCGGATCTTCTCCGGGTTCAATAGCGCGGGTGCAGGGTGCGCAGCCAATGCTGATAAAGCCATTATCGTGCAGCGGGTTGTAAGGTACGTTGTTTTCTTTAATGTAGTTGATCATTTGATTATACGTCCAATGAATAAGTGGGTTGAATTTGTAAAGCTGATGTGCTTCGTCCCACTCAATAATCTTCATCTCATGCCGGTTGGCTGATTGCTCTGCACGTAAACCGGTGATCCAAACTTTTGCTCCGTGCAATGCCCTGTTAAGGGGCTTTACTTTACGAATGTAGCAACATTGCTTTCTGTTTTCAACGGATTGGTAAAACCCGTTGACGCCGTTTGCGTTCACAAATTCCTCTACATCTTTTGCATCGGGAAAGTAAACTTTTATGTTGGTTTTGTAGCGGGCATTGGTTTTTTCCAACAGATCGTAATGCTCGTAAAAGAGCCGACCGGTATCTAAAGTAAAAATTTTGACAGGCAAACTATTTTTACAAATAGCATTGGTAAGCACCTGGTCTTCCTGCCCTAACGAAGTGGAAAAAACCGTTTCGTCTTGGAAACGGTTTGATACAATGCTTAAAGCGTCGGCGAGTGACGCCTGTTCAATTTCCTGTATTTGCTGGTGGGTAAACATTGTTATTATACCTTGGCCTTAACCCTACTGCATCATGCAAGGGGGATGAGCCGTACTCGAATATTATAAGTTGGGTTGAGGAGTGTACCGTAGGTAAGGTTTTACTTCTTTTACTCCTTTTGGAAATTTTTTAATTGCGTCTTCCGTTGTAATAGATGGTACAACAATTACATCTTCCCCGGTTTTCCAGTCCGCGGGTGTTGCCACGCTGTGGTAAGCGGTTAATTGAAGTGAATCGAGCACGCGCAAAACTTCGTGAAAGTTTCTTCCGGTTGAAGCAGGGTAAGTGATAGTGAGTTTAATTTTTTTGTCAGGTCCGATGATAAATAAAGAGCGGACGGTTACTTTTTCTGATGCATTCGGGTGAATCATGTCATAAAGTTCCGCGATCTTTTTGTCAGGATCGGCAAGGATTGGGAAATCAACAATACAGTTTTGCGTTTCATCTATATCGCTTCTCCAGCCAAAGTGGCTGTCAAGAGGGTCAACACTTACTGCTAAAACTTTGGTGTTGCGTTTGGTAAACTCTTCTTTCAATTGTGCGGTGCGACCCAGTTCTGTCGTACAAACGGGGGTGTAGTCAGCAGGGTGAGAGAATAAAATTCCCCAACCATCGCCTAAAAACTCATGGAATTTAACTTCCCCTTCGGTGGATTGCGCTGTAAAATCAGGCGCGATATCTCCTAATCTCAATGTCATTATAATATGGTTTTAAAAGTTAAAGATTACAAATATATACATTTGGAAGTAATCTACCAAACCGGTGGACTAATAAAGTGACATTAGACTTTGTTCAATCTAAATTTTACGTCATCGCGCCTTTGGCGTGAAACAGGCACTTGGGGAACCATCGGTCATTAACAGAAGATACCCTCGTCTTTTCGAAGGCTTTTAACAAAACTTTTGTTTATAAGATGGGATTGATGGCTGCGGATAAAGCCGTAATCTACAAGCGGTTCCTCGTATTCAGAAATCGGAACGGAAGAGGTGATTTTTTCTCCGTTTTTCAGGAAGAAACAGGTATAACTGTTTTCGCTTTCGCAACGAATAATTTCCGACACCTGGATAAAGCGCGTTTCTTTTATTGAGGAGATAGCGATTTTGTGATGCGATTTATTTCGGCTTTCCTGAAGCGACGTCATCAGGTTTCCAATCGCTCATTTTGTTTCTTCAACGAAATGCGTTCGCTTGTTTTTTGCACCGCTAACTTCAACTCGTCAATATTTATAGGTTTTAGCAGATAATCAATTGCCGAGAATTTGATCGCTTGCAGACCGTACTGACTGAAAGCTGCGACAAAAATCACTTCAAAATCATAGCTGTTCAATTCCTGTAGCATTTCAAAACCGTTTTTCCCAGGCATTTGAATATCAAGGAAAATCAGATGGGGCTATGGGCGGAAATTTGATTTATACCTTCAATAGCATTGTTAGCCTGAGCAACAACGGTAACGTTCGGACAATATTTTTCCAGCAATCTTTGAAGGTTCAAGAGATTTTTCTGTTCATCGTCTATTAAGATCGCACGGATCATTCCAGCCAGTTCATTAAAGTTATCATCACTACAGTACCTTGTTTATCAGAATTTATTTTCAAATTTATTTTCTTTTCTTTAGAAGATTGATTGAATAAACTGATGCGTTCGTTCACCAAACGTAAGCCATAGCCTTTGTGCGCGGCAGTAACGTCAAATCCACGACCATTATCTTTTATATTGTAAGCAAGATTCTTTTGATTTTTCTCAATTCGAATTTCCAAAATAGTATCCCGATTATTTGAAGATAGTCAGTGTTTGATTGCATTTTCCATGATTGGTTGAGCTAAAAGAGGTAGTACCTCAATTTGTTTTGTCACCTGCATTTCGTCGATCACCCACTTACAATCGAATGAAAAACGTAATTGCTCCAAAGCCACATATTTTTTCAGATATTGAATATCGTCCTCTAAGGATATCATTTCTTTTTCACCGATGGCAAGACTATCCCGTAAAAGCGTTCCAAAATCGGATAGATATTTATTAGCCTTTTCAATTTCGTTATTATTAAGCAGGCCTTGTATTGATCCCATAGCATTGAAAATGAAATGCGGATTCAGTTGCGAATACAATGCCGTTAATTTTATTTTTTGTTCTTTCTGCTTTCTGTGCATTTTTTATAAATGTATTAATGGGGTATTCTTTATCGTGATTTGCGAACGTGCCCATACGCAAGGGAGCTGAATCTGCATATCGCTTTCTGAGCCTAAGGTTCAAAAAAGGTTTTTGATTTTGGTTGGCGAAACGATATCAGAAGACTGTCACTATCAATCAGGTTGCTATTGTTACTCTGCTGCGCAAGAGTAGCGGTACTCAAAAGCAGAAAAAAGATCAGAAGTTTAAAAGACAGATTTTTCATAATATGCTGTTTGTTTGTAAAGGTGAACAGCATATTGCAAAGCTAAACGGCAGTTCCTGAATTTGGTGCATTTGGTTTTGAATTTGGGAACTCTTATCACTCCTTCAAATCACTCACCATACGGTTTTCCAGAATGTTAAGCGTGGCATCGCGTACTTCTATCATTACATCGTGCAGGGCACAACTTTTTTCATCGCAGTTTTTACATCGTTCGTAAAAATAAAGGCTGACGCAGGGCAACATGGCAATTGGCCCGTTAACCAACCTTATCACGTTGGCGAGCTTTATAGTTGAAGGATCCTGTCTAAAAAAATAGCCACCGCCTTTCCCTTTTTTGCTATCGAGAAATCCGGCTTTTCTGAGTTCGAGTAAAATGTTTTCGAGAAATTTTATGGGGATTTTCTTGGCCTTTGCAATCTCGGAGATCAGCACAGGGCCATCGTCCTTCTTTGCGGCCAGGTAGGATAACGCTTTTATGGCATATTGCGATTTTTTAGAAAGCATAGATTCGTTATTAGTCTACAAAGTTAGTCAACTTTTAGGAGCTTTATGCTTCTTATTACTCACAACATTTTCAAGAGTCCATTCCATTTTTTTTGAAAAAGGATGTTTTCTTTCGAAACAATCCATTTTACTGCAAATGGAACATTGATACTCAACACAACCATCTGCATGCACAAACAGTTCAATGCTTTCTCCGTATTTTTCTTTGATTAGTTTTGCCAGGCCATCAATTTGCTGGTGAGCTTCGAGTACGTTCAAAAACCAGGGAACTGTAAGGTGGCAGTCAACATGCAATACGCTTCCGTATTTGATTACCCTAAGGTTGTGAAGGTCAACCCAGTTTTCCTGGCGGTTCCGGTTCAGTATGGCGATCATTTCCGTAAGCAACTTTTCATCAGCAGCATCCATGATGCCGGCAATTGATTCTCTTAAAATCGTATAAGAGGTGTATAAGATCAGAAGTGAAAGAATGATTGCAACAACTGCATCAATCCAAACTAATCTTGTGAAGTACAGAAGGATTAATCCAACAACCACACCCAGCGTGGAATACGTGTCGGTTTGCAAATGCCTTCCGCTTGCCTGCAGTGCGATGGAGTTATTCTTTTTGCCTTTTTGAACGCAAAAAGTTCCAAGCCCGTAATTGATTGCAGCCGTCAGGCCAATCAAAATAATACCCAGATCAATCTTTTCGATTGCAACAGGATTGATCAGTTGCAGGATGGCTTTGTACAAAATGGTGATGCCGGCAATACCAATCATCGTTCCCTCAATCGCAGCAGAAAGAAACTCTGCTTTACCATGGCCGTAGGGATGATTAGTGTCGCGCGGTTGTGCTGCAATATAAAGGCTGTACAACCCGATGAATCCGGCAACTACATTTACAATGCTTTCCAATGCATCCGTTAAAATAGCGACGGATGTTGTGTGATAATAAGCGATGAATTTAATAATAAGCAGCAGTACAGAAACAGAGGCCACCCACTTTTGAATCTTCAAATTTTGCGACGAATTAGACATGGTCGTTTTTTGCAATAGCTCTATTACCCGCTTTTAGACATTCTGTCACTAAAAAATTGTTTTAGTTTCCTGATGATTCTGCTATAAAACTCTTTATTGAAAAGGTTAGAGTCGTGCAGGGCTTTATAGGTGAGAAATAAGCCAACAGGCACCAAAACATAAATAGCCAGCCACATGCCATTGAATGCTGACATTTCGCCTTCTTTAGCGAGCTTCTCTCCACGGGTAGAAACAAAATAAAAGATCATGAAAAATATGATGGCGAAAATCAGGGGGGTACCCAAGCCGCCTTTTCTGATAATGGAGCCCAATGGCGCGCCAATCATGAACAGCACTACACAAGCCAGCGCCAGCGCAATTTTTCTATGCCACTCAATCTTGTAGCGCCTGAGACTTTTGTCTTGCTCCACGAGTGAAGCAATGTTCATTTCGATATTACTTTTTAAATTCTTAATGGCGCTAACAGCCTGATCTTTTACCTGCTTGCGTGCGCTATCAGGCAGAATGGCCATGAAGCTGTTCCCATCCCGTTGAGGTTTTGGAACAAAAGCGCGCCGCTTAGCCTGCGTTAAAGCAGTACTATCCCCGGGAGGCTTTTTCCCCAAACTGTCGGCTGGCTGCGTGGCTGGCCCTGCAGAAGAATCCCGACCTCTTTTCCCGAGTGAATCGCGATTGGTAGTAGTAGTAGTGCTATCGGCCTTAGTGGAGTCGCCTGTTTTTAACGAATCGCGGGCTTTGAGGGTGTCCTTTACTTTGCGCAGAGCGTTTACCTTTGTCGAATCTTTCTTTGCCCTGGTTGGCTTTGGGAGGTTCTTCCATTTCTTTTTCAGGCTGTCAGCAACTTTTGCAGCCACGAGATTGTTTTTGGTATTACTGATTATATATTCCTTAATATTTTTTTTGAAGTTTAATATGCTGTCGGGGATTTTGCCATCTTTTACAATACTGTCTTTGTACAAAAGAATCGGCAGGCTGCTATAGAAATTTATGTCGTAGCGCTGTCTGTCTGTTTCATAAAATTCGGCCATTGAATCTATCGCAACATCAAGTTGCCGCATGCTGTACACCCGTTCGCTATTGCGGTTATTGCTGTCTTCGCTGGCGCGGAAATTAAAGGAGCTAATATCAAGCTGCTTTTTATATTCCCTAAAACTCATTCTGATGTATTCAGTAGCAGAGTCTGATGAGTTCCCACGCTCCTGATACCTAATACCATTTTTGAGGTGAAAGTCAAGATATTGTTTATCGGCCGAGGGCTTCATGATGCCACTTTTTGCCACAATAAAATTGTCCTGCAATAAATTGTTTTGCTCATAAACGATTACGTCCCGAATTACGCTGTCATTGTCTTCCTTCTTACCGATTTTAATAGCGAAACCATCGAGCTTGTCGTTGAACACCCCCTCCTTAACCAAAAATGAAGGCTTCGCCAACACAATATCAGCAAGCATTGTTCTCGATTTTAAATTGGCAACCGGAATAACATAGTTGGAAAACAAAAAAGCTCCAATGGCAATAATTATTGCTACCACAAAAAGTGGCCTCATGAAGCGTAGAAGAGAAATGCCGGCAGATTTAATGGCCACCAGTTCAAAAGTTTCACCAAGGTTGCCAAAGGTCATAAGCGACGAAAGCAACACAGCGAGGGGGAACGCAAGCGGAATCAGTACGGCGCTTTGATACCACACGAATTTTAAAATAGTACCGGCATCGAGGCCTTTGCCCACAAAATCATCTATCCACAGCCAAAAGAACTGCATCACCAGTACGAATAACGTGATGAAGAACGTGGCTATAAATGGCCCGACAAACGACTTTACAATTAACTTATCTAGTTTCTTCAAAATATTTACAAATTATTCGTTCTTCTAAACATAACTCATTAACCATAATCATTTTAACTATCTTGCAAATAACGCTTACAATATGGAACCTGCAAAATTACAGTTTTCGGCGCACGAGATGAACTTTATGGGCAATGCGGATTGGATTTTAACAAAGAATGACATTTTAAACAAGGTGAACACGCTAATGGGAGAACTAAATGTGGATCAACGACGAATTGCCGGCACACTTTGCAATCCTCTGCCCGAAGAAGTTTTGACAACAACCGCTAAAATATCTCGAGGCGAGAACTACAAGGGGTTGCCATATCTCGTGCTTGATTATCCCAGGCTTTTCGCTAAGAATAACATATTTGCGGTTAGAACTATGTTCTGGTGGGGAAGATATTTAAGCACCACACTTCATCTTTCCGGAAAATGGCAACAGATTTTTGCGGAGATGATTCTGCAACGGCATCAGTTTTTAACTGAAAACAGTTTTTTAGTTGCGACCGGAAGCAATGAATGGGATCATGACGTTACGGGGGATGCCTATGCGCCATCAGCAAGTTTTTCGAAAGAAAAGCTGGGTAAGATGTTTTCCGAAAAGCCTTTCTTAAAACTGGCTTTGTTTGCACCGGTGGCTCAGTTAGCTGATGGGATTGAAATTTGGCAGGCTCAATTTGAGAAAACATTCGCCCTATTCTGATAGCTTGGTTAGTGTAAATAATCGCTCTGAAGTTTTGAGTATTTTCATTTTTAATTAAAATGCGATTTCAAAAACTTCACAACTGCAGGTGTTACAATGGTATCCTTTTTTGCGCCCAGTATATTGTTAACCTTAAAGTGACCATAGGGGTCTGCATTGATCAGTTTCACCTTCGTATCGCTTGCGCGGAGTTTAGCGGCAAAATCATTTGCCATCTCAATACGGTACGGTTTGCCGCGCATAACAATCAGGAAATCAGGATAATGGCCTATTGGCTTCAGTTGCAGTATGGGAGATGCCTCTTTCCACTTTTCGGGGTCATCGCCAAAATTTCTTTGATAGATTTTAGCACCTGCGTTACACATGCCGTACACATCATAACCTTCGGTATCCATGCTAATCGCGCCCTTAAAGGAGTCAAAAGAAATACCTCGCTCCGGTAGAAATTTATGACTCGTAACGAGCAATGAAATCATCTGTGCACCGGCGCTATGGCCTAACAAAACTATTTTATTTTTGTCACCACCGTAACTGTCAATGCTGTCAAATATCCACTTTATGGCGTCTGCTACGTCAATGGTGTGTTTGGGATATTGAACTTTTTTATTGAAGAAAGAGCTTAATCGGTAGTTGGCACTCACAAAAATATAATCCAACTCTTTAAACAACGCAACCTTCCTTTTTATTTTTGTTGCCTTATCACCCAAAATCCAACCACCGCCGTGTACAAAAACAACAACCGGCTTATCGCGGCCGGGTTGGTTATTGTAAATATCGAGCGAAAGTTTTTTTGGCTTTACCCCGTCTTCCTTCTTGTATTGAATGGTTGTTTTCTGCTGAGAAGAACACCCTGCGAAAAACAGTAATAGGATCGTCAATAAATACGCCCATTTCTTCATTCCATTAAAAATACAGTTATTCGGCAACAATGAAAATGCCGCCCCGAAACCGGCGGAGGCAAAGGTTCTGTTTCGTGTATTAAAACCAACCTGTCTTTTTTCGTCTTCTGGTGCCACCGCTAATGCCGATGGCGCCAAGTACAGAGCGAATAATTTGGTTGCCTGCGGTTCGCGCAAAGCTTCGCACAAGCGGATTATCCAAAATACCTTTTTCTTCTTTTTTGGATTCAGCCGCATCTTTTTCCTGTTGCGTATCGGCGTCCCGGGCCGCTGCTTCTGCTAATTTTTCGGACAGTATTTCGTGAGCGCTTTTGTTATCAATAACCCTGTTGTAATGCGATGCTATTTTTGACCTGTCAACAATTGCATCAATTTCACTTTCTGACAAAATATCCATGCGGCTTTGCGGCGGCCGAACCATGCAGTGAACCAATGGTGTTGGCACACCTTTTTCGTTTAACATAGTTACCAAAGCCTCGCCAATTCCCACCTGGGTAAGCAGTTCATCCGTTTTGTAATAATCGCTTAAGGGATAGTTTTCTGCGGTTTGTTTGATCACTTTTCTGTCGGCAGCAGTAAATGCGCGCAGGGCGTGCTGTACCTTTAAGCCTAACTGGGCCAGCACTGATGCGGGAACATCCATGGGGTTTTGCGTGCAGAAAAATATACCGATTCCTTTTGATCGAATGAGCTTTACAATGGTTTCAATTTGGCTTAACAGTGCCTCGCTGGCCTGGTTAAAAATTAAATGCGCCTCATCAATGAACATTACCAGTTTCGGTTTGTCCATATCGCCTTCCTCAGGGCTTGATGCATAGAGTTCGGCCAACAATTGCAACATGAAGGTTGAGAATAGTTTTGGTTTATCTTGCAAATCGGTAACACGCACTATCGAAACAACGCCGTACCCCTGATTGTCAATCCGCATCAGATCCTCAACGTCAAAACTGGTTTCACCAAAAAACAAGTCTGCTCCTTGTTGTTGCAACTCAATTACTTTTCGCAAAATAGTTCCCGTTGAGGTTGTTGATATTTTCCCATAGGTTTTTTCAAGTTCAGCTTTACCCTCATTGCTTATCCACTGCAGTACTTTTGTAAAATCTTTCAGGTCGAGAAGCGGCAATTTATTGTCATCACAATATTTAAAGATCATTGCTACAAAACTGCCCTGCGTATCATTAAGGTCTAAAATTTTAGACAGAAGTACTGGCCCAAACTCGCTAACGGTGGCTCGAAGCCTGGTTCCTTTTTCGTTGCTTAATGTTAAAAATTCTATCGGATAAGCCTTGGGGTTATACTCAATTCCCAGTTTTTGCACTCGGTCGGTAATCGTATCATTCATCGTGCCTTCGGCACCAATGCCGCTCAGGTCGCCTTTGATGTCCATCATTACTACCGGAATGCTCGCGTCACTAAATCCTTCGGCAAGCACTTGTAAAGTTTTGGTTTTGCCTGTGCCTGTTGCACCTGCTATAAGGCCATGTCGGTTCAATGTTTTAAAAGGAATTAAAACATCGGCGCCTTCCACCACACTACCATTGAGCATGGCGCGTCCTATCTTATAACTTTCGCCTTTAAAAGTATAGCCCTGGTTTACTGTTTCTAAAAATTTTGATAAATCTGCCATGATATGTCTTTGAAAACAAGATTAAAGAAAGGTAAATATCAGAAAAAAAGAAATACGTTTTTAAAATAGAAAGGATTGTGCTTAAAAACTCTACCATGCCGTTAATTGCTGCATCTTTTAACAAAAAATTCGGTCGCTTTTCTTCATACCATTAAAAGCATTAACTTTATTTGTCGTCAATAAGTTAAATACATTTTTATGGAAGCAAAAAAGCCGCACATTTTACTTTGTGAAGATGATCCCAACCTTGGTAATGTGCTTAAAAACTATCTGGAACTGAATGATTATGATGTAACCCTTGAACGTGATGGGAGGCTTGGTCTGGCTGCATTTCAGCGCGAAAAATTTGATCTGTGCTTGTTGGACGTGATGATGCCCCACATGGATGGCTTTACTTTAGCAGAAGAGATCCGCGATGTAGATCCCGACATCCCTTTGTTCTTCCTGAGCGCAAAAACAATGAAAGAAGATATCATTCAGGGCTATAAGTTGGGTGCGGATGATTATATTACAAAACCTTTTGATAGTGAAGTGCTGTTGTTGAAAATTAAAGCGATCCTGAAACGCAACGAGGAACTGAATAAGGAAACAGAGAATAAAGAATATCAATTGGCGAGCTATCATTTTAATCCCAGGTTGCGACAGTTGATTTATAATGATAACACGCACACGCTTTCTCCAAAAGAAAATGAATTATTGAAAATGCTGGCCGAGCATTTAAACGATTTGTTACCGCGCGAGCAGGCTTTAAAGAAAATATGGGGCAGCGACACTTATTTCAATGGGCGAAGCATGGATGTGTATATTGCCAAATTACGTAAGTACCTGAAGGATGATGAAAAAATCGAGATCGTGAATATTCATGGTAACGGCTTCCGTTTAGTGGTTCAAAATTAATACCGGAAGGATATCATACGAAACTTACAATTTATATAGACCAAAATAAGTCTTTAGAAGTATAGGGAAAAGAACAGGTAGATATCATTGATTAGGGAGTCATTGTTTGCAGTGTATTTATGAAGAAGCCGCTAATTTGTTCGAGGGTGTCAAAATATTGGTTTGTGAATTTTCTTTTGAGGGTAATAAAGCCACTATAACTGGAACGGATATTCCGTAGTCATAGCAAAAAATTAAATAAATACAAAGTAATATTATAATTAAGATAGAAGTCATAGGCGATTTTTTAGTAAAAAAAGGAACAGACACTAAAATCAAAATTATAATAAATCCAGAGACAATATATAGGATATGCTGTTTAATTCGGGCTCCATTTTAATCTGCCAAAATTTCAGATATTTTGAGTAAGCATGGTTATCCAATTTAAGAGCACCTTTTGGTATTATTTTAGGCAACAGAGAGGCTTAGCCTCGTTAGGTTAACAAGGTTATGCACCAAAATAATGGCATTTTTGTTGTTATAACTTTATTGCTATGAAAGTAGACATCAGGCAGGAACGGTCAAATGATTACGAAGCGGTTTTTAAAGTGGTTGAAAGGGCGTTTTGTAATGCCACGCAAGCTGATCATAAAGAGCAGTTTCTCGTACAAAGATTGCGAAAGTCGAGTGCTTTTGTTCCGGAACTGTCGTTGGTTGCAGAAGTTGACGAGCAAATTGTGGGGCATATTCTTCTTACAAAAAGCAGAATACTTAGTGGAATCGCATCGCATCAATTGCTTGTGCTGGCACCGGTTTCTGTTGTTCCCGAGTTTCAGCGACAAGGAGTAGGGAGTAAGTTAATTGAAGCCGCTCATGAAAAATCTAAGGAATTGCGGTACATTTCCGTTGTTGTTTTAGGTCACGAAGATTATTATCCCCGGTTTGGTTACAAGCGTGCCGACAGCTTTGGAATCAGTTTTTCATTTGATGCCCCGCCTGAAAACTGCATGGTTATTGAGTTACAGCCGGGTGCTTTATCAGGCGTTAGCGGAAGAGTTGACTATGCCAAGGAGTTTTTTGAATAACGAAAGCGAAAAGAGCTAAAGATCTTCCTCCCCGGTTTCTTTTTTATAAGCTTTAATGAAAAGCGCTCCCAGATTTTTGTATGGAGGTACATAATCCTCCAGCCCCGAAATATTTGCGGCAACCCTGAATTCTTTCCAGAAAGGAATCCAGTCAATATCCTGCTTGAGCCTTAGTTTTTCGGTAAGTAGTGAAAAGAACGGGCGATTGATATCGCGTTTCCCAATTTGCTTACTCGAAATAATATGCGCGTCATTTGATTTTTTCAGAATAGAATCAATCAGGTTAAATCCGCCACAGGAACCCATGAAAACTATTTTTGAAGTGGGAGCCATATAGCCAATACTGGTTGGTGCATGATAGCTGTGTCCCCGATGAAAAGTAATAGTCGGGTTCATATTGTTTTTTTGAAAGTATTCTTCCAGTGCAGTTTGCGCAACGTAATCCTCGTTTTCCTCATTTGGCAATGGTCTGTTGGCATAAATATAAACGGGCACGCCCTTTGTTGTTTTTGCTACCACCCAGTATTTGTTGCTTTGGTCCACCGTCCAGTTGCCGCCGTTAAACATCCGCACAAATATGTCAAAATCAATCTTGCCGTCTTCATCCCCGTAGAAAAACATTTGAGTGACAATTTCACCGCTGTCATTTGCGAGGCTGTTAAAAGGCACTTTGTACACAGGTGGTATCCCAAGTTCTTTTGTCAGGTCTACCTTGTTTTTTTCATCTGCAGAAATATAAGAAGCATAAGAGTATGAATATCCATT
>ERZ761602.3395-NODE-3395-length-22641-cov-15.592535_pt1 | contig 22641 bp, 18 predicted proteins | sample MGYA00512165_ERZ761602 | MGnify/ENA primary metagenome ERZ761602 (study PRJEB28899, sample SAMN02445085) | bioreactor sludge metagenome | biome: EBPR sludge; isolation source: Thorneside wastewater treatment plant | place: Australia: Brisbane, Thorneside...
AATTAAAGAAAGAAACGACAGTAAATGAATTACTGCCAGAAGCATTTACGCCGAAACATTTAAAGATAACATAGCTTATACCAATGAATGAATTGATTAAAGCCAATATCAATGTGATGAAATATCTTGGTGAAAGGAAGAATCACCCTGCCTTTGCACTGCCTAATTCAGTTCCAGATCCTTATTATCAACAAGGCAGTCACCCTGATGTTGTAGAGCGAATTTGGGACCAACTTGGAGCATCTTTACCAAAAGACTGTCGTTGTCTTGTTTATGGTGTACCCGCGCTCGTTCATCCTAAATCGGGAATTATTTTCGCATTGTCAAGAGGGACTAATTATTTTTTGCGCCTTTCTGAAAAAATAATTGACGAAGCCATAAAATCTGGAGCAGAAACACATATTAAGTGGGTAGGTGGCGGAGAGTTAAATGTACAACAAGAACTTGGTTCTGATTGGATTATAGGTGGTTGGAGTACTAATGAAATAGAGTGGTGTAAGATGATTTTTGATGAACTAAACGAAGGTTCGTAGCCGATATATGACAGATTTTCGTTCATTCCGCGCTTCTGCTGTCGTCCTTCGTCATGCTGACTGGGGCGAGGCAGACCGTTTGTTGACGCTTTATACAAAAGAGCAAGGAATTGTGCGTGCGTTGGCAAAAGGTGCCAGGAAAGTCACTTCGCGGAAAGCAGGTCATTTACAGCCGTTTACTTACATCACCATTCAACTTGCGAAAGGGCGAGATTTGTTAATTGTGACTCAAGTGGAAACAATTAATGCGTTTCTACCATTGCATGATGATTTATCAAAAACGAGTTATGCGGCTTATGCGGTTGAATTGCTATTGAGATTTTCGTATGAAGAAGAAGGCGGAAGCCCAACGATATTCCGCTTGTTGGTTGAGACGTTAGACCGAATCGAAAAAGAAGATGATTCTTGGTTGGCGATTCGATATTATGAAATGAGATTATTAGATGCTGTGGGGTTTCGTCCGCATTTGTTTGAATGTGCAAATTGCGGACGTGAAATTTTGGCAGAAGATCAATTTTTTTCTTATACGGCAGGTGGAGTGATTTGTCCACGCTGTGGGGAAGGTTTGCCAAACTTAACAAAAATTTCTTTAGAGACTTTGAAATATTTGCGCCACTTCCAAAGGTCAAGTTATAGAGATGCTTCCCGCGCTCAGCCCAGTTCTGACGTCAAGAAAGAGGCGGAAGTGTTGATGCAAGGATATTTTACTTACATCCTTGAACGTGAGTTGAATACGCCGGGCTTTATCAAAAAGGTGAAGATATAAAAAAGACGGTTAAGCACCGTCTTTTTTTATTTTTATAATTTTTCTGCGCATGGTATCAGTCAATGGTTGTGATGTAATCGGTTGAGTAGAAGTGATTGCATCCGAAGCATAACCAAATCTCCTGAGCGTGATGCGATGCACCCAACTCAGAATCGCTTTGGCTGAAAATTCTTCTTGATATGGAATTGGCACAGTGGTATTTGTTTCAATCGCGGCGCGTAAATCGTTTGCGGTTTTGCCTTCAAACTCTGTGCGTCCAGCCCCAATCGCCCAATAGATGTGTGCATCACTCGATGCGATTTTTGCCAATGGTAAATAAATAGAAAGTTTTTGAACAACACGGTCAAAATTTTGTGTGCCCATGTTGTGTGTTTCAATTCCTTTAAGCACAGCTTTTGCACGCGGATTGGTCATTGCACCTAATACGGCTTCCATTGAAAGGCTGTTTGGTAAATTATTAAATGGATGTGGTGCGATAGCGATGCCACCCTGTTTGCCGATATGTAACAAAGTATCTGTCATAGATAAGCCAGCGGGAGGCAATGTTTCAATAAACAATGCCACAAGATGACCATCTTTGGTTGAAATTTCTGCACCGCGGATGACTTCGATTCCATACTTCGGGGAAAGTTGTTGCGCTTCGATGGAGCCGCGAATTTCATCGTGGTCAGTGACTGCAATAACATTTAATCCGACATCGGATGCGTGTTTTAATATTGCGCGTACAGTGGTTGTTGCATCATGGGAGTAGATGCTATGAATATGTAAGTCTGCGGTGCCCATTGATTCCTTCGTGATGTGAGCGTATTGTGAACACGGTTATATCATAGACTCTTGATAATTTGTCTAAATATATTATTAATTTTTATTCTTAATGAAAAAGTGGAGCATAATTTTATGCTCCACTTTTTCATTAATCCGCCGCGGCTGGCACTTGTATCGGCTCTACTTTTTTTCGCCAGAAGAATGCCCAATACATAATCACTGAAATTGTATAAAGAATTATCGTCCCAATAAACGGCGGACCAAATCCATAATTGACTTGTAACCAACCACTAATCGTCGGGCTGAATGCCCAACCGAAATTCCATGCCATGCTGGTTAAACTGGCAATCGTCGCGCGGGCAGATGGGTCAACTCGTTCCATAACAAATGTTTGATAGACTGGACTGCTCATATTCATCAAAGCAAGTCTAATATAAAATGTTGCGGCGCCAACCCAGAATATAGGTGAGAAACCAAGCAGAATTAAGAAAGGAATCGAAAGGGCTTGTGAAATCACAACGAGTTGAATCTTTCCCATTCTTTCAGCAAGCGGAGGTGCGACGAGTAATCCAATTCCCATGGCAAGTGAACCCCATGCAAATAATGTTCCAATCACAGGGTCTGGTTGGTTATGCACTTCGCGGAAAAACACATTCATAAACGGCATGATGAGTCCCGCGCCAATGGATGTGAGTAACATCGGTAAAATAAATTGCACCAATAACTTTGGCTGTTTCTTTGCATATTCAAACGGAGCAAAAATAGCACGATTGGATTTTGTGACTTGTGGAGATTTGATAAATATCAATGGCAAAATTGCAATCATAGCAAAAATGCCAGAGAATAAAATTGTATTTCCATAAGCAGTGCTATCGGTTGCAGAAATATTTTGCATGTTTCCAATCCAAGTGGGGAGGTAGCCACCAACCCAACTACCCACAGAAGCCATAGTCATTTGCAAACCTTGACCGAAACTGAATAAATAAGTTCTTTCTTTTTCGTCACTATTTTCCATGAGGAAAGGTGACATGGTGACGCCGGCTAAACTTTGTGCCAAACCTGAAAGTACGTTCATGGAATAAAACGAAAATTCAGTTTGCCAAATTGCCATAGCTAAAATAGATACACCTAACAAAGCACTGGACAATACCAACGAGGCTTTGCGTCCGATAATGTCTGCTAAGTAGCCCATTGGCAAAGCGGCGATTAATGCTACAAAACTTGAGGCAGTGACTAAGTTTCCAATCAATGCTTCGTCATAGCCGAGGCTGAGGGCGTAGAAGTTAAATATCAAACGAAATACGCCCATCACCGCGCCGGTGATGATGACGTTTAAAAGATAATAACGCGCATTTGGTTTGAAGGCGCGCACATGATTTCCGTATTCACTCAAAATACGGAATGGCTTGAAAATATTTATATTGTTTTGGTTCATGTTAGTTCTTTTTCGGGTTCTTTTTCCAAGAAGGAATTTAATTGGTTATAGACAGCATCCAATGCTTGCTTGCGGACGGTGTAACGATTGTTTTCATCATCAATTGAAAATTCAACCAAACTTGCCAAGCGCAATTCTCTGAGATGATGAGTCACTGTTGGCGGGCGCAGTTGAAGTCTGCGGGCAATTTCAGAAGGTGTTAAAGATTCTTTTGAAAGATAAAAAAGAATCTTCAAACGAGTGGGGTCAGCCAGTGCTTTCAACGAACGCACGAGTGCATCTGGCACACTTTCACCGGGGATGACAGACATATCTGCCGGGCGTGCACCGAACATCAATAACATCGTATCTTTATCAATGCGGTCAAAGAAAATTAATGGGGTCGTCCAAAATGCGGGGGCAATGATAAATTTTGGGGCGAGGAATTCATCACTTAGTTGAATACCTTGTGAAAGCTCAAGGAATAGCTCTTCAAAAGAAAGTTGACTTTGAAGACTGATTGCGCGTTCTAACCCAGCTCGAAGCACAGGTTCGACGCGTTTTTCTTCCTCCTCAAAAAAAGCTTGGTAATACGCTTGCATCGCCGAGAGGAATCCCTCACCAAGTTCTTCAGGTTTGCTCACCCAATTCAAAAAGGATTCAATGGCCTCACGTTTAATTTTTCCGTGCTTCTTGTGAAATTGCTTCAAGAAAAATTCTACATCTTCATTATTCCACTTTCCTTCGGATGTAATTCTCAATATGGTTTCATTAAACTTTTGATGTTTTTCATCTGTCTGGGGTTCGTCTGCGCCATATAACTTAATCAAACGTTCAGCCGCTGGAATTTGCTTCAAAGCCCACAACGCACTAATGGCATCTTTTGGTGCTGGTAATTTTGAAAGCCACTTTAATGGCACGCCAGTTATCGAAAACACTTCTTCCAATAATTTACGTTCAGGTGCCGGTATTCTTGAACGCACCCCAGCCGCATAAGCAGGGCGAATTCCGAAAAATTCGGCTTCATCTAAAACGTGCAGGCTTACGAATAACTCGTAAGCCGTACCGAAATCCCATGTAATTTTTGGAGAAATATTTTTATTTGCCATTTTTTTAATTTGCTCCGCTTTATTTCTTCAGCTTTCTGCCGATAGAAATCAGCGTATCGCCTGTGGTTTTATCAATCGCTTCATTAAAAGGCGGAATATGTTTGAAAAACGTCCCAAGCGCAATCAGCGCCTGCCCAGTCTGGCGGGTGAATTGTTTTCTAGCAGATTTTTCTGTAGAAGCATCAGTAACGGCGTGCATCTGTTTTTCTTTCTCACAAACAACTGCGGACATGGCGACCTCTCTATCCATTTAGAAGAACATTAAACTTAGGTGGATGACTACCTTAGACAAACATCTAATTAGATAATAGTCTAACATGGATACTTTGTCAAGACCCAATTTTGACTTAAAACCGCCTCATTCTTAGGGGATACCTGTTTCTGCTTGTATAATTTGACCCAACTCTTCAACCTAGCTCACCACAGAGGTCACGGAGTTCACAGAGAAAGAATAAATAAAAACTCCGTGTTCTTTGTGATCTCTGTGGTGAAAATTCCTTAAGAAGGATTCCTTATGGCTCGCAAAATCATCACCTACACCCTCATCGTCTTAAGTTCACTCTTCCTCATCTTGAGCCTTGCCGGAATCATCGCCGCTTGGGCATACAACACCCCTTTGACAAATCAAGCCACAGCTCAACTTGAAGATATAGATTCCCTGCTTTCCCAAATTCAAACCGATTTAAGAAACGCGAAATCTGAAGTTGAGCGTGCCTTACGAATCATCCAATCTGCTGAAGATGCATTGGTATCTTTAACTCAACAATCTAAAGATGCCAAACAAGTTTTAGAAGAAGTAGATGAAACCTTAAATGAACAACTGATTCCCAACCTAGCAACCACACGCACACAAATTAGCGAAGTCAGAATCATTTTAGAAGATTTAAGAACTTCACTTGAACAAATTAACTCAATTCCATTTGTGAATTTTCAAATCCCCGGTGATGAATTACTATTAAACATTATTACAGGTGTAGATTCACTAGATTCTGAAATTGCCAATGTACAAATATTGGCAGAACAAGCCTCTGTTTTCATCAGTGATACATCTTATCTACTCGGCGGTGACTTTGAATCTACAAAACAAAACCTTGAAAACTTATTACAAGTTTTAGAAGGCTACGATAGCCAACTATCTGGCTGGCGTGAACAAGTGAACGAAATCATTCAATCCGCCCCAAAATGGATTGATAATGCTTCCATATCCTTAACCATCTTTTTTCTGTGGTTTGGATTATCACAATTCGGTTTGCTATTACATGGCTTGAGTCTCAGGCTCGGAGATAATCCGCTAGATATATGGCGAGAGACATTTCAAAAATAGTCATCTTACGCATACGCTCCAGACCACGTCTCAAAGTGCCGACCATCATGTTCTTCATTGGTATAAAACGTTAAATACGTCAACGCCTGATACGGAACAAACTGTTCTTTTTTCGGGTTTTGAATCGCCAAATCATAATACGAATGCCAAGTACCTGAATTAAAATAAATTTGGCTTTCAGGTTTTGGCATTTGTGTATTTAATCCCAATGGCACAATTTCATGATGATGCGTATGACCATAAACAATATATTGTGCTTTTCCATTTAAGAAAGCAGGTTCGTTGTATGCATAATGAGCAAACGAATGTTTTCCACCCCACATATTCTTCTTCACCCACAAAATAACCTGATTCAATTTACTAAAAGAAGCGCGATTTGAAATCTTGATAATTAATTCCATCACATCAGCAACATCAAAACGAAAGGCTTTATCAGCCTGACGCACAAAACCTAATTGCAAATACTCATCCGCAATTTCATTCCACACTTTTTTTAATTCACTTTCAATCGAACGATTGCCCGCATATTGTTTAATTTGTGAGCTAATCCAAATCGGCGCTGCTAACGCAGGGCGAATGTTTGAAATTTTTCGCAAACTTTCAAAAAATTCTTTCGGCAATTCATCCCCAAATCTTTTTTGCACTTCAATCGGAAAACGATTGCTCACTTCCATTGCAAAGGCATCGCCAATCGTACTAAACTCACGCCCTTTTTCTTTATCAAAATTAAACATATCGTACATATCCCCATGTCGCGCATAAACTTTATGACGTTCAAACAATTCTTTGATGATTGGAGATTCTTCCGCTTCATACGGGAACGGGGAAACTGGGTTGCTCAACCCCATCTTTTGAATCATCTTCAAGCGGATTTGGTCAAATGCTTCCCCTTTAAGGTGATAATACCAATCGTGATTCCCAACCATATAATGAAAACGAACTTTCAGTGGAATACGAACTTTGCTTTGATAATCTGGTTCGCCACTACTTGTTGCAGGCGGAAGTTGAATCTCTTCACCATTTGCAAGGCGACGTAATATAGATAATGATTCTTCATTATGATTCAAAATCCCATCGGTCACTTCGGCTAATTTTTTTGCGTAATGCGGATTGGTCGCGTCAGTCCACGGGCGGACATAATTCGCATCTGAAGGTGAGGTGCCCAACCATTTTGTAGAATAAATCGTGTCAATAATGTCACCCAAAAGCAAAACATCCAATTGCTCAATCGGGCGATACTTTCCATCTTGGCGAATGGAAGCAAAACGAGCCGTTTCAGACAAACGCCTTGCAAACAAACGAAACGCACTCGGTGAAATGGAATCGGCGGTGGAACCGTCGCGCAGGTGAATGTCACTGATGATGATAAGCATGGTCAAATTATACGCGCGAGAATCCTATATTGTGTGACAAAATAATAGCGAAAACAATTTGAGACTCAAAGTATAATTCTCTTGATACTTAAGAAATTTCTTTTGGATTTTTTCTGTGGATGAAATTATAAAACACCAACGCTTAATCTCTTGGGGAACACCTTTGATTGTATTAGCCCTTTTAATATTTTCGTTTGGATTCATGATTCCACAATTAGGTTATGGCTTCGACGAGTGGCATTTTATTTATTATTCCACTCGCGGAACCGAGGGATTGTTTGAGTTATTTCATTATGATGGACATCCCCAAGCGACATGGGTTTTTATACAAAGTTTTAACTTCTTAGGCTACAACCCTTTATATTGGCACAGCTACTCTTTGATTTGGCGTTTTTTCGCAGTATTTTCTTTTTGGCTATGTTTGCGAAGTGTTTGGAAAGAACATCATCGTCAGAATTTTTTGGTAGCAGCTTTATTTTCCGTATATCCCATTTTTACTTTGCAAATTTTCCCTATTTCTTTCTTTGAAATATGGATTAGCTACACCTTTTTATTCTTATCTTTTTACTTTACGATACAAGCTATTCAGCACCATGAAAAGTTTTCATTCTTTATCTTCGCTGCAATTGCTCTAAGCATTGGGCATGTGTTCACACGAGAATATGCTTGGTTTGTAGAGTTGATGCGCCCTGTATTAATTTGGTTGGTGATAGCACAAAAAGAAGACTTTAAAAAACGTGTTTTTCAAATTGCCAAAATCTGGCTCCCCTTTTTTATCATTTTCTTTTCTGCTTTAATCTGGCGTGGATTTTTTTACACCCCCTTACGCAAATTCTTTCAAGTGCAAGATAGTTTATTCGAAAATCCGATTGCAACCGTAGCAGGGTGGGTTACAAATTTTATTCCCGACTTGTTAATTGTACTTATTACTTCATGGTATGAAACTTTACTTCCAAGTTACTTGTATTTTGTAAGACCATTTAATGTTGCTTTATTTGTCTTGATTGTTTTGGTGGCGATACTTGTTTTTTTGTATGCTAAAAAAATAGATCTGATTTCACTACAAGAAGGATGGTCCACTCAGGCGATTATCTTAGGTTTGCCAAGTCTTTTATTTGGAATATTGCCTTTTTACATAGCTTCTTACTCATTACATTTGACTGACCCACCTCATAACTCACGTTTGATAATTGGGATGTTACCCGGTGCGGCTCTTATTTCAATTGCTTTAATTGAAAAAGTCATTTCTAAAACAAATCCAAAAATCATCATTCATGCCATTCTTTTAAGCTTAGCGGTAAGTTGGCATGTTCGCTATACTAATGATTTTAGAAAAGTATGGGAATATCAATCTAATTTTTTGCAACAATTGACATGGCGTGTTCCGGGCATTGAAAAAAATACTGCTTTATTTGTGTACCAACCCAATCTCCCAGAAATTGACAATAGCAATGCCGGCATTGTTCGTTTAGGTGATTTTGCTCTTTCAATGGCGATTAATTCACTGTATCAAGTAACCCCGGAACCAACAGAAAGTAAATTGTCCTATTGGTATTACTATGTAGGTGATAGCTTTATGGACCTTTCGCAAGAAACGGCTATATATTCAGAGCATGCTACTACTTATTTTGAAGGAAACTCAATTGACAGTTTGCTTTTTTACTATGATCCACAAAATGACCGGTGTTTGCATCTGTTGACGCCGCAAGACCAATTTTACAAACAGTATCCCGAAGCGGTTCGCGAATCTGCTTTATATGCGAATGTTTCACGAGTCATAAATAGTGTTGTACAAGATGTCGAATTGAAAAATCAAATTTTAGGCGAAAATAATCAGGGCTGGTGTTTTTTTTATCAGAAAGTAGAGTTGGCAAAACAATATCAACAATGGGAGCAAATTCCATTGTTATGGGAACAAGTAGAAATTAATAAATTGAGAACTGAATTTGGAACAGAATATATTCCGTTTGTTGAAGGCTTTGCTTATGTAGGGGAATGGAAGAAGGCAGAAGAACTTACTAAAACGGCAAATCGAATATCAAAAGCAATGGATTCAATCCTTTGCCCGATTTGGGCAGAAATAGACGTGCAAACTCCAGACTCGCGTGAAAAAAATGAGGCAATTCAAAACGTAAAGGATATTTTGGGGTGTATTAATCCATAAAGTTTGGCTGTATAATTTTGTTTAATGTAGCCCCGTAAGTTTTCATTATAGAAAGGCGGATACGATGGGTAAAAACAAAGATGCTAATAATAAAGTAGATATTGGTGGGAATGTAACCAATAGTAATATTTATATTAATAGTAATGGAAATCATCAAGGCTCGGATAAAAATAAACCCCCAAAAAATAAACATGATATCTGGCAGTGGGTTGTGATTTCTATTCTTGGAATTGCATTAATTGGGATAGTGTTTGCAAATTTTGATTTACCTCTAAACGGCGCGGCTGGAACAGAAACGCAAACCCCAACATTAACTTTGATTCCTTCACCTATTCCGACAGATACAACATTGCCAGGTGAACCGACTTCAACACCTATCCCGCCAACGGATACACCGACTTTAACTCCTTCACCGATTCCGCCTGTGCCGTTGGGCGAAGACTGGACTCAAGGCTGTATCAGCACAGTATGGTCTGCCTATCCAGAATCAGTTATCCCCGAAGATAGAGGCGATGGTTGTTGGCGTGAGCCTATCCATGCTTTTTCAGCAGAGAATGGCGACTTGGATTTTCTGTTTGAACGTCAAAATGGCGACGAAGAAATTTTTGGATTATTCGCACCATTGCCAATTGAAAATGGCTCACTGACTTTAACCATCCGCCTCAGAGACTTGACCAATGCTGATTTGCTCGTGGGAATATTTGCTCAGCCTGAAGTTAAGACTTCAGGTTTGTTGATGATGATGTTAAATGGTGGTGTGGATAGCAATGTTTTTATTCAAAAAAATCCGATGACGTATGAAACGATTATTGGTTCACAGAGAATTTTTCAAGGCAATGGTTATTCGATTACTTTTCGTTTTGATAATTTATCGGTCAGAAGTATTATCAATCCATCTGTATTTTTTGTAGACCCATTTTCACTACCTGCTTCACAAAAATATGTATTTGTAGGTTATAAAGGTTTACGTGGTTATTATCGCCTTGAAGGAACGTTTTTGAATTTTGATTTGAAGCCGTAAAAATGAAAGGATAAAAAATGAACATAAACCAAATCGTAACGCTAGACTATTGGATGATTTTGCCGCTCTTTGTGCTTGGCTCTCTTTTGCACTTCACTTATGACTGGAGTAAGCACAATAAATTTGTAGCGATTTTTTCGGCGGTAAATGAAAGTTATTGGGAACATATCAAAATTGCTTTTTGGCCCACATTCTTGTTATATCTGATTGAGTTTATTTTGGGCGGATACAAAATAAACTCGTTCATTCCCGCCAAAACGATTGCGCTTTATACAATTCCAGTAGCCATGATAGCCATTGTGTATGGATACAAATCTATAACGAAAAAGAATATTCTTGCGCTTGATATCGGTGCATTTCTCGTTGTGATTGCTATTGCTCAATTGACAGGTACACTGTTTTTGAAAGAGTTATCGGCGAGTTGGCTCACGATACTTTGGGGAATATTCTTTTTGATTGTGATACTGATTTCTTTTCTGAATTTTACCAAGCACCCGCCTCAAGACCCTGACCTTTTTCTTGACCCATTGACCTCAAAATATGGCATTAAGGGACATGGTCATGAATAAAAGTTATGCATGAAATTTGACCCAAAAATTCATCATCGCCGAAGCATTCGATTGTATAATTAATAGAATACCCCAAGCCAAACGCCTGACAACCATTCACGTAGATAAATAGTTTACAAGTTATAATGTTCAACATAGTAAGGAGTAAAGATTATGTTTAACCATATTGCATACAATCACGAAATCCTTAACGGCAAACCCTATATTGCTGGCACACGCCTAAGCATTGAATTTATTCTTGAACTGTTTGCCAGTGGTGGGACAAAAGAAGAGATTCTAAAAACTTATCCACAATTAACTGCCGAAGCCATTGAAGAAGCGATACGATATGCCGCGCAATCTGTAAAGAATGAAATTTTATTAGATGTTAAAGTTACTGCATGAAGGCATTAGATTTTCCCTTACTTGCAGACGAGAATGTTCACAGTGATGTGATTACATTTTTGCGAAAAGCAAAAGTTGATATTGAATCAATTTCAGAGCAAGGGAAGTTTGGTATTACAGATAAAGAAGTTTTACTAGAAGCTATAAAAACAGACAGAGTCGTTTTGACTCATGATAGTGACTTTGGTGGGCTTGCTATACAAGGCGAGAAATTTGTAGGGATTATTTACCTTCGACCTGGACATATAAAAGCAGACTTTTCAATTAAGACTTTAGAAGCCATACGAGATAATGCGCCCGAAGTAACCCCACCTTTCATCCTCGTCGCTGAGCGGACAGATGACATCGTAAAAATTAGAGTTCGACAGTTGTAAATGTAACAAAAACCTTCGTGCCCCTTCGTGACACTTAGTGGTGAAAAAATAACATGCCCGAACCCAAACGCCCTCTCAAAGTTTTTCTCTGCCATGCCTCAGCGGACAAACCCGCCGTGCGTGACTTATACAAACGCCTGACAGCCGATGGCGTGGATGCTTGGTTGGATGCCGAAAATTTAATTGCAGGGCAAAACTGGCAAGTGGAAATTCCAAAAGCAATTCGTGAATCAGATGTGGTGATAGTTTGCTTATCAGAGAAATCAATTAACCGAGAGGGATATGTTCAAAAAGAAATCAAATTTGCTTTAGACATTGCAGACGAAAAACCCGAAGGGACAATTTTTATTGTGCCTGCTCGTTTAGAGGAATGTGTTGTTCCTAACCGATTAAGTGATTATCACTGGGTGGATTTGTTTGAAGAAAATGGTTATGAAAAGTTAATGCGAGCCTTGCGCTCGCGTGCAGATAAAATTGATGCAACTTTACAAATAAAAAAGAGTTGGTTGCCAAAGTTTCAAAACCAAAAGCAAGCAACCTCGATACCTGAATCTATTCAACAAACAAAAAGCCATAAACCGAAAGCCGAAATTAAGAAACCTAATTTAACAGTTAGGGAACTTTTTAGTAAATTTGTTTTAGCGTTTTGGGGTATTTTTGTTCTAATAGCAATTGTATTATCGTTTTTACCTTCATTTAGAAATCTTTTTTCAAAAGACATTACAACAACTAATACACCTACACCAAAATCTACAGCAACATCTTTAATTCCTACTAATACAGTTATTGCAGTAACACCAATTTCATTACCAACCGAAATCACAGATGATTTTGGTGTTGAAATGGTACTTGTGCCTGAAGGAGAATTCACAATGGGTGTGGACGGTTATAGTGATAATTCACCTGCTCATGATTTATATTTGCACAATTTTTATATTGATAAGTATGAGGTAACCAATATCAATTATAAGGAATGTGAAATCGCGGGAATATGTTTACAACCCAATAAGTATAATGTTACACATAGTAATATAGAATATTATGATGTGGCCAAATACGATAATTACCCAGTTGTTCATGTAAATTGGTTTATGGCAAAAGACTATTGCGAATGGCGAAATGCACGTTTACCTACAGAAGCCGAATGGAAAAAAGCAGCTGGTAGTTTTAGTTTCAGTGGCTCAGCTGATTGCAATAAGGCGAATTTTTATCACTGCAAAGGTATGCCATCTGAAGTAGGAAGTTATGTACATGTAACAAGTCCATATGGAACATATGATATGGCTGGTAATGTATGGGAATGGGTGAGTAGTCTTTATCAACCATACCCATATACTATATCAGATGGACGTGAAGATTTGTTTTCAACTGGCCGCCGTGTACTACTTGGTAGCGGTTGGTATGAAGACAATTTTGGTCCAGGTTCATATATTGCTGATTCAGAAAGTCGTTTTGATCTTTCACCAAACTTATCGTTTGGAAGTGTTGGCTTTCGCTGTGCCAAAGATGCAAATCCATAAGTTAAGATAAAACGTTCCGAAGACAGAATCAACTCTCCCTTAAATCCAGAAGCGAAAATAGAACCGTCTACCGTCCACGGTCTACTGTCTTTTCATCAGTTATAATCCCCGAAACAAAAATCCAAATCGAATAGCGAATCTCGAATGACGAAATCATCTTTCCAAGAAATCATCCTCAAACTACAAGACTTCTGGTCATCACACGGATGCTTAATCACACAACCGTATTACACCCAAGTGGGTGCAGGGACGATGAACCCTGCTACCTTTTTACGGGTGCTCGGACCTGAACCGTGGAATGTGGCGTATGTTGAACCATCCGTAAGACCTGACGATGGGCGTTATGGTGAAAACCCAAATCGTTTTCAATTGCATACTCAGTTTCAAGTGATTCTCAAGCCCGACCCCGGCAACCCGCAAGAGTTGTATCTTGAATCGTTAAAAGCCCTGGGCATAGACCCACGTCAGCATGACATCCGTTTTGTGGAAGATAACTGGGAACAGCCTGCTATCTCCGCTTGGGGTTTGGGTTGGGAAGTTTGGTTGGATGGTCAGGAAATTACGCAGTTCACATATTTTCAACAAATGGGCGGCGTTGCGCTTGACCCTGTCTCTGTTGAAATCACATATGGACTTGAAAGAATTTTAATTGCGCTCAACAATGCCAAAGCGATTTGGAATGAAGAATTTGGTGCAGGTGTTACTTACGGTGAAATTCGCCGACAAGAAGAGTTTGAACATTCCAAATATTATTTTGAAGTTGCCGATGTTGAACGCATCCGCAAAATGTATGACCTCTTTTCTGCCGAAGCAGATGCTTGTCTGGCGCAAGGTTTAATTGTTCCTGCGCATGATTATGTTTTGAAATGCTCGCACATGTTCAATGTGCTCGATACCCGCGGCGCGATTTCTGTTGCAGAACGTCAGGCATTTTTCCGTCGCATGCGCGAACTTGCAAAACGAGTCGCTGAAAGTTATAGCGAGCAAAGAAAGAATCTTGAATATCCGTTGCTTAAGAATGCAGAAAGCAAAATGCAGAAAGCAGATGCTCTTGACCTTTCTGCATTCCGCAATCAGCCTTCTGCTTTTCTGTTGGAGATTGGAACCGAAGAACTTCCAGCATCAGATGTTGATTCCGCTTACTCGAATCTCGAATCTCGCATTTCTGATTTTCTCAATGAACTTCATCTTGACCACAAAGAGGTTCGCATCTTTACTACCCCACGCAGGTTGACTGTTTCTGTTGCATCTCTTTCGCCGACACAGCCAGACCGTGAAGAAGTTGTCAAAGGTCCACCTGCAGATAAAGCCGTAGACAAAGATGGCAAATTCACACAAGCAGGTCAAGGCTTTGCTAAGAAAAATAATGTCAATGTAGAAGACCTTGAAGTTCGCGAAGAAGGTGGCGGAAAATATGTCTTTGCTGTTGTTAAACAAAAAGGCAAACCGACTCCAGAAGTTTTGGTAGAAGCATTGCCGAAACTAATTGAAAGCATTAAGTTTGAAAAATCAATGAAATGGAATGACTCAGGTGTTTCATTCTCACGTCCGATTCGTTGGCTTGTTGCTTTATTAGGTGATATGGTCATTCCATTTGAATATGCAGGAGTTATCTCAGGTAACACTTCACGCGGACTTCGCCCATATGATTCTCCTGAAATCAAAATCCCTTCTGCTGATAAATATTTCGATGTAACTCGTGAAGCAGGAATCGTGTTGGATAAAGAAGAACGCAAGGCTTCTATTATTGAACAAGTCAAACAAGCCGCATCTTTGGTTGGTGGCGAAGCCATTTTTGATTTTGTAGGGGCGAGTCATGACTCGCCCTTACTCAACGAGGTTGCAAACCTCGTCGAAATGCCAACTGCTGTAATGGGTGGCTTCAACGAAGAATTTTTGCAATTACCACGCGATGTTTTAATTTCAGTGATGAAGAAACATCAACGCTATTTTCCTGTCCAGAAAAACGGAAAATTATTGGCACACTTTGTTGCAATTAGAAATGGTGACGACATTGGCGTGGATACCGTCCGCGAAGGAAATGAACATGTGCTTGGTGCTAGATTCGCGGATGCAAACTTCTTCGTTCGTGAAGATGTCAAACTTAAACTAGAAGAATATCGCCCACAACTTTCGACGTTAACTTTCCACACCAAACTTGGTTCAATGTTGGATAAATCTGAAAGAATTGAAAAACTCGTCAATGAATTAATTCCAATGTTGAAATTGGAAAAAGATGAAGCCATTTTTGCTCGTCGTGCCGCACATTTAGCCAAAGCGGATTTAGCCACTCAAATGGTCACTGAAATGACGTCACTGCAAGGAATTATCGGTGGTGAATATGCTTTACGAAGTGGCGAACAAAAAGATGTCGCAAATGCAATTGGTGAGCAATATCAAACTGTTCCACAAACAAAAATCGGTTTAGCAGTTGCTCTTGCGGATAGAATCGATTCTTTGGTTGGTTTGTTTGGAGCAGGCTTAGCTCCAACTGGCGCAAAAGACCCATTTGGTTTACGGCGTGCGGCAATTGGCGTGGTGCAACCTTTGATTGAACATAATATTGATTTTGATTTAGCAGATGCTGTCAAAAAATCTGCAAAGACTCAACCGATTAAAGTTGATGATGAAGTTCAAAATCAAATTTTGGAATTTATTTCTGGGCGTTTATCTGTTGTATTAAAAGAAAACTATAAACACGATGTTGTTGAAGCAGTTCTTGCGGAACAATCTGCTAACCCTGCGGCAAGTGCTGAGGCGGTGAAGCAGTTATCCACGTGGGTGAAGCGTGATGACTGGTCATCTATTCTTCCCGCGTTTGCGAGATGTGTACGCATTACTCGTGATCAAAAGCAGACATTCAAAGTGGATGAAAAATTATTGACAGATAAAGAAGAAAAAGATTTATTCGCCGCTTTTGAAAAAACGGTCAATCGTCCACCGTCTACCGTCAACGAATTTTTAGAAATCATTGTCAAACTTACTCCATCCATCAACGCATTTTTTGACAAGGTGCTTGTGATGGCAGAAGATAAAAAGGTAAAAGAAAATCGCTTGGGATTGTTGCAAAAGATTTCTTCGCTTTCAAACGGCATTGCGGATTTGAGCAAACTCGAAGGCTTCTAAATTAGGGTTTTATAAGTATTTTTGTAAACTCAAAACACTTGTGTATAATCTCCACATCGTTCAGGTGTGGAGATTTTGTTAAGCCGTGTATCGTTTCGTATATAAAAGGAGAAGATACCATGTCTAAGTTGACCCGTTTTGCTCTTGCTTTAGTAATTAGCCTTGTGATTGTGGCTGGCGTGTATTTCAGTGTACAAGCCTTATCCGCGACAGTGGCACGCCAAGAAAGTTTGGGCATGTATGTGCTGAATGGTTCATTGGTGAACCCGCTCAAAAAAGAATCAGCCGAAGCCACTCAACCTGATTTGCAAACTTACCCCGCACCCGAAAGTGAATATCCTAGAGGCTGTGACCACGAAGGCGATAATTCAAGCGATTTGTAAAAGATAGTTTGTATGCAGGGCAGTTGAGCAACTGCCCTGTTTTGTTTTAAGAAATAATTAGCCACAGATTACACGGATTGCACAGATTTTAAAAATCCGTGAAAATTTGTGTAATCCGTGGCAAAGAAATATATAGAATTGATTTCCCATTTTCTAAAACCCGTCTATAATTCAACTTGCTAAACGCCAACCGCTAACTTATGTCCACCCTTGATGAAATTAAATCCAAGATTGATATTGTAGACCTTGTCTCCGAAGCGGGAGTCAAGTTACGTCATGCTGGAAAAAATTACACGGGCTTTTGTCCGTTTCACGATAACAAAAAAACGCCAGCATTTGTAGTCTGGCCCGAAACAGGCACATGGCGATGTTTTGGTCAATGCAATGAAGGTGGCGATATTTTCAAATTCGTTATGAAACGCGAAGGCATTGACTTTAAAGAAGCGATGCAAAAACTGGCTTTGCGTGCTGGGGTTGAAATCAAAGAATACACACGCGAAACACCAGAACAAAAAGAGGCTTACGAAAATTTACGAAAAATTTTAGAAGATGCGATTATTTATTATCGCACTCATTTATTCAATAACAAAAATATTTTCAACTACTTAAAAGACAAACGCGGATTAACTGAATCCACTATTGAAACGTTCGGCTTGGGGTATGCTCCCGCAGGTTATGATAATTTTCTAAAACATTTCACCGCTAAAGGTTATTCCGAACAAGATTTAGTTAATTCAGGCATGTTATCAGAACGCGAAGATGGAAAAATATTTGACCGTTTCAGAAACAGAATCATGATTCCGATTCGTGATGAACAAGGTCGCATGACGGGATTCGGTGCACGTATTGTTGACCCTGACGATATTCCAAAATTTCTCAACTCACCTGAAACGCCTCTTTTCTCTAAGGGACGCCTGCTCTATGGACTTGATAGAGCTCGCAAGCCTATACGAGTCGCTGACCAAGCCGTGATTGTCGAAGGTTATTTGGATGTGATTGCTTTGCATCAAGCAGGCTATGAAAATGTTGTCTCGCCGATGGGAACAGCTTTAACTGAAGACCAATTACGTTTGCTGAAAAAATATACAAGACGAATCGTCTTAGCTCTTGATCCTGATGTAGCAGGTCAGAAAGCCGTTTTGCGCGGACTCGATGCCGCGCGTTCTGCTATGGATAAAGAAGGCGAACTCGCTTTTGATGCGCGTGGATTATTAAGAAATGAATCACGTTTGCAAGCAGATTTACGCGTCGCATCTATTCCTGATGATTTAGACCCTGATGAAATCGTCGCAAGAAATAAAGAAGAGTGGAAAACGTTAATTGAAAATGCCAAACCAATCGTCACACATGTGATGGATTCTTTGGCGGTTGGTCAAAACTTAAATGACCCGAAGGTTAAGAATCAAATTGCGGCACAAGTATTGCCTTTGATTGATGATATTGGCAATCCATTAGAACGCGATACATACCGTCAGGCGTTGGCGAGAATGTTGAAGGTGAATGAATCTGCTTTAGCGGGCACAACAACTCGACCTCAAGCAATGAGGCGCAAGCCGCGTGGCGAAGATTCAAGTGTAAAAGTTGAATCCACTGTCGCGGCGGTTAATCCAAGATTGAAAGTGGAAGCATATTGTTTAAGCATGTTGTTGAAAAGACCTGAATTGGTGTATCGCTTAGATAGAAAGTTGGAAGAGTTTGGTTTGAGCCCGTTGGCTGTGGAAGATTTTGAATATACCGACTATCAATTGTTGTTTGGTGTTTTGCGTTTGGCTGTGGAGCAAGATGAAAAAGAACATCAAAATTATTTGAATGCACATTTACCTGAAACATTAACCACATTGACAAATGATTTATTGAATCAAACAGAAAAGATTGATAAAACGTATGATGACAGGTTGTTAGAAGATTTGTTAAACAGATTATTGGATTTACGCAGAACACATGCTACATCGAATGTGAATCAATTGCGTTTTATGCAAGAAGATGATGAAACACAGGGCGGTATGAATATTAAAATGTATCAAGAACAAACGATGCAGTTTACGCGTTTGTTACGTAGTTTGGATTTGGCAAAACAAAAGATAGCGAAGAAGCAATAAAAATTCGTCACAGAGATTTTTGAGAAGTTCTTAAAATCTTTTCTCAGTTAACTCTATGGCTAAAAAAAATTGACACTATCGCAGGGTTTGAGTGTTGTATAGTACAGCCTCGTGGAGAAGAGAGAGTATGTCTGCTCAAAAAGAAAATAAGCCGAAATCAAAACAAAAAGATGACCCACCGCTTTCTGTAGACGGCGTTTTAGAATCTCTCAACCCTGCCAACTTTTCAAACGATGATTTTCTCGAACCCGATGATTCGATGTTAGCGAATCAAACCGAAGACCTTGAAGATTCGCTCAAAATCCCTGCCTACGAAACAACTGACCATTCTGAAGACCCTGTGCGTTTGTATTTGCGCGAGATTGGTCAAGTCAAATTATTAGATTCTGATAGTGAATTTCGTTTGGCAACTTTAATCGAAGCACATCGTCTCATTGAAACCTTACGCAAACTTAAACAACGCAAAGGCGTTTCATTGCCTGCATCTATTTATCATTCTTTGATTTCTGAAATGATTACATCGTGGGATAGATTAATTGAAGATGCCGAACGACTCGACCATGAACTTCCCAATTTAGCAAACATGATTTCAGAATCCCAAACGCTTCATACTGGGTGGGAAATTGCTTCTGCTTCGTATTTACGCACCTATCTTGATAACGGTCACTGGGGCGTAGACCATCTTTGGGATAATCTCGCACGCCATGCTTATAGCGTTTTCCTCAGTTTGCATTTGCTTCCATCCAAATATGCAGACTGGCTACTCAAACATGCTCAAGAAGAAAAATCTTTTCCATCACAACGCACCCTGTATCGAAATTTATGTTCGGATGAAGAATTATTAAACGAAATGAATGCCATTAAAGAACGTGCTGAAACTGCAAACCAAGCACTCATTCGTGCCAATTTAAGATTAGTCGTCAGTGTGGCGAAAAGATATTTAGGTCGTGGCATTCCATTGCTAGATTTAATTCAAGAAGGCAACATGGGTTTATTACGCGCCATCAACAAATTTGACCCACGTCGCGGATTCAAATTCAGCACCTATGCAACTTGGTGGATTCGTCAATCTATCAATCGTTCTATTGCAGAACAAGCCCGCACGATTCGTATTCCTGTGCATTTGTTTGAATCGATTTCGAGAATTTTACGCGCCCAACGCCATCTTACACAATCATTAGGTCGCAACCCAAGTAATGAAGAACTCGCAATGGAAACAGGTTATCTTTCTGCATCTGATGTGCAAGAGATTCTCAAAGCCCATTCAGAGAATCAGCCTGTGGAACCTGAATTACAAAGAAGATTAGAGGTTGCATCACAAAAAGTGACTCGTGCTTTGCAATCTGCGGAAGAAACTGTTTCATTAGAAGGTCCAGTGGGGGATGATGAATCAAGTGCCTTAGGTGATTTCATTGAAGATGTAGATGCGCCCTCGCCCATGGATGCCGCATCAAAAGAAATGCTTCGCAAGCAGATAAAACACGCCCTCGCTTCATTATCTGACCGTGAACGGGATGTGCTGGAATTACGCTTTGGTCTGCGTGATGGAAAAGAACACACATTAGAAGAAGTTAGTCGTTTCTTTGATGTGACTCGTGAACGTGTTCGTCAAATTGAAGCTAAAGCGTTAAGAAAATTACGTCACCCATCTAAGAGCAGAGAGTTGAGAGATTATTTAGGGGATTGAAAAGTCTATAGGTGATAGAGTGGTCGTGAAATAAATTGAAAATACACAGGTGGCTGTCACCTTTTATTTTATGGGGCTGCTAAAACACTGATAGATCCTCCACCAAAAGATACCGCAAGCATTTTTCCATCAGGCGAAAATGTTAAACCGTTGATTCCTGGATAGCCTTCAATAAGTTGTATTTCTGTGCCGTCTGAGGCATTTAAGAAATAAATATTTCCATCGCTATCTCCATAACTACAACTAACAGCCAGTATAGAATCATCAGGGGAATAAGCCAATGAACTTATATTGCGGTCACAGCCAACATCAATTTTCTGTCGCTCATCATGCGTATCAAAATTCATAATCAGAAGCAAAGATTTCAAAAATTGTGATCCAGAGGGAAGAGTATCATAGCTAATAGCAATCTTTCTATTTTCATTTGAATGTGAAAGTGCTAACTCACTGCAAGTGATGTTTTCTTCGTAAATAGATTTGCTTTCAGCAAGGTCAATTAAAATTAATTTAGGTTTATTGTTAAAAAATGAAATACCAAAATCAGCAGTATCCAAACAAATAGCAGCAACTGTATTTTCTTGAGAGAATGAGGATGCGCCAAGTCTACGCTTTTCCCATTTATTGATAAATTCCCCAGTTTTTAAATCAACCAGTCGCACATCGGCTATATAATCGCTGATATAAGTAGTATATAGAAGAGTCTGATGCTCAGGATCAAATTTATCTATATTTACACCTAGTCCTAAAAACTCTATTTCATACAATGGTTGTGAATTATTTGATGTTGAGGTGGAAAACAATTTAAGATTATTCCCTACGATAGAATATTTGTAGTAGTTGGTGTCTGTCCCAATGGTTAAGTTATCTTTACAATCTGGATTAGACTGCAAATGAATAGCGCACATTCGATAAGTTCGATTAATTGAATCATAGTATCGTAATGCTATTGTTTCATTATCTAAGAAAATGAAATCGCTCATTTGATATTCTTGAAACCCTATCCAAGGTCCAGCAGTACGAGGTGGGCTGAGTAAACTTAAATTACCACTTTCGTTATATAAAACAGAAGGTAGGTCAATATCATAATGAAGTTCAGATATCATATTGCCTTTATTGACAGACCATAATTGGATATTTCCATTACAATCAAAAAGGGCAACTTGCGTATTACTTTGATTGAATACAGGAAGACTATTGAATCCTTCTAGAATATTGTTGCAACTATTTCTACTTGAGATAGTTTGAACTAATTCGCCTGAATTAATTCTCCAAATGTTTATATCGCCCGAAGATTGTCGAATTGCAATTAAACTAGAATCATTAGAAAACGCAACGCCTTCACCAAATCTCTCTAAGGGAAATTTATTTATCACACTTCCATCCAAAATGCTCCAAACAATAACTTGATTATTTACTTCTGTAGCAATCATTGAATTATCAGGTGAGAAAATAGGACTGCTACCAGAAATGGATTTATATATAATTTCGTTGGTTTCTATATCTATAATATAAAACCTTCCATTCTGATATGACTCAGCAACTGCTAATTTTTTTCCATCTAGTGAAAGGGCGGTAAGCGGAATGGGGTTTGAATGAGATTTAAACCCAGCAAGAGTAAAAATATTTTTCAAATATTCATCTGTTATCTCTGCCTCTGTATTAAATAGCCATATCCCATCTATTAATACCCATTTTCCATCATCACTAATCTGTAGTCCCAAGTTATAATCTGTTTGCGGTATATAATGATTTAAATGTAGTATAAGTTTATTAGTTTTGTAATCGTAAATATCTAGACCTAATTGGTCTCTAACAAATAAACGTGATTGGTCTTTTGTTAATTTGGCAATATAAGGTAAATTACCATAATAACGTGCAATTTCCTCTAATTTATTTATATTATCTAAAGTAATTTCGGTGCCAAACTCAGGAATTGGAGTTTTCAGTCCAACAGGTAATTCAAGTGTAGGAGAGGGTGTTATGGTAGGAGTAACAGTAGGCGGAATAGGAGTATTGCTTGGGCTTGGCTG
>ERZ761602.3396-NODE-3396-length-22640-cov-4.530485_pt1 | contig 22640 bp, 23 predicted proteins | sample MGYA00512165_ERZ761602 | MGnify/ENA primary metagenome ERZ761602 (study PRJEB28899, sample SAMN02445085) | bioreactor sludge metagenome | biome: EBPR sludge; isolation source: Thorneside wastewater treatment plant | place: Australia: Brisbane, Thorneside...
GTCGTCCACCAAGTCGGCGATCGGGCACCTGCTCGGCGCCGCCGGCGCCGTCGAAGCGATTTTCTCGATCCTCGCCATGCGCGACCAGGTCGCCCCGCCGACCCTCAACCTCGAGAACCCGTCCGAGGGCTGCGACATCGATCTGGTTCCGCACCGTGCGAAGCCGCGCAAGATCGAGTACGCGCTGTCGAACTCGTTCGGCTTCGGCGGAACCAACGCCTCGCTCGTGTTCGCATCGCCGCCCTAGTTCGATAGGCCGCCGTGACAGAGCGCGAAGACAGGGAACCCGAACGCTCTCACTACATCGTCCGCGGCATCAAGCGGCTCGTCGCGCTCGTCGTCGTCGTGGCGCTGCTCGCGGTGGGCGGCGTCGGGTACGGGTGGCACCTGTTCGTCAAGGAAGGCCCGCTCGACGACGCGAAGCAGCTCGTCATCCCGCGCGGCGCCAGCATCGACCAGATCGCCGACGCGCTGGCCAAGGAAGGCGTGATCGAAAGCCGCTTCGTGTTCGTGAACTGGGTGCGCGTGCTCGGCACGCAGAGCCGCCTGCGCGCCGGCGAATACCGTTTTCCGAAGCGCGTCAGCGCCCAGGACACGATGAACATCCTGATCAGCGGCCGGCAGATCCAGCGCCGCTTCACGATTCCCGAGGGCCTCACCACCTTCCAGGTGCTCGAGCGCGTGAAGAAGGTCGAAGGCCTCGAGGGCGAACTCACCGAAACCGCCGGCGAGGGCGAGCTGCTGCCCGACACCTACACCTTCACGCTCGGCGAGACGCGCAACGGCGTCGTTCAGCGCATGAAGCGCGCGATGGAGGACGCGCTCGACCAGGCCTGGGCCCAGCGCGCCGGCACCGACGGCCCGCTCAAGGACAAGCGCGAACTGCTGATCCTCGCCTCGATCGTCGAGAAGGAGACCGGCGAGGGCGCCGAGCGGCCGATGGTGGCGGGCGTGTTCGTCAACCGGCTCAAGAAGAACATGCGGCTCGAAACCGATCCCACGGTGATCTACGGCATCACCGAGGGCAAGGGCGCGCTCGGCCGGCGCCTGCTGCGCTCCGACCTCGAGAAGCCGCACCCCTACAACACCTACAAGATCCAGGGCCTGCCGCCGGGGCCGATCGCGAATCCCGGCAAGGCCTCGCTGCTCGCCACGATCAAGCCGGCGCAGCACAATTACGTGTACTTCGTCGCCGACGGCAGCGGCGGCCACGTCTTCGCCGAGACGCTCGACCAGCACAACAAGAACGTCGCCAAGTGGCGCCAATTCCGCCGCGAGAAGGAACGCGACGAGAAGAACGACCGGAAGCCCAACTGACCGACGGCGCCGCTCCCGCATTGCGCCCGCGGGCGTTCAATCGAGCATGGCGACGCTCGCGCGCTTCTTCGGCAGCTTGCGGAACAGCGGATCGGTCCAGGCCGGCGGCAGCGACGCGATCAGGTTCACGAGGAAGGCGAGGCGCCAGGGAAACGCGATGCGCGCCTTGTTGCGCTCGAGGCCGCGGCGGATGATGCGGGTCGCGCGGTCCGCGTCCATGATCAGCGGCATCGGGAAGGTGTTGCCCTCGGTCATGCGCGTGCGCACGTAACCGGGGCAGACGACCGACACCTCGACGCCGTGCGCATAGAGCTCGCCGCGCAGGCCTTCGCCCCAGACCTTGATCGCGGCCTTGCTCGCGCAATAGGCCGGCGCGCCGGGAAAGCCGCGATAGCCGGCGAGCGAGGCGACGATGGCGATCTGGCCGCGCGGTTCGGCGCCGGCGCGCGGCTTTCCGAGCAGCAGCTCGATCGCCGGCGCCACGGTGTTCACGACGCCCCGCACGTTGACGTCGAAGATGCGCCGGGCCTGCGCCGCGGTCTCGCCCTTGCCGCCGCTGCCGGCCGAGATGCCGGCATTGGCGATCGCGAGATCGAGCGGGCGGCGCGCATGGGCGCGGGCGACGAAAGCGGGCATCGCCGCGTCGTCCTCGGCGGCGACCGTTTCGGCCAGCACATCGGCGCCCTTGGCGCGGCAGGCGGCAGCCACGGCTTCGGTGCGCGCCGCATCGCGCCCGGTGAGCGCCAGAAAAACGCCCGGCGCCGCGTAGTCGATCGCCAAGGCTTCGCCGATGCCCGAAGAGGCGCCGGTGACGAGGATGGATTTCGGATCGCGCATCGTGGCTGTCCCCCGGCCTTGTTGCGAAAGGCGCCGCTGTTATAGTGCGGCATGTCCCGCCGCCGGCGCCCCCGACAATAGCACCGCAAGACCGAGGAGCGAGCGCGTGACCGTTTCCAGCATGACCGGCTTCGCCCGCGCCGAGGGGCAGATGGGCGTCTATGGCTGGTCGTGGGAGCTCAAGAGCGTCAACGCCAAGGGTCTCGACATGCGCGTGCGCCTGCCGCCGGGCCTCGACGCGCTCGAAGGCCCGGTGCGCGAGCGCATCGCGGCGAAGCTGAAGCGCGGCAATGTGACGGCCGGCCTGACCGTTGCGCGCGCGGCCGGCACGGAGCGCGTCGTCGTCAACGAGGCGGCGCTCGAGGCCATGCTGGCGCTGCCGGCGAAATACGCCGGGCGGATCGATCCCGCGCCGCCGCGGCTCGACGCGTTGCTCGCCGTGCGCGGCATTGTCGAAGTGGTCGAAGCGCCCGACAGCGAAGACGCGCGCAATGCGCGCAACGCCGCGATGCTGGCCACGCTCGATCAGGCGATCGACCGGCTCGCCGCCGCACGCCGCGCCGAAGGCGGGCGCCTCGCCGACATTCTGAGGGGCCACGTCGCCGAAGTGCGCCGCCTCGTCGACGCGGCGGCCGGCGCCGCCGGCGCGCGGCCCGAAAAACTGCGCGCGAAGCTCGAGGAGCAGCTGAAGGCCCTGCTCGAATCGCGCCCGCCGCTCAACGAAGACCGGCTCGCGCAGGAGGCGGCGCTGCTCGCCACGCGGGGCGACATCCGCGAGGAGATCGACCGCCTGCGCGCGCATTGCGAGGCGGCGCTCGAAACCATCGCCAAGCCCGGCGCGGTCGGCCGCCAGCTCGATTTCCTCGCGCAGGAATTCAACCGCGAGGCCAACACGCTCTGCTCGAAATCGGCCGACGTGGAGCTGACGCGCATCGGCCTCGACCTCAAGACGACGATCGACCAGTTCCGCGAGCAGATCCAGAACGTCGAATGACCGAGATCGGCCGCCGCGGCTTGATGCTGGTGCTGTCCTCGCCGTCGGGCGCGGGCAAGACCACGATCTCGCGCCGGCTGCTGGCCACGGAGCGCGAGCGCATGGCGCTTTCGGTGTCGGTGACGACGCGCCCGGCGCGCCCCGGCGAGGTCGAGGGCCGGGACTATTTTTTCATCGACAAGCCGCGCTTCGCCGCGATGGTCGCGAACGGCGAGCTGCTCGAGCATGCGAACGTCTTCGGCAATCTCTACGGCACGCCGCGCGCCGCGGTCGATGCCGCGCTCGCCCGGGGCACCGACGTGCTGTTCGACATCGACTGGCAGGGCACGCAGCAGCTGCGCGAGACGGCGCGGACCGACGTCGTCAGCATCTTCGTGCTGCCGCCCGACATGGCCTCGCTCGAGAAGCGCCTGCGCCAGCGCGCGCAGGATTCGGAGGAGGTGGTCCTGGGCCGCATGGCCAAGGCCTCCGACGAGATGAGCCATTGGGCCGAATACGACTACATCGTCGTCAATCGCGAGATCGACATCAGCGTCGCGCAGGTCCACGCGATCCTCGTCGCCGAGCGGCTGAAGCGCGAGCGCCAGGTCGGCCTCGGCGATTTCGTGCGCGGTCTGATGGGGAACGGGTAGGGCGCTCGCCGCTACGCGGTCGATGCCCTGGCCAAAGCGCGCGCCAGCGCCGCGAACTGCTCGACCGTCAGTTCCTCGGCGCGCGCGGTGGGCTCCACGCCGGCGGCGCGGCACAGCGTCTCGCCGCCGAGGGATTTCAGCGCCTGGCGCAGCATCTTGCGGCGCTGGCCGAACGCCGCGGCGGTGACGCGCTCCAAAAGCGCGGGCTCGGCCGGCGCCAGCGGCGCCGCGCGCGAGGCGAGGCGCACCACGGCGGACTCCACCTTGGGCGGCGGCACGAAGGCGCCCGGCGGCAGCGTGAACAGTATCTCGACCGTGCAGCGCCACTGCGCCGCGATGGCGAGCCGGCCATAGGCCTTGCTGCGCGGCTTCGCCGCCAGCCGCTCGGCGACCTCCTTCTGGAACATCAGGGTCAGGCTCTCGTAACGCGCAATGGCCGCGAGCCAGCCGAGCAGCAGCGGCGTCGCCACGTTGTAGGGCAGGTTGGCGGCGATGCGGTACGGCGCGGGAAGGCCGCGCGCTTCGCATTCGGCGAGCGGATCGAGCTTCAGCGCATCGCCTTCGACGATCGCGAGCCGGTCCGGATAGGCGGCGGCGAGCTCGTCGAGCGCCGGAATGCAGCGGCGGTCGAGCTCGATCGCCAGCACGCGGGCGCCGGCCGCGAGCAGCGCGCGGGTGAGCCCGCCGGGTCCGGGGCCGATCTCGATCGTGGTGCCGCGCGCGAGATCGCCGGCCGCGCGCGCGATCTTGGCGGTGAGGTTGAGGTCGAGCAGGAAATGCTGGCCGAGGCCGTGCTTGGCGCCGAGGCCGTGGCGCGCGATGACGTCCCGCAGCGGCGGAAGGTCAGGCACGGGCGCGGGCGGCGCGGCGGCAGCGGGACATTGCGGCGGCCATGCGGAGCGCGGCGATCAGGCTCGTGGGATCGGCCAGGCCCTTGCCGGCGATGTCGAGCGCGGTGCCGTGGTCGGGCGAGGTGCGGACGAACGGCAGCCCGAGCGTCACGTTGACCGCGCGGTCGAAGGCCAGCGTCTTGATCGGGATGAGCGCCTGGTCGTGATACATGCAAAGTGCCGCGTCGTAGCGGGCGCGCGCCGCGGCGTGGAACATCGTGTCGGCGGGAAGCGGGCCCACGGCGTCGATGCCGGCGCCGCGCAGCGCGTCCACCGCCGGGGCCACGATCGTCTCGTCCTCGTCGCCCATGCTGCCGGCCTCGCCGGCATGCGGATTGAGCCCGGCCACGGCCAGGCGCGGCCGCGCGATGCCGAAATCGCGCGCGAGCGCCGTGGCGGCGATGGTGCCGATCCGCACGATCTCGGCCGTGCTCAGCGCGCGCGGCACTTCGGCGAGCGGGCGGTGGATCGTCACCGGCACCACGCGCAGCTCTTCCGCGGCGAGCATCATCACCGGCGGCGCCGCGAGCCCGGCCAGCGCGCCGAGGAATTCGGTGTGGCCCGGATGCGCGAAGCCGGCGTCGTAGAGCGGCTTCTTCTGGATCGGGTTGGTCACGGTAGCGGCGCTCGGCCGGCCGGCGACGGCGGGGGCGCCGAGACGCTGCGGCAGCACCGGCAGCGCGGCCGGGAAAACCGCCGCGGCCTCGCACGGCGCCGCGATCGCGCGCACCGGGACCGCGAGGCCGAGCGCGGCGGCGAGGGCGGCGAGGCGCTCGGGGTTGTCGATCGCGGCGAAGGCGGGCACGCCTTCTGCGCGCCGCAGCCAGGCCTTCAACGCGATTTCCCCGCCGATGCCGGCGGGCTCGCCCATGGTCAGCAGCAGCGGCGCCTCGGCGCGCGGCGCGCCGTCGTCAGACACGGATGTCGACGTAGGCGGACCGGCGCAGCTCCTTGAGATACCGGTCGGCGAAGGCGCCGAGCTTCTGGCGCTGCAGCGCCTCGCGCACTTCTTTTTCGTCGGGATCCTTGCCGGCGTCCGCGCAGCGCATGTAGGCGGTGTGCGCGCCGTTCTCGAACCGCGTGCGGCTGACCTGGCCGACCTTGAGCGGCACGAGCAGCGCGCGAATCTCGGGCCGCTGCTGGTCGAGAACGACGTCGTCGATGACGCGGCCCTGTCCGCCGGCCTCCTGCGCGGCCTTGACGAAGCCGGCGCAATCCTTGGCGCCGGCCGCGATCTTGGCGAGCTGGTCGGCCGCGGCCTTGTTCTGCGCGGGCGTGGCCTTGTCGGGAACCCGCACCAGCACCTGGGCGATGGCGACGCTCTTGATGTCCGGGTTGCGGCCGCCGATCGTGCGGCGGTCGGCGAGGCGGAGGATGTAGTAGCCGCCGGCGCCGCGCACCGGCCCGGCGATCTGGCCGGTCTTCAGCTGCTTCACGGCCTTCTCGATCTCGGCCTCCATCTGGCCTTCGAACAGGAAGCCCATGTCGCCGCCGGTGCCGGCGGTGCCGGTCTGCGAGTATTGCCGCGCGAGGATCTCGAAATTGGCGCCGGCGCGCAGCTGCGCGAGGATCGTCTGCGCGGTCTGCAGCGCGCGCGCCTGCTGCTGCGGGCTGTCGATCGGCAGGAAGATCTCCTGCACGCGGTATTGCAGCTTGTCCTTGTTGTCCTTGAGGCGCTTCAGCACCGCCTGCACCTCGACGTCGCTGACGCGGATCTGCGGCAGGATCTTCGTCTGCACGACCTTGTTCCAGGACAGCGAGGCGCGGACCTGATCTTCGAAGGTGCGCGGGTCGATGCCGCGCTGGCGCAGCATCGTGGCCAGCCCGCCCTTCGGCATGCGGTTGCGCTGCTCGATCTGGGCGAGCTGCTCCTGAACCTCCTGGTCGGTCACCGAGACGCGCTCGCGCGCCGCTTCCTGCAATTGCAGGCGCTCGTTGATCATCGACCGCAGCACTTCGTTGAGCAGGCGCTGGCGCGCCTCGCCGCCGGCGGGAAGCTGCCCGCCGAGGCCCATGAAGCGCATGCGCTGCTCGACGTCGTAGAGCGTGATCGCGTCGCGGTTGACGATCGCCGCGATGCGCCGGCCCGAATCGGGCTGCTGCTGCGCCGCCGCCGGAACGGCGATCGCGGTGCCTAGGAACGCCAGCGCGCAAACCGCCTGGAAAGCCTTCGAAAGCATAATCTTGGCCGTTGATGGAATAGCCCCGGCTTATACAAGAAGCGCCATGGCGCGCCAACTCCCGCCTTCGGCCGCTGGCGGGCGCGGCGCAAATGCCGCTCTCGTCGGCGTCGCCCCGGCGCGGGCCCGTCAGCGCGATGCGCGGACCTCGCCCAGATACTTGAGCACGATCGTGACCAGGATGCGGTCCGTCCGCTGGGTGTCGGTGAAGAGGTCGATGCTCCGGCTGTAGCCGACGCGGATCGTGCAGCACTCGTCCTGGTATTGCCCCTGCACGGTCATCTGATAGGGCTGCGGACGATTCGAGATGAGATCGAACGAAGCGCTGCCCAGGATGCTCCAGTTCGGCGTGATCTGCGACGATGCCGAAACGTGGATCTGGCGCCGGCGCGAGAACTCGGAATTGCCGATCTGGTCGGTGAGGTCGGTGTAGGTGACGGCGGCACGCAGCGCCGGAATGCCGCCCGAAGCGGTGATCTCCTGCCGCCGGAAGCGCGAGAAGTCGGCTTTCGCGCGGAAGCGGTAGGTGAGCGAGAAATAGTTGCCGGGCGAGATGCGCACGCGGCCGACGACGTCGGAGAGGTCGGTCCGCAAGCCCGTCGAATCGACGAAATTGTCCTCGCCGAAGAAGCGGTAGCTCTGCCCGATGAAGAATTCGGCCTTGCCGCCGCGGTTGGCGAGCAGCGCGTTGTTGATGCCGTAGACGATCCGCACGCCGTCGTCGATACGGTCGCGGCCGGGATAGCGGTTGTCGGCGAACAGGCTCACGTCGTCGAGCTCGAGGTCGAGGCTGTCCTCGTTCGGGATCCGCCAGGTGTTGAGATTGGGGGGCGTGGCCACGAGCGCCACGCGCGGCTCGATGACGTGGCGGACGTTGCCGAGGTCGCGCGCGAACGGATAGCGCCAATCCGCCTTCACCTGAGGATAGATGCGCCCGATCGTGCCGCTGAACGTGGGGAAGCCGCCGGCCTCGTTGCCCGTGATCCAATAGAGATCGGCATTGAGATTGGCGTCGACCGTCAGCTGCCAGCCGGCCGGATCGGTGTAGGGCAGGCGCCAGCCGGCGCGGACCGAGAAGCGCCGCGATTCCGGCCCCTCCTCGCGCCCGAGCGCGGCGAACGAGGCGTCGAAGTGCCAGCGCCCCCACTGACCGACGGGCGCGCCCACCGCGCTGTATTCCGCCAGCGGCAGCACGTAGGGGATCCGGTCCTGCGATTCCCCCTGCCGCAGCGTCCGGAAATGGATCAGCCGCCCGCGGATGTAGTCGCGGTCGTAGAAGCCCTCGGTGAACGCGGTCGAGATCAGCGTGTCGCCGGTGTAGACGTTGTATCGCTTGAGGTAGGTCTTGTCGGAGACATAGGCGGCGTCGAGCCCCGCCCGCCAGTTGCTGTTGATGTCGTAGCGCAGGCGGCCGAACAGGTGGCCGCGCCACTCGTTGCCCGACTGCAGGTTGTCGAGTTCGTCGGTGCGGCGCACGTAGGTGATGCTGCCGTCGGTGATCAGCGCGCCGCCGGGGAACCGCATGCGGTACTCGCCGAACAGCGCCACGCGCTGCCGCGTGGTGATGAGCGGCGTGATCGTCGCGTCCTTGTCCTTGTCGATGACGATGAAATAGGGGATGCGCACCGTCGTCCCGAGGCGGCCTTCGGAGCCGTATGTGGGGGTGAGGAAGCCGGTGCGGCGGCGCACGGTGGGGTCGGGGTGCGAGAGGTAGGGCGTCCACAGCACCGGGACGCCGTACACCTCGAGCGCCGCGTTGGTGTAGGTGATGTCCTGCTTCTCCTGGTCGTGGACGACGCGGCGCGCGCGGAGCTGCCACAGCGGCGCGCGCTTCGGATCTTCGGGGCAGAGACGGCACGGCGAGAAGACGACGCGCGACATCTCGTTGCGGCGCCCGTCGACGCGGATCGCGCCGTTGGCGGCGAGCTTGCTGTCGTCCGGAAACAGCATGCGGAACTGGTCCATCACGCCGTCCTTCATGTCGCGCGACAGCTCGGCGCGCGAGGCGAAGACGGCGGGGGCGCCGGGCTCCGTGAGCGTGACGTTGCCGGTGGCGGTGACGCGGTTCGCGCGCTGGTCGAACACGACCTCGTCGGCCAGCACGACGCGATCGCCCTGGAAGATGACGACGTTGCCGCGCGCCGTGACGGTGGCCCGCTCGCGGTCGTAGACGAGCTGGTTGGCGTTGATGACGACCGGCCGCCGGTCGGCGGCGGCGTCGCCCACCGTCGTGCGCATCGGCGGCGCCGTCTGCGCCGCCGCCGGGCCCGCGCCCAGCAGCAGCGCCGCACCCAGCGCCGCAATCGTGCCCCCCAGTCCCCTCATTCCCCCTCCACCTCCCGCTTATCCGTCTTCGACGTGGATGAGGACGGCCAGCCCGATCATCGAGCTCGCGAGCGCCGGCGCCCAGGCCGCCAGCATCGGCGGCAGGCGCGTCGAATGCGCCAGCGCCAGCACGAGATCGGACAGGAAGAACAGCACGAAGCCGGTCGCGATGCCGCCCGCGACCGCGAACAGGACGCCCCTCAACCGCGTGTGCCGCAGCGAGAAGATCGCCGCGATCAGGATCATCGCGCAATACAGCAGCGGCTCGGCCAGCAGCGAATGCCAGTGCAACCGGTGGCTCAGCGCCGAGAACCCCGTCGCCTCGAGCGAGGCGATGAAGCGCGGCAGCTCCCAGAACGACACCGTCGAGGGCGAAGAGAAGCTGTCCTGGATGCGCGCGACGGTGAGGTCGGTCTTGAACGTGTAGACCGGCATCGTGCGCGCGGTCTTCTCCGGCTCGGAGAACCGGGCGTTGACGAGCTTCCACTGGCCGGGCTCGAGCGCCGCGCTCTCGGCGTCGATGCGCCCGGCGAACTCGTCGTCGCCCTTGTAGAGCAGCACCATCACCTGCTTCAGCTCGAGCTCGTTGCGCCCGACGCGCGAGCTGCCGGCGTGGATGACGGACTGCCCGCTGGAATCCACCTGGCGCAGCCACACGCCGCTCGAGGTGGCGGCCATGAGGTTCGAGCGCATCCGGAGGTAGCGGTTCTCCAGCTGCTCGAACTGCCCGGTCATGATCGCGCCGAGCGGATTGATGGCCGCGATCTTGATCGCGCCGAGCAGGATCGCGGCGCCGACCGGCGGCAGCAGGAACTGCCACACCGAGACGCCCGACGCGCGGAGCGCGACGAGCTCGCTGTTCCGGTTGAGCCGCCAGAACGCATACATCGCGCCGAACAGCACCGCGAACGGCAGCGTCTTCTGCGCGGTCAGCGGCAACTTGTAGAACGCCATGCTCAAGACGATCGCGAACGTCGCGTCCTGCTTGCCCGAGGCGCGGCGCAGCAGCTCGATCAGGTCGATCAGGAAGATGACCGCGAGGAAGACGGCGAGGATGCCGAAAAACGCGACGAGGAACTGGCGCGCGAGATACAGCGTCGCGATCGACGACAGCCGAACCTTGAGTTCGCCGCTTGCGGATCGCTCGATCACGGCCGCGCGTCCCTGATGCCCCGACGAATGCGGTATGGAAAATTAGCCCTCGGCCGCAACATTGGCACAGAACCCTTGGCCCGAAAACGAGTTTTTCGTTCCGGCCCGCCGGCCGGCGCGCGCCCTATTTCGACGCCGCCATTGCGGGTCGGAGCGCGGGTGCGCCGCGCGCGCGCGGACTCAGAATCCAGGCCCCGACCGCGATCGGCACGAGCGCGTTGAGATACATGAGCGGCACGAAGAGGAGATTCTTCGAAGCCAGCGGAAGGATCGCCACCGCCAAGCCCTGCACGGCCGCCGCGATCGCCACCGCCGCCAGGAGCCGGGGAAGCTGGCCGCGCTTGTTGAACTGGCCGGGCAGCAGGATGAACAGCGCGACGAACGGCAGCGAGAGCGCCAGCAGCGGCGCGACGAGGCGGCTGTGGCCTTCGGCGATCAGTTTCGTGCGGTAGAAGCGATCGTGCTCGGAATCGCCGGGGACCAGCAGTTCGTGGAGGAAGCGCTCGCCCGGCTCGCGCCATTCGCGCCGGTCTTCGCCGAGCATGCTCACCTCGAAGCTGTACTGCTTGAAGTAGAGGACCGACAGATTGCCGCTCTTGCGGTCGAGTTCCTGTCGGTTGCCGTCGAACAACAGCACGCGCGGGCCGTCGGGGCCGGCCTCCACCGCGCCGCGCTTGGCCATGATCGTGGTCGGCGTGGCCGGCTTGCGGTTGTCCTGCACGAGGATGCCGAAGATCTCGTTGCCCTCGCGCGAGCGCACGTAGATCGTGAGATTCGGCCCCACCGAGTTGAACGTGCCCTCGAGCAGCAGCGCCGCCGAGAAATTCTCGCGCGCGACCGTCTGCACGCGGCGGAACTCCTGGACCGACACCGGCAGCAGATAGAGGCTGATCGAATAGCACAGCGCGATGCCGATGCCGCCGAGGAAGATGATCGGCTTGGCCGCCTGCCAGTGGCTCATGCCCGACGAGCGCAGCACGATCAGCTCGCGATCGTTGGTGAGCTTGTTGAGCGTGAACAGCGTCGCGAAGAACAGCGAGACGGGCAGCGTGATGAGCAGGAAGCCAGGCAGCAGCAGCGACGTGATGTAGAAGAACACGTCGATCGACAGGCCCTTGTTCAGGATGAAGCGGATGAACCGCATCGCCTGGGTGAGCCAGATCACCGCGGTCAGCGTCACCACGATGAACACGGTCGAGATGCCGACCTGCCGGAAGATGTATGCCTGGGCGCGGTTCATGCCGCGGGGGTTATAGCCCCCGGCGCGGGCGCAAGAACAGCCCGCGCGGCGCGAATTTTGCCCTTGCGCGCGGCGGCGTTGCCCTCGCGCGGCCTCTGCCCTAAGTATCGGCTGCGCCGCGGCTGTCCGCTTCCCTGGAACGGCCGCGGCGCATTCGCGCCGAGGAGCATTGCCGCATGAAGATCGAATTCGCCGAATACGCCGTGCCGAAGGGCGGCGTCGTGGTCGCCGGCGTGATGGACGACAAGGTGCTGACCCCGGGCGCCGCCGAACTCGACCGCCGCACCGGCGGCGCGGTCGCCCGCGCGCTCAAGAGCGCGCGCTTCCAGGGGCGCAGCGGCGACCGGCTCGATCTCGTCTCGCCAGGCGACGGCGGCTACGACCGCATCGTCCTCGTCGGCCTCGGCAAGGGCAAGGACCGCGATGCGCTGAAGATGCAGGACCTCGGCGGCGGCCTCGTCGCGCATCTCAACGCCGGCGGCGTCGCCCGGGCGACCGTGCTCGCCGATCCGATGCCCGACTCGGCGCTGCAGACCGCGCCGGCCGCGGCGCGCCTCGGCTACGGCGCGCGCCTGCGCGCCTACCGCTTCGACAAGTACCGCACGAAAGAGAAAGAAGAGCAGAAACCGTCGCTCGCCGAACTCACCATCGCGGTGGCCGGCGCGAAGGCGGCGGAGGACGCGTTCCGCCTTCTCGACCGCGTGGCCGACGGCGTCGCCTTCACGCGCGATCTGGTCAGCGAGCCGGCCAACGTCATCTATCCCGAGACGCTCGCCGACGCCGCGCGCACGCTGACCGAGCTCGGCGTCGAGGTGGAGGTGCTCGGCGTGCACGACATGCAGCGGCTCGGCATGGGCGCGCTGTTGGGCGTGGGGCAGGGCAGCGCGCGCGAGCCGCGCCTCGTCGTCATGCAATGGCGCGGCGCCGCCAACCGCGGCGACGCGCCGCTCGCCTTCGTCGGCAAGGGCGTCACGTTCGATACCGGCGGCATCTCGATCAAGCCGGCGGCCGGCATGGAAGAGATGAAGTGGGACATGGGCGGGGCCGGCACCGTCATCGGCCTGATGAAGGCGCTGGCCGGGCGCAAGGCGAAGATCAACGTGGTCGGGCTCGCCGGCTTGGTCGAGAACATGCCGTCCGGCACCGCGCAGCGCCCCGGCGACGTCGTGAAGTCGATGTCGGGGCAGACGATCGAGGTGATAAACACCGACGCCGAGGGCCGCCTCGTGCTCGCCGACGCGCTCTGGTACTGCCAGGACCGCTTCAAGCCGAAATTCATGGTCGATCTCGCGACGCTGACCGGCGCGATCGTCATCGCGCTCGGGCACGAGAACGCGGGCCTGTTCGCCAACAGCGACGAGCTGGCCGAGCGCATCGCCGCCTCGGGCCGCGCCACCGGCGAGCGCTGCTGGCGCCTGCCGCTCTCGGAAGCCTACGACAAGGCGCTGGCCTCCGAGATCGCCGACATGAAGAACGTCGGCGACCGCGCCGGCGGCTCGATCACCGCCGCGCAGTTCCTGCAGCGCTTCGTCAACGACGTGCCGTGGGCGCACATCGACATCGCCGGCATGGCCTGGACGAAGAAGGATTCGCCCACCGTGCCCAAAGGCGCCACCGCGTTCGGCGTGCAGCTGCTGAACCACCTCGTGCAGGAGTATTACGAGGGCAAGTGAGGCGCTACCGGGCGGCCGCGGCCGCGCGGTCGAGCAACGCCTTCACCGTTTCCATCGGCGCGGGCGCGAGACCCTGCTTGCGTGCGACCGCGAGCAGGATGCGGCGCGGACCGCCCAGCGTGCAGGCGGTGATCGGCCCGGTCGCGAGATCGCGATCCGCTCGCGGCCGGCGCACGACGCACAGCGCCGCGCCGACGCGACGCTGCTCGTCGCGATAAAGGCTCGGCTCGCGCCCGGCTTACAGGCAGCCGACGTCGCACGCCTCGGCGCGCGCCGGCAGCGGCGCGAGCGGGCGCCCGTCCTGTCGGCTCCAGACCGCGAGCTCGAGCGTTTCGCCGGGATCGGTCTGCATCCGGCAGAGCTGCCGCCGATAGGGGCCGAGCCGGTCGTCGAGCGCGTCGGCGCCGAACGCGCGCAGCTTCAGCGCCGATTCGGCCTCCGCCTTCGGGATCGCCGTGCAGACATCGCTCGCGCGCGTTTGCGCGGCCGCACTCGAAGCGAGCAGGGCGAGGAAGAACGCCATGATCGGGCGCATCGCGTTCATCGTCGGCGTCGCCATCGCTTGAAGGGTCGCTGCGACCAAATCAGAATTGTCGTCCCCGCGAAAGCGGGGACCCGTCTCTCCGGCGGCGGATTTGTGGCGCATTCGCTATACTGGCGGCGGCATGGGCCCGCGCTTTCGCGGGGCGACGGGTTTGGAATTGGCGAGAGCCTGAATGACCGACGTGAACTTCTACCATCTGCAGCGCTCGGCGCTCGATCAGGCGCTGCCGAAGCTCTTGGAGAAAATCCTCCAGGCCGGCAAGCGCGCGGTAGTGATGGCGCGGTCGGACGAGCGCGTCGAGGCCTTGAACGTGCGGCTCTGGACCTACGATCCCAATTCCTTCCTGCCGCATGGCAGCAAGGCCGACGGCAACGCCGCCGAGCAGCCGGTGTGGCTCACGATCGAGGATGAGAACCCGAACGGCGCCACCGTGCTCGTGCTCACCGACGGCGCAGCCACCGAGAAAATGGGCCAGTACGAGCGCTGCCTCGAGCTGTTCGACGGCAACGATCCCGAGCGCGTCGCCGAGGCCCGGCAGCGCTGGACCGCCTACAAGAGCGCCGGCCACGCCGTCACCTACTGGCAGCAGGGCGAGCGCGGCTGGGAGAAGAAGGCCTAGGCGCCTGCGCCGATTTTCCCTGCCGCCTCGCTTGTCGGCGCGCGCTCCAGCGGCTATATCGCGCGCGATCCCGAGGGCGCCGGGCGCCCGACAATCCCCAACAGAAACGAGCGGAACAATGGCGGTCGAGCGCACCTTTTCGATCATCAAGCCGGATGCGACCAAGCGCAACATCACCGGCAAGATCAACGCACTCATCGAGGGCGCGGGCCTGCGCATCGTCGCGCAGAAGCGCCTGAAGCTCAGCCAGCAGCAGGCCGAGGGCTTCTACGCGGTCCACAAGGAGCGGCCGTTCTACAAGAGCCTCGTCGCGTTCATGACCTCGGGGCCCGTCGTCGTGCAGGTGCTCGAGGGCGAGAACGCCGTCGCCAAATATCGCGAGGTGATGGGCGCCACCGATCCGGCCAAGGCCGCGCCGGGCACGATCCGCAAGCTCTGCGCCGAATCGATCGAGGCCAATTCCGTGCACGGCTCCGACGCCGCCGAGACCGCCAGGACCGAGATCGCGTTCTTCTTCAAGCCGGACGAGATCGTCGGCTGACGCCGGCGCCGCAACGCAAAAGGCCGCCCTGCGAGGCGGCCTTTTTCGTCGGCGCGCGGCGCGCGGCGCTAGATGAGGAACAGCCCCATCAGCGCCAGCAGCACCACCACGCCCACCGTGCCGTAGGTCAGCAGCTTGACGAACCCGGTATAGGTTCCGACGTGGCTGCGCATGTCGAAATCGTTCGTGGCCATCTTCTCCAACCCCTTGTCTCGTTCCGCGCTCCCCAGCGCGACGGGCTTCTCATAACCGATGCGACGTTTCGGCGCAACGATCAGGCCGGCGGCGGGTTGATGAGCGCCGCGTCCGGCGCCGGCGCGCCCGCGACGCGGCAGCGTTCGTTCTCGACCGCGAGCCGCCCCTCCGCCGCGAGCCTGAGTGCCAGCGGATAGCAGCGGTGTTCGGCGGCGAGCACGCGCGCGGCGAGCCTGGCCTCGTCGTCGTCCGCGAGCACCGGCACCGCGGCCTGCACGATGATCGGCCCGTCGTCCATCGCCGCGCGCACGAAATGCACGGTGCAGCCGTGCAGCCGCACGCCGGCCTCGAGCGCGCGCCGGTGCGTGTCGAGGCCGCGGAACGCCGGCAGCAGCGAGGGATGGATGTTGATGAGCCGGTCGCGCCAGCGGTCGACGAAGGTGTCCGTCAGCAGCCGCATGAAGCCGGCGAGGCACACGAATTCGACGCCGGCCTCCTCGAGCGCCGCGGTGAGCGCGCGCTCGAACGCGGCGCGGTCCTTGCCGAAGCCGCGATGGTCGAGCACGCGCGTCGCGATGCCGGCCTCGCGCGCCCGCGCGAGGCCCGCGGCCGCCGCCTCGTTGGAGAGCACGAGCGCGATCTCGGCCGGAAAATGCGGCGCGCGGCAGGCCTCGATCAGCGCCTGCATGTTCGAGCCGCGGCCGGAAATGAGGATGCCGGCCTTCAGTCGGGCCACGTTTGCGACCAATTCACGAGTTCGACGCGCGCCGGCGCGGCCGGGTCGGCGGCGGCGACGATCTGGCCGATCTCGCGCACGGTTTCGCCTTCGGCGGCGAGCAGGTGCTGCAGCGCCCAGGCGCGCGGCGCGTCCACGACCATGGCCATGCCGACGCCGCAGTTGAACGTGCGCACCATCTCGTCGCGCGCGACCTTGCCCGTCTTCATCAGCCAGCCGAACACCGGCGGCACCGGCCACGCGCCCGCGTCGATGCGCGCGACCGTGCCGGCCGGCAGCACGCGCGGGATGTTCTCGGTGAGGCCGCCGCCGGTGATGTGCGCCATCGCCTTCACGCCGCCGGCCTTCACCGCCGCGAGGCACGAGCGCACGTAGAGCCGCGTCGGCGTCAGCAGCGCCTCGCCCAGCGTCTGCGCCGGGTCGAACGGCGCCTTGGCGGCGTAGGGCAGGCCCGACTGCGCCACGATGCGGCGCACGAGCGAGTAGCCGTTCGAATGCACGCCGCTCGAGCCGAGCCCGAGGATGATGTCGCCGGGCTTGACGTCCGCGCGCGGCAGCGCGGCGCCGCGTTCGACCGCGCCCACCGCGAAACCGGCGAGATCGTAGTCGCCCTTGGCATAGACGCCGGGCATTTCCGCGGTTTCGCCGCCGATCAGCGCGCAGCCCGATTCGCGGCAGGCGGCCGCGATGCCCTTAACCACGGACGCGGCCTCGGGCACCTTGAGGGCGCCGGTCGCGTAGTAGTCGAGGAAAAACAGCGGCTCGGCGCCTTGCACGACGAGGTCGTTCACGCACATCGCGACGAGGTCCTGGCCGATCGTGTCGTGCCGGCCGGTCTCGATCGCGACCTTGAGCTTGGTGCCGACGCCGTCGGTCGTCGCGACCAGGATCGGGTCGCGATAGCCGCACGCCTTCAGGTCGAACAGCGCGCCGAAGCCGCCGAGCCCGCCCATGCTGCCGATGCGCGCGGTGGCCTTGGCGGCCGGCTTGATCGCGTCGACCAGCGCGTTGCCGGCGTCGATGTCGACCCCGGCTTCCTTGTATCTTTCCGTGGATATGGACCAATCTCCCCGTTGCGTCGGGCGCGTTTCGCCGCCCTTATAGCGCCGCCGCTCGAGGAGTGAAACCGATGCAGCATTTCGTCCCGGGACGGACGCTGTGGATTGCGCTGGCCGCCATGCTGCTGCTGGCGCTGCCCGCGCGGGCCGAGCAGGCCGACGTCTTCGTCGTGACCGGCGTCAAGGTCGAGGCGAAGGGGCCGCGCCCCGATCTGGCGCGCGCCAAGGCGGTGGCGGACGGCGAGCAGGCGGCGCTCGCCCGGCTGTTGCGCAAGCTCACCCTGGCCGAAGACCATGCGCGCCTGCCGAAGCCCGACGCCGAGGCGGTGCGGAATGCGGTGCGCAATTTCTCGGTCGAGAGCGAGAACCAGCAGGGCGACCGCTACACGGCGTCGGTCGCTTACCGGTTCGACCGCGATTCCGTGCGCGCGATGCTCGAGGGGGCCGGTGTGCCGTTCCTCGAAGCGCCGAGCCCGCCGCTCGTCGTGCTGCCGGCGTGGCGCGAGGACGGCAAGCTCACGCTGTGGGACGATCCCAATCCGTGGCGCGAGGCATGGCTGCGCCACGAGCCGGGCGACACGCTGGCCGATTTCGCGCGGCTCCGCGGCGATCTCGCCGATCTCAAGGCGATCAGCGGCGAGGAAGCGGCGTCCGGCAACCGCGCCGCGCTCGGCCGCATCGGAGACAATTACAAGGCCGGCCTCGTCGCGGTGGCGGTGGGAACGGTGGAAAAGGGCCAGCGCCGCATCGCCGTGCAGCTCTACGATCTCGCCAACGGGCGCACGAACGCGGTGGGCGTCTTCCCGGCCGGCACCGACGAGGCGGGGCTCGACAAGGCCGCGGCCGCGATCGCGCGCGCGATCGACGCCGCCTGGAAGAAGAGCGCGGTGCTGATCGAGCAGAACGCCGCCGTCGTGCGTATCCGCGCGCCGCTGCAGGGCCTCGAGCACTGGATCAAGATCCGCCAGGCGCTCTCCAGCATGCCGCAGCTCCGCGGCCTCACCACTCTGTCGATGAGCCCGGGCGAGGCGCTGATCGAGCTGCGCTTCGCCGGCACGATCGCGGAGCTGCGCCGCCAGCTCGACCAGCGCGGCATGGCGGTCACGGTCGAGCCGGCCAAGGACGGCGCGCCGGAGACCTGGCTGCTGAAGCCGCCCTCGACGGCGGTCAAGGAAACCGACCTTGCCCCGGCGCCGGGAACGCCGCCCGCCAAGGCCGAGGAACGCCCCAAGGACGGCGCGGCTCCGGACAAGAAGACGGAACCGCCCAAGAAGCCGTGAACGTCCCGAACCTGATTTCGCTGCTGCGGCTCGCGGCCGTTCCGGTCGTCGTCTGGATGATCGCGACCGGCCGGTTCGCGGGCGCGTTCTGGATCTTCGTCGCGGCCGGCGTCAGCGACGCGATCGACGGCTGGCTCGCGCGGGTGCTGAACCAGCGCACGCATCTCGGCGCCTATCTCGATCCGATCGCCGACAAGGCGCTGCTGGTGTGCGTGTTCGTTGCGCTTGGGCAGGTCGGCAAGCTCGACTCGTGGCTCGTGATCCTCGTCGTCTCGCGCGACGTGATGATCGTCGGCGGCATCATACTGCTGTTCCTGCTCGAGCACCGCGTCGCGATCGAGCCGAGCTTCGTCAGCAAGGCGAACACGATGGTGCAGATCGCGTTCGCCGGCCTGGTGCTCGCCCGTCACGGGCTCGGCATCGGCGGCGCGTCGATGGCGGCGGCGCTCGAATGGGCGGGCTACGTCGTGGCGCTGACCACGCTCTTCTCCGGCGCGCACTATGTCGTCATCGGCATCCGCCACCTCGCGGCGGCCGATGGCGCGAACGCCAGGCATTGACCGGCCATGCCCGCGCGCCAGCTCGTCCTCGATCTTCCGCACCGCCCGGCGCAGGGGCGCGGTGACTTCCTCGTGGCGCCGAGCAATGCCGCGGCGGTCGCCTGGATCGACCGTTGGCCGGACTGGCCCGCGCCCGGCCTCGCGCTCTATGGGCCGCCCGGGTCGGGCAAGAGCCACCTTGCCGCCGTGTGGCAGGCCCGCAGCGGCGCCGCCGCCGTCTCGGCCGCGGCGCTCGTGGCCGGCCGCATCGACGCGCGCTGTTGCGTCTTCGAGGACGGGGAGGCCGCGCTCGGCGATCCCAAGGCCGCGGAGGCGCTGTTCCACCTCTACAATCGCATCGCGGCCCGGCGCGGGCATCTGCTCGTCACCGGCGCGGAGCCGCCGGCGCGCTGGACGCTGCCGCTGGCCGATCTCGCCTCGCGCCTCCGGGCGCTGCCGGCCGTCGAGATCCGCCCGCCCGACGACGCGATGCTCTCGGGCCTGCTCGCCAAGCTGTTCCGCGACCGCCAACTGGCGGTGCCCGGTGAAGTGATTCTTTACCTCGTGCAGCGTATCGAGAGGTCCTGCGCCGCTGTGGCGCGGGCGGTCGAGACCCTCGACCGCGCCTCCTTGGCCGAGCGCCGCCCGATCACCCTCCCGTTCGCCCGTACGACCCTAGGGCTGGCCTGAAACCTGCTTTGGGGAGACGTCGGGCGGGGTGGGGATAAGCCGAACCTAGCGTTTGTGCGTAGGCCAAAAAGATGTTACAAGATATGGGGAATTCCACGGTCGAAGGCCCTAGCGAGATGTGCTATGCGCTTTTCGGGGTTCGGCCCCCCGCCTCTGGAGCGAAGTGGCCGTTGAGGGGAAATGACCATCCGCAGAACAGTCGGACGGCCGGGCCGCTGCGCCTTGCGCGGGGGTTCTTCCGCGATATCGCCGGCGGCGCCGTCGCCCTGCTGACCGCCGCCGCTGCCATGACCGTCATCGAAATCGGCGAAATCACCTACCCGTTCATCGCCTGCGCTACGGGCATTGCTTTGCTCGTGGCGATGAGGGCCGCCGACCGGCCGGCCTAAGGCGCGTAAGACCTGTCGTTGCAATCACCTCAAAAGGGGGAATGAGAATGAGTCCGAGCATGGTTCGACTGGGCGGGATCCTCGCCTTCGTCCTGATCGCGGTCGTGATCATCGGCGCCTTCCTGGCCCAGAACAGGGCGGTCGCCATCGTCTTCGGCCTGATCCAGACGGCGATCATGATCTTCGTTTTCTGGAGCTCGAAGGGCCTGTTCAACAGCCGCAACTACCGCACGGCCGACATCGCGATCATGGGGATCATCGTGATCCTGGTCGTGCTGTGGATCTTCTCGCTGCTCGGCGGCGCCGGCGTCGGCGCGGTCGCCAATCCGCAGGCGCTGGCTTCGGCGCTCGGCGTGATCGGCATCATCTCGCTGATCGTTCTGCTGGCCTGGCTCGTGTTCTTCATCTGGTTCTCGATCGGCGCGATGGGCTTCGCCAACGTCGGTGGCGGCGGCCTCTGGAAGGCCATCGGCATCCTCTACATCGTCGGCCTCGGCCTGCTGATCCTCACCGTCGTGGTCGGCATCATCGCCGCGATGGCGCAGTCGCAGGGCATGGTGGGCCTCATGGCCATCACCGGCCTGATCGGCGCGCTGGTGCTGCTGGCGGCCTGGATCTGCCACGGCATCGGCCTGATCACCGGCGCCGGCAAGATGGGCGCCTGATCGACGCGGAACGGCTCGCGGCGCCGCGCCCCGGGATCAGACCAGATCCTTGGGCGCGGCGAAGCGGGTGATCGTTCCCGACTTCTCCGCCAGCGCGGCCCAGTCGTCGAGCGTCACGGCGACGACGACGAGGGCCGCGGTCGGATACTTCTCGCTCAGCCGTTTGCGCAGCGGAGCCGCGCCGTCTCCCACGAGGCGGCGCGCGACCGCGTCGACGCCGCCCTCGTGGCCGACCACGAGCACGGAGCCGATCGCGGCCGGCAGTTTGCGGAGGCGCTTCAGCAGCCGGTCCGCGGTCGCCATGTAGAGCCCGGCATCGTGCTCCACCGCCGGCGCGCGGGGCAGCTCGTGCGCGGCGATCTCCCAGGTCTCCCGCGCCCGGCGTGCCGCCGAGCACAGCACCAGGTCGGGCGCCAGCCCCTCGTCGCGCAGATAGACGCCGATCACGGCCGCGGCGCGCCGGCCGCGCGGCGCCAGCGGGCGGTCGAAATCGTCGAGGCCGGGCTCGTCCCACGCCGATTTGGCGTGGCGCAGCAGCAGGATTCGGCGCGACATCATTGAATTTGTTACGGAAATTTGACAGAACCGGCACGTTTTCGGGCGCCCTTGCCCTGAAACCGGCACGAAATCCGTTATAGTGGCGGTCGTCAACGCCCGTGACGGTCACGGGCTACGTGCCGCCACAGCTTGAGGAGTGCCGTATCGTGAACGAGGCCATCGCCCCGCCGCAGATGCGCGCGATCGACCCCGCCTCGCCGGCGCGGCTGATCAACCGCGAGCTTTCGTGGCTGGCGTTCAACGAGCGCGTGCTCGAAGAGGCGACCAACACCAATCATCCGCTGCTCGAGCGGCTGCGCTTCCTGTCGATCTCGTCGTCCAACCTCGACGAATTCTACATGGTGCGCGTCGCCGGCCTGAAAGGGCAGGTGTCGGCCAAGGTCGAGGCGCAGAGCCCCGAGGGCATGACGCCGGAGCAGCAGCTCGCCGCGATCCACGAGCGCGCCGGCGCGCTGCTGAAACAGCAGACGCTGATCTGGCGCGACCTCAAGAAACGCCTCCGCAAGTCCGGCGTCCTGGTCGTCGATCCCAAGGAGCTGCCCGAGGAAGACCGCGCCTGGCTCGAAAAGTATTTCCTCGACAACGTGTTTCCGGTGCTGACGCCGCTGGCGATCGATCCGGCGCATCCGTTCCCGTTCATCCCGAATTTCGGACTCACGATCGCGCTGGAGCTGGCGCCGATCGGACGCGGCGACAATCTGCGGGCGCTCGTGCGGCTACCGAACCAGCTCTCGCGCTTCGTGCGCCTCTCGGGCGGCGAGATCCGCTACGTGCTGCTCGAGGAGCTGGTGCTGCTCTGCATCAACCACCTGTTCCCCGAGTGCAAGGTGCTCGCGCATGGCTGCTTCCGCGTCATCCGCGACAGCGAAATGGAGATCGACGAGGAGGCCGAAGACCTCGTCCGCACGTTCGAATCCGCGCTCAAGCGCCGCCGCCGCGGCAACGTGATCCGGCTCACCGTCGAGGCGCGCATGCCGGCGCCGCTGCGGGAGTTCGTGGTGGGCGAGCTCGAAGTGCCGCCCACCGACGTGATCGAGATCGACGGGCTGCTCGGCCTCTCCGACGTCGCGCGGCTGATCACCAACGAGCGGCACGACCTGCTGTTTCCGCCCTACAATCCGCGCTTCCCGGAGCGGGTGCGCGAGTTCGGCGGCGATTGCTTCGCCGCGATCCGGCAGAAGGACTTCATCGTCCACCACCCGTTCGAGAGTTTCGACGTGGTGGTGCAGTTCCTGCGCCAGGCCGCGGCCGATCCCGCCGTCGTCGCGATCAAGCAGACGCTCTACCGAACCTCGCAGGATTCGCCGATCGTGCGCGCGCTCATCGACGCCGCCGAATCGGGCAAGTCCGTCACCGCGATGGTCGAGCTGAAGGCACGCTTCGACGAGGAGGCGAACATCCGCTGGGCGCGCGATCTTGAGCGCGCCGGGGTGCAGGTCGTCTACGGCTTCATCAATTTGAAGACGCACGCGAAGGTCTCGCTCGTCGTGCGCCGCGAGGCCGGCGAGCTGCGCTCCTACGCGCATTTCGGCACCGGCAACTATCACCCGATCACCGCGCGCATCTACACCGATCTCTCGTTCTTC
>ERZ761602.3397-NODE-3397-length-22635-cov-4.486935_pt1 | contig 22635 bp, 20 predicted proteins | sample MGYA00512165_ERZ761602 | MGnify/ENA primary metagenome ERZ761602 (study PRJEB28899, sample SAMN02445085) | bioreactor sludge metagenome | biome: EBPR sludge; isolation source: Thorneside wastewater treatment plant | place: Australia: Brisbane, Thorneside...
CGTCGGCGCTCCTGTCGACGCCCACCACGGCGGCGCCGGGAAACGCCGCGGCCAGGGCCAGCGCGATCGCGCCCGAGCCCGTACCGAGGTCGAGCACGCTCGAAGGGGGGGACTCCGCGCGTCTCTGGCGCACCTGATCGACCAGCAGCTCCGTCTCAGGCCGCGGGATGAGCGCGCGCCGGTCGACGGCAAGCCGCAACCCCGCGAACTCAACCTCACCGACGATGTACTGCAGCGGTTCGCGCTGGGCGCGCCGCCGGACAAGCGGACGGATGCGTTCGAGCTCCGGCTCGGTGAGCGGTCGCTCGAATTCCAGGTACAGCTGCATCCGCTGCAGGGAGAGCGCGTGGCCGATGAGCAGCTCGGCATTGAGCCGGGGGGATTCGACGCCCTTTCCGGCGAGAAAGTCGGTCGTCTTCCGGATGACCTCGAGGAGGGTGAGCATCTCAGTCGTCGTCGGTGGCCGCCCGGACCGGCGCGAAATCGTGGCCGGTGAGCGCCGCCAGCTTCTCCTCGTAGTCCGCCTTCTGGAGCGCCGCGATCACCGGTTCCAGGTTCCCCTCCATCACCTGCGGGAGGCTGTAAAGCGTCAGCCCGATGCGATGGTCGGTCAGCCGGTTCTGGGGAAAGTTGTACGTCCGGATCCGCTCGCTGCGATCGCCGGAGCCGATCTGGCTGCGACGCGCCGCGGCGTACTTCGCCCGCTCCTCGTCCTCGCGGCGCTTGAGCAGTCGCGACCGCAGGACCGTCATCGCCTTCGCCTTGTTCTTGAGCTGGGAGCGTTCGTCGGCGCACGACACGATCAGCCCGGTGGGCTTGTGCAGGATCTGCACCGCGGAATCCGTCGTGTTGACCCCCTGGCCGCCGGGACCGCTGGCGCGGCTCACGGTGATCTCGAGGTCCTGCGGATCGACCTGGATGTCGACCTCCTCGGCCTCGGGCAGCACCGCGACGGTGACGGTGGAGGTGTGGATGCGTCCGTTGGCCTCGGTGACGGGCACGCGTTGCACCCGGTGCACGCCGCTCTCGAACTTGAGCTGCTTGTAGACGTCGGTGCCGGTGATGAGGAAGATGACCTCCTTGAACCCGCCGCGCTCGGACACGCTGCTGCTCATGGGCTGGATCCTCCAGCCCTGCCCGTCCGCATATTTCGAATACAGCCGGAACAGCTCCGCCGCGAACAGGCTCGCCTCGTCGCCGCCGGTGCCCGCGCGGATCTCCATCACCGTGTTGCGCGAGTCCGTCGGCTCCGGCGGAATCATGGCGAGCAGGACCGAGCGCGCGAGTTCCTGCCGCCTCCGCTCCAGGTCCGGCAGCTCGGCCGCCGCCAGCTCGCGCAGGTCGGGATCGGCCGCGGCATCCCGCCCGAGGGCGTGCGCCTCCGCCAGTTCCCGTGCGGTGCGCTGGTGCGCGCGGAAGTCCGCAATCAACTGCGCGAGCTTCTGGTGCTCCCGGGTGACGTCCGCCGCGCGGCGGGGATTCGAATAAAAGGCGGCGTCCGCCATCTGCGCCGCGAGTTCATCGTGGCGGCGCTGGAACGGAGCGAGGTCGGGAAGTTCATCCATGAGTCGAGGGAAGCGACGGGGGCCATTTGCGAATTGCGCGAGCCGCCGGTTGGCTTAGCTATGGCGGCGATCCGAAACGCGAGGCGAATCCGCCTAGCGGTGTTGATCAGCAATGGCCACGACACTCTTCACTCAAAACACCATCGCGTGCATCTGGGATTTCGACAAGACGTTAATCCCGGAATACATGCAGTCCCCGCTGTTCCGCCGGTACGGGATCGAGGAAGCGGTGTTCTGGGAGGAGACGAACAAACTGGCGGAGCACTATCGCAAGCGCGGCTATCATCTTTCGCCCGAGATCGCGTACCTGAATCATCTGCTCACCTACGTGCTCGCAGGTCCGCTGCACGGGCTGAACAACAAGGTGCTCTTCGACTGCGGCGCCGACATCCGTTTCTATCCCGGCCTGCCCGAGTTCTTCGACCTGGTGAAAGGGTTCGCGCGCGAGAAGGCCGAATACGTGAAGCATGACCTGCAGGTCGAGCATTACGTCGTCAGCACCGGCATCGCCCCGATGATCCGCGGCAGCGCGATCGCGCGGCACGTCGACGGCATCTGGGCCTGCGAGTTTGTCGAGAATCCGCTCCAGCCCGGCTTCCTCCGGCAGAAGGAACTCTCCATCGACGCCACCGCGCAGATCGCGCAGATCGGCATGGTCATCGACAACACGACCAAGACGCGCGCGATCTTCGAGATCAACAAGGGCACGAACAAGAATCCCGCGATCGACGTGAACTCCAAGATGGCGGCGGAGGACCGCCGGATCCCGATCCAGAACATGATCTACGTCGCGGACGGCCCCAGCGACGTGCCCAGCTTCTCGGTGGTCAAGAAAGGCGGCGGCCGCGCCTACGCGGTGTACAATCCCGACAAGCCGGCCGAGTTCGAGCAGAACGACCGCCTGCTCCAATCGGGTCGCATCCACGGATACGGGCCCGCCGATTATCGTTCCGGCTCCAGCACCGCCCAATGGCTGCGGCTCCATGTCCACCAGATCTGCGACCGCATCGTCGCCGACCGCGAAGCCGCGGTGGCGAGCAAGGCCGCCAAGCCTCCGCGGCACCTCAACGCGACCCCCGACGAGGAGGCCGCGCGCCGCGCCTCGCGCGGACCGAAGCAGGCCAGTTTCCTCGACTGACCGCCCGCACCCCGCGGCCTCGCCGCGCCACCTTCCATGCGCTCGCTCCTGCCCCTCCCCCTGCTGGCCGCGGTCGCGACGTGCGCGGCCTCGGCCGCCCCCACCTGGAATCCCACCGGTCTGCCGCCGCCGCCGGCGCAGGGCCCGTCGCTCACGCAGGGCGCCTTCCTGAAGCCGGAGCAGGGTCAGGACATCCTGCGGCAGGCGCTCGATCGCTTCCCCGACCGCGCCTCCTGGGAGGCTTACGCCGGTTTCGTGCGCGGGCAGATCCAGCGCGCCGCCGGCCTCTCTCCCTGGCCGAAACGCACGCCCCTCAATCCGGTGCTGCGACGGAAGCGCGCGCACGACGGCTACACGGTGGAGAACGTCGTGTTCGAGTCGGTCCCGGGTTATTTCGTCACGGGCAACCTGTATCGGCCCCTGGCCGCCCGCGGGCCGCGGCCGGCCCTGCTCGCGACGCACGGACACTACCGTCCGGTGACAAAGCCCGAGGACTACGAAAACCACGCCCGCTTCTGGTCCGGCATGCAGGCGCGGGCCGCCAGCCTGGCCCGCATGGGAGCGGTCGTGCTCGCCATCGACATGTTCGGCTACGGCGACTCGATGCAACTCGTGGGCCAGGAAGCGCACCGAACGCCCTTCGCGCTCACGCTGCACCTGTGGAATGCCATGCGCGCGGTCGATTTTCTCACCGGCCTCGACGGCGTTGATCCGGGGCGTATCGCCGTCAGCGGCGAATCGGGCGGCGGCACGCAGTCATTCCTGCTCGCGGCCCTCGATCCGCGCATCGCCGTGAGCGTTCCCGTCGTGATGGTCTCATCGTACTTCTTCGGCGGCTGTGCGTGCGAGAGCGGGCTGCCCATCCACCGCAGCACGGATCACTTCGTGAACAACGCCATGATCGCCGCCCTCGCCGCGCCGCGGCCGCAACTGCTGGTTTCGAACGGCAAGGACTGGACGCAGCACAATCCGACCATCGAGTTCCCTTTCCTGCAGCGGATCTACGGTTACTTCGACGCGGCCTCCGCCGTGGAGAACGTCCACCTCGCGACCGAAGGCCATGATTACGGACCATCGAAGCGGGCGGCACTGTATCGGTTTGTCGCGCGTCATCTCGGGCTCGACCTCGACGCGGTCCAGCGTCCGGACGGCACGATCGACGAAACGCACGTCACGATCGAGAAACCCGCGCAGCTCCGGGCCTTCGACGCGGCGTTTCCCATCCCGCCGCAAGCGCTGCATGACGCCGCGGCCATCGAACGTCGCTTGAAGAGCCTGCAGTGACCGGCGGGGCCCGTGGAGCGCCCCGCCCGATCAGGGGCGCGGGACCGGGTCCGCGCGGCTTTTTCCGCCCTCGCCCCACCCGCCGGCGCACCACCGTGCGATTCGGTGGTCCAAGCGGCTGTGTCCTCGCTGCTTCGACTTCCCGTTAAGAGCGACCGGTTCGCTTGGTTCGTCCGGCTTGCGACCTTCATCCTGGTCGTCGCCGTCCTGCGTTTCGCCGGCGACGTGCTGATGCCGTTCGCGTTTGCGGTGCTGCTTGCGTTCCTGTTGTCGCCGCTCGTGATCCGCCTCACGCGCTGGGGACTGCCCCGGGTGCTCGCCATCGTGCTTTCCGTGCTGGTCGCCTGCAGCGTGATCGGCGCAACGCTCTGGTTTGTCTCGCTCCAGGCCATTGCCCTCGTCAACGAACTGCCCGACTACGAGGAGAACATCCGGCGGAAGATCGTCGCGCTCAAGCACCCCGCCACGCCGCCGGTGGTCTCCCGCCTGGCGGGCATGGTGGAGAATCTGCGCCGGGAACTGAAGTCAACCACGCCGGCCGCGCCGCCCGCTGCGCCGGCGGCCACGGAGGAGCCGAAGCCCGTGCCCGTCGAGGTGAAACCGGCCGAAGCGACGCCCTTCGAGCTCGCCGGCGAATATGCTCCCGCCGTGCTGCGATCCCTGGGCACCGGCGGCCTCGTCACCGTGCTCGTCATCGCGATCCTTTTCCAACGCGAGGACCTGCGCGACCGGCTGATCCGGCTGCTGAGCGCCACGCGCGTCGACCTCGCCACCCAGGCCCTGGACGACGCCGCGTCCCGGGTCTCGCGCTACCTGGCGATGCAACTGGTGGTGAATGCAGCCTACGGCATCCCCCTCGGGCTCGGGCTCTATTTCATCGGCATTCCCAACGCCGCACTCTGGGGGCTGCTCGCCACCCTGCTGCGGTTCGTGCCCTTCGTCGGCCCGTGGATTGCGGCGATCTTTCCCGTCCTGCTCGCCATCGCCGTCGACCCCGGCTGGACGATGATCCTCTACACCCTCGGTCTCTTCGTCGTGCTCGAGCTCATCAGCAACAACGTCGTCGAAATCGTGCTGTACGGCGCCTCGACCGGCATCTCGAATTTCGCGCTGCTGATCGCCGCCGTGTTCTGGACCTGGCTCTGGGGCGCCCCGGGGCTCGTGCTCTCGACGCCGCTCACGGTGTGCGTGCTCGTGCTCGGCACCTACTTCCCCGGACTCGGCCTGCTGGGGGCGCTGCTGGGCAGCCAGCCCGCGCTCGACCCGCCCACCCAGTGCTACCAGCGACTGCTGGCCGCCGATTCCGAGGACGTGCTCGAACTGGCGGAGAAGCACCTGCGCCAGCGGTCGCCGGCCGAGTTCTATGACGAGGTGCTGCTCCCCGCAGTCGCGCTGGCCGACGAGGACCTGGCGCGAGGGGCCCTGCCCGAGGCGCGACATCGTCTCGTCCTGGAGGCATGCGGCGACCTGATCGACGAACTAGAGCGACGCCAGCCGGGAGACGCCGCGGCGCAGCCCGCGGCACCCAGCGTCCCGGCGCTGCTGCTCGTGCCGGTGCGGGACCCGTCCGACGCCATCGCCGCCCGGTGCCTCGCGCATCTGCTGCGCACGCGCGGGGTGCCGGCCAACGTCACGGCCTTTGGCCCGCCGCTGGCCGAAGTCGTCGCCGCCGCTCACGATGCGCCGTCCGCGTCGATCCTGCTTTCCGTCCTGCCGCCCTCGCCGCCCGGGGCGCTCCGCAACTGGCTGCGCCGCCTGCAGGAGCATCTCCCGGCGCAGCGCCTGTTCGTCGGTATGTGGCAGGCGGAGGAGAGCCCGGAAACCGTCGCGGCGCGTCTTCGCGGAGTGACGCCCCCGGATGTATTCACTTCCCTCGGAGCCTCGCTCGACGTCCTCGCAGGCACCGAGCCGACGCCAGCGCCCGCGGAGGCGCCGGGCGTCCCGATCGGAAAAATTGCGGCGAAATAATCCGGACGACACTCCGCGCGGCGTGTGTTAGCGTGCGGCCATGCGCCTGAGTCATGCCGCGATGTACGCCCGCCTGCTGGAGAGCGACGCCTCCTGCAACGGACGCTTCTTCACCGGCGTGCTCACCACGGGCATTTACTGCCTGCCGGGCTGCCGGGCGCGCAAGCCGAAGGCGGAGAACGTCCGCTTCTTTCCTTCGTGCGAGGCCGCGCGCGCCGCGGGGCTTCGCCCCTGCCGCAAATGCCATCCCGACGATTTCGCGCGCGGCGCCGATCCGGTGCTGGCCGACATCGAGACCCTCGTCGACGCGGTCCGGGCCGCGCCCCAGCACTTCGCGGACACCAGCGCGATCGTGCGGCGTTCGGGTTTCGGCACGACCCGGTTGTTCGAGCTCTTCCGGCAGCATTACCAGGCCACGCCCGCCGAGGTGCTGCAGCGGGCGCGGCTGGCGCAGGCGCAGGATCGCCTGCTCGCGGGCGACGACGGGCTCACCGCCGTCGCCGCCGACTGCGGCTTCGAGTCACAGTCCGTCTTTCACGATCACTTCCGGCGGTGGACCGGGCTGACGCCCGCGCAGTATCGCGCCCTGCGCACCGCGCGCCGCTTCACGCTGCAGTTGCCCGACGGCTATCCGGCCGGCTACCTGCGCCGGGCGCTGACGCGCGACACCCGGAGCCTCACCGAGCGGAGGGACGGCGATACGTTCACCCTCGCCTGGCGGTTGGGCTCGGAGCCGGCGGTGGTGGTCCTGCGACTCGCCGGGCCTGAGCTCGACGTCGAGGTGACCGGCGCCGCGGCCCCGGCAGTGCATCGGCGCGTGGCGACACTGCTCGGCCTCGGGCAGGACGCTCCCGCCTTCGCGCGGCTGGCGCGTAAACTCGGGGTCGGCCGCCTCGTCGCGCAGCGCGAAGGACTGAGGCTGGTGCAAACGCCCTCGGTCTTCGACGGGTTGCTCTGGTCCATCATCGGCCAGCAGATCAACTTCGCGTTCGCGTGCGTGCTCCGGCGGCGGCTCGTGGAGCTGGCCGGCACGCCGGTCGCGGACGGGCTGTACGCTCCGCCGACACCGGCGGCGGTCGCCGCGCTCACGCCGGCCGCGCTTGCGCCGCTGCAGTTTTCCCGCGCGAAGGCGCAGTACCTCATCGAGGTGTCGCGTCGCGTGGCGGACGGCGTCCTCGATCTTGCTGCGCTGGAGGGCCAGTCCGCGACGCGCGTCGAGCGCACCCTCCTCGAGCAGCGCGGGCTGGGGCCCTGGTCGGTCAATTATCTGATGCTGCGCGCGCTCGGGTTCCCCGACTGCGTGCCGTGGGGCGATACCGGCGTGACCAGCGGACTGCAGGCCCTTTTCCAACTCGAGGAGCGGCCCGATGTCGCCGCGACGCGTCGGCTCATGGGCATGTTTGCACCCTACCGCAGCCTGGCGACGGCGCACCTCTGGCAGTACCTCCAACCCATGCCCATCTGACACATCCCGCCCCCGATGAACGCCTACACATTCCTCACGCTTCCCACGCCGGTCGGTCCGTTCTCCGTCGCCCTCGATGCCACCCGAGCGATTGCGGCCACCGCCTTCGGCCAACCGCCGGCGCTGGCGCTCCGCCTGCCGCTGCACGCGGAGCTGGTTCCCGCCCGCTCCGAACCCGCGAACCTGCGGCGCGAGGTGGCGGAGTATTTCGCCGGCGAGCGGCGCGCCTTCACGGTGCCGCTGGCCGCGCGGGGCACGGCGTTCCAGCGGCAGGTCTGGGCGGGACTCGCGCGCCTTCCGTTCGGCGCGACCTGCTCCTATGCGGAGTTGGCGGCAGCCATTGGCCGCCCGGGCGCGGCCCGCGCCGTGGGTCGCGCCAACGCGACGAATCCCCTCTGCCTGCTCGTACCGTGCCACCGCGTCGTCGGGGCGGACGGGAGCCTGACCGGCTTCGCCTTCGGCACCGCCTTGAAGCGTCGCCTGCTCGAGCACGAGCGGGCCGTCGGCGCCCGCGCGACCGCCGCATGAGAAAAGCCGCCCTGTCAGGCGGCGCCGCCGGTGGCGGCCCGGTGCAGCGCGACGACGAACCGCTTCAGCCTCGCCTCGTCCTTCACGCCGGGGGCGGCCTCGACCCCGCTGTTCACGTCGAGGAAACGGGCGCCGCTGGCCGCGAGCGCGGCGCCGACGTTCTCCGGGTTGAGCCCGCCGGCGAGAATCCAGCCGTGGCCGGGATGCGCCGCCCGGAGCCGCGCGAAACCTGCCCAGTCGCCGGTGCGGCCGGATCCACCGAATCCCTCCGCCTGATACGTGTCGAAAAGCACATGGCCCGCCGCCGCCAGGACAGACTCCGGCACGCCGGCGCCCGGCGGCAGCTTCGGCGCGAGCCAGAGGCGATCGCGGCCGACCGCGTCGCTCCACTGCTGCAGCACCGCGGGGGCAAGTTCGAGACGGTGGTGCAGTTGAAAACAGTCGAATCCCGCATCCTGCAATGCGGCGAGCTCCGCGAGCGACGGCTCGACCGCGACCGCCACCCGGCGGCGGTCCGGCAGACGCGAGGCCATGGCGGCATACTGGGCGAGCGGCAGGTAGCGCGGGGAGCGGGGATGAAAGATGAACCCGAGGTAGTCCGCCCCGCAGCGGTCGGCAAACTCCGCGTCGACCAGCGAGGTCAGGCCGCACACCTTGAAGCGGATGCCGTCGATCATGGTGCCGGGTGACGCGGCGCGCGGCGCCGTCAGGTTTCGAGCCGGCGCACCAGCGCTTCGATCAGCGCTTCGAGGCTCGGCGTCTTGGCGGTGAAATCAATCGGCATGCCCGCCTGCTTCATCGTGGCGGTCGTCTGCGGCCCGATGCTGCCGGCGAGCGGCCGCTTCGCGCCGGGGGCAAGACGGAGCGCGCGTGCCTGGTCGACAAACGACTGCACCGCCGACGAACTCGCGAAGAGGATCGCATCGGCGCCCCGGGCGCGGAAATCCGCAGCGGCCGGCTCGGCGGCGAGATCGGTCTGCTCCGTCTTGTAGACCTGCAGGCGGTCTACGATCGCGCGCGCCTCCTCCAGTTTCCGGACGAGTTCGTCGCGGTTGAGATTCCCCGTGACGACGAGGAGCTTCGCGCTGTCGAGACTGCCGGTGGCGATCAGCGCCTCGGCGAGCGCCTCCGCGGTCGCGACCTTCGGCTGGCACTCCACGCGCAGGTGTTCCGCCCGGATCGCCTGGGCGGTGGTGTCGCCCACTGCGGCGAGCCGGATGAGCCCGAGCGAGCGGATGTCGTCGTAGATGCGATGAAATTCCTCGAAGAAGAAGCGGACGCCATTGGCGCTCGTGAACACGAGCCAGTCGTAGCCGCCGAGCTCGGAAAAGACCTCGTGCAGCGTGTGCTTGTCGATCTCGCGCGACACGGTGATCAGCGGCAGCTCGACGACCTCGGCGCCGAGGGCCTGGAGTTTGCCCGCCAGCTCGGAGGCCTGCTCGCGCGAGCGGGTGACGGCGATGCGGCGGCCCTGCAATGGTTGCTCCCTGCTCATGAGATCAGGCCGAACTCACGCAGGATCCGCGTGGCGGCAACGTCCGGGTTGACGAAGTCGTCGCCGTCGATCGGCATCGCGGCGAGGCCGATGCGCTCGTGAAAGAGGTGGAGCACCTCGCCCGACACGTGGGCCGCAAAAGCCGTGTGGCAACCGCCGCCGAGAGCGCGCTGGAAGGCGCGTTCAAGCGAGACCGCGCGGACGGTCGGCGCATCGAAGACGGCGGCGAACTTGGCCGCGTCGGCGAGCCGGCATTGCACGGCGATCGCGCCCTGCCCGACTGCGGGCACCATCTGGTCGAAACCGAGCGGCGCGAACTCGATGCCCGGCCAGGTCTCGATGCCGAGGCGCTTGAGCCCCGCGGCGGCGAGGATCGTGCCGTCGGCCACCTTCTGTTCGCCGATCTTGCGCAGGCGCGTGTCGACATTGCCGCGGATCTCGGTGAACGCCACCCCCGGGAACAGCCGCTGCACCTGGAGGCGGCGGCGGGGAGAACCGGTGGCGAGGGTGGCCGGAAGGTCGACGCCGGCGCGGAGGACGAGCACGTCCCTCGTGTCAGCGCGCGGCAGGTAACCGCCGATCGCGAGGCCGTCCGGCATGTCACCGGGCAGGTCCTTCGTGCTGTGCACGGCGACGTCGGCCTCGCCCCGCAGCAACGCGGTCTCGAGCTCGCTGGTGAAGAGCCCCTTGCCTCCCCGCTGCTCGAGCGACCACTCGGTCTGCCGGTCGCCCGTCGTGACGATCTTCAGCAGCTCCGTCTCGACGCCAAGGTGGTTGCGGAGGTGAGCCGCGACCATTTCCGTCTGCGCGAGGGCAAGCGGACTCTTGCGAGTGGCGAGGACGAGTTTCGTCATGGTTGCGAGTAGTCAGTAGCGAGCAGCGAGGAGAGCACCGCGCGACGCATGCCCGCTACTCGCTACCCGCTACTCGCTACTTCGGGGTCAGGAGTACGACGCCTGGACGCCCTTGATGTTCTTTTTCGTCATCCAGGGCATCATCGAGCGGAGATAGGCTCCGGTCTTCTCGATCTTGTGCTTCTCCCCGGCCTTGAGGAGGGCGTTGTACTTCTTGAGACCGCCCTTGTATTCGCGGACCCACTCCTTGGTGAACTGGCCGGTCTGGATCTCCTTCAGGATCTTCTTCATCTCGGCCTTGGTCTTCTTGTTCACGACGCGCGGGCCGCGGGTGATGTCGCCGTACTTGGCGGTCTCGGAGATCGAGAAGCGCATGCCGGCGATGCCGCTCTCGTACATCAGGTCGCAGATGAGCTTCAGCTCATGCAGGCACTCGAAGTAGGCCATCTCCGGCTGGTAGCCGGCCTCGACGAGCGTTTCAAAGCCCGCCTGCACGAGGGCGCTGGCCCCGCCGCAAAGCACGGCCTGCTCGCCGAACAGGTCGGTCTCGGTCTCCTCCTTGAAGGACGTCTTGAGCACGCCAGCGCGCGTGGAGCCGATGCCTTTCGCCCAGGCCAGGGCGGTCTTGAGCGCCGACTTCGACTTGTCCTGCGCGACCGCCACCAGCGCCGGCATGCCTTTGCCCTCGGCGTACAGCCGGCGCACCATGTGGCCCGGACCCTTCGGGGCGACCATGATGCAGTCGATGTCCTTGTGCAGCTTGATCAGGCCGAAATGCACGGACAGGCCGTGCGAGAAGAGCAGCGTCTTGCCCCTGGCGAGGTTCGGCAGGATGTCGCTGGCGTACACGTCGGCCTGCTTCATGTCGGGGAGGCCGACCATGATGACATCGGCCCGGCGCACGGCCTCGCCCGTGTCGACCACCTCGAACCCGTGCTGTTCGGCGACCGCCCGGGACTTCGAGCCCGGATAAAGGCCGATGATGACCTTGCAGCCGCTATCCTTCAGGTTGAGCGCATGGGCGTGGCCCTGCGATCCATAGCCGAGGACGGCGAGCGTTTTGTTGGCGAACACGCCGAGATCGGCGTCTTTGTCGGTGTAGACTTTGGCAGGCATGTGATGGGAAGGAAGCGTGGGTTTATTCGACTAAAGGTTGGAGGCACGGCGCGTTAAACGGCGGACGCGGGCTTCACGCCCTGAGCTGTGCGGGGAAGCTTTTCCGCTCGCGCGAACCGGTCATCAGCGTTTCAGGGCCAGCCGGCCGGTGCGGGCGAGTTCGATGATGCCGAACGGCTCGAGCAGCCCGAGCAGCGCGGACACCTTATCGTTGTCGCCCGTCGCCTCCATGATGAGCGAGTCGGAAGCGAGATTCACGATCTTGGCGCGGAAGATATCCTTGATCTGCAGGATCTCCGGCCGCGTCTTCGCGTCGGCCCGCACCTTCACCAGCACGAGCTCGCGCGTGACGGCCTGCCCCTCCTTGAAATCGAGGACCTCGACGACGTTGATCAGCTTGCGAAGCTGCTTGATGCAGAGGTCGAGCTGGGCCTCGTCGCCACGCAGCACCGCGGTGATCCGGGAGAGGGAGGCGTCGTGCGTCGGGGCGACGTTGAGCGAATCGATGTTGAAGCCGCGGCCGGAAAACATGCCGGCAACGCGCGCCAGAACGCCGAACTTGTTCTCAACGAGGACGGAGATCGTGTGTCGCATGAAGGTCGAAGGTGAAAACGAAAGGAGGAGCGGATACTAAAATGTGCGACTGCGCCAGTCGAAGGTTGAGCGGCGCAAGACCGAAGCCGGACCGCGGCCCGCCATCGCCCCGGAGGGAGCGGTACCGGACAGCCTTCGCTCGGCCGCCGCATCGCGGGCAAAGGCTGGTGGACGCTGAGGGACTCGAACCCCCGACACCCTCGGTGTAAGCGAGGTGCTCTAACCAACTGAGCTAAGCGTCCAGACCGAGGGACGAGGAAAGCCCCGCGGCGACGGCCCTGACAAGGAATTATTCCGACCCGAAGACGTGCCCTTGCCCGCGGGCGAACGATTTCCGTCCGCGGCGTGGCGTCTGTGGCACGTGAGTCGCCGCAGTGAACCTGCGGCGCGACCGTTGCGGCCTCGCCTGGTCAGGCGCTGACGGCCGCCTTCCGCCGCAGCAGGCCGTCGCGCACCATGAGCTCGGCGTTCTGCAGGGCATTCAGGGCGGCGCCCTTCCAGAGGTTGTCGCCGCTGACCCAGAGGGCGAGGCCGTTGTCGAGGGCGGTGTCGATCCGGATGCGGCCCACGCCGCATTTCACTTTTCGGGAGAAGTCCAGCGGAGTCGGGTACGCCTGCTTCGCCGGCTCGTCGACCAACTGGGCGCCCTCGAAGGCGGCGATGGCGGCGCGCGCGGCTTCCACGCTGACCGGCCGCTCGAACTCCGCATTGACCGCGATGGAATGCGCCCGCACGACCGGGACGCGCACCGTCGTGGCCGAGACCTTCAGATTGGGGAGGCCCATGATCTTGCGGCTCTCCTGCATCATCTTCGTTTCCTCGCCGGTATAGCCGTTGGTGCCGAACGAATCCACCTGGGGGATCACGTTGAACACGATCTGGTACGCATACACCTTCCGATTGATCGGCGCACCCTTCACGTAGCTCTGGATCTGGTCCTCGAGCTCCCGCACCGCCTCGGCACCGGTGCCGGAAACAGACTGGTAGGTGCTCGCGAAATACCGCTTGAGTCCGAACGCCCGGTGCAGCGGCCAGAGCGCCATGAGCGTGACCGCAGTGGAACAATTCGGATTGGCGATGATGCCTTTGTGCTGGCGCAAACCCTCGGGGTTGATCTCGGGAATGACGAGCGGGACGTCCGGATCCATGCGGAAGGCGGAACTCTTGTCGATCACCAGGCAGCCCGCCCGGACCGCGTCCGGCGCCAGCGCCCGCGTGGCGGTGCCGCCGGCGGCAAAGAACGCCACATCGATGTCGGCAAACACTCCCGGCTTCGCCTCCTCCACCGTGTACTTCTTGCCGGCACACGTGACGACCTTGCCCGCCGACCGGGCCGAGGCGAACAGCCGCAGCGAGGCCATGGGGAAGTTACGATCGTGCAGGAGCTGCAGGAGCTCTTGACCGACGGCGCCCGTGGCGCCGACGATACCGACATTGATGGATGCGTTGTTCACGAGTTTGTCTCCAGTGGAGCAGGTCAGCCAAACCTGCGCTCGGCTGGGCATCAAGCCCGGAGAGCGCCTGCTGGCGGTACGGATCAGCACAGCCACGGTGCAATTTTTCCGCCGCGGTGAACTGGTGCGGAGCTACCCCGTTTCGACGTCCCGCCGTTCGCCCTCCAACATCAAGAACTCCCTCGGCACCCCCCGGGGCCTGCATGAGATCGCCGAGCGCATCGGTGCCGGGCAGCCTCCCGGGATGGTTTTCAAGTCGCGCGTTCCCACCGGCCGGCATTTCGTCGAGGTGCTCGAGCGCGAGCCGGAGAAGGACAACCTCATCACCTCCCGCATCCTCTGGCTTCGCGGGCTCGAGCCGGGAGTGAACCTGGGCGGCGACGTCGACACCTACGAGCGTTACGTCTACATCCACGGGACCAACCACGACGACCGGATCGGGGAACCCCTGAGCTCCGGCTGCGTCCTGATGGGCAACCTCGATATCGTCGCGCTTTACGACGAAGTCCGTGTCGGTGACCGCGTGTGGATCGCGGATTGAGCCCTGGTCTCGCCCTCACGTCAGCCACCTGGGACAGGCGGCTCCACCGCAACGGCATGCGTTGGCTCAGGGCGGGATCCTAAACGCAAGGACGCGATATAAAGGAAAGACTCGCCAGGAAAACGTGGCGAAACGTCGCGTTCGTTTGCGACTCTGCGTTTTGGTTCGGGCTACAGAATCCCTGAATCTGCCCTAGTTCGTGGCCATGGCCACCCGGGCGCCACCGCCTCCGTGAAGCACCCGGACGCGGTCGCCGTCCATGAAAAGTCCGGTCGACGACTCCTGCGTCACCGTGACGGTCGAGCCGTCGTCGAGGCGGATGGTGATCTCCTGCGCGCGCTTGCGCGTCGCCGCCTCCTCCACCGCCTGCCCGACGACCGCTCCCGCGACCGCTCCTCCGGCCTGCGCCACGGCGCCGCCGACTCCCCGACCCCCGCTGGCCGCGGCGCTGCCGATGAGGCCGCCGCCGTACATGCCGAGATTGCTCTTCTGTCCCTCGATATTCACCTCGCGCACGCTTGTAACCGTACCGACCTCAGCGCGTTGGAGGACGTTGGCCTGACTGGAGGGCACCGTTCGGCGCGAGGAGGGAAACGTGCATCCCGCCAGGAACACGGCGAGACCACCTGCAACGAGGACCAGGGACAGTTTCGAGTTCATGGGTAGGGACGTCGTTGAGGGAGACTCTTCCTACGACGCGAATGTTTCCTCAGAGTTACCGGTTGCGCCCGAACAGCAAACGGAGGGAATTGAGGCAGACGACCAGCGTGCTGCCTTCATGGGCCGCCACGCCGACGGCCAGGGGGACAGCGCCGACGGCGGTGGCGATCACCATCACGCCGACGACGCCCAGCGACAGGGCCAGGTTCTGCCGGATCACGACCTTGGCGCGCCGGCTGAGGCGGAGGGCCGAGAGGAAGTGCTCGATGCGATCGTGCATCAGGATGATCTCGGCCTGTTCGAGCGCCGCGTCGCTGCCCCGCGCCCCCATCGCAACGCTGACATCGGCGGCGGCGAGCGAAGGCGCGTCGTTCACGCCATCGCCCACCATTGCGACCCGTTTTCCGGCCTCCCGCAGGCTTTGGATCGCCCTGACCTTGTCCTCGGGCGACAGCCCGGCCCGGACTTCGTCGAGTCCGATCTCCCGCGCCACCGACTCGGCCGTATGCCGGCGGTCTCCCGTGAGCATCACCGTGCGAATGCCCTCCGCCTTGAGTCGCGCGAGCACGTCACGCGATTCCGCCCGGATCTGGTCCTTGAGCAGGATACGGCCGACCAGGTCGCGCGCGACCACCCACACCTCGCTCAACTCCGCCGGCGCCGCCGGCAGCTTCTTCGCCCACCCCGCGAGCGGTCCCTTTTCGAGCAGTTCCCGCCTCCCCAGCATCAGGCTTGCCCCGTCGATGCGGCCTCTCACGCCCTGGCCCGTGATCGATTGAAAGTCCTCGACGGCGATTTCGCCCAGCCCCTCGGCCCGCGCGTGCCGGACGATCGCGCGCGCGATCGGATGGTGCGATCTCGCTTCGAGCGCATAGGCCTGCTGCAACACCTCGCGCTCCCGCCCGGGCGGAAAGCTCTCGCACCCCAGCACCGCCAGTTCCCCCGTGGTGAGCGTGCCGGTCTTGTCGAGCGCCACCACCTTGATCTCGGCCAGCTTCTCGATCGCGGCGCCGCCGCGAAACAGCACGCCATGCCGTGCGCCCCACGCGATGGCCGCCAGGATCGCGGAGGGAATCGAAAGCACCAGCGCGCAGGGGCTGGCGACCACCATGAGGGTCATCGCGCGATAGAAGGCCGAGCGGGTCTCCGGCGTGTTGGAGAAAGCCGGGAGGCCGAACCCCAGCCACCACACCAAAAACATCAGCGTCGACACCCCGATCACGGCGTACGTGTAGCCGGTCCCGAACCGGTCGGTGAACCGTTCGCTCGGCGCCTTGAGCTTCTGCGCGGTCTGAATCAGCCGGATGATCTTCTGCAGGGTGCTCTCCGACGGCAGGCGGGCCACGTCGAACTCCACCACGCCCCAGAGATTGAGCGTGCCGCTGAACACCTGGTCGCCGACGTTCTTCTCCACCGGCGTGGCTTCGCCCGTCAGCGCCGATTCATCGCTCGCGCTTCGCCCGCTGACCACCACCCCGTCGGCCGCAAACGCCTGCCCCGGTTTCACGCGCAGCCGCTGCTGCACCTGCAGCGTCTCCAGCGGCACCTCCCGCTCGCTGCCATCGGGCAGCACGGCCGTGGCACTCTTGGGCGCCGATTTCAGCAGCGCGCTCACCTCCCGCTGCGTGCGATCGAGGGCAAACGCCTCCATCGCGCCTGAAGCCGAAAACAGGAAGAGCAACAGCACCGCCTCGCCCCAGGCCCCGATCACCATCGCGCCCGCCGCCACCGCAAGCATCAGAAAGTGGATGTCGATCTCGCGCTTCCGGAGGTTCTCCCAGGTGTCGACGGCGGCGTCCCACCCCCCGGCGAGGATCCCGACGAGGAACAGCGCCTTCGCCAGCCAGGGCACGTCGGGCAGGAAATGCGCCGCCGCGAGCCCGCCCAGACCGGCGACGGCACACGCGGTGGCCAGCGCCGCGAGAAATTTCCACTCGCCCGCCTCAGCCCCGGGATCCTCCTCCCGCACGTCGGGCCAGGGCAGCTCGCGCCACTGCATCAGGGAGCCGGCCGTGACACATCGATCCCGCCCCACGACGACCGCGCCGCCTTCCTCCCGGACGGAATAACCGGCCGGAACCGCCGCGGCCGCATGCGACGCGAGCTCCGCCTCGATGGCGGACAACGTCTCGCCCAGCCGGGCCTCGAGCTCCACCAGGTCGACCTCGCCCATGGTGGCGATGGCGAGCTTCTGCGCGTCCGCGTCGATCCGCACCGCGTTGACCGACGGCTGCGTCCGCAGGAACGCGACAAGTTCCTCCACCCAGTGACCGCCGGACTTGGAGCCTCCATGCATCGGTGAGAACGTCGGCCGTTCCCCTTTCCGTCGCAACGGGATTCGCGTCGCCGCTCCGCTCGCGAGCGCCGCCGGGACGCGGCTTGGCATGCGGACGCCGCGAAGGAGGCGGCCTCTCCTCGCGCGGGAGATGTTTCCTTGCGCCGTTCCGGTCCCACGGCCTTCGTAGCCGCCCTCCCGCCCTCATGATCGGCCTTCGCGAAGACAGTGGCGCCGCGCCGGCGCAGCCCAGCCAGGCGCCCGCCCTGGCCGCGAAGATCTTCGCCGACGGCGGATGGCTGGAGCAGGCCCTCGGGCTCGAGCACCGGCCGCAGCAGGACGCCATGGCCCGGGCGGTCGCGGCGACCCTGCGCGACGACCAGCCGCTGCTGTTCGAAGCCGGCACCGGCGTCGGAAAGTCGCTGGCCTATCTCGTTCCCGGCATCATCCACGCCGTCGACCAGACGCGCCAGCTGATCGTCTCGACGCACACCATCTCGCTCCAGGAACAACTCGAGGCGAGCGACCTGCCGAAGTGCCGGCGGCTGTTTCGCGCCACGCCGGAGCTGGCCCGCTTCGCCGACTTCAAGGCGGCGGTGCTCGTCGGCAAGGGCAATTACCTCTGCACGACCCGCCTCGCCCACGCTCTCGCGGATCGCGCCACGCTGCTGGCGGACGCCGACTACGACGAGCTGCAGCGGATCGCCGGCTGGGCAGCCGGGTCCGAGACCGGGCTCCGGCACGAACTGAAGCCGCCGCCGCGCGCCGAGGTGTGGGACACGGTCAACGCTGATTCGTCCTCGTGCTCCCGCAAGCACTGCGATGGCGAGAAATGTTTTTATCAGCGCGCCCGGGCACGGATCCGCTCCGCCCACGTGATCATCGTGAACCATGCCCTCCTCTTCGCCCTGATCAACGCGGGCGGGGCACAGGCGGATGGCGCGGCGACCGATGCGCGGGGGGTGCTGTTTCCCGACGATGTCGTGGTGCTCGACGAAGCCCACACCGTGCCGGAGGTCGCGACCGAGAACTTTGGCCTCGCGCTGTCCAGCTACGGCGTCGAACGCACGCTCAAGTACCTCTTCAACCCGCGCACCAAGCGCGGGCTGTTTCGCAAGCTCGGCGGCCCTGACGCGCAGCAGCTCGTGGTCGACGCCCTGGACGCGTCGCACCACTTTTTCGAGGGCATCGGCCAGACGCTGCTGGCCCAGCGGTCCGTCGTCCGCATGCGGGAGGAAAGCGCGATCGAGCCGCTGCTCGACGCTCCGCTGGGCGCGCTGCACCGGCTCGTGGGCAAGCTGGCCGACCGGCTCGAGGACGGACGCGAGCGCGACGAACTGCTCGAGCAGCGCCAGCGCGTGAAGGCGTTGCAGGCGGCGCTGACCGAATGGCTCACGCTGGGCGACCGCGGTCACGTGTACTGGGCGGAGCGCAGCGGGCGCAAGCAGACCCTGGTCGCGCTGCGCAGTGCGCCGATCGACATCGCGCCGGCGCTGCGGCGGCACCTCTTCGGGTGCGGCACCGCGGTGGTCTGCGCGAGCGCGACCCTGGCCGTCGGCGGGCAGATCGCGCCCTTCGCGGAACGGATCGGCGCCGACGACGCGCGCGCGGTCGTGGTGCAGTCGCCGTTCGACTTCGCCCGCCAGATGCGAGTCTACATCGCCAGCGACGTGCCCCTGCCGTCGGCGCAGGATTCCCGCCTCGCGCTCGACGTGCTCGCCGACTACATCGGCTTCTGCACCGGCCGCGTGGCGGGAGGCTCGCTGGTGCTCTTCACGAGCTACAGCGACATGCGGGCGGTCGCGGCGACGCTGGAGCCGGTCTTCGCCCGCGCCGGCCGGCCGTTCCTCATGCAGGGCGCGGAGCTTTCCCGCAGCGAGCTCGCCCGCGAGATGCGGACGCGCGGCAATCTCGTGCTCTTTGGCACGGACAGTTTTTGGACCGGCGTGGACGTGCCCGGCGATGCGCTGGCGCAGGTGATCATCACGCGGCTGCCGTTCGACCCGCCCACGCACCCCATCACGGAGGCGCGGTGCGATCACATCCGGGATCGCGGCGGCAATCCCTTCAACGAGCTCACCCTGCCCGAGGCGTTGATGAAGTTCCGGCAGGGCGTGGGACGCCTGATCCGGACGGCCAGCGACCGCGGCCTCGTGACCCTGCTCGACGCCCGCCTGCTCGCGAAGTCCTACGGCCGCCTTTTCATCGACTGCCTCCCGCAACCTCATTACACGATTCTCACCCGAAACACGCGGGAGGAGAAATTTCGTCCTTTCGCCTGATCGGACGCGCCCCTAGCTTTCCCGCCCCACACCCATGCTTTCGCTCCGCGCCGCCGCGCTTTCCGACATCGGCCGAGTCCGACGAGAGAACGAAGACCGCCTGCTTCTCGACGACAAAGCGCTGATTTTTGGGGTGGCGGACGGCGTCGGCGGGCTGCCCGGCGGCGCCGAGGCCGCGCAACTCGCCGTGGAATCGGTCGCGGGCGCCGCGCGGACGGGCATCGCCGAGGGCACGCTCGACCTGCAGGAGGCCGTGCAGTTCGCCAACCGCCGCGTGCTGGAGCTCGGCCGCCAGATCAGCCCCTCGATGGGCATCGGCACCACACTGACGGTCGGCTGCGTGCGCGACGGCGCGCTGATCATCGCGCATGTCGGCGACTCGCGCTGCTACGGCGCCCGGCAAGGGGTTTTCACCCGTCTGACCGAGGATCACTCGGTCGAAAACGAAGCGCGCCTGCGGCGCGCCAAGGGCGAAGTGGTCTATTATCATGAAGCCAATCGCAACGCCCTCACGCGCTGCATCGGCCAGCCCACCCCGCCCGATGTCGACCTGATCACCTATCCGCTGCAAGCGGGTGACCGGTTCATCTTCTGCAGCGACGGCGTGACGAGGATGCTCCCCGATTCCGAGCTCGGCTCGCTGTTGATGAAGTTCCCCGACCCCAAGGCCGCGATCGACGATATCGTCAACCTCGCAGTGCGGCGCGGCGGCCCGGACAACGCGACCGCCGTGGCCGTTTTCGTGGACACGCTCTGAGTGTCGGCCCGAATCGAACAGTTCCAGGCCCTGGTCGCGCGCCAGCCGGCGAACGAGATGTTCCGCTTCAGCCTGGCGCAGGCCCTGGTGGCCGCCGGCCGCGGAGAGGAAGCCGTGCCCCACTACGAGTTCTGTGTGGCCACGAAGGCGGACTGGATGATGGCGCGGATCCTCCTCGGGAAACTCCTGCTGCAGCTCGGCCGCAATGCGCACGCGCGCCCGCTGCTGGAAGACGCCCTGCGGCTCGCCGTCGAGCAGCACCACGAAGATCCCGAGCGGGAGCTGCGCTCCCTGTTGGACGATCTCGCCCGCTGATCCCGCGGCGCCCTGGAAACTAAAAGAAACCCGCCAGCGGCGATCCGGCGGAAGGGGTGGGCGGAAGCCGGGCGATCTGCCCGGGAAAATTGGTGCCAGAGGCCGGGATTGAACCGGCGACCAAAGGCTTATGAGTCCTCTGCTCTACCACTGAGCTACTCTGGCTTGAGTTTGATTATCTGAGACTTCCGTTTTTATGCCTCATCGCCTTCTACAGGGGTCTTCTACAGTGTAGCTCCGAAACAAAGCAAAACTGAGAAACCATGAGCAAGACGACTTGGGAAAGAACTTCCGTCCAAAACCTGCTCCGGAATGCGAGCAGTGGGCGGTATTTCGGCCGGTGGACAGTCGGCGGCAAGCAAATTTGGCGCAAGTTGGACACCGATGTTTTCTCCGTCGCGAAACTCCGCCTCGCGGATGAAGGGTCAAAAATCGAAGGACTGCGTCGTAGCGGAGCGGCGGTCACGTCTGGCAACGGAACCATGGGAGACCTAATCAGGGTGTATCAGGAGCGTGCGCAGAACCGGGAGGATCTGAAACCTTCATCAGTAGCCGCACGCACGGTGGCCCTAAAAAAGCTCACCAAGACCTGGCCCGGGATCGACGAATTAAAACCCGCCCAAATCACGCCGGCCGCCGTCCAAGCGTGGGCCGCCCGCTTCAAAGAGGAAGGCACCAATTTTGCGCCTCCTGGGGCTAAGACGCGCATTAAGGGGAACAGTGCGACGAGCGTAAACCGCGCGATCGACACCCTGCGCCGCCTGATGGACATCGCCATCCAACGGGGTGCGATTCACCTGAATCCCGTGACCGTCAAGCAGGAGGAAGGCCGATTGAAGAAAAAAGTGCGTCGGTCAAAATTGAATCGGGACGCCCTGCCCAGCGCGGAGAATCTGGACCGTCTTTTTGCCGCGATGGAGAACAATGGCGCCGTCGGTGGCTGGGGCATCGAGGCGGCAGATTTTTGCCGTTTCATGAACTACAGTGGGTGCCGCGTCGGCGAGGTGCCGCAGGTCACGTGGAACTGCGTGAAGTGGGACCGGACGGAACTCGTCGTTCGCGGCTATAAGTCAGTGAAGGCGGATCGCATCGTTCCCCTCTTCGCCGATCTCGAGGCACTCTTGAAGCGGATCATTGTGCGACGAAAGCGAGCGGCAAAATTCTCCGAGACCGGACAGCCGGTTGGACTCGGGGCAGCAGACCGCGTCTTCAAATTATCCGAATGCCAAAAGTCGATCGATGCCGCGTGCCAGCGAATCGGAATCGAGCGCCTCACGCATCACGACTTCCGCCACCTTTTCGCCACCCGCTGTATTGAGGCAGGAGTGGATTTCCTGACTCTCTCACGCTGGATGGGACACGAAGATGCGACCTTGGTCATGAGTACCTACGGCCACCTCCGTAACGATCATTCGCAATCAATGGCGAAGAAAGTAAGCTTTACGTCTCAAGCACCCTCCTCCGGGTACCCTACTCCAACCTGAGCAGCACGGCTCGCCCCAGCCGTGATCGGGGCTCACGCACCTTTCCGCCGGCACGACCTTCTTGACGCGTAACAGCCGCAAGGCGTCGCCGCCCAGCGGGTGCCGGACGATTTCCAGCGCGACCGTCCCGCCTCGATACACGAACCGGCGCGAAAAATCGCACTGTAACACATAACGGACGTGAAACGGCCCAGCGTCAGGCGGAGAGCGCGACCGGCTTCACATGGAGGCCGAGCAGTTCGCGCGTGACTTCGTCCGGAAAGAGCTCCGGCGGCTGGTCGACCGGCAGGCGATCTTCGCCGCCGTCCCCCAATCGAACGCCGGCGCCGGCATCTGCTGCGCCTTGGCCGATCGCCTGACAGTAGCGCAACCACCACGTCTGCTCATCGACCGTCGCGTCGTGCAGCACGTGGAAAAGATTTTCACAGGCGAAGGCGAGAAAAGCATCTCGATCCAGGATGTGAGACTTGGACTGCAGAAACGCATCGGCACAAAACCGGTGCTCGTCGATTTCGAGGACCAGTTTGCCCTCGCGGCGGAAAGCCCGGAGAGGCCCGGGTAGGAGGCTCGGGTTCATGTCGCCAGCCAATGTATCCGCGGATAAATAGCAAGTGTTCGTTTGAACACTACCACCTGAAACAGTGGAGCATGAGACCGCAACGCTTTGGGCCCAACTCTGCGGGGGGCGCGCCGGCGTGCTGCGTCTTGGGGTACCGAAATGGACCTGCTGGCACGGCTCCGGAAAGGAGGAACGATTGCCGCCAGGGACGCGCGTAAGACGTGAATACCGGGCGACACAGCGACACTACTCATTGTTTCACCAGACAGCCAATCCGGTCATACCCGATCCTTCCTCCCAA
>ERZ761602.3399-NODE-3399-length-22630-cov-4.445227_pt1 | contig 22630 bp, 19 predicted proteins | sample MGYA00512165_ERZ761602 | MGnify/ENA primary metagenome ERZ761602 (study PRJEB28899, sample SAMN02445085) | bioreactor sludge metagenome | biome: EBPR sludge; isolation source: Thorneside wastewater treatment plant | place: Australia: Brisbane, Thorneside...
GGGCCGCGCCGAACAGCAGGACGAGGAGCGCGAGTTTGTGCATGCCGCGGGCGGGGACTTCCGGCGCACCGGGGAGCGGCGCGGGCCCGCATTGTACCGGCCGGCAGGGGGGCGCCCAAGCCGGCGCCGCGAAGCGGCGCCAACGCCTCAGGCCAGGACGGGGAGTGCGCCAGGTGCCCAGCGGGCGGCGGCCGCCGTGACCTGGTGGCCCGTGAGTCGCTCGACGGCCCGGGCGAATTCCCAAGGCGTTCCGCTGGTCACGAACGCGTGGTGGGCGGGGCCGGAACCCGACCGCAGCAGCCCCCGCTCCGCCAGCACGGTGCCGACGTGGCGGGCCACCGCCGGCGCCGGGTCGATCACGGTGACGCCGGGGCCCGCGATCCGCCGGATGGGCTCGATGACGAAGGGGTAGTGGCTGCAGGCGAGGACGATGGTGTCGGCGCCCGCGGCCAGCACCGGCGCGAGGAAACCGCGGAGCACGGCCTCGGTGCCCGGCCCGTCCAGGTCGCCGGCCTCCACGTGCTCGGCGAGCCCGGTGCAGACCTGGTTGACCAGGCGGATCCCCGTGGCGTGGCGGCCGGCCGTGGCCTGGAAGAGCCGGCCCTCGAAGGTGGCCGGCGTGGCCAGGATGCCCACCACACCGCTGCGGGTCACCGCCGCCGCCGGCTTCACCGCGGGCTCCATGCCCACCGTTGGCACGCCGGGAAAGGTCTCGCGCAGGTGCTTGAGTGCCGCCGCCGAGGCGGTGTTGCAGGCGACGACGATGGCCTTGCAGCCGCGGGCCAGCAGGTAGCGGGTGATGGCGTCGCAGTAGCCGCGGATCTCGCCTTCGGGCCGGGGCCCGTAGGGCACGTGGGCCTGGTCGGCGAAGTACAGGGTGTCCTCGGCGGGCAGCGCCCGCAGGATTTCCCGCCAGACGGAGAGGCCGCCGACGCCGGAATCGAAGACACCAATCGGTCCGTCAGCCGCCCGCACCGTCACCTGCGCCGCACCGTGAGCCGGCGCGAGTATAAGCGGCGGCAGGACGGCGGGGGGAGAACCGTCCTGCCGCCGGTGGCGCCGGTTAGGCTAGCGGACCTGGACCTCGATGGGCCGGGGCTTGCGGGCCTCGGTCTTGGGCAGGCGCACGGTCAGCACGCCATCCTTGCTCTCGGCCTGGATCTTCGCCTCGTCCACGTCGGCAGGCAGCGTGAAGCTCCGCGCGAACGAGCCATAGAAGGACTCGATCCGGTGGTGCTTCTCGTCACCGCTGCGGTTCTCGAGCTTGCGCTCCCCACGGATGGTGATGACGCCCTCGTGCACGGAGACGTCGATGTCCTTCTTCTGCACCTCGGGCAGTTCGGCCCGGATGCAGTACTCGTCGGCCGTCTCCGAGATGTTTGCGACGGGCCGCCACTCGACCACGGTGCCGTCGTTGCCGGACGCGGCGGGGGTGCCCTGGCGGCCGAGCAACCGGCCGTACTGGTTGAACAGGTCGTCGAGCTCCCGCAGGGGGCTCCAGTTGACTAGGGTCATGTGCATCCTCCTCGGTTGGGGCGCGGCTCTACCGCGCCGCGCATGTCCTGGATGTGAGGACGCGGCCGGGAAATTCAAGGGGACGGGTGGGTGAATCCGTGATGGCTGCACGCCGGGCGGCCCGGCCCCGGGATCATGATCAGCGGCTGCAACCCACCCCGGAGGATTGCCATGAACCCCAAGGCCCCCCTCGCCTCCCTGCTACTCGCTGCCCTCCTCGTGCCGACCGCCCCCTCCCTGGCGGCCGAGACCGCCATCACGACGCCGGCAGCCGCGACTGCAGCCAGCACGAGCCCGGCCGCCGTGGCCGCGGACGGCAGGCAGCACACCACCCGGTCGAACATCTCGAACAACCGGGCAGCACCGCCACCGGCCGCGCCCGGGACGCCGGCGCCGGAGCAGCCGCAGGAAGTGCTGAAGACGAAGACGCGCTCGAACCAGTCGAACGACTGAGGACGTCAGGCGTCCAGCGCGTCCTTCAGTGCCGCGATCAGGTCGTCCGCGTCCTCGAGGCCGACCGATAGACGCACGAGGCCATCCGTGAGGCCGATGCGCGCCCGCTCCTTCGGCTCGACATCCGCGTGGGTCATGGTCACCGGGTGGGTGATCAGCGACTCCACGGAACCGAGGTTCTCGGCGAGCGACCAGAGCCTGATGCGGTCCATCAGCGCCTTGCCCGCCGCCACCCCACCCTGCACCTCGAAGGAGACCATGGCGCCGAAGCCGGTCGCCTGCCGCTTCGCGAGCTCATGCTGGGGGAACGAGGGTAGCCCCGGGTAGGCGACCCAGGTCACCCGCGGGTGCTTCTCCAGGAAGCGGGCGATGGCCAGGGCGTTCGCGGCCTGGCGCTCCATGCGCACCGACAGGGTCTTGCAGCCCTGCAGGGTGAGGAACGCCACCTGGGGCGACATGATCATGCCGGTGGCGTTCATGATGAAGCGGAGCGCCTGCGCCTGCTCGGCCGTGCGGGCGACGATCGCGCCGCCAACGGTGGCGTTGTGCCCGTCGAAGTACTTGGTCGTGCTGTGCACCACGAGGTCCGCCCCGAGTTCGAGCGGGCGCTGGTAGAAGGGCGTGAGGAAGGTGTTGTCCACGGCGTGAAGGATGCCGTGCTCCCGGGCGATGTCCGACACGGCCCGGAGGTCGGTCAGCTTCAGCGTGGGGTTGGCCGGCGTCTCCGTGAGGATCAGCTTGGTGTTCTTCCGGATCGCCCGGCGCACGTTGGCCGCGTCGGCGGTGTCGACGAAGCTGAACTCCACGCCGAAGCGCGCGTAGACCTTGGTGCTGAGGCGGTAGGTGCCGCCGTACACCACGTCGGAAACGACGGCATGGTCCCCCGCGCTGAGGGACGACAGGTACAGCCCGTTGATGGCCGCCATGCCGGTGCCGAAGCAGATGGTGTCGGCGCCCCCCTCGAGGTCCGTGAGCTTGTTCTCGAGGGCGCGCACGGTCGGGTTCGCCGAACGTGAGTACGAGTAGCCCTTCGCCAGGTACTGGTCCACCGACTCCTGCACGTAGGTGGTGGTCTGGTAGATGGGCGTGAGGATGGCGCCAGTGACCGGGTCGGGGACCACGCCCGCGTGGACCTGTCGGGTGGTGAAGCCGGGCTTGCGGGTGGTCATGGGCGTCGCTCTTCGCTGCGGGGGCGGGGATTGTACCGGTTCAGAACTGGTCGTCGGGCAGGGCCAGCAGCGCGTCGGGACCCGCCTCGAGGGCCTTCAGGTGGGCGACGGCCTGGGGGAGTACCTGCTCGGCGTAGAAGCGGGCCGTGATCACCTTGGCCTGGTAGAAGTCCCGGTCCGGGCCACTGGCGCCGGCGGCCAGCCGGTCGCGGGCCAGCAGCGCCGCCCGGGCCAGCTGCCAGCCGCCGGTGACGGTGCCGAGCAGCATGAGCATGTGGTACGAGGCGGCCCCGGGTGCCGCCGGGTGCCGGGCATGGTTGGCCGCGAGCCAGGCGCCCGCGGCTTCGATGGCCTTGCGGCCGTCCGCGAGGGACCGGGCAATGAGGGCAAGGTCGGGGGAAGCAGCGGCGCCCCGGCCGAGTTCGGCCTCGAATTGGCGCAGCTCCGCCAGCAGGGCCTGCAGGGACTCGCCGCCATCCCGCAGGATCTTGCGGCCCACGAGGTCGTTGGCCTGGATGCCGGTGGTGCCCTCGTAGATGGTCGTGATGCGGATGTCACGCAGGTGCTGGGCGACACCGGTCTCCTCCACGTAGCCCATGCCGCCGTGGACCTGCACCGCGAGGGAGGTCAGTACCTGCCCGAGTTCGGTGCTCCAGCCCTTGACCACCGGCGTCATCAGTTCGACCCGGGACTGGTGCTTCGCCCGGGTGGCCGCGTCAGGATGGCGCCGCGCAATGTCCAGGTCCGCGGCGGTCACGTAGGCGATGCTGCGCATGGCCTCGATGCAGGCCTTCATCGTGAGCAGCATGCGGCGCACGTCGGCATGGCGAATGATCGCCGCGCGGCCGTCCTCGCCCGCCACCCGGCCCTGGACCCGTTCCCGCGCGTAGGCGCGGGCCCGCTGGTATGCCCGCTCGGCCACCGCGACACCCTCCATGCCGACGCCGAGGCGCGCGTGGTTCATCATGGTGAACATGGCGGCAAGGCCGTTGTTGAGCTCGCCGACCAGGTAGCCCACGGCACCATCGAAGGCCATCACGCAGGTCGGGCTGCCGTGGATGCCGAGCTTGTGCTCGACCGACACGGGACGCACGCCGTTGCGCTCGCCGAGGGAACCGTCCGGCCGGACCAGGAACTTGGGCACGAGGAACAGCGAGATGCCACGCACGCCGGGCGGGGCGTCGGGCAGGCGCGCGAGCACCAGGTGCACGATGTTCTCCGTCAGGTCGTGGTCACCCCAGGTGATGAAGATCTTCTGCCCGCTGATGCGGTAATGCTCGCCCTCCGGGACGGCCTGGGTGCGCAGCGCGGCCAGGTCGGTGCCTGCCTGGGGCTCGGTGAGGTTCATGGTGCCGGTCCACTCGCCGGCGGTCATCTTCGGCAGGTAGGTCTCGCGCAGGGCCTGGCTGGCGTGGGCCTCGATGGCCCTCGCCGCGCCCTCCGTCAGCATGGGGCAGAGCGACCAGGCGAGGTTCGCCGAGCACCACATCTCCTCGAGCGCGACACCGAGCAGGAAGGGCAGGCCCTGCCCGCCGAATTCCTCGGGTCCGGTCACCGCGGGCCAGCCGCCGGACTGGTACTCCCGGTAGGCCGCGTGGAAGGCCTCGGGCACCAGGACCCCGCCGTTCTCCACCCGCGTGCCCTGCCGGTCACCAATGGCGTTGGTGGGACTGATCACGCGGGTGGCCAGCGCGGCAGCCTCCTCGAGGATCGCCTCGACGGTGTCCGCCGTAGCCTCCCCGTAGCCCGGCAAGGCGGTCAGGCGGTCCAGCCCCGCGAGGTCGCGGAGGGCAAAGAGCATTTCGCGGACTGGAGCCTGGTATTCAGACATCTCTGCAACCTGTTGTTTTTATTAATTACGTAGGAGCGCCTTCAGGCGCGATTCCGGTGAATAAGGTATCGCGCCTGAAGGCGCTCCTACAAGGTGGAATCGCGCCCGAAGGCGCTCCTACAGGGCCTGCTGGCGGGACTCGCGCTTGCGGTCGGACTCGAGGAGCAGCTTCTTGCGCAGGCGGATGCTGGTGGGCGTGACTTCCACGAGCTCGTCGTCGTCGATGAACTCGAGGGCCTGCTCGAGGGACATGCGGATGGGCGGCGTCAGCAGCAGGTCCTCGTCGGTGCCGGCGGCCCGGATGTTGGTGAGCTGCTTGGCCTTGGTGGGATTGACCACCAGGTCGTTGCCCCGGCTGTGGATGCCGCAGAGCATGCCCTCGTACACCTGGTCGCCGTGGCCGATGAACAGCCGCCCGCGCTCCTGCAGGTTGAACAGCGCGTAGGCGAGTGCCTTGCCGGTGACCATGGACACCAGCACGCCGTTGGTCCTCTGGCCGATGGCCGTCGGCACGCGGCGGTCGTACTTGTCGAACACGTGGTAGATGAGGCCGGTGCCGGCCGTGCAGGTGAGGTACTCGGTACGGAAGCCGATGAGGCCCCGGGCGGGGATCCGGTACTCGAGGCGCACCCGGCCGCTGCCGTCCGGGGTCATGGTGAGCAGCTCGCCCTTGCGCTCGGCAAGGCGGCTCATCACCGCACCCTGGTAGGCCTCGTCGAAGTCGACCGTGAGCTGTTCCCAGGGCTCGCAGGTGACACCGTCGAAATCCTGCAGGATGACCTCGGGGCGCGACACGGCAAGCTCGTAGCCTTCGCGTCGCATGTTCTCGATGAGGATCGACAGGTGCAGCTCGCCGCGCCCGGACACCTGGAACTTGTCCGGATCGCCGGTGGGCTCGACCCGCAGCGCCACGTTGTGCTTCAGCTCCCGCTCCAGGCGCTCCTTGATGTGCCGGCTGGTGAGGAACTTGCCCTCCTTGCCGGCGAAGGGTGACTTGTTCACCTGGAAGGTCATGGTGATGGTGGGCTCGTCGACCTTGAGGGGCGGCAGTCCCTCGGGATGCTCCCGGTCGCAGACGGTATCGGAGATGTACAACTCCTCGATGCCGCTGAACACGACGATGTCGCCGGCGCTCGCCTGGGCCACCTTGTAGCGGTCCAGGCCGAGGAAGCCATACAGCTCGCCGATGCGGCCCTGGCGGACCTTGCCGTCGGCGCCGACGATGCTGACGTTGCCGCCCGCCGTCGCCCGGCCCCGGGTGATGCGGCCGATGCCGAGCATCCCCACGTAGGCGTCGTAGTCGAGGCTCGATACCTGAAGCTGCAACGGCCCCTCCGGGTCCACCTGGGGCGGCCGCACGTGCTGCACGATGGCCTCGAAGAGCGGGGTCATGTCGCCCGAGCGTACGTCGGGCTGGAGGCCGGCGTAGCCGTTCAGCGCGGAGGCGTAGACCACGGGGAAGTCCAGCTGGGCATCGGTGGCACCGAGCCGGTCGAACAGCTCGAAGGTCTGGTCCAGCACCCAGCCGGGACGGGCGCCCTCGCGGTCGATCTTGTTGATGACGACGATCGGCGTGAAGCCCTGGGCGAAGGCCTTCTGGGTCACGAAGCGGGTCTGGGGCATGGGGCCGTCCACCGCGTCGACCAGCAGGAGCACGCTGTCCGCCATGGACAGTACGCGCTCGACCTCGCCACCGAAGTCGGCGTGGCCCGGGGTGTCGATGATGTTGATGCGATAGTCCCGCCAGAGGATGGCGGTGTTCTTGGCGAGGATCGTGATGCCCCGCTCCTTCTCGATGGCGTTCGAGTCCATGGCCCGCTCGGGCAGCTGGACCCGGGCATCGAGGGTGTCCGACTGGCGCAGCAACTGGTCCACGAGTGTCGTCTTGCCGTGGTCCACGTGGGCGATGATGGCGATGTTCCGGAGCCGGGAAGTCGCCCGGGAAGCATCGGGAGCCGTGGGGTCTGTCATGGGGGTAGCCGGGGGGACGGAAGGCCGCGGATTATAGAGGGGCGCGGCCCCCGGCGCACGGCCGTGTGACCGGCACCGCGCCGGGGCGGCGCCCGGGCGGTGTAACATCACAGCCTGCCTGGCCGCACGGATCCCCCGCAGATGGCATTGCAGCGCAGTCACCGGCCGTTCATCGTCCTGGTCCTGGCGGCCCTGGCCGCCGGCTGCAGCACCCCGCCCCGAGTGCCAGACCCCGTGGCTGCCCGCGTCCCGGCGGTGCCCACCGAAACCGCCGACCCGGTCCGCGCCCAGGCGGTGTTCACGGCCCTGCAGATGGTCGGGGTGCCTTACCGCTGGGGCGGCGCGACGCCCACGGGCTTCGACTGCAGCGGCCTCGTGCAGTACGCCTACTCCAATGCGGGACTCCGCCTGCCCCGCACGGCCGCCGCCCAGATGGATGCCTCGACGCCGGTCACCCTCGAGAACGCGGAGGCCGGTGACCTGCTGTTCTTCCGGGACGGCAGCCGGACCTCCCACGTGGCGATCTACCTCGGGGACGGCCGCTTCATCCACGCGCCGAGCACGGGCCGGGAGGTGTCCCTGGACAGCTTCGGCAACGCCTACTGGCGCATGCGCTTCGCCCGGGCGGGCCGCGTCGGCAGCTGAGCGGGTCGCCCTGTAGGAGCGCCTTCAGGCGCGAAGGGGCCTGGCCTTGGTCGCGAGTACGCTCATGCCGGCCAGGCCCCTTCGCGCCTGAAGGCGCTCCTACAGGGACAGGGCCAGGTTGCCGGCGGCGAGGGCGATCAGCAGGCCCCAGGTGAGCATCACTCCTGTGAAGCGGCCCGGGCTGCGGCCGGAGCTGCCGGTGAGGCCGACGGCGTGCAGCAGCCGGGCCACTACCAGCAGGGCACCCCCCGTGTGCACCGCCCCGGCGGGGCCGCCACCCGCCTCGTAAAAGGCGAGCAGCAGCAGGGCGAACGGCACGTACTCGGCGAAATTGCCGTGGATGCGCACGGCGCGTTCCAGCTCCGGGCTCTCGCCGGTACCGAGCCCGACCTTGAAGCGCAGGCGGCGCATTGCCACCCGGAAGCTCAGCACGACGTAGAGGATCGCGAGCACGCTCGCGTAGCTGGCCGAAATCGGGACGGGCATGACGCTCTCCTAGCCGGGTGGATCCAGGTGGTGGCGAAACTGCTCCCGCAGCTCGCGTTTGCTGACCTTGCCGGTGCCGGTATGGGGCAACGATGCGACGAAGACCACGTCGTCCGGCACCCACCAGCTCGCGACGCGGCCGGCCAGGTAGGCGAGCAGATCGTCACGCGACACCGTCTCGCCGGGCTTGCGCACCACGACGAGCAGTGGCCGCTCGGACCACTTCGGGTGGGGCACGCCGATGACCGCCGCCTCGGCGACGGCCGGGTGGCCGGCCGCCAGGTTCTCGAGCTCGATGGAACTGATCCACTCCCCGCCGGACTTGATCACGTCCTTGGTCCGGTCGGTGATCTGCAGGTACCCGGCGGGATCGATCGTCGCCACGTCGCCCGTGTCGAACCAGCCATCCACCGTGTGGGACGGACTCTGTGCCACGCCGTAGTAGCCGCTGGCGACGAAGGGGCCGCGGACCTGCAGCGATCCAAACGTCCGGCCGTCCCGGGGCAGCTCGTGGCCCGTGTCATCGACGATGCGCAGCTCGATGCCGTAGACACCCCGCCCCTGCCTGGCCCGCAGGGCCCGCTCGGCCGCCAGGTCCAGCCGGTCCTCGCCGGCCCGGGGGCTGTTGAAGGCCCCGAGCGGCGAGGTCTCGGTCATGCCCCAGGCGTGGTGGGTCGCGACGCCATGACGCTCCCGGAACTCGTCGATGACCGCGGGCGGACAGGCAGCGCCGCCCACCACGGTGCGCTTCAGGCTCGGCAGCTTCGCGCCGGTGGCGGCCAGGTGCTGCAGGAGGGCCAGCCACACCGTCGGCACGCCGAGCGCGAGGGTGACCTGCTCGCCGTTGATGAGGTCCACCAGGGTGGCGGGATCGCCGGCGCCGCGGCCGGGGAGCACGAGCTTCGCCCCCGCCATGGGCGCGACGAAGGGCACGCCCCAGGCGTTGACGTGGAACATCGGCACCACGGGCAGCACGGTGTCCCGGGCGGTGACCCCCATGACGTCCGCCCCGAGCGCGGCGAGCGCGTGCAGCACGGTGGACCGGTGGCTGTAGAGCACGCCCTTCGGATCACCCGTGGTGCCGGAGGTGTAGCAGAGCGCGCTGGCCGCGTGCTCGGGCAGGTCGGGCCAGGCGTAGCGGTCGTCCTCGCCCGCCAGCATCGCCTCGTAGCCCCGGGCCGTGTCGAGGAGCGGCGCCGGCTGGGGCGGCGGCAGGTGGTCCGGGCCCGTCAGCCAGACGATGGCGCGGACGTGGGTGAGATGTGGCGTCACCCGGGCGAGCAGCGGGGCGAACTCCGGCGCGACGAACAGCACCGGGGCACCGCCGTGATTGATGATCCAGGCGATCTGCTCCGGCAGCAGGCGGGGATTGACGGTGTGCAGGACCCGGCCGGAGCAGGCCACGCCGTAGAAGAGCTCCAGGTGACGGAAGTCGTTGAAGGCGAGCGTGGCCACCCGGTCCCCGGTCGCGAGGCCGGCACGGTCCAGCGCCCGGGCGAGGCGGGCCGCGCGGGTGCCGACCTCCGCATAGGTGGTGCGGTGCCGCGGGTGGTCCGCGGTGATCGAGACCACCGACTGGTCACCGTGGTTCCGCACCGCGTGGCGCAGGATGCCCGTGATCGTCAGCGGCACGTCCATCATCAGTCCCTGCATGCCATTCATCCTCGCACGAAGTCCGCCAGGTCCGCCCACTCCCCGCCCCCGACCCTGGGGTCGAAGAAACCGAAGTGGCCGATGGGGGCGCCGGACGGGTTGCGGGCGGGCACTGCGATGAAGTCCCGTTCGGCGTGGGGAAACCAGTCGTGCCAGGCGCGCACGGCCCGCTCCGGCGCCAGGTCGTCGCCGGCGATCCAGTAGGTGCGCAGACGGCAGCGCACGTCTCCGTGGTACTGGGGCTGGGGTCCGACCCGGGGGCTGCGGATGTAGTCCGGGTCCCTGCCCCACTCGGCCCACTGCCGCGCGACGCCCGCGGGGAGGTCCTGGCCGAGCCCGAGCCGGGCGGCGGGGAAGCGGCCGGACGGACCCGCCAGCAGCGGGATGGCGAGGTACCACAACGCGAACACCCGGGCCCGCTGGAGTCCGTCCCAGTGGCGCCAGTGGCCGGACTGGGTCGCCACCCCGACCACGGCGTCGAGCGCGCGGACTTCCGGCGCGATGCCGAGCAGCTGGCCCCCCACCGAGTGCCCGAGCGCGACCACCCGCTCCGGCCTGCGCTCCGCTCTCAGCCACCGGACCACGGCGGGAAAGTCGCGGCGGCCCCAGTCCTCGAGCCGCACCGAGTCTGCGCGCGCCGGATCGACGACGGACTCGCCCATGCCCCGGTAGTCATAGGTCACCGTGCCGATGCCGCGGTCCGCCAGAAAGCCGGCCAGGTGGCGGTAGAAGCGCCGGCGCACGCCCATCGCCGAGTTGATGACCAGCCAGGTGCGCGCCGCGTCGGGTCCATGGACGGTGGCCTTCAGGACCTGGCCGTCCCCGGCCGTGACCGCGACGTCGGTGGTCACGGGGCCGCCGCCGCGGCGCCGGCCGCGATGAGGGCGTCGATGTCCCCGGCGGTGTACCCCGCCTCGGCCAGCACCGCGCGGGTGTCGGTGCCTGGCAGCACGGGAGGCCGGGGTGGCCCGGGCGGCGTCCCGCCGAAGCGGGGCGCCGGCGCGGCCTGCAGCACGCCGCCCACGCTGACGAAGCTGCCGCGGGCCACGTGGTGCGGGTGACCTGCCGCCTCGTCGAGCGTGAGCACCGGCGCGACGCAGGCGCCGGTGCCCTCGAGCAACGCACACCACTCGTCCCGGCTCCGGGTCCGGAACACGGCGGCGAGCTCCGCCTTGAGGCCCGGCCAGTCCGGGTCGGGCACCGGGCCGGCACCGAGGCCGTGGGCGCCGAACCGGGCGGGGTCGAGGCCCGCGAGGCGGATCAGCTCCGCATAGAAGGCGGGCTCCAGCGCCGCCACCGCCAGGTAGCGGCCATCGGCGGTCTCGTAGGTCGCGTAGTAGTGGGCCGCGCCGCCGAGGAAGTGCGTCCCCGTGCCGCCGTCGAAGAGCCCGGCGGCCCGGAACCCGTGGAACATGGCCATCTGCGCGTTGATGCCGTCGAGCATCGTGGCGTCCACGACCTGGCCATGCCCGGAGCGCACCGCCGCGAGCAGGGCGGAGACGAGTCCGAAGGCCAGTAACAGGCCACCGCCGCCGAAGTCGCCGACCAGGTTGAGTGGCGGCACCGGCGGCTCGCCGGCCCGGCCGATGGCGTGCAGCGCGCCGGTGAGGGCGAGGTAGTTGAGGTCGTGGCCGGGCGCGGCCGCAAGCGGACCCTCCTGGCCCCAGCCGGTCACCCGGCCGTAGACGAGGCGCGGATTGCGGGCGAGGCACACGTCCGGGCCGAATCCCAGTCGCTCCGCGACGCCGGGCCGGAAGCCCTCGATCAGCGCGTCGGCCTGGCCAGCGAGTGCGAGCAGCGCCGCGAGGCCATCGGCGTGCTTGAGGTCGAGGACGACGCTGCGCCGGTTCCGCCGGAGCGGGTCGACGGTCGCGAGGGGCGCCCCGCCGGGCCGGTCGATGCGGATGACCTCGGCGCCCAGGTCGCCCAGCAACATGCCGCAGAACGGCCCCGGGCCGATGCCGGCAACCTCCAGGACGCGGAGTCCGGCGAGGGGGCCCATCAGTTGTTCGGGGACGGTTTCCGCCGCGGGTCGAGCCCGATGGCGCGGGCAATGATCTCCCGCATGACTTCCGATGAGCCGGCGTAGATCCGGGACACGCGGGCATCCCGGTACATGCGGGAGATGCGGTACTCGTCCATGTAGCCGGCGCCGCCGTGGAGCTGCACGCACTCGTCGGTCACGCGGCCCTCGAGCTCGCTGCAGAAGAGCTTGGCCCGGGCCACCTCGTCGGCGGAGAGCCGGCCGGCGTTGAACTCCATCACGCAGTGGTCCACGAAGACCTGGGCGATGTCGATCTCCGTGCGCATGTCCGCCATCTTGAAGCGGTTCACCTGGAAGTCCGCCACGGCCTGGCCGAAGATCCGCCGCTCCCGGATGTAGTCGAGCGTGAGGTCGAAGGCCACCTGGGCCGCCGCCACGTACTGGGCCGCGGAAATCAGCCGCTCCTCCACCAGGTACTGCATCAGGTAGTAGAAGCCGCGGGTGGGATCGCCCAGCACGTTGCCCTTCGGCACCCGCACGTTGGCAAAGAACAGCTCGGCCGTGTCCTGGGAGTTCAGCCCCATCTTCTTCAGGTTCCGCCCGCGGGAGAAGCCCTCCATCCCGCGTTCGACCAGGAACAGGCCGAGTTGCCGGTCGCCGCCGGTGCGGGCAGCCACGACGAACAGGTCGCCGTTGATGCCATTCGAGATGTAGGTCTTGGCGCCGTTCAGCAGCCAGTGGTCGCCCCGGTCCTCGGCCCGGGTCTTCATGCCGGCGAGGTCGCTGCCGGCACCGGGCTCGGTCATGGCGATGCCGAGGATGGTCTCGCCACGGGCGCAGCCCGGCAGGAAGCGCTGCTTCTGCTCCTCGGTGCCGAGTCCCTCGATGTAGGGTGCGACGAGCCGGGAGTGCAGGGTGAAGTAGAGGCCGCTGTCGCCGTGGCGCAGGTTCTCCTCGAGCAGGATCTGCTCGTAACGGAAGTCCCGGATGCCCGCGCCCCCGTACTGCTCGGGGGCCTGCATGAGCAGGAGCCCTTCCTCCCCGCCCCGCCGGTAGATCTCCCGGTCGATCTGCCCCGCGGCGTGCCAGCGGTCCCGGTGGGGCTCCACTTCCTTCCGGAAGAAGCGGCGCACCGAGTCCCGGAACATGTGGTGCTCGGGCTCGAAGTGCCGGCGCTCCATGAGGTCAGGCGGCGCTGCGGGACTTGCCGGCGGGCGGCCGCGGGTAGAAGGGCTCGTTGCGCTTCGCGCGCTCCCGGAGGGACTCGGGCACCCGGAAGCGCGGGCCGTGGGCCGCAGCGAGGCGGTCGCACTCGGCCACGAACTGCGGCAGCCCCACGGTCTCGATGAAGGACAGCGTGCCGCCGGTCCAGGGCGGGTAGCCCCAGCCGAGGATGGAGCCGAGGTCCGCGTCGGCGGGCTCCGTGACCACGCCTTCGTCGAGGCAGCGGAAGGACTCCAGCGCCTGGATGTAGAGCAGGCGCTTCTTCACTTCTTCCACTTCGGGCTGCCGGGCGGCGGGCGGGTAGACGCCCGCGATGCCGGGCCAGAGGAACTTGCGGCCATCCTTCGGATACTCGTAGAAGCCCTGGCCCGACTTCTTCCCCTTGCGACCGAGCTCCCCGGCGAACTTCAGCGCGACGCCGATGGCCGAGGGACCCGCCCAGGCATCTCCCAGGTCCTTCTTCGTCTGCTGGTAGATCTTCACCGACAGCTCGAGGCTCACCTCGTCGTGCACGGCCAGCGGGCCGACGGGCATGCCGGCCTGCTTGCCCGCGTTCTCGATCAGCGCCGGCAGCACGCCCTCCTCGAGCAGTGCCATGCCCTCGTTGGCGTAGGTCATGAACACCCGGCTCGTGTAGAAGCCCCGGCTGTCGTTGACCACGATGGGTGTCTTGCGGATCTGCGCCACGTAGTCGAGCGACCGGGCCAGCGCCTCGCTGGAGGTCTGGCGGCCCAGGATGATCTCGACGAGGGGCATCTTGTCGACGGGCGAGAAGAAGTGCAGGCCGATGAAGCTGGCCGGGCGCGCCGAGGCCTCCGCGAGCCCGGTGATGGGCAGCGTCGAGGTGTTGGACGCGAAGATGGTGGTCTCCCCCACCACCGCCTCGGTCTGGCGCGTGACGCCGGCCTTGATGTCCCGGCTCTCGAATACCGCCTCGATCACCAGCTCGCAGCCCTCGAGGTCCGCATAGTCGGTGGTCGGGTGGATGCGGTCGAGGACCGCCGCCATGCCGGCCGCCGTCTCCCGGCCCTGGTCGACCCGCTTCTGGAGCAGCCCGCGGGAGTAGTCCTTGCCCTTGTCGGCGGCCTCCCGGGTGGTGTCGAGCAGCACCACGTCCATGCCGGCCCGGGCCGAGACGTAGGCGATGCCGGCCCCCATCATGCCGGCGCCGAGCATGCCGAGGCGCGTGACCTTCGACTTCGGCACGCCAGCCGGGCGCCGCACCAGCTTTTCCGCGGCACCCTTGCTGATGAACAGCGTGCGGGTCATGTTGCGGTAGACAGGATCCTGGAGCAGGCGCGTGAAGTAGCGCGCCTCGATCCTGAGGCCGGTGTCGAAGGGCACGATGCTGCCCTCGTACACGCTGGACAGGATCGAGATCGGCGCCGGGTAGTTGTGCTGGGTCTTGTCGGCGATGAGGGCGCTGCCCGCCATGAAGGTCTGCATGGCGCCGGGGTGCATGGCCCCCGCCCCGCCGGGCCAGCGGAAGCCCTTCTTGTCCCAGGGCTGGACGGGGTCCGGGGACTCCTTCAGCCAGCGGCGCGCGGCCGCGACCACGTCGGCCGCCGGGGCCAGCGCGTGGACGATGCCGAGGGCCCTGGCCTTCGCCGGCTCCACGTGGGTGCCCTGGGTCATCAGCTCCAGCGCGGGCTGGATGCCGATGAGCCGCGGCAGCCGCTGGGTGCCGCCGGCGCCGGGCAGGAGGCCCACCTGGACCTCGGGCAGGCCCACCACCGCCTTCGGGTCGTCGGCCAGCACCCGGTAGTGGCAGGCGAGGCAGAGCTCCAGGCCGCCGCCGAGGGCGGTGCCGTTGATGGCGGCGGCGACGGGCTTGCCGCAGGTCTCGAGCTTGCGGAGCGCCGCCGAGTAGCGGCTGATCTCGCGCATGAGCTCCCGGCCGGGGATGCCGCTGTCGTAGAGGTGGACGATGTCCATGAGGTCGGCGCCGGCGATGAACGCGGGCTTGCCGGAGGTGAGGATCGCGGCCTTGATGGCCGGGTCCGAGGCGATGCGGTCGACGGCGGCGGCGAGCTCCGCGGTCAGGGCCGGGGTGATCACGTTCATCGACCGGCCGGGCAGGTCGATGGTGATGGTGGCGACGCCGTCGCCGTCCACGTCGATGCGGATGGCCTGGTTCGTGTCGGCACTCATGGGCTACACCCGCTCGATGATGGTGGCGGTGCCCATCCCGGCACCGATGCACAGCGTGACGAGCGCCGTGGCCTTGCCCCGCCGCTCCAGCTCGTCGAGGACCGTGCCGAGGATCATCGCCCCGGTGGCCCCGAGGGGATGACCGAGGGCGATGGCGCCGCCGTTCACATTGATACGGTCGTGGGGGATCGCGAAAATCTGCATGTAGCGCAGCACCACGGACGCGAAGGCCTCGTTGAGCTCGAAGAGGTCGATGTCCTTCGCCTGCATCCCGCAGCGCTTCAGCACCTTGTCGGTGGCCGGGCCGGGGCCGGTGAGCATGATCGTGGGCTCGGAGCCGACCGAGGCGAAGCCGACGATGCGGGCACGGGGCTTGAGCCCCAGCGCCTTGCCGATCTCCCCGGAACCCACCAGCACGCCGGCGGCACCATCCACGATCCCCGAGGAGTTGCCGCCGGTGTGCACGTGGTCGATGCGCTCGACCTCCGGGTAGCGCTGCAGGGCCACCGAGTCGAAGCCGAACTGCTCGCCCATGGTGGCGAAGGCGGGCTTGAGCGAGGCGAGGCCCTCCAGGGTGGTGTCGGCGCGCAGGTGCTCGTCCCGGTCGAGCAGCACCTGGCCGAGGGCGTCGGTGACGGGCAGGACGGACTGCCGGAACCAGCCGGACTGCCAGGCGTGGGCCGCCCGCTTCTGGCTTTCCAGGGCATAGGCGTCGCAGTCCCGGCGGCTGATGCCGTACTTCGTGGCGATGAGGTCGGCGCCGATGCCCTGGGGCGCGAAGTAGGTGCGATAGGCGACCTGGGGGTCGCTCGCCATCGCGCCACCGTCCGAACCCATGGGCACGCGGGACATGGACTCGATGCCCCCGCCGATGCAGAGGTCCGACTGGCCGGACAGGACCTGGGCGGCCGCCGTGTTCACGGCCTCGAGGCCCGAGGCGCAGAAGCGGTTCAGCTGCTTGCCCGGCACGTTCTCGGCGTAGCCGGCGTTCAGGACCGCCACCCGGGCGATGTCGGCCCCCTGCTCGCCCACGGGCGACACGCAACCCATGATCACGTCGTCTAGCCGGCTGGTATCAAGCTGGCTGCGCTCCTTGAGGGCACGCAGCACCTGGGTCACCAGCTCGATGGGCGTCACCTCGTGGAGGGCGCCATTGGACTTGCCGCGGCCCCGGGGGGTGCGTACGTGGTCGTAGATGAAGGCTTCGGGCACTGGGTTCCCCTGTCGTTCTTGGTTTCGGGGCGGCCCCGCCGCAGCAGGGCACTGGAACCCAAGACTACGTCAGACGGTCCCGAGGTACCACTCGTAGTCGAGTCCCGGGACCTCGGCGTGGTACGCCTCGGCCTCGAAGCGTCGGGCAGCACTGAAGACCCGGCAGAACTCCGCGCCCAGGTATTCGGGCCACAGGACGCTGGCATCGAAGGCCGCCAGCGCGCCTTCCCAGCGGGGCGACGGCCCGGCCGGGGGCTGCACGGGCTCGCCTTCCCGCACCATGGGTGGTGGCTCGATGCGACCCGTGATGCCCGCATGGGCGGCAGCCAGCAGCGCGGCCATCGCCAGGTAGGGGTTGCAGTCCGCGCCCGCCACCCGGTGCTCGAGCCGGACGTTGGCGTCGTCCGAGGAGGGAATGCGCAGCGCCACCTGCCGGTGGTTGGGACCCCAGTTGGGCGCGATCGGCACGAAGAAACCGGGCCGGAACCGGCGATAGGAATTCGCGTTCGGGGCGAAGATGGCCAGCGACTCGGGGATCGCGGCGAGCATGCCGCCCACGGCGTGGCGCAGGGTCTCTGGCCAGGCCTCGGGCGTGGTCGCTGGCGGCGCGGGGGCGAACACGTTGCGCCCCGCCCGGTCGAGCAGGCTGAAATGCACGTGCATGCCCGAGCCGTCCAGGTCACGGAAGGGCTTCGCCATGAAGGTCGCGGCGAGCCCCTGCTGGCGGGCGACACCGCGGATCAGTCGGCGCAGCAGGATCGCCTGGTCGCAGGCCGCGAGGGCGTCGTCCACGTGGTGCAGGTTGATCTCGAACTGGCCGGCACCGTATTCGGACACCATTGCTCCCGCCGGCACCCGCTGGACGGCGGCAGCCGCCTCCACCTGGGTGAAGAAACCGTCCAGGTCGTGGAGGTCCTCGAGGCTGTAGGCGCGCGGGCCCGCCGGGCGGCGCTCGCTGCCGGCGGCGCGCCCGGTACGGGGCCTTGGCACCTCGCCGCTCCAGTCCTCCAGCAGGTAGAACTCGTATTCGACCGCCACCACTGGCGTGAGGCCCAGTTCGGCAAAGCGGGCGAGGACCCCGGCCAGCACGTGGCGGCAGTCCGCGAAGTAGGGGCGCCCGTCCCGCTCGTACATCGAGATCAGGCACTGGCCGAGGGGCGTCCGCGCCCAGGGCACCGGGACCAGGGACCCCGGCACCGGCTGGCAGACGTAGTCCGGGTCGCCGTCGTCGCTGCCGTGGGCGAGGCCGTCGATCAGGGATCCGCGGCTGTCCAGCAGGATGCCCGTGGCGGGGAAGGAGATGCCCTCCCGGAACAGCCCCGGGACCTCACGGCGGCTGATGCGCTTGCCCCGCAGGATCGCATTGAGGTCCGGCAGCAGCAGTTCCACGGCCCGCAGGTCGGGATGCCCCGCGAGAAAACCGGCTGCCTCCGGCGGCACGTCTGCTCGTTTGCTGGTCACGGGCTACCCCCGGGGCGATTCTGACGAATCCCGGCCGCTGCGTCGATCCTGATACCATGCGGCCCGCATGGCCGAGACCCATTCCTTCATCCTGACCGTGGTCTGCCCGGACGCGGTGGGCATCGTCGCCGCCGTAGCCGGCTACCTCACCGCCCAGGAATACTTCATCGAGGAATCCACCCACTTCGGGGACCCGGATACGGGCAGCTTCTTCATGCGCACCCGCTTCGTGCCGCGCCGTGAGGGGTACTCACGGGCCGCCTTCGCGTCCGGGTTCGGGGCCATCGCGGAGCGCTTCGGCATGGACTGGCAGGTCCACGACACGCGCATCCAGCCCCGGGTGCTCATCATGGTCTCGAAGTACGACCACTGCCTGAACGACCTGCTGTACCGCTACCGCACGGGCGCCCTGCGGATGACGGTCCCCGCCATCGTCTCGAACCACATGGACCTCGCGGGCCTCGCGAGCTGGCACAAGGTGCCGTATTTCCACGTGCCAGTGACCCCGGAGACGAAGACAGCCGCCGAGGCGCGTCTCATGGAGATCGCGGAGGACAGCCGGGCCGACCTGGTCGTGCTGGCGCGCTACATGCAGATCCTTTCCCCCGGGCTCTGCGCCCGGTATCCGGGCCGCATCATCAACATCCACCACTCGTTCCTGCCGGGCTTCAAGGGCGCCAAGCCCTACCACGAGGCCCACCGGCGTGGCGTGAAGCTGATCGGCGCCACGGCCCACTACGTCACGGCGGACCTCGACGAGGGCCCGATCATCGAGCAGACGGTGGAGCGCGCTGACCACACCATGTCGCCCGATGACCTCGCCGCCATCGGCCGGGACGTGGAATCACTGACGCTCGCGCGGGCGGTCAAGCTCCAGCTGGAGCACCGGGTGTTCGTGAACGGGGCGAAGACGGTCGTGCTGCGCTGACGATCTCCCGATGCATGGGCGCCAGGCGGGCCAGCAGCCGGTTCTGGGTCGCCACGGGGACGTCCAGCGCCTCCATGGCGTCGATGAGATCCTCCACCAGCGCATTGAACTCCTTCTCGCTGATGCCCATCCCCCGATGGGTCTCCTCCATCGAACCGCCGGTGTACTCGCAGGGGCCGTCGCTCACCTGGCAGAACTGCTCCTCGAGCAGTCGCCGCAGGCGAGGCACGTTCGCGCCGGCGAACGCCTCGACGATGCGGTCGTCGTCGGCGACGCGCCGGAGGAACTCGTCGACGAGCATCGCGACACCTTCCCGTCCGCCGAGATCCTCGTAGAGGGTGGCGCCGTGGTTCCCCATCGGGATGCAACCCGAAACCGCGATACATGCCGCCAGCACTAGGCCGCCGATGTTCCACGCCCGCATGTCAGTAGCTCGCCTGGATGGATAGATAGGGGCCGTTCTGGTCATCGAGGGTCGCGATGGAGCCCAGTTCCGCCCAGGCCACCACTACCGCCACGTGCTTGCCGGGGAACCAGGCCACGAAGGCGTCGTACCAGTCATCCTCGGCCGCGAAGCCGAGGTTGTCCGGCTTCTGGCGATACTCGACGCCGACGGCGAATTTCCGGTCCAGCAGCACGGCGGCCGACAGCTCGGCCATGAGTTCATGGTCGTCATTGAGGTCGCCGCCGAAGCCGGCGAGGCCGAGCTGGTTGGCGCGGGTCGCCCGGAGGGTGGCATTGAGCAGCAGGTTGCGGCCGAAGGCGCCGCCCAGGAACAGCTTAGTCGCCGCCAGGTAGAAGTCCCAGTCCCGGCTGTCGATCGCACCGATGGCTGCCGGCACCGCGAACTCGCGCGTGTGCTTGTACATGGCGCCCGCCGCCAGCTGTGGCCACCGCGAGTAGACCAGATCCCCGGCCAGCCGGACCTTGATCCCCAGGACATCCTGCCCGAGGTTGCCCGGATCGCTGCCGAGGGCCGGGGTCAGCGCACCGATGTCGAACACCTGCCGCGCGGCGGACAATTCCACCCGGTTCCAGAGATTGAGGGACACCGAGTAGGTGTCGAGCTGGTAATCGTCGGTCTCCACGTGGGTGTAGGCCACGGTAGGCCCGGCCTCGCCCGGGGTGCTGTAGCCGGACAGCACGGCCCAGGGAACGAGCCCCCCGCCCGCGGCGCCCTCCAGGGGCATGGCCCCGCCGGTGGCCAGCAGGCGGCTGCCCGCCCCGGCAGGCGCGGCCCCCAGCGCCGGCAGCAGGACGGCCAGGCACATGATGCTACGCGCGGGACGCAAGGACACTCCCCTCCCCGATCACGATGGGTGCGGCAGCACGCGCGGGAGCCGGGCCTGGTCCGGGATCCTGGCGGGCGAGCCACTCGGCGAATGCGCCCGCGGGCATCGGCCGGCTGATGCAGAACCCCTGGCCGATGTCGCAGCCCATCCCCAGCAGCAGGTCGATCGCAGCCTCGGACTCGACGCCTTCGGCACAGACCACGAGCCCCATGTTGTGTGCAAGCTCGATGGTCGACCGGACGATCAGGGCATCCTCCTGGCTCCCCGTGAGGTTCAGCACGAAGGACTTGTCGATCTTGAGCTCGTGCAGCGGCAGGCTGCGGAGCTGGGCAAGGGACGAGTAGCCCGTGCCGAAGTCGTCGATCGAGAAGTGCACCCCGGCGTCCCGCAGCTGGCGCATCACCTCTCGGGTGTGATGCACGTCGCGGATGACCGTGCTCTCCGTCATCTCCAGCGTAAGCCGTGCGGGCGGGACACCATGGGCGCGGAGAAGCTCCATCAGCCGGCCCGCAAAGCCCTCGGCCGCAAGGTCGAGTGCCGAGACATTCACCGATACGGCGACATCCATGCCCAGCGAACTCCAGCTGCGCATCTGGCGTACCGCCTTGGTCAGGACCAGCTGGGTCAGCTGCCCGATGAGTCCGGACTGCTCGGCCAGGCCGATGAACTCGTCGGGCGCCACCAGGCCCCGGGTCGGGTGGATCCAGCGCACGAGGGCCTCGGCCTGCCGCACGCGCCGGGAGCGCAGGTCCATCTTGGGCTGGTAGTAGATCTCCATCTGGTCGCTGTCGAGCGCCACCGCCAGCTCGCCGAGCAGGCTGATCCGGCGGAGGTAGCTCTCGTCCTGGCCAGGCGAGTACACATCGATGCTCCGGCCCGCAGAGCGGGCGGCATACATGGCGATCTCGGCCCGCCGGAGCAGGGTCTCCGAATCGTCGCCGTGGACCGGGAAGAGGCAGATCCCGACGGTGACCTCGACCCGTACCTGCGCATCATCGAGCCGCAGGGGATCCACCATCGAATCCACGATGCGCTGGGCCGCCTGCCGGACCGGCGCCTCGACGAGGCCCTCCAGGAGCAGCACGAAGCCGTTGCCGCCGTAGCGCGCCACGGTGTCCGCCGCCCGGGCCTGGCCCAGCAGGCGCCGGCTGACTTCCTTGAGCAGGGCATCCCCGGTCTGGTGACCCAGGGAGTCATTGACCGCCTTGAAATCGACGATGTCGACCAGCAGGACGGCGCCGGGCAACTGGCCACGGGCGGCGCGCGCCAGCGCCACGTCTATCCGGTCACGGAGTGCCAGCCGGTTGGGCAGGCCGGTCAGGCCATCGTGCTGGGCCTGGTGCAGGATGCGTGCCTCCCTGTGCGCGATCCCCTCCTGCATGTCGTTGAAGGCGCTGGCCACGAGCCCGAACTCGTCATCCCGGGACATGGCCACCCGCTCACCGTAGAAGCCGCCAGCTATGCGTCGCGCCGCCCCGGCGAGTTCCCGCAACGGCCGCGTGACGCTGCTGGACACCAGCCGGGCGGACGCCACGGCAAGTCCGACCGCAATGGCGACGATCACGAGCACCTTCACCACCAGGTCGCGGAGGCCACTCAGCGCGTCATCGAGCGACGCCTGGAGTACTGCGACCACGGGCTGGCCTGCTCCGGCGAGCGGTGACCACAGCGTCAGATAGACGTCGTCGCCGGCCTCGACCTCCGCGGGCCGCCCGCCGCCCATGCCGACGGCTTCGAGCACCGCCGGCACGTCGGCACGGGCATCGCTGCCCAGCGTGGAGGCCAGCAGCGCACCGCCGTCAGCCGGCGCGAACGAGACATCGAGGCTGGTCAGTTCCTTGAAGTTTCCCGCGAGAGCATCGTCGATGACGAAGCCGATGCAGATCCAGCCAATCAGCTCCGGGGCGCGCACCGGCGTCACGACGATCTGGAACGCCCCTGCGCCGGGGATCACGATGGCGCCCGTCGCCGACTTGCCGCTCGCCGCCTCGGCCAGCATGCCGGTAAAGGGGAATCCGTCGACGTCCCCCGGCCGTGCGCTGCCCGTGAAGGCGTGCGTGCTGGTCACGATCGTGGAGTCGCGGGCGATGAAGGCCGCGAGGTCCGCCTTCACACGGCCGCCGTGATTGGCGAGCACCGACTCGATCGTGGCCGTGTCGCTCGTCGCGATAGCCTCCTTGAAGCCATAGTCACTCGCCAGGATCCGGACGGCGGTGGCCAGCTGCGTGGCACGTTCGGCCAGCAGCCGGTCGAACACCCGCTGGCCGACTTCGAGTTCGTGATTGACCTTCTCGAGCGCGTCCTCCCGGAGCGCATCGAGGGATGCGACGACGGTGATGGACTGTACGAGCGCCACGAGCCCGACGATCACGAGGAAGATGCGGTTACCGAAGCTGCGTGTGGCCATGGCCTGCACCACTCAGCGCTCCTGGTCGCCCGCGGAGCGGCGCTGGAACCTGGCCGTCAGGGGATCATCGCCGGTCGGCATCTGGGGGGGCAGCGGCCTGGCAGCGACGACCTCGGAGAGTCGGCTGTCGCCATTGACGTCCAGCGTGCCGGGTCGGACGACCGGCGTGCCGCCGAGCCCGGGGTGCCACATCACGATGGCGTACGCGCCGTCCGGCAGCTCCAGGGGGGCTACGCCCGCCGCACCCG
>ERZ761602.3401-NODE-3401-length-22627-cov-5.702773_pt1 | contig 22627 bp, 21 predicted proteins | sample MGYA00512165_ERZ761602 | MGnify/ENA primary metagenome ERZ761602 (study PRJEB28899, sample SAMN02445085) | bioreactor sludge metagenome | biome: EBPR sludge; isolation source: Thorneside wastewater treatment plant | place: Australia: Brisbane, Thorneside...
CCGCCACTTCGAGCAAGCGCGCCAGCATCACCGGCACCAGCGAGATGTGCGTCACCGCGTGTTGGTGCAGATCGCGCCAGACCGCCGCCGCCGAGAAGCCCTCGTGCAGCAGCAGAGTGGCGCCGGCGCGCAGGCAGCGGTAGAGCAGCGAGATGCCGCCGATGTGGTACAGCGGCAGGCAACCCAGCCAGACATCACCAGCCGCCAGTGGCAAGCGCCAGTTGGCAGCCGCAGCGGCGGCATCAAGGTTGCCGCGGGTCAGCATCACGCCCTTCGGCACGCCTGCGCTGCCGCTGGTGGCGATGACCAGAGCCAGATCATCGACCTTGCCGGCAATCGTGCAGGGCGCCGCAAACGAGAACCATTCGGCAGGCAATACGGTCAGGCGTCGCAATCGCCCGCCGGCCAAAGCCCGCCAGTGCGCCCAGGCGGCGTCGGGCAGCCGGGGGTCGAGCGGCAGCAACACCGCTCCGGCGGCGGAACAGGCGAGCGCCGCCAGGGCCAGTTCGACCGGGCCTGCGGCAAACCCGACGATCTCGTCCACCGCCACGCCCTCGCTCCGCAGAAAGCCACCGCCGTGGCCAGCCAGCTCGGCGAGCTGGCCGTAACTCCAGGCGCCACGCGGCGTCCGCAGGGCCATGAGCGCTGCTTGGTAACGCGCGCCATGGTCCAGCCAGGAGGCGAGAAGAGTCATCGCCGAACGTCGATCCGCCTGTGCATGGGTCGCAAATTATACGCAGGGAGGCAGCGCCCCACCTTTGCTGTCGATCAAGAAACGGCGGCACTGGTTGCCGCGATGCGCGCAGTCCCTATTCGCCGACACGAATGTCGATCGGCGTCAGCTCTTCGTCGCCAGGCGGCGATTTCGGTATCGGCCGCCCCTCGAAATAGAGCGCGATCTCGCGCTCACGACGGATCTTCAGCCCGCGATGCTCCTTGCCGTGGACCATCGTCCAGCGTCGCAACTGAAACGGTACACGGTCATGTTCGCCCGCGTTGACCGCCTTGAGCAGAGTCGATTTCTCCAGCTTGGCCGCCCCCACGTTGTACGTGAAATCACACAGGGCGGCATACTGCGCATCATTGAGATTGGTCGTCACCAGGCTCGTCACCGCCCGTTGCGCACGCCGCAGATCCTCGGCCAGCAGTGCCTCGGCTTGCGCTTCGCTCAGGCCACGGCGCAACGCGGGTTTCTCGCTCCCATCGCAGGCGGCCTTCCTGACCAGGTGACCATGGCCGATGCTGCAATAGCGCTCGACGTCATTGTACAGACGCGGCACGAAACCTTCGGACAGCTTGGTCAGCCGGATGCCCTTGTCGTTCACGCGGCGCAACCATACGCTCTTCTGCAACTCGCGCTCCCCCTCGGGTTCGAGCAGAATGCCGGGTGTCAACCGCTCCTCGGGCGGTACGGAGCCCGAGATCGGCGTCAGATCCGGCGCATCACAGGAGGCGCCCGTTGCACAGACCAGTTCGTAGGTCATGCCGGCAAGTAGCGGCGCAGCTTGTGGAGCGGCCACGAAGCTCCGCGCCGCCAGTTTCTCGAGCTGGCGGCGACCATTGGCAGAAAGACCGGCGAACGCTTCCTTCAGCTTGTCTGCCTCGTCGCGCTCGCCCACCCCGCTCTGGTACAGGTCGAGCGGCTCCTGGCTGAGAAAGGCCGCCACCAGCGTGGCGCCCTGCCGTTTGTCGGCGACCAGATCGAACTTCATCTGCTCGCCCGGAATCGTAAACGGCCCGGCAGGAACGCGATTTTCGCTGCGATACTGGTTTGGAAACAACACGTTCGCCACGTCATCCGGACTGATGCGGAGCACGTTGAGGTAGCCTTCACGCGGCACATCGACCGTCACCGTCACCCCCTCTCCTTCCCGGTAGAGGGCCTTGTTCAGACGTACCGACAGCCCCCCGGCCAGGGTGACCGCATCCCCGATGCTGCGCCGAACGAGCGGCCGCGTCGCAGACGCCGGGTCGCCGCCCGCAATGTCCGGCTGCTTCACCCCTTCCTGCGCCGAAGCGCCCCCGCCAGGCACAAGCAGCAAGCCGATGATGGCGCAGGCAAACAGTTGTCGACTGACTCCGTGATTCATCTTTCTCCCCTTGTGGCAACCCGTGTCGTTGGCTCTGATCCGCACAAGTATAGCGACGCCACGCGAAAGCCCCAACAGCAAGCCTCGTGCAGGGTGCAGCGAGCCTGTCCGCAACGCGTGATCAATGAATCAGGCAGTCGTCGGACAGTCCCCGTTCGGGCTGGGACACCGCCGCCAGCCCGGAAGCGTGCCGCGACAGGATCTGGCCAAATGTCACATGGCCATCGACGCACATCGCCCGTGCGTTACACTTGCCCGATGCGCCGACATCATCCCCTCGAGGCTCCCTGGCTCGCCGCCCCCGCCGGCTGGGTGGGCCAACCGATCCAGGCACTGTCCGGGAAAACCCGATGAAAACCAGCTATCACGACATCCCCGTCCATATCACCAAGGACGGCTCCGAGATCCGGGAACTGATGCATCCGGCCGTTCATGGAAATCAGCGCCAGAGTCTCGCCGAGGCAGTCATCCAGCCGGGCCAGCAAACGCTGCTGCATCGCCACCCGGTCAGCGAGGAGCTTTACCACGTGACAAGTGGCAGCGGGCTGTTGAGCCTGGGCAGCGAGACGCTGAGCATCGCGGTCGGTGACACCGTGCTGATCCCGCCGGGAACACCGCACAGGGTGCTCGCGACCGGCATCGAGGCCCTCCACCTGCTGTGCTGCTGTAGCCCCGCCTATCGCCACGAGGACACCGAGTTGCTGTGAGCGACCTGCACCAGGCAGCAAGGGAACTCTCCGGCGGCCACGAGGTGCCCGGCAACCGGCCGGTGCCGGCCTGGCCGAGGCAGGCGCCAATCCGCAGCGGAGCGCCGCCCGGTAGTAGAGCCTGTTTTGTAGCATAATCCTGCGGAAACTCCGGACCCGAGGCCCGCTTGATCAAGTTCGTCGACCCAGACCGCTATGTTTCGATGAAGGCAACGGGCAAGCTGCCTTCGCCGAAGGGCGTTGCCTTTTCAATCATCAAACTGCTGCAGCGCGACGATTTCCGGGTATCCGACCTGGTACAACTGGTGCAATCGGACCCGGCGATCGCCGGGCGCCTGCTCAAGTTCGCCAACGCCGCCGCCTTTGGCCGCACCCGGCCAATCGTCTCGCTGCAACGCGCCATCGTTGCCCTCGGTGCCTTCCGTGTGCGCGACCTGGTGATCGGTCTTTCGGTGATGCACAGCCATACCAGCGGTCAATGCACGGCGTTCGACTACGCGGCATTCTGGGGACACTCGCTGGCCACCGGCATCGCCTGCCAGGAACTCGCCCATTTTGCGCAGATTTCAAGCGAGGAGCTGTTCACGGTCGGCTTGCTGGCACGCGTCGGCGAGCTGGCCATGGCCTCGCTCTACCCCGATGAATACGCGGTCGTGCTGCGCCAGGCAAAGGAAAGGAACCAGAATCTGGCAGCACTCGAAGAGGAATGTTTCGCCATGGATCACCAGCAGCTCGGCGCCACGATGCTCGCCGAATGGGGGCTGCCGGAGATGCTGATCCAGGCCGCCTACCATCATGAACAACCCGATGTCGCAGGTTTTCGCGACGGCTCGCGCGTCCAGACGCTGACCCACTCGTTGCACTTCGCCCGCGCCCTTTCCGAAGTCTGCATGGCCGACGAAGAAAGCCGCTGGAGCCTGCTGCCCGGGCTCCTGACGCGCGCCGCACGGCTCGGCATCAGCGGTGACGCACTGAACGACATGGTCGACCGGATGGTCCGCCGCTGGCGCGAATGGGGCGTCATGCTGCAGGTGCGCACTCAGGAAATACCGCCTTTTGCCGAGATTCTTGCGGCTAGCCCACCCACCCGGCGAGTCAGCTCTCCCAGTCAGGAACCCGATGGCAAGACGCCGTCGCCGCGCCTGCACGTCCAGTTGGTCGGCATCCCGGTGGCGGAACTGCCCAGCCTGATGCAGCAGATCGAGAGTCTGGGTCACCAACCGGTGCTGGTCGACAGCAATATCGAAGACCTCAAGCAGGTGTTGCGTCAGCCGGCCCAGATCGTGATTGCCGACATGGCGATGCCCGGGCTGAAACCGGCAGTGTTCTGCCGCATCCTGCGCCAGACAGCTGCCGGCAAGGAGAGCTACGCACTCCTGCTGGCCTCACCGGGCAGCGAAGCGCACATTCTCGAAGCCATCGACGCCGGCGCCGACGACGTCCTGGTCAAACCGGTGAGCATCCAGACCCTGCGCGTGCGCCTCAACACGGCAACCCGCATGCTGCTGCTGCGCGAAGAAATCCAGCGCGAGCGGCGCGGCATCATGCGTTCGACCGATGAGTTCGCGGTCGCTCACAAGCGCCTGCTGCAGGAAGCGCTCACCGACGCCCTGACGCAACTGCCGAATCGTCGTCACGGCCTCGACTACCTCGCCTCGGAATGGGCATTTGCCCAGTCCAACAGCCTGCCGATGGCTTGCCTGCTGCTCGATATCGACCACTTCAAGCAGATCAACGACACTCACGGCCATGCCGCCGGTGACGCCGTCCTGCGCCAGCTCGCCGACCTGCTGAAGCGCGCCTCACGGGTCGAGGATCTGGTGTTTCGCTACGGTGGCGAAGAATTCGCAGCCGTGCTGCCCAATGCCAGCGCGCGCGCCGCCGTCCAGATCGCCGAGCGAATCCGCACGGTGGTCGAGAAATACACCTTTCTCTGGAATCATCAGTCAATCCCGATCACCCTGAGCATCGGGGTCGCCAACCTGAGCAGCGGCGACAAGGACAGTCAGGCGCTGATCCAGGCCGCCGACGCAGCGCTCTACGAGGCCAAGCGAGGCGGGCGCAACCGCGTCGTGGTCGCCGCCTGAGCAAGAGCGGACGCCAAGCCGGTGCGGCCGGGATGCCTGAATGCCCGCCCGAGCCCAGCGCAGGGCACCGAACGCGGCGTCAGGCGAGCAGCGCTGCGGCGTGATGACGCAAGTGGTCGTCGATGAAACTGGCAATGAAATAGTAGCTGTGGTCGTAGCCTGTCTGCAGGCGCAGGGTCAGCGGATGCCGCGCGACGGCGCAGGCCTGGCGCAGGGCCTCCGGCCGGAGCTGCGTCGCGAGAAAATCGTCGGCGGTGCCCTGGTCAACCAGCAAGGGCAGGCGTTCGCTCGCCATCGCGATGAGTTCGCAGGCGTCCCACTCCATCCAGGCCGCACGGTCGGCGCCCAGATAATGGGTGAACGCCTTTTCCCCCCAGGGACAGGCGAGCGGATGGCAGATCGGCGCGAAGGCGGAGAGCGAGCGATAGCGGCCCGGGTTGCGCAGCGCACACACCAGGGCACCGTGGCCACCCATCGAATGACCGCTGATGGCGCGGCATGCGTCGATTGGCAGACTGGCCTCGACCAGTTGCGGCAGCTCGTGCACGACGTAATCGTGCATCCGGTAGTGTCTGGCCCATGGCTCCCGGGTCGCGTTCAGGTAGAAGCCGGCACCGTGACCGAAATCCCATGCGCCGTCCGGGTCGCCGGGCACCTCGACGCCCCGCGGGCTGGTATCGGGCACCACCAGAGCGATGCCAAGTTCGGCGGCAAGTCGCAGCGCACCCGCTTTCTGCATGAAGTTCTCGTCGCTGCAGGTCAGGCCTGACAGCCAGTAGAGCGCCGGTACCGGCCGGCGTTCTGCCTGCGGCGGCAGATAGACGGCAAAGACCATGTCACAGCTCAGGCTGGCCGAGCGGTGACGATAACGCCGGTGCCAGCCGCCAAAGCAGCGATTGACACCCACCTCCTCCAGGCTTCGTGCCGCTTCGGACATCGCCATTCAGAAGACGATCACCGTGCGAATGCTCCTGCCTTCATGCATCAGGTCGAAGGCGCGGTTGATCTCCTCCAGCCCCATCCTGTGAGTGATGAAAGTGTCGAGCGGAATCTCGCCGCGCTGCGCCCGTTCGACGTAACCGGGCAACTCGGAGCGCCCGCGCACACCGCCAAAGGCCGAACCGCGCCACACCCGACCGGTCACCAGTTGAAAAGGTCGCGTCGAGATCTCTTCGCCGGCACCCGCCACACCGATGATCACCGATTCGCCCCAGCCCTTGTGGCAGCATTCGAGCGCCGAGCGCATGACCTTGACGTTGCCGATGCACTCGAAGGAGTAATCGACGCCACCATCGGTCAGGTCGACGATCACTTCCTGGATCGGGCGATCGTACTCGGCCGGGTCGATGCAGTCGGTGGCACCAAGCTGTCGGGCGATGGCGAACTTGTCCGGATTGACGTCGATCGCGATGATGCGCCCGGCTTGTGCCATCGCTGCCCCGATCACCACCGAGAGGCCGATCCCGCCGAGGCCGAAGACCGCCACCGTTGCTCCCGGCTCGACCTTGGCGGTGTTGACCACCGCGCCGATGCCGGTGGTTACCCCGCAACCCAGCAGGCAGACCTTGTCCAGTGGTGCATCGCGCGCGATCTTGGCCAGGGAAATTTCCGGCAGGACGGTGTACTCGGAGAAGGTTGACGTCCCCATGTAATGAAAGATCGGCTGGCCGTTCAACGAGAAGCGGGTGCTGCCATCGGGCATCAGCCCCCTGCCCTGGGTGGCACGAATCGCCTGACAGAGATTGGTCTTCCCCGACCGGCAGAACTTGCACTGTCCGCACTCCGGGGTGTACAAGGGGATGACGTGGTCGCCGACGGCAAGCGAAATCACCCCCGGCCCCACCGCTTCCACTACGCCGCCGCCCTCGTGCCCGAGGATGCTCGGAAAAATCCCTTCCGGGTCGGCCCCCGAAAGGGTGAATGCGTCCGTGTGACAGACTCCCGAGGCAACGATGCGCACCAGCACCTCGCCCTGCCGTGGTGGTTCGACATCGACCTCAGTGACTTCCAGAGGTTGCCTGGCAGCCCAGGCAACCGCAGCGCGCGCCTTGATCATCAGCGATTCTCCTCGAACTTTGCTGCAATGACGGACTGCTACAAGCCGGCACCTGCCGCGCAGGCACCGACAGACTCAACAACTGACCAGCAACGCCGGACCCCGGCAATCAGTGCAAATCGCCCGACTTGAGGCGTGCCAGGCGAAATACCTCGATCCCCTCGTCCAGCAGCTCTTGGTACTCCTCGGCAGTCGCCACACCCCGGATCGAGCGCTCGGGCGCTTCAACATAGTGAATTTTCCTCGCCTCCTCCGCAAATTCCTCACCAACGTCCTCACAATTCGCGAGCAGCATTTCGGTCAGCCGCCGAAAGGCGGTCAGTGCCCCGGCGCGCATATCGGGTAGCGGGGGCAGCGTCATCGGTTGGAGTGCCGTGGGGTTCTCGATTGTGGTCGACCGACCAACATGGACGGTGGACGGAACCCGACGAATTTCCGGTGAGCCGCAATGCGGACAGTCGACCAAGCCTGCGGCAAGCTGGCTATCAAAATGCTCACGCGAGCGAAACCAGCCCTCGAAACGATGGTCGTGTTGGCAGGCAAGGTCATAAATGATCATCGAAGCCCAGAGCAGGCAGCTCACAGTAAGGGGTGGGGGGGTGGTACCCGGAGCCGGGGTCGAACCGGCACAGCCGCAAAGCCGGGGGATTTTAAGTCCCCTGTGTCTACCTATTCCACCATCCGGGCGACGCAATTCATTATACCTGCCCGAAAATGGAAGAAGGGAAAGTGCCTGCGCACTTTCCCTTCGGGATCTGGAGCGGGAAAAGAGTCTCGAACTCTCGACCTATACCTTGGCAAGGTATCGCTCTACCAACTGAGCTATTCCCGCAAAAAACCTGACGCCATCTTTCAGCCTTTCCGACACCTCGATCAAACCGGGGACCAAAAGCAGCAGCGGCGGCGATTATCCTGCAGGCTGGCGAATCCTGTCAACCCTGATGGCGCTGCCAACGGCGCAGAGCCGCATTCGGCCCGACGATCCTGCCTCAGTTGAGGCTGCTGCTCCGCCAGTACTTGGTTCCGGTGAGCGTCGTCTCGAACATCAGGCCGTTCTTGGCCAGACCATATTTCTCCACCTGCTCCCCGAAATCGCCGCCGGCCGCCGCGCTTGCCCCCTTTTCGGCCACCGACACCGCGGCTGTGCCACCGCCACCGAACTCCCAGCCGTGCTCCACGAAGTAATCGAAGGATTGCTGTGTCTTGAAGATCAGCAACAGGCGAACATCCTTGACACCAAGCCCGAGGCCCGCCGAAGCCTGCCCCATGTTCATGAAGGTTTCCTTCCTGTTGCGCTTGTTGACCGCGATGCCGCTGCCACCCGCGCCCCCCACGAAGAAGATGGTGACCCCATAGTCGGTGAACACCGCATAGCCAGGCGCTGCCGCAACTTTCGCCTTGAGCTCGGGTTTCTGCCTGTAGATGGCAGCCAGCGCCTGATCGCGCATGCTGCGGATTTCGGCGCGCTCCTTGGCGATCTTCGCCTTGTCTTCGGCGAGCGCCGGGCCCCAGGTAAAACCGATGGTCAGGCAGGCAAGCAGGCAGCGGAACAGAAGCTGTTTCATCGGAAACGTTCCTTTCGACAAAGAAGTGGATGGCCCGGCCCGACAGCCGGAGGCAAAGGCAGCGGTGCGGCAGACCCCGGCCCGCCACTGGAGTATAGAGCCCCATCGCCGGCCGTCAATCGACTTTGCACCGCGCACGAAGTGACGCCGGTTCGGTGTCGCCGCGGATTTTTGGCATAATGCCTGCCCATGCAGGATCGCTGGCGATGGTCGGCGACCCTTGATGCAACCACAACCGGATTGAGAGGAGAAACGAATGTCCTTGTCGAGTTCGCACCGGCCAGCCCGGATTGTCCTGGCTGCCGTCACCACCGCGCTGCTTGGCGCCTGCTCCAACATGCAGATGGGTTCGCCGGATGCCAAGACCACGGCTACCGGCTCAGCCGGTGGCGCCAACGCCGAGAACGCCAATAGCCAGCTCGAGAAGTGCAGCAGTTCCCTCGGCACGGTCGCCGTCTACGAGGATACGAATGCGCCCTGGTATGGCTACCTGACCGGGCAGATGAAACTCGGTTCGACCAGTCCGGTTCTCAAGTTGTTGATCCAGCAATCGAACTGTTTTGTCGTCGTCGACCGCGGGCGCGCCATGAACAACATGATGCAGGAACGTGCGCTGGACCAGAGCGGTGAGCTGCGCAAGGGCTCGAAGTTCGGCAAGGGTCAGATGGTTTCGGCAGACTACACCATGAGCCCGACCATCACCTTCAGCAACAACAATGCAGGAGGCATGGGCGCCGGCCTGGGTGGCTACAGCGGACGGGCCGGCGTGCTGGGCGCCTTCGCCGGCAGCATGAACGTCAAGGAAGCCAGCACCCTCCTCACCCTGGTCGACAACCGCTCCGGCGTGCAACTGGCGGCGGCGGAAGGCAGTGCCAAGAACATGGATTTCGGTGCGATGGGCGCCCTGTTTGGCGGTGGCCTCGGTGCCGGGGGAGGCGGCTACGCCAATACCGCCGAAGGCAAGGTCATCGTCGCAGCCTTTACCGACTCTTACAACAATCTGGTCCGGGCCGTGCGCAACTACAAGGCGCAGGAGGTCAAGGGCGGCCTGGGCACCGGCGGACAATTGGGCGTGCAGGGCGCCGCCGAGGCACAGGGTTCGACCGCCAAGCGCAAGAAGCCGCAGTAGCACCCACCCCTGACGCGGCGCGCGCTGGCGCGCCGTAACACCCGTCCCTTTCCTCGGCACCAGGCAGCCGCCGGTACTACACTGCCGGGGCAATCCGCTGGTCGTGCGGCACTGCCAGGCGACTGCCCATCCGCTGCACGCCATCAAGCGCGTGTGACACGGCTTGCAACAAATGCGCTGACCGGCGTGCCCCGGGTCACCACGCGCTGCGTTATGCTGAAAGCTGATTGGCGGCGTCTCCGACTCACGCGGATTCCGACCCGACGCAGCGGGCGGGATTGGCCCGGCATGCGCACCGCCACGACTTCCCGCTCAAAGGCTGCCGTGATGAGGTATCTGCTGCTCCTGACCTTGCTCCTGCCGTCCCTCGTCAGTGCTGCCGCACAGGGCATGGACGATGCACGGCATCTGCTCGGCCGGGCCGGCCTGGGTGCCAGCCCGCGCCAGATCATCGAGTTCTCGGGATTGTCCCGCGTGCAGGCGGTGGACCGCTTGCTGGCGACAACGCACCACGCAGCGCTGACGCCGCCACCCGAATGGGTGAGCGAAGCGATCACTCCGCGCCACGTGCTGCGCGACATGTCGCCCGACGAGCGCAAGGACTTCGAACACCGGGAACGACAGCGTGGCCTGCAACTGCGCGGCTGGTGGCTGCAGGAGATGCTCGGCACGCCTTCGCCACTCACCGAGCGGATGACGCTCTTCTGGCACAATCATTTCGTGTCGGGCCAGCACAAGGTCCGTCAGCCCCAACTGCTCTACCAGCAGAATGCCTTGCTGCGCCGCCACGCCACGGGCAACTTCGCAGAACTGCTGCACGCCGTCGCCAAGGACCCGGCCATGCTGATCTATCTCGATTCGGCAAGCAACCGCAAGGACCAGCCGAACGAGAATTTCGCGCGCGAGGTGATGGAACTGTTCACCCTCGGTGAAGGGCATTACGGCGAGCAGGACATCCGCGACGCCGCACGCGCCTTCACCGGCTGGTCGGTCGACCCCGACAACGGCGAATTCCGCTGGCGGCCGGCGCAGCACGACATGGGCGAGAAAACCGTTCTCGGACACAGCGGCAACTTGACCGGCGACGAAGTGCTCGACCTCCTGCTTGCCCAGCCGGCAACCGCCGACTTCATCGTCGCCAAGCTGTGGCGCGAGTTCGTCTCGCCAGGGCCGGCAAATCCGCAGGAGCGGCGCGAACGAGCGCAGGTTGCGGCGCGCTTCCGCGCCAGCGCTTACGACCTCGAGACCGCCCTGCGCGCGCTCTTCCTGACACGCAGCTTCTGGGCGGCGAGCAACCGCGGCACGCTGCTCAAGTCGCCGGTCGATCTGGTGGTGGGCACCATCCGGCAGTTCGAAATCCCGGTCAGCAACCCGCTGCCGCTGGTGACGGTGACCACCCAGCTCGGCCAGAACCTGTTCGCTCCACCCAACGTCAAAGGCTGGCCCGGCGGCACGGCGTGGATCAACTCGCAAACGCTGCTCGGCCGCAAGCAGTTCGCCGAACGTGTCTTCCGCGCCGACGGGATGCCCCGGTTGGAGCATCCCGCGCAGGGTGACCGCCCGACCGCAACGGCAATGGCCACCAGTCCAGGCGACCAGCGTGGCATGCCGCGCACGCCCTACGAGATCGTTGTCGACGCCGATGGCTGGCTGGCGAGCCTTCCCGGCAGCGCATCGCCAAGCGAAATCGAACGCTTCGTCCTCGCCCGACCGCCAGCCGGTACGCTTCCGGTGGATGCACGTGGCCGGGAACTGCTGCGCCTGCTCGCCCTCGATCCTGCGTATCAACTGCGCTAGGAAAAGAGCATGAGGCGGCGTGATTTCCTCAGACACTGTAGCGACGCCGGCCTGGCACTGCTCGCACCGTCTCCTGCACGCGCGCGGCCCGCCGCACGCTACGACCAGCTTCTCATCCTGGTCGAACTGAAGGGCGGCAACGACGGGCTGAACACGCTCGTACCGTTCGCCGACCCGACCTACTACCGCCTGCGCCCGCGCATCGGGCTCAAGCGCGAGACGGTGCTGCAACTCGACGAACGCTGCGCGCTGCATCCGGCGCTCGAACCACTGCTTGCGTTGTGGCAAGCGCGCGAACTGGCGATCGTGCAGGGCGTCGGCTACCCGAAACCCAACCTCTCGCACTTCCGGTCGATCGAGATCTGGGACACCGCAGCCAGGTCCGACCAGTATCTCGACAACGGCTGGCTGGCCCGCGCCTTCGCTGTCGCGCCCGTACCATCCTCTTTTGCTGCCGACGGCGTGGCCGTCGGCAGCAACGATTTCGGGCCCCTGGCGGGTGGCAACGCGCGCAGCATCGTGCTCGCCGACCCGGCGCAGTTTGCGCGACAGGCCAGGCTGGCGCAATCGGCGCAGTCGGCACGTGCGCCGGCCAACGCTGCGCTGGCCCACATCCGGAAAGTCGAGGCGGATGTCCTGCACGCGGCGAACGGCATCGCGTCGCGCGTCGAACTGCGCACCGCTTTTCCCCCCGGCCCATTCGGCAATGCGACGCGTGCAGCGGCACAGATCGCCGCCGCGCCGGCCGGCGTGGCCGCCTTGCGACTGACCCTCGGCAGCTTCGATACCCACCAGAACCAGCCCGGCACACATGCGGCCCTGTTCAAACAACTGGCCGAGGGTCTGGTCGCGCTGCGTGCCGCGCTGCACGAACACGGGCGATGGGAGTCGACGCTGATTCTCACCTATTCCGAATTCGGCCGGCGGGCACAGGAGAATGCATCCGGCGGCACCGACCACGGCACTGCCGGCGTCCACTTCGTCCTGGGCGGCCGCGTCGCTGGCGGCCTGTACGGCGCCACGCCCAGTCTCGACCACCTGGACAACGGCAACCTGGTGCACTCCGTCGACTTCCGCTCGGTCTACGCCAGCGTTCTGGAACACTGGTGGGGCATTCCTGCGGCCGGCATCCTCGCAGGCCGCTTCGCTCCGCTCGAACTGCTGCGCAGCTAGCGCACCGGCCCGGTGACGAAAGCGATGCGTCCGAGGCCGGCGCGCTGGGCATCGGCCAGCACCTCGGTCACCTGCTCGTAGGGCGTTGCGCGATCGGCGCGCAACTGCAGCTCCGGCTGCCCGCCGCCCGCCGCCAGCTCGGCCAGGCGCTGCGCCAACCCGCTCCGCGCCACCTCCTGGCCATCGAGCAACACCCGACCGGAAGCGTCAATCGCCACGCTGACCACGCGTGACGGCTCGTCGGGCCGCTTCGCGTCGACCCGTGGCAGATCGACCTGCACCGCCTGATGAAAGAGGGGTGCGGTAATGATGAAGATGACCAGCAGCACGAGCATCACGTCGACCAGCGGCGTGGTGTTGATCTCGGCCATCGGCTGATTGCCGCCCTCCCGGTCAAACGAACCGAACGCCATCGTCGAGCGCTCCCCTCAGGCAGCCACGCTGACGCGCTCGACGGAATCGACCAGCCGGTCGCCCGGCCGGCCCCGGAGACCGGTGGTCAGATAGGCGTGCAGGTCGTGCGCAAAGCCGTCCAGGCGAGCCAGGGTCAGCCGGTTGAGTCGATTGAAGGCGTTGTAGGCCAGCACGGCCGGGATGGCGACCAGGAGACCGGCGGCGGTCATGATCAGCGCCTCGCCAACCGGTCCGGCGACCCGGTCGAGCACCACCTGGGTGGCGCCGGAGAGGCCGATCAGGGCATGATAGATTCCCCAGACCGTCCCGAACAGGCCGATGAAAGGCGCCGTCGATCCCACCGAAGCGAGCAAGGTCAGTCCCGATTCGATCCTCGCCTGCGCTTCGACGATCTGGCTGCGCAGCGCACGCGTCACCGAGTCGCTGGCGCTGACGCCGGCACCGATGCCGCGTGCCGCGTGCTGCCGATGCAGTTCGGCGGCGTTGGCACCGGCGATCGCCAGATTGCCGAGCATGCCGCTGGAGTCGGCACGGCCGAGCACCGCGATTGCCACCGGCAGGCTGGGTGCCGCCCAGAACGAAGCCAGCGCACGCACCTGGCAACGCCGGGCCTGCCAGACACCATAGGCCTTGCCGACGATCACGTACCAACTGGCGAGCGAAAGCAGGACGAGAAGAATCGCCACAGCATGCGTCAGCACATCGCCCTGCGCCCAGAAATGGGCCAAACCCGTCTCGCTTCGCACTTGTTAACCCCTTCAACTGTCCAGAGTGAACTGCAACGGCACGAGAACCGCAGAGTCGACCATCTGGCTGCCCTGCCGTGCCGGAATGAATCGCCAGCCCTCGACGGCGGTACGGGCCGCCTCGTCGAGACGCGGGAAGCCGCTCGACTGCTTGACCTCGACGCTCAGCGGCAAACCCTGTGCGCTGACCCGCACCCGCAGAACGACCTTGCCCTGTTCGTTCAACCGGCGCGAGGTCGCGGGATAGACCGGCTTCGGATTGTGCAGGTAATCGACGTCAAAACGCGCCGCAATCAGCGGCGGCGGAGACGCTTCGACCAACGGCACCGCCGCTGATTGCGCCGCCACGGCCGGCGCAGGCGGCGCCGCCAGGGCAGGCGCCGCGCTCGACAGCGGGACCGGCACCGCCGCCTTGCGTGGTGCCGGCGGAACAGCGGCCGGCCTGACCCGTGCCGGTCTGGACGGTACTGTCGGCGTTCGGGCTTCCTCGATGGGGGGCTCCCGCGGGGCGAGCTGCAGCACGCGGACGCTCGGCACGGGAGAAAACTCCCGCGGCGTCGCCTGCCGCAGCTCGCCGAAGGCCAACAGCAATCCCAACAGGTGCAGGCCTCCCACCGCCAACACGATGCCGGCCCGGTGCCAGAACGGCGGCCGCTCCTCCTGGGCGGACTCGAAATACGTGCAGCAACTGCTCGACGAGCTCGACGCCTGGCTCAAGTCTGTCTCGGACGAAAATGGGGCAGCGCGTGGGCCGCGCGCAAAGGGCGTCATTGTAGCGTCCCGTCTGCGGCGCGACCTGCGTCATATTGTCTCAGACGACGGGCGGGACTGCCCTGACGCGGCACCCGTCGTTGGCGCCCGGTCGGGCCGAGCCAGGCCGATGGCACAATGGCGTCGGTACCGGGCAGGCATCCGCCGGCCGACCGCGACCCTCTCCGACGAGGAATCAACGACCCATGGCACAAGATCGCGCGACAGGCAGCCCGACCGCTCCGCAGACCGGCACGGCGATTGCCGAGGCCGGCCGGCCTCGCCGACTGGTGGACCCGTGCCGGCTTTTCCTGGCGCTCTGGCCGAGCGCGGACGAGCAGGCGCAACTGCTCGCTTACCTGCGACAGTGGTCATGGCCGGCGGGATCGGCGCCGGTCAGGGCGGACCGTCTGCACCTCACCCTGCACTTCATCGGTTCGGTCGAGCGCCGCCGCCTCGCCGAGCTGCGCACCGGTCTGCGGGTGCCGCTGAATCCGTTCGAACTGGGACTGACCCGACCCGAATCCTGGCCACGCGGCCTGATCGTGCTGCGCGCGGCGCCGCTGACCGAGCCCCTGCAGCAACTGCACGCCAGCCTGGGCGAAGCCCTGCACAGTCTTGGCCTGCCGCCCGAAACGCGCCGCTTCCGGCCGCACGTCACACTCGCCCGGCGCGCCGCCGGCGCCATTCCTCCGCTCGCCACCCCCGATCTGGACTGGCGGATCGACAGCTATGCCCTCGTCGAATCACTCCCTGGTGCTGCCGATGGCTATCGCATCCGGCAGCACTACGCCTGAGGACACGCCGAGCGGCACACCGCCAAGGGCGGGCAGCCGGCCCCCCCGCACTGCGCCGATGCAGGCAAAACGGCCGATATCCGGCACAATGGCGACCTTTGTCCCCGGCCCGCCACAGCGCGCGCCAGAAAGCACTCCCATGTCGCACCGCCGTGCGGTCGCCCTGATGATACTGGTCACCCTGCTCTGGAGCATCGCCGGGGTAGTCTCGCGCCACCTCGACAGCACCGGCAGCTTCGAGGTCACCTTCTGGCGCAGCCTGTTCAACGCGCTCGCACTGGGCATCGGGCTGACCAGCCTGCGCGGACCCGGCCTCTGGCGGGGACTGGCGCAGGCCGCGTGGCCGATGTGGTTCTCCGGGCTGTGCTGGGCAGTGATGTTCACCGCTTTCATGCTGGCGATCACCCTCACCACGGTCGCCAACGTGCTGGTGACGATGGCCATCGGCCCCCTGGTCACCGCCTTGTTCACCCGTCTTTTCCTGCATCACCGCCTGCCGGCCCGCACCTGGCTGGCGATTGCCGTGGCCGGCCTGGGCATCGCCTGGATGTTCGGGCAGGAGGCCAGCGCCGGCCTGTCGCTGACCGGCACCCTGGTCGCCCTGGCCGTGCCGCTCGCCGCCGCGCTCAACTTCACGACCATGCAGCATGTCGCCCAGCGCCAGACCGACCGGGACAGGGCGGAGGCGCAGGACCTGTTGCCGGCGGTGCTGATCGGCGCCCTGCTGTCGGCCGCCTGCACCCTGCCCGTCGCCTATCCGCTGCAGGCATCGACCCACGACCTGGCGCTGCTCGCGCTGCTCGGCGGCGTGCAACTGGCGATACCCTGCCTGCTCGTCGTGCGCCTGTCGCGCGAACTGGCGGCGCCCGAAATCGCACTGCTCGGACTGCTCGAAGTCGTCTTCGGCGTCACCTGGGCGTGGCTGGGCGCCGGCGAGCGGCCGGCCGACAGCACCCTGATCGGCGGCGCCCTGGTACTCGGTGCACTGGCCGCCAACGAGGGGCTGGCACTGCTCGGCCCGGCCACCCGCCTGCACGCCAACGCCCGGCGGGCACCGTGACCGGCCCCGGCAGCGGTCACGCCCGGCGGAATACCCGTTCGCTCGTGATACTTGAACCTCGCGCCGGCGGGCGTCCGGGCAAGGGAAAGCGGGGCATGACTGCTCGTCCCGCTGCTTGCGCGGCGCGCCGGATCGCCGCGGCCGGCGATCAGTCGCGCGGCGGCATCTCGGGAAACTTGGGCAGCTTCGGGTCCATGAAATCCCAGGCCGGGGCACGCGAGGTGAACAGGTCGATGGCCGGCTGGAACAGGCTCGGGTCGTCCAGCGTCCCGGCCCGGATCGCCAGCAGGCCAGGCATCTGCTCCACCGTGCCGAACAGTTGCGAACCACAACCCGGACAGAAGCCGCGGCTGACGGCGCGACCGCTGCTGCCCTTGTTCGTGAAGTACTTCACTTCGCCAGTGATGGTGACGGCGGCGCTCGGAGCGAACAGGGTCGGCGCGTAAGCGCTGCCGCTCGCCCGCTGGCAATCGCGGCAATGGCAATTGCCGGTCATCACCGGCGGGACCGAGGATTCGTAACGGACGGCACCGCACAGGCAACCGCCGGTCAATGATGTGCTCATGACAGCTCCTTTCGGGTTGGGAAACCGCTTGCTCGAGGGTGTACGGCATGCCGCGCCAACCGGATGCCGCGGCCTTTCCGGTGCATCGGCGCAGATGACACCCGGCCGGCAGCGATGTTCGCACAGGCGCCCCCGGCTGACCAGGGCCCGAGCCGTCCGGCGCCGCCATTTCCGCCAGCAGGCACGGGTGACCTCCGTCGACGCTTCATCCGGCGGCAAGGTTCAAGCGGTGGCTTTGGGCAATCCTGTCCCGCCATTCGCCGGCCAGCCCCGCTTGCGCGGCGAACTCTGGCCAGCGCCGCACGGCGGCCGTCACCTGCCCGACGATCGTCTCGGCACGGCCGCGTTTCATCAACGCAGACTTCGCGCAGGCCGGGAAATCCTCCCGCGTGAAGCCGTCCCGTTTGCCGTTCAGCGTCATCTGGTGCGTCGACGTCCACGTACCCGACGGATTGTAACTGTAGGTCACGTCGAACGCCGGCGCCAGCGCCCAGCGCCCCTGCCTGTCCATCAGGAAGGCGATGTTCTTCACATGATCGTCCTGATTGCGCGCAACGATGTTGAACACCATGCGCCGGAACTGTTCCTCGACCGCCGCCATCGGCAGGTCGAGCTGGCGGATGATGAGCAGCGCCTGTTCATACGAATAGGCTCCGGCCTGGTTGAAGTCGAAATGCGCCAGCGCGCACAGCGACTGCATGTGCAGCTTTTCACCGCCCGCCAGCCGGTCGAAGCGGCGGGTCATGAAGTGTCGTCGGCCGTTCTCTTCCAGCAGGCGGCACTCGCTCATCGCAATGCCCGCCGCCCTGGCCATCAGATGATAGGCGTACTCGATGGCGCCATAGCCTTGCGGATCATCCAGCTCCTTGTCCCGGTTGCCGGAGACGCCGTCGAATTTCAACAGCCAGTAGTCGAAACCTTCGCCCGCCGCGATCTGCCCCGAACGCACCTCGTTCGTTTCGCGATTCCAGGCGATCACCGCCTTCGCCCGCGCCCCGCCGGCCGACGTGCCGACCCTGAGAATGTCGTTCAGCGCCTTCTCGCGTGCGGCGCCGGCAAAGGTGGCCTGCAGGTCGTTGCGGTGCGTCAGGACGTCGGACGCCAGGCGCACCAGGGCATCGATTTCCACCCTGGCCGCCCGGCGCGGCCGCGGTCCCAGCACCGGAGAAAACTCCAGCGCCCCCATGCCGCGCGTACCGGTATAGCACAGGCGCTCGATCGGACCGAAGTGTTCCGGCCGGCGCCCCTGCGTCGCCAGCCAGGCATTGATCAAGGCATTGCCGAAGCGGTCCGGCAGCGAATCGGCCAACAATCCCGGCAGCCCGTGAAAGGTGGTGCGCGGCAGCGCGGGAAACTCGTACACCCGGTCGCTCAAGGGCATGACCAGCGGAGACAGCTCGATCCCGCTTGCCGCAAACCGCGGGTCATACTGAAAGGCGGCGTGCTCACGCCCCTCCTCCAGCGCAACCGCCCCGATGGTGCGCCCCCAGAGCTGCACCCTGGCGATCATGAGCCATCACCCCAGGTCCATTTCTTCACCTCCCCGGCCACCGCCTGGCGACCCGTCGCCCGCTGCCGCTTGCGGCCCCGCATCTGCAGTTGCGCGATCGGACCGGGTATGCCCTCGGGGACCAGCGCATCCAGCCCCTCCAGCAAACCCAGCACCCGGCATACCCTGACGAAACCCGACAATTGCGTCGCCGTTTGACCGGACTCCAGCCGTTCCACCGTGCGCTTGGCCACCCCCGCCGCCTCGGCCAGAGCCGCCTGCGTCAGGTTGCGCGCCAGCCGCGCGCCTGCCAGCCGTTGCCCCAGTTCCTGGAGAATGGCCTCATTGGTCAGCGTTGTCGAGATCTTCATGATGCGTCACCTCAGGCGATTTAGCGCAATATTGTAGATTTGTTCGCCACCAATGGCGAACGATATCAAATCGTCCTTGGTGACGGAAAGTCGGCGGATCCGCCGCCTGACTCGCCGTTCAGGACGAGTCGTTGCAGCCCACTCGAAGCGACTGTCGCGGTGGTGGTCGCCTCCCTCACGGCAAGCTTGCCATTCGCCGCTCGCCAGGACAAAAAGGAAGACAATGATCGCCATTCCAGAGCCGGACGGTCAAGATCATGCCCAACACCAGCGAACACCCCAACCAGTACCCGCGGCGCATTCTCGTCGCCGTCACCGGCCTGTCGCCGCAGATCGTCACCGAGACCCTGTATGCCCTCGCCGCCGCCCCCGGCACTGCTCCTTTCGTTCCCACCGAGATCCATCTCATCACCACCCGCAGCGGCGCCGAAAAGGCGCGCCTCGCGCTGCTCTCGGACGAGCCGGGCTGGTTCCACCACCTCTGCCGGGACTATGCGCTGCCTCCCATGCGCTTCGACGCCAGCACCATCCACGTCCTCGAAGACGGTAACGGCCAGGCGCTCGAAGACATCCGCTCACCCGATGACAACCGCCACGCCGCGGACGGCATCACCGAACTCGTGCGCGAGTTCACCGCCGATCCCGACTGCGCGCTGCATGTCTCGATCGCCGGCGGCCGCAAGACGATGGGCTTCTTTCTCGGCTATGCACTCTCCCTCTACGGCCGGCCACAGGACCAGCTCTCGCACGTGCTGGTTTCCGAACCTTTCGAGTCGAGCATCGGCTTCTACTACCCGACGCCGGCCAGCCGCGTCCTCGAGCTGCCCGGTGGCCGGCTCGCCGACACGGCCAGCGCGCAGGTGACGCTTGCCGAACTGCCTTTCGTCAGTCTGCGCCACGGCCTGCCGGAGGCCCTGCTCACCGGCCACGCCAGCTACAACCAGACCGTCGAAGCCGCGCGCCACGCACTGGCTCCGCCTGAACTGCGGATCGACCTCGCCGCACGGCGCATCCGTGCGGCCGGCAAGGTGTTCGCCCTGCCGCCGGCCGAACTCGCCTTGCTCAGCGTCTTCGCCCGCCGTGCGCTGTGCGGCGAGCCGCCGCTGCCCGCCCCCGCCAAGGAGAGCGGCGACATCGACTGGAAGAGGCGCTACCTCGTCGAACTGCGCTGGATCGACGGCCCGCTCGGCGAGCGCGACGACACCGAACGCGCCTTGAAGAAGGGCATGGACGGCAGCTACTTCTCGACCCATCTCTCGAAGCTCAGGAAGATTCTCAAGCGCCAGCTCGGCCCCGCCGCCGAGCCTTACCTGATCAGCGACGGCGGCCGCCGGCCGCGCCTCTACCGGCTCGATCTGCGCCCGACGGCGGTGTGGTACGGCGACATCGAAACGGCAGAGCACCAATAAGCGGCGCCGTTTGCCCTCTCCCCGATTATCCGACTGACTCACTCACTAAAGGCAGACCACCATGACCACCCTCATCAGCTTTCTCGGCAAGGGCCGTGCCGACCCGAAAACCGGCTACCGCACGGCGAACTATCGCTTCGACGCCGGTTTCTCTCGCACCGTCCCGTTCTTCGGTCTTGCCCTGACCGACTATCTCAAACCCGACCGCCTCATCCTGGTCGGTACCGCCGGCAGCATGTGGGACGTCTTTTTCGAGCGCGAGGGAATCGACGACGAGGCGGTGCTGCACCTGATGGCAGCGACCGAAAACGGCGAGGTCGATGAACAACTCCTGGCACTGCCACGCCAGCAACTGAGCGAAAGACTCGGCATCCCGGTCGACTGTCTGCTGATTCCCTATGCACGCGACGCCGCCGAGCAGGCCGGGATCCTGCATCGCCTGGCGACCGTCGTCGAGCAGGGCGAACACTTGAGCATCGACGTCACCCACGGCTTTCGTCACCTGCCGATGCTGGCTCTCGTGGCGGCGCGCTATCTGTCCCGGATCGCCGGCGTCAAGGTCGAAGAGCTGTATTACGGCGCCCTCGAAATGCAGACCACCGATGGCGAAACGCCGGTCCTGCGTCTCGGCGGCCTGCTCGACATGCTCGACTGGGTCGATGCCCTGGCCTCTTATGACAAGGACGGCGACTACGGAGTCTTCGCACCGCTACTCGCGGCGGACGGCATGGACAAGGGGCGTACCGATCTGCTCGCGCAGGCCGCCTACTTCGAAAGAACGAGCAACCCGGTGCGCGCACGCGAGACGCTGACCAGCGTCTTTCCCTCGGTCGAAGCGCATCAGGGCGCGCTCGGCAGCCTCTTCGGCGATACGCTCAAACAGCGGATCGGCTGGTTTCGCGGCGCCATGCGGGAAGACTGGGAACTCTCGCTCGCCGCGGCCTACCAGGCCCGGCGCGACTACCTGCGTGCGGCAACCTTCATGTATGAAGCCTTCACCACCCGCGCCTGCAACGACCGACGTTACAATCCCAACGACTTCGATCGCCGACGCGATGCCTATCACGAGGCGCGCGAACAGCAACCTGCCGTCCGGCAACTCGAACATCTGCGCAACGCCCTGGCGCACGGCGTCCGGCCGCGTTCCAACCAGGACACAAGAACGCTCGATGACGAAAATCGCCTGCGCAGCAAACTCGAAATGCTGCGCAAGGACCTCTTCAAGCTGTAACCGGGAGACCGTAAAGCCATGAACCTCCTCGAACAGTCCGCGCGTGTCGCGCTCGCCGCCTTCATGCACGACATCGGCAAACTGGCCGAACGCGCCGGAATCGACCACCACGGTCGACTCGATTCCCACAAGACGCTGTATTGCCCCTGGCACCAGGAAGGCGCCAACCCCCGCCGCGGCTGGCACAGCCACATCCACGCCGCTTACACCGGCCTGGCCTGGGATACCCTCGAAGAAACCGGTCACTTTCCAGACCTGCGCCGCAACTGCCTGCCGTTTTCGACGGCGGTCGACGGCAACGCGACCGACTCGGCGGTCAATGCCGCGAGCGCGCACCATCGCCCGGACACCTTCCTGCAATGGATCGTCGCGACGGCAGATCGCGTCGCCTCCGGCTTCGAACGCGACGAGTTCGACCTCAAGTACAACCGCAGCAAGGAGCACGACAACCATTACCGCGCCCGCCTGCTGACGCTCTTCGAACAAATTGGTCGGGCGAGCGTCGAGGAAGGCAAACTCGCATGGCGCTACCCGCTGCAGCCGCTTTCGCCAGCCAGCATCTTCCCGCAGGCCACCGCCGCGTGCACACCGCACGACAACGCCAGCGCGCGCCGCGAGTATCTCGTCTTGTGGGAATTACTGCTCGAAGGCGTGCAGCGCATCCCGAAGGAGCATCTGGGCGCGCTGCCGCTCTGGCTGGACCACTTCGACAGCCTGTGGCTGACCATCACGCACGCCATTCCGGCCGCCACCGCTTTCGGCGTCAAGCCCGAGGTCTCGCTCTACGACCACAGCAAGGCGGCTGCCGCACTGGCCACGGCGCTGTGGCGCTGGCATCACGACCAGGAACAGGAAGACGCGCGCGCGGTTCGCGAAGGCTGGGCGGAACAAAAGATCCTGCTCGTTCAGGGTGACTTCTTCGGCATTCAGGACTTCATCTTCGCCGAAGGCGGCGCGACGCAGAAGAACGCGCACAAACTGCTGCGCGGCCGCTCGTTCCAGGTTTCCCTGCTCGCCGAATGCGCTGCCCTCAGACTGCTCGAAGCGCTCGAACTGCCGCCGACCGTGCAGATCATCAACGCCGCCGGCAAGTTCCTGATCGTCGCCCCGAATACCTCCGGCGCGCATGCCGCGATCGCCCGCTGCCGGCAGGAACTCAGCGACTGGTGTCTGGCCCACACCTACGGCGAG
>ERZ761602.3402-NODE-3402-length-22620-cov-4.383780_pt1 | contig 22620 bp, 19 predicted proteins | sample MGYA00512165_ERZ761602 | MGnify/ENA primary metagenome ERZ761602 (study PRJEB28899, sample SAMN02445085) | bioreactor sludge metagenome | biome: EBPR sludge; isolation source: Thorneside wastewater treatment plant | place: Australia: Brisbane, Thorneside...
CGCGAGCACCACGCCGATACCGAGCGACAGCAGCGTCACCTGCTTCGGGTCGAACAGCGGTTCGCCGCCCACGCTGATCGCCTTGAACGCGACGGTGCCGACGAGCGCGGTCACCGGAATGATCAGCGCAGGCAGGAACAGGCGGTTGCCGAGTTTGCCCGAAAGCACCGTCCGCTCGTCCGGGCGCGTCGTCTTCGGCGTGCCGCTGCCGAGCGCGCCTGCGCCCGCGAGCGCGACGAGGCAGAGCACCAGAACGCCGTTGCCGAGATCGCCGAGCCGGTCGCCTGCAAGGAAGCTCAGCGACAGCAGCCCCCAGAACGCGGCATTGCCCAGCCGTTTGGCGTTGCTCCGGTCGCGCAGGCTGCCGAGCGCAAAGGCCGCGAACACCAGCCCTGCGAACGTATAAAGCGCGGGAAGCCCAATCATCTCCGCTCTCCCAGCCGCCGGTCGAGCAGCATCAGCCGCGCGCCGTGGATGAGCAGCGCCGCGATCGCGGTCGGGATCGCCCATACCGAGAGTTCGAGCGGCGCGAGGTTGATGCCGTAGGTCTCGAACGTGCCCTTGATGAGCAGGATCGAGGCGATGGCGATGAAGATGTCCTCGCCGAAAAACAGCCCGACATTGTCGGTCGCCGCCGCCATCGCCTTCACCTCTTCGCGCGTTTCGGCATCACCTGCGCCCTGCGCTTCCGCCGCAGCCTCCGCCATCGGCGCGACGAGCGGCCGCACGGTCTGCGCGTGTCCGGCGATCGAGGTGAGCCCGAGCGCGGCGGCGATCTGGCGCACGATCAGGTAGATGATCAGCAGGCGGCCCACCGTCGCGCCCTTCAGGCCCGCGATCAGCGTCCGCGCGCGCTGCTGCAATCCGTAGCGTTCGAGCAGGCCGATCACGGGCAGCACGACCCACACCACGCTCACGTAGCGATTGTCGTTGAACGCCTTGCCGAACGCGGAAACCACCGCGATCGGATCGAGCCCGGCGGCGATGCCCGTCGCGAGCGCCGCGATCGTCACCACGAGCAGCGGATTGAGCCGGGCCATGAAGCCCAGCACGATGATGACGATTCCAGACAGTACCAGCACGACGCGAGGCCCCCGACTCAAAGCGTCTTTACATCGCGCCCGGCGCCTTTAGCATCGGAAAAAACGACCTGTGGGGAAGGGCTTGATGACGCTTCATCTCGCGATCGTGGGTTCCGGTCCGGCAGGTTACTACACGGCGGAGGCCGCCCAGAAGCTGAACGGCGGCGATGTCCGCATCGATATCATCGATCGGCTGCCCACACCCTTCGGCCTCATCCGCGCGGGCGTCGCGCCCGATCACCAGTCGATCAAGGCCGTCTCGCGCCGCTACGAGAAGACCGCGCTTACCGACAATGTCCGCTTCGCCGGCAATGTCAGTGTCGGCGAAGGCGGCATCTCGATCGATGAACTCCTCGGCCTTTACGACGCCGTGGTGCTCGCGACCGGTGCGCCGACCGATCGTCCGCTCGGCATCCCCGGCGAGGGGCTGTCCGGCGTCCTCGGCTCCGCGGCGTTCGTCGGCTGGTACAACGGCCACCCCGATTTTGCCGATCTCGCGCCGCCGCTCCATAGCGAGTCGGTCGTCGTCATCGGCAACGGCAATGTCGCGATCGATTGCGCGCGCATCATTGCCAAGCTGCCGGAGGAGTTCGAAGGCGCGGACATCGTGCAGCACGCCGTCGATGCGCTCGGCGCGTCGCAGGTAAAGCTCATCCGCATCGTCGGCCGTCGCGGTCCGCATCAGGTGAGCTTCACGCCGAAGGAGGTCGGCGAGATGGGCGAGCTTGCCCGCGCAACCCCCGTCGTCGATCCGGCCGTGTTCCCGCCCGTGGAAGAAGACGATGCGCTGGAGCCGGGCCTGCGCAAGGTCGTCACGGCGCTGCGCGGTTTCGCCGCCGCGGGTCCGGACCCTGAAAAGCCGGTGCGCGTTCACTTCGATTTCTTCCTGCGTCCCGTCGAAGTGCTGGGGGATGGCAAGGTCGAAGCCCTCCGCCTCGAACGCACGCGGCTCATCGATGGCCGCGCCGAAGGCACTGGCGAGATGCTCGATATCCCCTGCGGCATGGTGATCAGCTGCATCGGCTACCGCACGATCCCGATCGCGGGCGTGCCTTATGATGATCGCGGCGGCCGTTTCGTGAACGAGGAGGGACGCATATCCCCCGGCCTCTACTGCGTCGGCTGGGCACGGCGCGGGCCAACGGGGACGATCGGGACGAACCGGCCGGATGGCTTCGCGATCGCGGACCTGATCGCGGCCGAGATCACGCCCGCTGGCAAGCGCGGCCGCGCCGGTCTCGATACGCTCGCGGCCGAAAAGGGCATCGACATCGTCACGTTCCGGGATTGGCAGAAGATCGACGCCGCCGAGGTCGCAAGGGCGCGCGGCAGCGCCCCGCGCGAGAAATTCGTGGCGGTCGACGATATGATGACGACGGCGCGAAGCTGAGGCTTGCGGGGGCAATGCCCCCTCGCTATAAGCCGCCGTCCGCTGTCCCGAGGGCTTCCGCCCGCAGCGGCAAATCCTGCGCGTCGGGGAGTAGCTCAGCCTGGTAGAGCACTGTCTTCGGGAGGCAGGGGCCGGAGGTTCGAATCCTCTCTCCCCGACCACGCGCAGTCGTCATTTTGGCTCCGATATGCACAGGGGCCGCAGGTACTAGCGAACCCCTCACAGCGCCGCCGGGAGACTACGCGTGGCCAACATCAGCATCACCGCTGGCGATCTCGTTTTCCTTGCCCGTCTCGAACATGAGTTGGCGCCGGAGACATGCCGGTATTTCCTCTCGCTGCTGCCGTACAAAACGCAGTTCGTGCATGTCCGCTGGAGCGGTGAAGGCTGCTGGGTGCCGCTTGGCGAGGCGCCCGTTCCCTTCACCTTCGAGAACGCGACCAGCTATCCGGCACCCGGCCAGATGATCTTTTATCCCGGTGGCTACAGCGAGACGGAAATCCTGCTCGCCTATGGTGCTGTGAACTTCGCGAGCAAGCTCGGCCAGCTCGCGGGCAATCATTTCCTCACCATCGTCGAAGGGCTCGATCAGCTGCCGACGCTCGGCAAGCGCGCGCTCTGGCAGGGCGCACAGGATGTTCTGATCGAGAGCCTGTCCTGAACGCTCAGGCGTCCCGCAGTGCTTTCGAAATGCCGTCCAGCCCCGCTTCCAGCTCCGCACGCGTCGTCCAGCCATAGCCGAGGCGGAAGTGCGTGTCGGGCATCTCGAACCAGTGGCCGGGGCCCACGTAGGTGCCGTGCGCTTCGAGCAGGCGCTTGTAGAAGCCGTCCGTGCCGCCCGGCGGCACTTCGCGCATTCGCGGGAAACACACCACGCCGCCTGAGGGCTTCACCCATTCCAGAAGCGACTCCTGCGCCATCCAGTCGCTCACGAGCCCGAGCCGCGTCCGCATCTCTTCCAGCGTCGGTGTCAGCAGCGCGGCGCGGCGGGCAAGCACCTGCTCGGCGATCCATTCGTCGATCACGCTGCCGCAGATGCTGATCTGCTCCTTCGCGGCGAGGAACAGTTCCTGCAGCGCCGGGTCGGTGGTGATCAGCCAGCCGATGCGGATGCCGGGCACGCCGTAAGCCTTCGACAGCGAAGAGACGCTGATCACATGATCGCCGAGCGCGGCGGCGAGCGGCAGCGTGCCGCCATAGGAAAGGTCGCGGTAGGTCTCGTCGACGAGCAGCTTGCAGCCGTTGTCGCGCGCGAGATCCACGAGCTGGCGGAGTTCGGCCTCGCTCAGCATCGTGCCCGTGGGATTGTGCGGGCAGGTGACGCTGATGATCTTCGTGCGCGGCGTGATCGCGGCGGCGATGCGCGCGATGTCGATGCGGAAGCCCTCCTCGAACTTCAGGTCGATAAGGCTGATCGCGCAGCCGATCGCGCGCGGCGTTTCCAGGTTCGTCGCATAGTTGGGCCGGATGACGACGAGGTGGTCGCCGGGCCCGAGCAGTGCGGTCGCGATGATGAACAATGCCGTTGCCGCACCGCCGCAGACGAGAACATCGTCCGCCTTCAGGCCCGGTGCGTCCGCCGCGATCAGCGCACGCAATCGCTCGCTGCCCCGGTGCTCACCGTAAAGCAGCGTGAGATCGGGGACGGAAAGGCCGAGGCTCGACAGCGTCTGGTCGGTGATCGAGCTTTCGGAAAGATTGTAGCGGATGTTGCCGTAGCCGTACTCCTCGGGGGATTCGACCTCGATCGGCATTCTGACATAGCGCATGGGAACGACCTCGATGCTGCGGGGCATTGCCTTCCATTATGGCGGCGACCTGACACCAGCTTGTCACCCGGGGGCGCCGTACCCCTTCAGGCGATGTCGTACCCTTCCATCACGGTCGGCAGCAGCTCCACGAGCACGCGTCTGCGGATTTTCCAGCCTTCGGCGGTCCGCACGTACTCGTCGTCATAGCGTCCGCAGAACTCGGTGCGTCCGCCGTTCTTCAGGATGCTGCGCTGGAAGAAATAGGCGAAACCGGTTGCGCGGTCGCCTTCCACCGAAAGCACGCGCTGGTTCATCGTCATGTGGATATTGTGCGTCTGCTGGCGGAAGGCGTTGCCCATCGTTTCGGCGATGTCCGCCCGGCCCACGGCGACGGCGAAGCCGCAGTGGCTCGCGTCCAGAATGCCGTCCTCGGTGAAGACCTCCGCATAGCGGGCCGGGTCGAAGCTGTCTGCCGCGCGGGCATAGTCCGCCTGCAGGCCAAGAATGGCCAGCGTGTCGCCGATGGTCTGCAGGTCGTACATGGCGCAGGCTCCCCTCACGGGCGGCGTGCCCGCGCAGATGGTCTGCGCGTCTCCGGGCGGTCTTGCCAACGAAAAAGGGCGACCCCCGAAGGGATCGCCCTGATTTTCGTCCGTGTGTCGCTGGATATCAGCGGCGGCGACGCAGCGCGCCCATGCCGACGAGGCCGAGACCGAGCAGGCCGAGCATCCCGGGTTCAGGAACCTCGGGGATCGAGGTGTCCTCAAGCAGGATCGTCGTCTGCACCTTGAAGTTGGATTCCGTGGTGTGACGCTCCGCGAAGAACAGCTTGAAGCTGTAGTCTTCTCCAACGGTGAGGCCGAGCGAGTCGAGATTACACGCGCCCGACATCGCGCCGTGCACACCGCCAAGGTCGATGCACTGCTTGCCGTCGATGTACACCCACAGGTCGTCGTCGCCCGTGAAGTTGAACACTTCGCCGCCCTGGTAGGTGAAGCTCGTCTCCAGCTCCAGCGTGAAGTGGTAGTTGTGCGGGTTGCCTTCCGTCGCGCCGGTGATCGCGTCGAGCGGGAAGAACGAAGAATTGGCGTAGCTGTAGATGCCCGAACCCGGCGCCGTTTCTTCAAGCGTCAGGTTGATGGTGTAAGGCGTGTTGACGCCCGGCACATCCCGATACCACTGGGCGAAGGACGCGGCGTTCGCAACATTGCCGGTGCCGTCCGCGCCAGAGAATGTGGGCTTGCCGTCAGCGTCCAGCGTGTAGCTGGCAAGGCCGGCAACGTGGCCCGCGATGGGGTTGGCCTCGAAGTCCGAATGCGAAGCCGAGAAGTCGCGCAACGTCGCGGAAAGCGAGATCGATGCGGCGTCCGCCGGCATACTGGCGAGAAGTGCAATTGCGGTCGCGGCGCTGCCCAGAATGCGAATGTTCATGTCATCCTCCAACTGTCCGGGCGCTTTTTTAGGTTTTACGCCCCCCGTTATGGGAAGATGAAGCAACGCCTGTGCCAGTTGAGCGGAATCGACGGGAATCCGAATGAATCCCGTTCACGCGCCCGCCCGTCCGCTTTCAGAATGTAAATTATACCGGCACCAGAACGATGCCGGCGTTCAGCCTTGCGGGAACTGCGTCTCCACCATCGAAGAGCGCGAGGCCCATTCGTCGTGGAGCTTCGTGAGCTCGGGTCGCGTACGCTTCCAGTCGAGCGTCGGATGCCGGAAATCGATATATTCGAGTGCGATCACCGAAAGCATCTCGGCATAGCGGCGATAGGCGGGCGCCGCGTCCAGCATGGCGGGGAGGGCATCGAGCGCGCGCTCGATCTTTCCGCGCCAGCGGCCCTGCCAATAGATCGATCGCTCGCCCGGCTGGCGCTGCGTTTCCATGCGCCACGCGACGGCGGCGTCGAGAATCGCGTCGATATGCGCGGCGAGCGTCATCGCCGCCCAGCGCTTGGGGTCGCCAGCGGCGGGATAAAGGTCGCCCGCGTCCTTCAGGCTCGCGAGATAGGCGAGGATGACGCGGCTGTCGTGCACCGCCGTGCCGTCGTCGGTGATGAGCGCGGGGACCTTCGAAACCGGGTTCACGGAAACGAGCTCATCGGGGTCCGCGAGCGGATCCACCGGCACCTCGTCGACGGCGTCCTCGAGATCGAGCTCGCGAACGAACACGCGCACCTTGCGCGCATAGGGCGAGGTGTAGGACATGTAGAGCTTCATGCATGATTCCCTGAACAATTTCGCGCACGCTAGCGGCGCGGCGCCGGCAAGGAAAGCCGAACCGTTGCGGGGTGCGCCATGAGCCGCGCCGACGATCTCGCCTTCGCGCATCGCCTTGCCGACGCCGCGGGCGAAGCGATCCGGCCGTGGTTCCGCGCCCGTGTCGAGGTCGAAACGAAGGGCGACGCCTCGCCGGTCACGGTGGCGGACCGCGCGGCGGAAACCGCAATGCGCGCGCTCATCGAGGCCGAACGCCCCACGGACGGCATCGTCGGCGAGGAGTTTGGTGTCTCCAATCCCGGCGCCTCCCGCGTCTGGGTGCTCGATCCCATCGACGGCACGCGCAGCTTCATCGCCGGGCGCCCGATTTTCGGCACGCTGGTCGCGCTCCTCGAAGAAGGCCGACCGGTCCTCGGCATCATCGATCAGCCGATCGGGCGGGATCGCTGGGCTGGCGCGGAGGGCGGGGCGACCACGCTGAACGGCGCCGCGATCACCACGCGCCGCTGCCCTGACCTTTCGATGGCGCTCATCGCCTCCACCGGCCCACAGTATTTCCACACGCCCGAACGCGCGCGCTTCGAGGCGCTCGCCGCCGCGGCGGGCCAGCTCGTCTACGGCGGAGACTGCTACAACTACGGTCTCGTCGCGGCAGGCCACATCGACATCGTCGTCGAGGCGAACCTCAAGCTCCACGATTTCGCGGCCCTCGCCCCCATCGTCATCGGCGCGGGCGGCTCGATGACGGACTGGGAAGGGCGTCCCCTCACGGGCGACAGCAACGGCAGCGTCATCGCGCTCGGCGACGCCTCGCTGCTCCCCGAAGTCTCGCGCCGCCTTATCGGCTAACCCTTCTTCTTTTCCGCGGCCTTGTCCGCGGCGCGTACCGCTGCGCCGCTCGCCCCGGCCAGCACCGGTGCGCAGTTCGTGTCGTCCTCGTCGCCGAGATCGATGAAGGCGACGAGCGCGGCGAGCGGCGAGATCAACGCGCCCAGTATGCCGCCCACTGCCGCGCGCCCCACGAGTTCGCCCGAGATCGGGTTGATGGTCGGCGCCGCGAACCAGCCGCCCACGCCGATCGGCGACTGGCCCGAGAACAGGCTCGGGTTCTTGGCGTCCGCCTCCACCGCGAGGTCGAGGCTTTCGTCCTTGAAGCTGATGCGCCCGCCGCCCCGGATCACGTTCTTGCGCGTATCGATGAAGATGGGGTCGGCGCGCCCCACGCCGTCCTTCACCGTAAAGGCGATCAGGCCGCAGCGGATTCGCGCCGGTTCCTTCAGCTTGTCGCCGAGCGCGGCCTCCACGAAGTCGCCGATGTCGAGTTCCAGAAGCTCCGCGTTGCGAAGCCAGAAATCGCCCTGCGGCAGGATCACGGCGATGCGCCCGTTCGCCGAGCCTAGCGATTCGCGCACATCGTTGCCGTATCCGGTAAGATCCAGCCGGCCTTTCAGAACGCCCTTCGTGCCGGTGCTCTCGATGTCGAAGCCGCGCAGCAGGTCCGCGATCCGCACGGGGCTGAGATCAATATCATAGCGTGTGACCACCGGCGAACGGCGGGCATTGAGGTCGATGTTCCCGGTCAGCGTGCCGCCCGCGAAATCGAATCGCACGGGCTTCAGGGTCAGCAGCCGGTTATCGAGCCCCAGCGTGAGCCGAAGGTTCTGCAGCGGGATCGTGCCCGTGCGCACGTTCGCGGCGCGATAGGCGATGCGCGCGTCGAGACGGCTCAGCCCCTCGGCATTCAATGGCGCGTTCGGCAGCACGCGCGGGCGCCCGCCCTCGGTTGTGATCGCGCCCTTGCCGCCCATGCTGTCCAGCCGCTCGGGCGGAATACCGATCCACGGGCCGGCGTCGAGGATGTCGAGCGCGCGGCTCGCGAGGTCCGCGGCGATGAACAGCCGCGCGCTGCCCGTGCGCACGGTCATGTTCCCGGAAAGGTCGCTGTCGCCGAACGTCCCCGCGATCTTGGTCATGCGCCATTCGTTCCCCACCGGCCGCAGCTCGCCGCCGAGGTCGAACGCCCGCGTTTCCGGCACAGCAACGCCGAGCAGCAGGAAGGGCGTGGCGAGATTGCCGCCCCGCGCGCGGACGCTCAGCACCGCACCGTTCAGCTCGGTCGCACCCGGCAGCGTGCCCGCCGCGTCGATGCGGCTGTCGCCGACCTCGATGCGGAGCGCGAGATCGTTGCGCCCGCCCGCAGCCGTCGCGTCAGGGCTTTCGAGGCGGCCCGTTACGCGGAACGCTTCCCCCATGGAGGTGCCGCCGCCCTTGAAGCCGATCGCGTTGCCGAACCGGCTCGATCGCGCGGCGATCGGCGCGAAGGCGAGGTCTGCAAAGAGCCGCCGCGGCGGGTCGCGGTAGGCGAGCGTGGTGCCGGTGATCGCCGCGCGCCGAATCTCGGGAAGCCGGAAGGGTTCGCCGCGCGTGTCGCCGAAGGTCCAGCTGTTGCGCTCGCCCGCCTTGTCCCATTCCAGCGCGAAATGCGTGTCCTCCAGCGTCGCCTGCCGGAACAGCACCTTGCCGAAGATCAGCCGCAGGATGTCGATCCGGAGGTCGATGAGCTTCGAATCGACGAAGCGCTCGCCCTCGGCCCAGTCCGGGTTGGCGATGACGAGCCTTTCGGCGCGGAACTTGATGTGCGGGTTCGAATAAAGCTGGAAATCGCCGCCGACGCTCACCTCCCGGCCCACGATGCTGGTCGCGATGCGCTCGAAGGGGCGTTCGAGAAAACGCCCTTTGGTGATGAACAGTATCAGCCACAGCAGGAACAGGATGCCGATCACCCACAGCACGGCTTTCAGCGCGAGCTTCACAGGGTTCGGAAACCGATCCCAGGTGTCTCGACCGGACTGGCCCCATTCCCGGCTCCATTCGCGGATGGACGGCGTCTGCATGGGGAGACTAACGTGCGGCGATGATCGAGCGTTCCCCGAAACATGTTCTTGCCGCTGCGCGAATCGACACGCCGACCGGCGAGATGCTCTGCGTCTGGGGCACGGACGGCCGCGTGCGGGCGCTTGAATGGGCGGATAAGGACGATCGTTTTCAGGCACTGCTCGCCCGCTATCAGGGGCCGGATACCGTGCTCGAAATGCAGGAAGCTGCGCCCGGGCACGTCTCCAGCGCGCTTGCCGCCTACTTCGAGGGTGATTTCGCGGCGACGGCGGTGATCGAGGTCGATCCCGGCGGCACGGCCTTCCAGAAGGAGGCGTGGGCGGCGCTCCGGCGCATCCCGCACGGCGAAACGCGCACTTATGCAGAGCAGGCGGTCGCCATCGGGCGTCCCGCAGCCGTGCGCGCCGTCGGCGCGGCGAACGGCGCGAATCCCGTGGCGATCATCGTGCCCTGCCACCGTGTGATCGGCGCGGACGGTTCGCTCACCGGCTTCGGCGGCGGCATCGAACGCAAGCGCTGGTTGCTCGCGCACGAGCGTGCGCCGGTCGCTGCGGTTCAGCCCGGCCTGTTCGGCTGAGTCCCGGTCAGCCCTGACGGGAAAGCGCGAGTTTCAGCCCGAATGCGATAAAGACGCCGCCGGTCAGCCGGTCCATCGTCTTCACCACGCGCGGCCGCGCAAGGAACCGGCCGAGCGGCACGGTCGCGGCGATCAGCACGGCGAACCACAAGGTGCCGAGCACGACATGAACGCCCGCAAGAAGGAACGAAAACCCCGCGGGATCGACCCCGGTCGGGATGAACTGCGGCAGGAAGGTGATGTAGAAAACCCCGATCTTCGGGTTGAGCAGATTGGTGACGAGCCCCCGCGTGAACGCTTCGCGCGCGCTGCCGCCGGTCGCGGCGCTGCCCGTGGCGAGCGCCGTGCGCGGTTTCAGGAGCAGACCGACGCCGAGATAAAGAAGATAGGCCGCGCCCGCCCATTTCACGATCGTGAACGCCGTTTCCGAGGCCGCGAGCAACGCGCCGAGGCCAAGTGACACCGCTCCGCCCCAGATCAGGCAGCCAAGCCCGATGCCGAGCGCTGCGAACGCCGCACTGCGCGGGCCGGTGGCGGCACTCCGCAACACCATCGCCGTATCGACACCGGGCGTCAGCGTCAGCACGGTCGCGGCGGCGGTGAAGGCGATCAGGGACTGGGTGATGGTCATATCCGGCTTTCTAGAACAGGTGATGAGTCGCGTACAGCGCTGCTCCCGTGCGCTGCCGGGCTTGCTCTCCACGCTTCACCCCGCTATAGCGCGCGCTTCGAAAAACGTGACCGCCCGGCCAGTGTGGGCTGCCGAGGCGGTCTTATAGCGTTTCAAGGAGACGGAAATGCCCAAGCTCAAGACGAAGAGCGGCGTCAAGAAGCGGTTGAAAATCACCGCGACTGGCAAGCTCAAGCACGGCGTCGCTGGCAAGCGCCACCGTTTGATAAGCCATAATTCCAAGTACATCCGCCAAAACCGCGGCACCGACGTGCTGGCCGACTGCGAGACCAAGAAGGTCTTGAAGCAGTGGGCGCCTTACGGCCTGAAGTAGGAGGATAGTCCATGGCACGTGTCAAACGCGGCGTCACCACGCACGCCAAGCACAAGAAGATCCTGAAGGCAGCCAAGGGCTACTACGGCCGCCGGAAGAACACCATCCGCATCGCGCGTCAGGCGGTCGAGAAGGCTGGCCAGTACGCCTATCGCGACCGGAAGGTGAAGAAGCGGAATTTCCGCGCGCTCTGGATTCAGCGCATCAATGCCGCTGTCCGCGAGGAAGGCCTCACCTACGGCCGGTTCATGCACGGCCTCAAGCTGGCCGGTGTCGAGCTGGACCGCAAGGTGCTCGCCGATCTCGCCGTCCACGAGGGCGAAGCGTTTAAGGCCATCGTCAAGCAGGCAGAGTCCGCGCTCGCGACGGCCGCGTAACACAACGCGATCAAAGCAATAGAAGGCGCGGCGCTGCTCACGGCAGCGACCGCGCCTTTTTCTTGGGTTTTCGGGGTACATCCAATGTCCGACCTTTCCGCCGAGCGTGACGACTGGCTCGCAAAAATCGCCGCCGCGCCCGATGCCGCCGCCGTGGAGGCGCTGCGCGTCGCCGCGCTCGGCAAATCGGGTGCGATCACGCAGAAGCTGAAGGCGCTGGGCGGCATGGACCCGGAGGCGCGCAAGACCGCGGGCGCCGCGCTCAACGTGCTGCGCGAGGCGGTGTCGGACGCGCTCACGGCGCGCAAGACCGCGCTTGAAGCCGCCGAGCTCGATACGAAGCTGGCCGCCGAGGCGGTGGACATCACGCTCCCCGTGGAGCCGGGCCGTCTCGGCACCGTGCACCCGGTGTCTCAGGTGATGGACGAGCTTGCCGAAATCTTCGCCGATCTCGGCTTCGCGGTCGCGACGGGCCCGGAGATCGAGGACGACTGGCACAATTTCACCGCGCTCAACATCCCGGAATCGCACCCTGCGCGCGCGATGCACGACACCTTCTACTTCCCGGAAGCATTGGCGAAGGAAGGCCGCCGCTTCCTGCTGCGCACGCACACCTCGCCGGTGCAGATTCGCACGATGATGAGCCAGCAGCCGCCGATCCGCATCATCGCGCCGGGCCGTGTCTACCGCTCGGATTCGGACGCGACGCACACGCCGATGTTCCATCAGGTCGAAGGCCTCGTCATCGACCGGGGCATCCACATGGGCCACCTGAAGTGGACGCTGGAAACATTCATCAAGGCCTTCTTCGAGGTCGACGATGTGACGCTGCGCTTCCGCCCCAGCTACTTCCCGTTCACCGAACCGTCGGCGGAGGTGGATGTCGGCTGCTCGTGGGAGGGCGGCACGCTCAAGATCGGCGGCGAGTCGTCGTGGCTCGAAATCCTCGGCTCGGGCATGGTGCATCCGCGCGTCATCGCCGCGTGCGGCCTTGATCCCGCCGAGTGGCAGGGCTTCGCCTTCGGCGCCGGCATCGACCGTCTGGCGATGCTGAAATACGGCATGACCGACCTTCGCGCCTTCTTCGACGGCGATGTGCGCTGGCTGAGGCACTACGGCTTCTCGCCGTTCGCCGTGCCCACGCTTTCGGGAGGAGTCGGCGCATGAAGTTCACGCTTTCGTGGCTGAAGGACCACCTCGACACCACCGCCTCGCTCGACGAGATCGTGCGCGGCCTCACCCGCGTCGGGCTTGAGGTCGAGGGTGTCGACAACCCCGCCGACCGCCTCGCGCCGTTCCGCGTCGCGAAGGTGCTGGAGGCCGCGCCGCATCCGCAGGCGGACAAGCTTCAGGTGCTGAAGGTGGATACCGGCGCGGGCGAGCCCGTGCAGGTCGTCTGCGGTGCCCCCAATGCGCGTGCGGGCCTTTACGGCGTGTTCGCCGCGCCCGGCACGTATGTGCCCGGCATCGACGTGACCTTGAAAATCGCAGCGATGCGCGGCGTCGAGTCGCGCGGCATGATGTGTTCGGAGCGCGAGCTTGAGCTTTCGGACGCGCACACCGGCATCATCGATCTTGCAGGCGAACCCGTCGTGGGCACGCCGTTCGCCGAGGTGCTCGGCCTCGACGATCCCGTCATCGAGGTGGCGGTCACGCCGAACCGGCAGGATTGCATGGGCGTGCGCGGCATCGCGCGCGATCTCGCCGCGCTCGGCCTCGGCACGCTGAAGCCGGGCACGGTCGAAAGCGTCGAGGGCAGCTACGACTGTCCGGTCGAAATCCGGACCGAAGACCCCGAAGGCTGCCCCGCCTTCTTCGGCCGCGTCGTGCGCGGCGTGAAGAACGGTCCGTCGCCGGACTGGCTCCAGCGCCGCCTCACCGCCATCGGTCTCCGTCCCATCTCCGCGCTCGTCGACATCACCAACTTCATCACTTTCGATCGCGGCCGGCCGCTCCACGTCTACGACCTCGCGAAGCTCTCCGGCGTCGTCGTCGCCCGCCACGCGGCGGAAGGCGAGAGCGCTGTGGCGCTCAACGGCAAGACCTATGCGCTCGATCCGGACATGACCGTGATCGCCGACGACCGCGAGGTCCACGACATCGCCGGCATCATGGGCGGCGAGCGTTCCGGCGTCGAGACCGAGACGACCGATATCCTTATCGAGTGCGCATACTTCGACCCGCCCCGTATCGGTCGTACCGGTCGCGCCCTCGGCCTCACCTCCGACGCCCGCGCCCGCTTCGAGCGCGGCGTCGACCCTGCCTTCCTCGAAGGCGGCCTCCAGCTCGCCACCCGCATGGTCCTCGATCTCTGCGGCGGCGACCCCAGCCGAGAGGTCCGCGCCGGCCAGCCCCCCGAGATCGCCCCGCAGGTCGATTACACGCCCGACCTCACCGAGCGCTTGACCGGCGTCACCGTCGATCCGGCAAAGCAGGCGGATATCCTCGCCGCACTCGGCTTCGCCGTCGAGACCGGCGACACATGGCGCATCACCGCACCGTCATGGCGCCGCGACGTAGACGGCCCCGCCGACATCGTCGAGGAGGTCGTCCGCATCTCCGGTTTCGACGCCATCCCCTCCACCCCGCTCCCACGCGCCGAAGGCGTCGCGAAGCCCACGGCTACGCCCGCCCAGCTCACCGAGCGCACCCTCCGCCGCGCTGCCGCCGCGCGCGGCCTCGACGAGGCGGTGACGTGGAGCTTCATCGCGCCGCAGGATGCCGAGAGCTTCGGCGGCGGCGTGTTCACGCTGGAAAACCCGATCTCTGCTGATCTCGCCGTGATGCGTCCATCGCTCCTTCCCGGCCTCATCGCCGCCGCGCAGCGCAACAGCGACCGCAGCGCGGCTTCGATCCGTCTTTTCGAACTTGGCCGCCGCTATCTCGCTGAGGGCGAGCGGTTGACGCTTGGTCTCGTGCTTGCAGGTGTGCGGCAGGAAAAGGACTGGCGCGAGGGCGCGGCCAAGGGCTTCGACGTGTTCGACGCCAAGGCCGAGGTGCTGGCACTGCTCGCCGCCGCGGGCGCTCCGGTTGATCGCGTGCAGGCCTTTATGGGTGTGAGCCCCTGGTATCATCCGGGTCGCTCAGCGAAGCTCGGCCTTGGCCCCAAGACGATCCTTGCGGAGTTCGGTGAGCTTCACCCGCGCCTTGCCCGTGCGTTCGATCTGCAAGGCCGCGTCGCTGTCGCCGAGGTGTTCCTCGATGCCATCCCCGCGCCCCGCGGCAAGCGCGGCCGTGCCGCTTATTCGCCACCGGCGCTACAGGCCGTGACGCGCGATTTCGCCTTCGTTGCCGACAAGGCGCTCGCGGCGGACGCGCTGCTGCGCGCGGTGCAAAAGGCGGAGCCGAAGCGCATTGCCGCGGTTCGCCTGTTCGATTTGTTCGAAGGCGCGGGCATCGAGCCGGGCAAGCGCTCGCTCGCCGTGCGCGTGACGTTGCAGCCCGACGAGCGCAGCTTCACCGAAGAGGAAATCTCCGCGATCGCCGGAAAGATCGTCGCGTCGGCGCGCGCAGTCGGTGCCGAGCTTCGCGAATAGAGCGCAGGCCGGATTTGCGCGCTTTTTTGCCGTTCTGGCCGGGCATCTGGTAGTTTTTCTTAAGGTTCGGTCGGTAACCATGCCGACATGCCCCTGTCGCGTGCCTTCGAGCCGATCACGGCGCTTGCGCAAAAGCGCAAGCCTTTGCTGTGGCTCATGCTCGTGTCGGGCCTCATGGGGATTGCCGCGTTCATGGAACCGGCGGACCTCGCGCTTCTCACGCTGCGCAACAAGATTCGCGCCCAGCCGGTAAGCGGTGAGGTGGCCGTGGTCGGTATCGACGACGAGTCGATCGCGGCAACGGGTCCCTGGCCATGGAAGCGGGACCGCCTTGCCGCACTCACCGACCGGCTCTTTGCCTCCGGTGCCGACCGGGTTTTCTTCGATCTCTATCTGCCGCCGCTCGATGCGGAGGGAGACCGCGCGTTTGCGAAGGTCATAGACCGGCATCCGGGCGCCGTGTTCCTGGCGAGCACGAACGACTACACCGCCGATGGAAAGACGCGTGTCCTTGAGCCGTCGAGCCTTGGCGACACCGCCGAGGTGGTCTCAACGATGAAGTTTCTGCGCTACTGGAACGGCGTCCCCGATCTTGCCTATCGGCAGGTGATCGGAGACCGGGTGCGCCGGTCGATGGAGACCGCGATCGCGGGTGTGGACGGACCGCTCGGCGCGCGGTTCCCGATCGACTATTCCTATACGCTGGCATCGATCCCCTACGCGAGTGCTGCCGATGTTCTCGCCGGGCAATCGGAACTCGACGTCAAGGGACGGACGGTCGTGGTCGGGCTCAATTCGAAAACGCTTTCGACACGCCTCGCCATGCCCGGACAAGGGCACGCGACGAGCGTTTTCGTCACCGTCCTCGGTGCGGAAACTCTGAAGGCCGGCCGGCCTGCTGTCCTCGGTTGGTGGCCCTTGTGGCTGTTGGCCGCCGCCGTGTCCGCAGTGCTGCTTTACGGCAGCAATCGGCTCAAATGGATGCTCGGCGTGCCGGGCCTTGCCGCGCTTCTGGTGCTGCCGCTGGTCCTCGAACACGCGCATGTGTTCGTCGAGGCAGCGCCGGCGCTGTTGCTGGCTGCGGGCTCGCTCGTCGCTTTCGCATGGCAGCAGGTGCTCGAACGCCGGCGGGAGCTGGGTCTCGTCCATCCCGTTTCGGGTCTCCCCACCGTCAACGCGATGCTTCGCCGCGAGGATCTCGTCTCGTCGGAGCTTTTGATCGCCGCGCGCGTGCGCCGCTTTGCGGATATCGTCAGCACGCTGCCTCCGGATTTCGAACACGAACTCACCAAGCTCATCGCGGCACGCCTGTCGATCGGCACGACCGGGGCGCAGCTCTGGCACGGCGACGACGGCAATTTCGTCTGGCTGACCAACGCTTCGGAACTCGAACTGGTAGTGGACCAATTCAAGGCGATGCAACTCATCTTCCGTAGCCCCATCAAGGTCGCCGAGCGCAGCTACGATGTAGACGTTGCCTTCGGTCTCGATCGTGAAACCGCGATGCCGATGTCGCATCGCCTCGCCAGCGCCCTCGCGGCCGCGCACGCGGCAAGCGAGGAAGGCGTCTGCTGGATGGTGCACGACCCGGCGACGGCGAAGGCCAAGGAATGGAAGCTGTCGCTGCTCGGTGAACTCGATGATGCGCTCGAAGCGGGCCACATCTGGGTCGCCTACCAGCCGCAGCTTGATCTCAGAACGGCGGTGATCACCGGCGCGGAAGCGCTGGTGCGCTGGACGCATCCGGTGCGCGGCCCCATAAGCCCGATGGATTTCGTGGAGATTGCCGAGCGCAACGGCCGAATCGGGAAGGTCACGGCCTTCGTTCTCGATCGCGCCGGTGCCGTGACGCGCGATGTTCTGCGTCGCAATCCGACGTTTCGGATGTCGGTCAACCTGTCGCCGAGCGAGCTGTCTTCCCGCATGATCGTGGATGTCGTGCGCTCCGTGCTCGCACGCTATCAAATCCCTGCGGATGCTCTCGTTCTAGAAATCACGGAGACGGCTGCGATCGCCGAGGGGGAAGCTGCGCTCGCAACGCTCAACGAGCTTCGTATGCTCGGCATCGGCATCGCCATCGATGATTACGGCACGGGGATGTCGACACTGGAGTATCTGCGCAAGATCCCGGCGACCGAACTCAAGATCGATCGCCGTTTTACCAACGCGCTTCTGAACGGGCCGGCAGATCGCGCAGTGATGGTATCGACCATCGAGCTTGCGCATATCCTGGGGCTGGAAGTCGTCGCGGAAGGGATCGAAACGCCCGAGCAACTCTTTGCGCTTGCGCAGATTCGCTGCGATCGCGGTCAGGGCTACCACATCGCCCGACCGATGGAGGATTCCGACCTCAAGGAGATGATCGACTATCCCGCCAAGGTTAAGGCAAGTGGTTAATTTTAACGGTTAATGCTTGTAAACCATATTCGTTAAGCATAAATACCGGCATGGCAGTTTGCCATTACTGTGATGCTGGGGAGCAAAAATGCGTACGAATGCGACTCGTAAGCCGGTTCAGCCCGCGAAGGGTTTCTGGGACTGGCTGTTCGGCGGCAGCTACCTCTAGGCGCTGCAGTCTAGGAGCGGCTTCACTGCCGCTCTCAACAAGAAAAGCCCCCGCTCGGGGGCTTTTTTTATTGTCCGGCAATCCGCCAGCTCTGTCTGGGGGCGTATTCGTTGCAGATAGGGAGGCAGAGGGTTAGGTTGCGGATATGACGGATGCAGAACCGCCGCCGGCGCGCCGCCGCGCGATGAAGCCGCAGTCGCTGGAGCTTGGCGGACGTTCGCTCCATCCGTCTACGCTGATGATGGGCTATGGCTATGATCCGGCGTTGTCTGAAGGCTCGCTGAAGCCGCCGATCTTCCTCACCTCCACCTACGTTTTCGAAAGCGCGGCGGACGGCAAGCGCTTCTTCGAAGGTATCATCGGCCGGCGCCCGGGCGGTGCCGAGGGTCTCGTCTATGGCCGCTTCAACGGCCCCGATCAGGAAATCCTCGAAGACCGGCTGGCGCTGTGGGAAGGCGCTGAAGACGCGCTCGTTTTCTCGACCGGTATGTCGGCCATCACCACGGCGCTGCTGGCGTGGGTGCGGCCCGACGACATCATCGTGCACTCCGCGCCGCTCTACGCCGCGACCGAGAAGCTGATCGATGCCGTGATCGGCAAGTTCTCGGTCGGCTGGATGGATTTTCGCGCGTCGGCGAGTCGGGAGGCGATCGAGGAGACGTTGCGCGCGGCGAAGGCCAAGGGCCGTGTTTCGGTGATCTACCTCGAAAGTCCCGCGAATCCCACGAACGACCTCGTCGATATCGAGGCGGTCGCTGCGGCGCGCGACGCGGTGTTCGCGGAGGGTGAGAAGCCGGTCATCATGTGTGACAACACGTTTCTCGGCCCGGTTTTTCAGGCGCCGACGCGGCACGGCGCGGACATCTCGATCTACTCGCTCACCAAGTATGTGGGCGGCCATTCCGATCTTGTCGGCGGCGCCTGTATCGGCACCAAGGCCGCGCTCGTGCCGATCCTCGCGCTGCGCAACACCATCGGTACGATCACCGATCCGCACACCTCGTGGATGCTGCTGCGCAGCCTCGAAACCGTGCAGCTTCGTATGGAGCGCGCGGAAAGCAACGCCCGGACGCTTTGCGCATTCTTGCGCGATCACCCGAAGATCGAGCGCGTCGGTTACCTCGGTTTCCTCGAACCCGGCAGTGCCCAGCGTGATATCTACGATCGTCACTGCACCGGTTCGGGTTCGACCTTCTCGGTAATCGTGAAGGGCGGGGAGGCGGAGGCGTTTCGCTTGCTCGACAACCTGAAGCTGGTGAAGCTCGCCGTTTCGCTGGGCGGCACTGAAAGTCTTGCGAGCCATCCGGCGGCGATGACGCATCTTTCCGTGCCGGACGCGCGCAAGGCGGAGCTGGGGATCAGCGACAATCTGGTGCGTGTGTCGATCGGCGTCGAGCACGTCGACGACCTGATCGCGGACTTCAAACAGGCGCTGGAGGCGGTTTGAGCGCGCGGGTGCGGTATTCCGTCTTCGACATGGACAGGACGATCACGCGGGGCGGCTCCTATTCGCCCTGGCTGGTCTACTGGGCGTGGCACGAGGCACCGTGGCGGCTGCTGTTTCTGCCCGTGTCGCTGCTCGCGGGCGCGGCCTATGTCGCGGGCTTCGTCAGCCGGGGGCGGCTGAAAGAGATCAACCACCGGCTGCTGATGGGCAGGCGCGTGCCGATGGCGCGGATCGCGCCACGCGCCGAGGGCTTCGCGCGCCGGATGGTGCCGGGGCGCACGTTCCGGGGCGCGCAGGCGCGGATCGATGCCGAGAAGGCGGAAGGACGCATCGTGGTGATCGCCACGGCCTCCTACACGTTTTACGTCCACGCCATCGCCGCACGGCTCGGCGTGGAGCACGTGGTCGGCACGAAATCGCACCGCGACGCATCGGGCGCGGTGCTTGCGAAACTGGACGGCGAAAACTGCTACGACGGCGCGAAGCGCGACATGGTGGCGCAGGCACTGCCGTCCCGCGAGACGCTGCACGTGCGCTTTTTTTCGGACCATCACAGCGATGCGCCCATGTTTGATTGGTCGGACGAAGGCTTCGCGATCAACCCGACGCCGAAACTGCGTGCGCTCGCCGAGCTGCGCGGCTGGCAGGTGATCGAATGGGAATAAAGAAAAGGGCGGGCAACCTTTCGGCGCCCGCCCTTTCTTGACCTTTCGGCCCTGACCGAAGGCCCTAAGCGGCGAGGTTCCTGAGCACGTAGTGCAGGATGCCGCCGTTGCGGAAATATTCCAGCTCGTTGTTCGTATCGATGCGGCAGCGCGCGACGAACGAACCCGTGCTGCCGTCGGCGCGGGTGAAGTTCACCGTCACGTTCTGACGCGGCTTGAGGCTTGCGACACCGTCGATGCTGAAGAGCTCGTCACCCGTCAGACCCAGTGACTCCGCGCTGTCATTGCCCTGGAACTGCAGCGGCAGCACGCCCATGCCGACGAGGTTCGAACGGTGGATACGCTCGTAGCTTTCGGCGACCACGGCGCGGACGCCGAGGAGCGTAGTGCCCTTCGCGGCCCAGTCGCGCGAGGAGCCGGTGCCGTATTCCTTGCCCGCGAGGACGACGAGCGGCGTGCCTTCGTCCTTGTAGCGCATCGCCGCATCATAGATCGCAAGCTGCTCGCCCGACGGGATGTGCTTGGTGACACCGCCCTCGACGCCGGGGAGCATCTTGTTCTTGATGCGGATGTTCGCGAACGTGCCGCGCATCATGACTTCATGGTTGCCGCGGCGCGAGCCGTAGGAGTTGAAGTCGGCGCGGCTCACCTGATGCTCGGTGAGGTAAGTGCCGGCCGGGGAATCGGCCTTGATCGAGCCCGCCGGCGAGATGTGGTCGGTGGTGATCGAGTCGCCGAACACGGCGAGCGCGCGGGCGTTCACGATGTCCACGAGCGGCTTCGGCGTCATCGAAAGCCCTTCGAAATAGGGCGGGTTCTGCACGTAGGTGGAGACCGACGAGAAGCTGTAGGTGCGGCCTCCGGTCACATCGATCGCCTGCCACTGCGCGTCGCCCTTGAAGACGTGTGCGTAGCGGGCCTTGAACATGTCCGCGTCGAGCGAGGCTTCGACGGTGGAGCGAACCTCGTGGTTCGTCGGCCAAATGTCCTTGAGGTAAACCGGCGCGCCGTCCGACCCCGTGCCGATCGGCTCCTTGGCGAGGTTCTTGCGCACCGTACCCGCGAGCGCATAGGCGACGACGAGCGGCGGTGAGGCGAGATAGTTGGCGCGCACGTCCGGCGAGACGCGGCCTTCGAAGTTGCGGTTGCCCGAGAGGACGGACGCGGCGACGATGTCGCCGTCGTTGACGGCCTTCGAGATCGGCGCGGGCAGAGGACCCGAGTTGCCGATGCAGGTGGTGCAGCCGTAGCCGACGAGATCGAAGCCGATGGCGTCGAGGTCGGCCTGCAGCCCGGCCTTTTCGAGATAATCGGTGACGACCTGCGATCCGGGTGCGAGCGAGGTCTTAACCCACGGCTTGCGGTCGAGGCCCTTGGCGCGCGCCTTCTTGGCCACGAGACCGGCGGCGACGAGCACATCCGGGTTCGAGGTGTTGGTGCAGCTCGTGATCGCGGCGATCACCACGTCGCCGTGGCCGATATCGTAGTTCGCGCCTTCAACCGGAACGCGCTTCGCGGCGTTCCCAACCTTGAAGCTGTTCGCCAGCTCGGCTTCGAAACCGGCGGAGAGGTCTTCGAGGAGCACGCGGTCCTGCGGGCGGCGCGGACCGGCGAGGCTGGGGCGCACTTCGGAGAGATCGAGGCCGAGCGTGTCGGTGAACACGGGATCGGGCGTGGAGGCGTCGCGCCACATGCCCTGCGCCTTCGCATAGGCCTCCACCATCTCGCAGCGCCAGTCCTCGCGGCCGGTGAACTTCATGTAGCGGATGGTTTCGGCGTCGATCGGGAAGAAGCCGCAGGTCGCGCCGTACTCGGGCGCCATGTTGGCGATCGTCGCGCGGTCGGCGAGGCTGAGCGCATCGAGGCCCGGGCCGTAGAACTCCACGAAGCGGCCGACGACGCCCTTCTTGCGCAGCATCTGCGTGACGGTGAGCACGAGGTCGGTGGCGGTGATGCCCTCCGGCAGCTTGCCGGTGAGCTTGAAGCCGACGACTTCCGGAATGAGCATGGAGACGGGCTGGCCAAGCATCGCGGCCTCGGCCTCGATGCCGCCGACGCCCCAGCCGAGCACGCCGAGGCCGTTGATCATCGTCGTGTGGCTGTCGGTGCCGACGACGGTGTCGGGGAAGTAGACGGGCACGCCGCCTTCGTCGCCGCGCATGGCGCACGTGGCGATCCACTCCAGGTTCACCTGGTGCACGATGCCGCGGCCGGGCGGCACGGCGCGGAAGTTCGACAGGCTGAGCTGCCCCCACTTCAGGAACGCGTAGCGCTCGTCGTTGCGGGCGTACTCGATCTCGAGGTTACGCTCGCGGGCGTCGGCGAACCGCCCGCTGAAGTCGACCTGCACCGAGTGGTCGATGACGAGATCGACCGGCACGAGCGGGTTCACCTTGTTCGGGTCGCCGCCGAGGCCGACCATGGCGTCGCGGAGCGCGGCCAAGTCGACGACGCACGGCACGCCGGTGAAGTCCTGGAGCACGACGCGCGCCGGCATGAACGGGAACTCCCGGGCCGGCGCGGTGGGCGTCCAGGCGCAGAGCGTCTTCACGTCGTCGTCGGTGACGAGGAAGCCGTCGTGCTTGCGCAGCGCCGCCTCGAGCAGCACGCGGATCGAGAACGGCAGCGCGGCCAGGCGCGGCACCAGCCCCTGCTCCTCGAGCGCGGCGAGGCGGTAGTAGCGGGCCTGGGTGCCGTCGGCGAGGGAGAAACTGCTGCGGGCCTTGAATGCGTCGGTCGTCATGGTGTCCTCGGGGCGTAGCGCGGCAGCGCTATATTGCGAGGTGGCCGGGGGGGCAAGCGCGGCGCGGGCCTCCCGGGCGCCCGCGGCGACGCTCTCCCGGGCAGCGGAGCCGCCCGCGCGAGGCGGTGGCGCTCGCGGCGCCTTCCTGCTATCGGTCGGACCCATGTCGGCGCTCGATCGTCTCAGCCTGCTCGTCCGTTCCCAAGTCGGTGCGCTCCGGCGCGACGCCGGGTCGCCGACGCACGCCGTGAGCTACAGCGAGGTCGAGGCCGCCGAGGCGGCGTACCAGCACACGCTCGACGCGATCGCGCGGCTGGAACGGCTCGTCGATGCCGCCACGGCGCGCGCCCCCGAGCGCGTGGCCCGCGCC
>ERZ761602.3403-NODE-3403-length-22617-cov-5.498803_pt1 | contig 22617 bp, 6 predicted proteins | sample MGYA00512165_ERZ761602 | MGnify/ENA primary metagenome ERZ761602 (study PRJEB28899, sample SAMN02445085) | bioreactor sludge metagenome | biome: EBPR sludge; isolation source: Thorneside wastewater treatment plant | place: Australia: Brisbane, Thorneside...
TCTTGGTTGTTTTCGCTCACCCTGATGATGAATCAATGGGGATGGGCGGGACTCTAGCGAAGTATTCTGCCGAAGGTGTCGAGACTCATCTCGTCTGCGCTTCCCGCGGGGAGGTGGGCTGGTTCGGTCCCGAGGGGCAGAATCCAGGTCCGGAGCGACTCGGCCAGATCCGTGAGGAAGAACTTCGCAATGCCGTCAAAGAGCTGGGTATGAAGAGTCTCTCGTTCCTCGATTTCATCGATGGTCAGGTTGATAAAGCAGATCCTCAAGAAGCGATTGGTCGGATCGTCACCTGCATCCGTCGCATCCAACCACAGGTGGTTGTGACCTTTCCGCATGACGGAAATTACGGTCATCCCGATCACATCGCCATCGGGCAGTTCACCAATGCCGCCATCGTCTGTGCCGCGGATGCAAGTTACAAAGACCCGGAAAATCTCCCCGCTCATCGCGTCTCCAAACTCTATTACATGGTGGATGGCGAGAACTTTGTCAACCTCATTGCGCCAATCGTGGGTGATATGACCTTCCCGGTCGACGACCAATTACGCGGCGAAGCGCCGTGGAAGTAATGGATGATCACGGCACGCATCGCCATGGCTGAGCATTGTCACGCCGCCTGGCGCGCCATTAAATGCCATAAAAGCCAGCTGCCCACGTTGGGCGCTCTTGCCGAAATGCATGAAGATGCAGCTGTGGCGGTCCTTGCCATGCAGGGAACTTTTTTTCGGGCGTTTAGCCTGGTAAATGGAGGGAGAAATGTGGAGATGGATCTGTTTGAAGGGTTGAGATGAAAAAATACTTTCTTTGGGCGTGATTACTATCTCCAGGGGTGATTAAGAACCTACAATAAAAAGAAAACAGCCGCCATAAGGCGGCTGTCGTTTACCCCATATTCTTCTTCATCGAAACCCTGAGTGCAACTTTATATATCTCGCTCAATTTTTCTCCCATTGCCTTGGCTTCGGGGTTGTCGGGCTGGGATTCCATTTGTGTGGCGAGGCCGGTAAGGGTATCCAGTAAACCCTGAGTCAACAGATCCGGGTTTTCGTTCAGAGCCTGTTCAACGGCGGTGGCGTCGGGTAATTGGATCAGTTGCTCGATAATACCGATCTCCGGCGGGGCACTCGCAGTCTGCAGGACCTGGATCATCTTTTGCAATTTGCCCATGCGCTCGTATTCGTTCTTTTCGGTCGCCTGTCTTAACATCTGCTGCGCAATATCGACCGCATCCTGTGTAAACTTATCGAGGTTGGCAGTGACGGCGCTTTCAATGTCCGCCTCCTTTAATAACGCTTCAAGGAATTCCTGCGCCTGTTTGTAACGCGCCTCGACTTGCTTGTCCATGTCTGCCACGAATCCAAGTAGTTTCTCGCGGATGCCTTCAAGGCGGGACTTCTCATCCCCTGCAGCTTTCTCGATTCGATCAGTCAGTGTTTGGAAGAAGACATAATCCATGCCGGGACGTGCCAGTGAAACATACGCACGGAGACGAGCATCTGATTTCGAAGCGAGGACGAAATCCAGCAGCTTCTCGCGCGTCAACCCCTGACCTGCATCCTGCAACTCATGCTGAGCTGCTTCCAGCTCTGCGACCGATTCTTTCAACTGACGCCCGTAATCGGTTTCCTCCAGCAATTGAGTTTGGATGTCTATCAATGTGCGCGCCATTTGTTCCTGTCCGCTGTTCATGGCGCTTTGGGCGATCCGGCTGAACAGGGCGAAGAATTGTTCGTCGATCAGCTTGGCGTTCTGTTTGATCAACTCGGTGCGAACATCCTTCGAGGTGACCTGCATCAACCGTTCGATGAACTGCACCCGCTCCTGCTGGCTTTTTATCATCTCCGGCGTGACGCCATCCTTGCCGAGGATGGTCTCTACCATGGATTCGTACGTGAGGTTGGCTTGCGGCTTGAGGAGGTATCCCTTACGCTTCTCGGCGGGAAGGCGGTCCATCACCTGTTTGATGAGCGGACCGATCATTCGCTCCTGTTCGTTGACAGGCAGCCCAAGCTCTGAAGGGAAGAAGGTCAGCAGGAGTTCCTTTTCGTTATCATGGTAAACAACTGGTGTGGCGAGTCGTCCCTGATAACCGCAGTATGGGCAGCGGGCGAAGTTCGACTGCCCGCCCAGCAAACGTTGTTTTGCCTGCGGGTCGGCAGTCACATCGAATAACTGTTCGACGTTGGCGGGAATCATCTGTTTACAACGTGGACATGCGATTTGAGTTTGAGCCATGAAAATTTCCGATTTACGATTTTGAATTTATGATTTTCGATTGAGGAAAGCAGTCCCCATTTTACACGATTACGCATCACGGATTGCGTATTTCGTAATCCGTGATGTGTAACAATCAGACTAAACGACCAAGCGACTATCCAACCAACTCTTCCAACCGGTCGATATACCCTTCCATCACCGCGAAGGTTTCTTCCACAGCCTTGGGCGTGGTGAGATCGACCCCGGCTTTTTTGAGAACATCCAGAGGGTAGACCGATGAACCGGATTTCAAGAAGCCGAGATAATCTTCCGCTGCATTTGGCTCGCCGCGCAGGATCCTGGCAGACAAGGCATGGGCGCCGGAAATGCCTGTGGCGTATTGATACACGTAATAATCGGCGAAGAGATGCGAGAATGTGGACCAGACCATCCCTACACGCGGGCGGTCAATTTTCACCTTGGGACCAAATGCCTCGCTGAACAGGTCTGCCATCAGAGTTTGCATTGAATCCGCCGTCAGGGGTTCTCCGCGTTCGGCGCGTTGGTGGGTTTCCAATTCGAAGCGCGCCAGGGTGGGCATCTGGAAGAAGTAGCGGAAGAAGTTTCCGCTCACAGCTTCTTCGATAAGTGCGATCAGGAAGTTTTTGTTCTTGACGGTCTTGAGCAAGTGTCCGCGCATCATTGCCTGGTTGAAGTTCGATGCGACCTCGGCAACAAAGAGCGAATAGGCGGAATAGGCATAGGGCTGGTTTTTCCACGTCAGGTACGAATGCATCGAGTGACCGAGTTCGTGCGCCAATGTGCTCATACTGCCGACATCGTTGGTGAAGGACATCATGATGAAAGGATGCGTTTGGGGTGAGCCATAAGAAAATGCACCGTTCATCTTTCCAACATTGGGAGTCGAATCCACCCAGCGGTCTTTGAGGCATCCCTGCCGGACTGTCTCGACATACTCATTGCCGAGCGGAGCCAGGCTGTCGCAGATGTAGTCCACGGCTTTTTCGTATGAAACCGGGACCTGTTTTTTTGCGATCGGCGCCCACATGTCGAAGTATTCGATCTGTTTCAGCTTCAACGCCTTGCGCTTGATCTCGAAGTAACGATGCCAGACCGGCAGATTCTTTTTGAAGGTGTCGATCAGGTTGTGGAAGACTTCTTCGGGCACATTGTTGTTGAACAACGAAGCCGAAAGGGTGGTGTTGAACTTACGCGCGCGCATGTTGAATACATTTGCCGCAATGGAAGTCGAAAGGTTGGTCGCAAGTGTATTCTTGAATTCGATATGTTTATCCTGGTAGCTTTCGAAGGCGGTCTGGCGTACCTTGCGGTCGGGATGTTCGAGGAGTGTGGAGTAGAAATTGCTCTGGGTGACTTCGATCTCTTTGCCCTTGCTGTCTTTGGCAGGTGCAAACTTGAAATCGGCGTTAACCAACATGCTTGAGCTGGTGGATGGACCGCTGAACGGATCGGCTGTCATCCCGAGGAGTTCTTCCACCTCCGCTGAGCGGACGTGTGCCTGCTGGCGGAAAAGGTCTTCGAAGGAGTGACGGTAGGGTTCGAGACCCGGATTCGACTTCATCCACGAGTCGAGTTTGTCCCAGCCGATGTAAAGCAGCTCAGGGTTGAGGAACGAAATTGCAGCCAGCGCCTGCCCGAACATTCCCTGGGCTTTTCCGACCATTGCCGCAGATTCCTGGTTTGTAGTATCCACCGCATAGGCAAATTGCGCGTACATGAACAAAGTCTGCGCCCGCAGTGAAACATCCTCGATGGCTTTGATACCAGCCAGCAGTGTTTCGGGGCTTTCACCCAGCTTCCCTTCGAATTTCTTCACATTCGGGATGTCGTCGATGACGGCTTTGAGCCCTTCATCCCATTCTTTCGCAGATTTGTAGACGCTTTCTGCATTCCATGTGTACTTCTTGTTTACTTGCTTGCGTGTGGGGATCTTTGCCATGCTTTCCTCTTTTTCGGTTGTTTTGCAGGGTTGCCCCTGAGTTGGTCGAATTACAGGTATTTTACCCTTCCTTATATGCCCGGGTACCTACTGGGGAGGGGTCTGGAGATTTTCTTTCCGGGCTTTTAATTTATGTGCGAGTCACCGCGGCAGGGAGAAACAGATCCGCGCTCCAGATTCCGGTTTCGATTTTTCTTTCGAGCCGTCCCGTCCTTCTGCCCAAATGCGCCCGCCATGTGCCTCCACGATGGCACGTGCAAGGTACAACCCGAGCCCTGCGCCCTTCGTTTGTTTGACGGCGCTGGTCGAGCGGTAGAAGCGGTCGAAGATGTGCGGCAGATCTTTGGCGGCGATGCCGGGTCCCTCATCGCTGACGCATACGATCACCTGGTCGGGCAGTACCGAGCCGCTGATCTTGATCTCGCCTTCGGAAGCATACTTCAACGCATTAGAAACGAGATTGGCAAGCACCTGTTCCAGCCTGTTTTCGTCGCCGAGGATGATCGGAAATTTTTCGGGGAAGTCGGTGAGAATGCGGTGCTTTGGTGATTGGGATGCAAACCTCTCGCTCAACCTGGACGCGAGGCTGGGTATGGCGACATCAGCCTGATTCAAGCTGAGACCTCCCGCCTGCAAGCGCGAGGCGTCGAGCAAATCGTCGATCATTTTAGACAGGCGATCGGCTTCTTCCTCGATAACGGTGAGCGAGTCGCTGATGGTGCGTTTGTCCCAGCGGGCATCGTCGCGCCGCAGCGTGGATGCGTAGCCCTTTATCAGGGCAACCGGCGTCCGTAGTTCGTGGCTGACAATGGAAATGAAAGTCGCTTTCATCTCGTCTGCATCGCGAAAGTGGGTGATGTCGCGCACAGCCACGATCACATTGCGAAGTTTGCCTTCGTCCGAGAGCAGAGGCGCGTAGGTAATGCCAACGGGCAAAGCCGGTGGCAGTGGACGCCGCAAATCACCTTCGACATATAAAGTGGCATTCGGCGTCAAGGGCCAGCCGTTGACGACCGATTCTTCGAGCGTGCGTCCCTGTGGCTCCTTCTTCCACTGGACGATCTCGTTGTGAGGCTTGCCCGTTATTTCTTCGCGGGGTACGCCATAAAGTTTGCTAAACGCTTCGTTGCATCGTTCGAGGTTAAACTCGGAGTCAAGGATCAGGATTCCGTCCGCGGCGGAGTCGAGAAGCGCATCCAGTCGTTTCTTTTCATATGTGACCTGCCCATATAACTGCGCGTTGAACACAGCTATGGCGGCCTGGTCGGCGAAGGATTGCAGAAGCACGCGGTCGTTGGGGGTGAACAGGTCGGGATAATTGCGGAAGATGAAGATAACGCCGATCACCTGTCCATGCGCGGCGAGAGGCAGGCCGGTCCCGTTGAGGATGCCGCGGCTAGCAGTGTACGTCATATCTTTTAGCATCCGGTTGAGTTCGCGCACGTCCAGCTCGCGGACTTTTTCCTCGGCGAGGAGAGGGCTTAGGTAAGAGAGAAAAGCCGGGGCGATGCCGTGAGCCGCCGCCACCTTCCAGCCGTCTGGCAGTTTGAGTGCGATGAGTCCCGCCTGCCCGGCTAGCATTTCAATCGAAATGCGTAAAATGCGCGCCAGCAGTTTTTCCAGGTCAAGCTCCTGGGTGAGGGCACGCGAGATTTCAAGCAGATAATCACGCTGGCGGACGCGGAAGTCCGGCAGCATGGAGGGAACGATGGACATTTTGTAATATTTTATCACCGGGTTCCAGGTAATTTGGTGTTTGTGCGGGTTTTTCTGCATGACTGGGAACCTGTCAAATCGTATGCTAATTCCGTTACTGTAAATACATCAATTTGAGATTTTGGATAAACTATTACCATGGTATGATTTTTAAGTAATACCTCGGAGGAGCCTATGTTTTCCTTGTCCATTGCGAAGAGTGGGACGGAAACGCGTGAAGATTTGTTTAGACGTATTTTTTTGGTTTTCTTCCTAATATCTTTGGGTAGTTTAACTGGTTGCTCAGATGCTACCTCTTCCACACCTACGCCGCTCCTTGGAAACCCAGATTCGTTTTTTTCTGAAGGCTTTGTGCCATTATCGGTTCCCAAGGTCGATTGGGTAGAGTTGGGCGATCCCAGTGTAGGCAAAGATTTGCAGTACCTGCTTGTTCTGGAAGAAGAGAGGTCTTCCGCCGACCTTGTCACAATAGAATACTGGGATATGTCGCCAATCCTTGCATGGAATGAAAAAACCCGCAACTGGGTGGCGTACTATGGGCTTGATCCGGTTGTTGCATCAAGGGTATATGCACTAATTAGCGTTGCACAATACAGGTCGCTTAATGCACTTAACTCGCTTGACGTTGATCGGGTTGAAAGGCATCCTGATCAATTGAACACGTCATTGAATCCGATTACGATTGGCGTGGATCCGTATGAGGTTGCTGTTTTGTTGGGAGCCACCCAGCCTGTGTTGTCCTATTCATTTCCCGATTCGGTAAACGAGATAACGGCACAAGTGGATGAAGCGCGCCGGTCTTTATTAATAACCGGAAACATCCTCCCGGTGGACCTTCAATCAGCGGAGCGATTTGGCAAGGAGATCGCAGACGGTCTCATCGCTGAAAGGCGTGACGACGGTTCTGCAGATGCGGGAAAGCCGGTTGATTTACCGGTTGGGGAGGGGATATGGGCTCCAGACCCATTCCGTATACGACCCGAAAAACCTGGTTGGCAGGCTGTAGATCCTTGGTTGATGGAATCTGCCGACCAATTTCGCCCTCAACCGCCTCCAGGGTTTGGAACGCCTGAATTCGATGCGGCCGTTGCCGAGGTTAGGGATGCCGTTAATTCGAATTCGCCTGGTGATCTGGAGATTGTTAGTAAATGGGCAGACAAGCGTGGAACCTACACTCCCCCGGGACATTGGAATCTGATTGCTTCGAACCTGGTCTCTGAAATCGGGATGCCCACCAAGGAAACATCCTCGTTGTTCACTGCGTTGAACATGGCTTTGATGGATGCTGGAATATCTTGTTGGGATGCGAAATATCATTACCTGGTCGTTAGGCCCTGGCAGGCAGACCCCTCTATCCCTGCTCTGGCTGGTTATCCCAACCATCCATCCTACCCGTCTGGACATAGTTGTTTTTCTTGGGCAGCGGCAACGATCCTATCTCACTATTTTCCACAACGCAAAGTTGAAATAAGCGCAATGGCAGAAGAGGCATCAAATTCCCGCTTGATGGGCGGGCTTCATTACCGTATGGACATGGAGGCAGGAAAAGGGATCGGTGAGCAAGTCGGTCGGTTGGCGGTCGAATGGGCGATTCGCGCGGTAAAATAGAGGATTATTATGATATTCATCTGTTGGTGATGTATAATTAATTCAACTTTCCAATTTAGATCAGCATAGAAGCATCCAGGGTGGTGCATGCGCCACGACAATATGCCCTAGTGCATGTAATAGCGAACGGCTTATTGCGCATCATTGCAAAGATCCGGGCATAACTTGGGAAGATTGAGTTCGTGACGAGAGGACTATTATTAATGAATCGTACCATTTTTAAGTTTTTCGCCCTCATCCTTTTATTGGGGGTGTTTCTTGGCGTTATCGGACCTGCACCGACAGCTGTCAAGGCGCTTACCAGTTCTTTTGATTTTCCGCCCGGTCCAACAGCTATTCCAGATCCCGGAGCAGGGTTGAGTTGTCAAAATTCCATTACTCGGACAGTCAATGTCCCAACCAGCTTTATTATTGCAGACCTTAACGTTGGGCTAAATATCAGTCATGCCCGCCGCAGCGATGTGAGGGTTACTCTCACCCCTCCTACTGGGCCGGTTGTGGTATTGATTTCCGGTGCTGGTCTCGGCTCTCCAACAATCGCCAGCCCGGACGACTTCGATAACTATGATGTCATGTTGGATGACGCCAGCCTCAATTCTCTTTTTGATAATGATGACGATAATACCGGAGGGGCCTTGTATGAGAGGAATGCGAAACCATATGGGTTGTTAAGCTCGTTCAAAGGTCTGGATGCACAGGGTATTTGGACGCTGTCGATTTGTGATACCCGCAATGGGACAGCGGGAAACTATCTTAATGGTCGCTTGGTCTTTACGAGCGCAGATCCAGATACTATAACTGGCACCGTCTTTACGGATTTCAACGATAATGGTTTGCGTAATCCCGGTGATTTGCCTGTTTCAGGTGTCACTGTTACTGCATTTGACGCATCGGGTGCTGTCGTCGATTCTGACGTTACAAACGCAGCCGGTGGATACACGTTGAATATTCTGAACGGAACCCAGGTCCGTATCGAGTTCACAGCCATTCCTGCCAATTTGCGCCCTGGAGCTTTTGGACGCGATTCCGGGACGACTGTGCAGTTTGTTACCAGTCCGGGTGCAGGGGTCGATCTTGGTTTGACAAATCCGTTTGAGTATTGTCAAAATAATCCGTTTCTCGTTATGCCGTGTTATATAAATGGAGACCCCTTGGCGGGGGGGGCTGCAGGAACATGGGATACACTTGTTTCGATTCCAAACGATGCTTTTGGCAGGACAGATGCTAACATTGAGAAAACTCTTGCCACTGGGGCCCAAATAGGAACAACGTGGGGGCTTGCTTATCAGCGCACTACAAATAATGTGTTTGCCGGTGCATTAACAAAAAGGCACTCAGGCATGGGACCTTTGGGGGCAGGTGGAATCTACAGAGTCGTTATTAATCCGGCAACAGGGGCTTCGGTTTCTGTTTCGAATTTCGTAGATATTTCCCAGCCTCCGCTTTCGATTCCGATAATTGCTTCTGGAACGTATCCTCCAAATAGTGGGCCAGGGGGGCGTGGACTTGTTGCAAATTCAAATACACCAAATACCGATCCATTAGCCTGGGATTTAGTTGGGAAATCATCGATCGGCGATATGGATATCGGCACAAATGATGATGTGATTTGGCTGGTTAACCTGGCTAACCAGACTTTGTATTCTCTTCCGGTTGGTATTCCTGCTGTTGCCCCAACTACTTATAATGCCTACCCGATCACCCTGCCCGCAGGCGCGACGGCATGCCCGACTGCCGATGTAAGACCTTGGGCGGTTGAAATATATCGTAATGAGGTCTACGTAGGAGTTGTTTGTTCGGCAGAAAGTTCGCAGAACGTAAACGCATTGCGCGCTTATATCCTTAAGATCAGTGAAGCAGCTCCCCCGCCTGGAAGTTTTCAGCTGGTTTTTGAATTTCCATTGAATTATCCCCGCGGTATTGTGAGTGAAGATACACCGGGATACCCGGCAGAGTGGCGCCCGTGGTCTCCCGTGATGACGTCATTATGTCGCGGATCAGTGCCTGACCCGTGTAATGCTATAACCGACCTGGCCTACGATAAGCAGATAATTTATCCCCAGCCCATTCTTTCGGATATCGAATTCGATACGAATGGCGATCTGATCCTTGGATTTATGGACAGGTTAGGGCATCAGGCGGGGAATGCCAACTATGCAACTTCGAATCCTTGGGCAAATCCTCCAGGGGGCACAGTTATCCTCTATGATATGAATAACGGTTATGCTCAAAGCAATGCAACTTTTGTTGCTAACGCTGTTTTTGAGGGCGTTTCGGCTGGGGATGTGCTGCGTGCCTGTCGAACTGGGGGTGGCGGTTTTATTCTCGAAAATAATGCTACATGTGGAAGTTTAACTACAGGAGGAATAGCGAGCGCTCCTGCTCAGGGACCTGGCGGCGGCGAATATTACTGGCAGGATATGTATCCAGCGTCGACGGACAAGGATAGCGGTACCCACAATGAGGTCCTGCTTGGTGGATTGGTATTGTTCCCTGGAACTGGTGAAGTCGCTGTCTCAATGTTCGATCCATTTGATATTCGTTCGGGAGGGGTGACCTGGTTGAATAACACAACAGGGAACCGAAATCGGGCTTATGAAGTTTTCCCCGCTGATTCTGGCGGAGGAGCGACCACTTTTGGTAAAGCCGCGGGGATCGGTGATCTTGAGGGATTCTGCTATAGCGCGCCAATCGAGATCGGGAACCGTGTTTGGGTTGACACAAATGGAAATGGGATTCAAGAACCAGGAGAGGCTCCGCTTGCTAATGTAACTGTGGAATTGCTCGACTCGAATGGCGTGGTGATTTCCACAGTCACAACGGATGCAAGTGGCAATTACTTCTTTAGTTCCGGACCTGGCACTGATTCAGGTAACCAGGATTATTTGATCTCTGGATTACTGCCGAATTCAAATTACACAGTTCGAATACCCGATATATCAGGCGGCAGCCAGCAGGCAGCTTTGGTCGGTATGTCACTGACCCAAGCTAATCAGGGGCAGGACTTGCATGACTCAGATGCAACGGTAAATGGAGTAAATGCAGTAATTTCTGTGACGACCGGAAACCCCGGTGGGAATAATCATACATACGATTTTGGTTTCCAGCCCGCTTACAGTTTAGGGAATCGCGTGTGGTTGGATGATGGGACCGGGGGTGGAGTGGCAGATAACGGTGTCCAGGACGGTACCGAGGTGGGCATTGGGAACGTAGTGGTGAATCTGTACGCAGACACGAACAATGATGGCACACCGGACGGTGGAATAATCGGCACCCAGACGACCGATGCGAACGGATATTACCGGTTCGACAATCTGCTGCCGGGCTATTACATCGTGGAGATAGCAGCATCGAACTTCACGGGACCGCTAACAGGATTGGCAAGCTCGAGTGTGGATGAGGCAAGCCCGAACTCGGATGTAGACCGGAATGATAATGGTCTGGGAATAATCCCGGATGCGGTGAACGGGATCCGCTCGGGAACGGTGCAGCTGGGACCGGGAACGACGGAGCCACAGAACGAAACGGATCTTTCTCCGACCGGGCAGGGTGCGGCGGATGACCGGGCGAACATGACTGTGGACTTTGGGTTCGTGCCCTCGTACAGTCTTGGGAACCGGGTGTGGTTTGACACGAACAACAATAACCTGATCGATTTTGGGACGGAAGTTGGGATCGACGGGGTGTGGGTGGAGTTGTACCAGGATAACGGCGATAATGTGTTCGGACCTGGAGACACCTTCGTGACTGGCCAATCGACAACATCCGGTGGCTATTATCGTTTTGACAACCTGCCAGCCGGTGATTACATTGTGGTGATCCCGGATGATAACTTCCGCGATGTACCAGGGGATACAGTGCCAGGGAATCCCTTGGCAGGATATTGGAGCAGTGGAACGGGGATCGACGCGGCTGGAGTTGTGAGCGATTCGACAGCCAATGATGCGGATACAACTGCAACAGACAGCGATGAGAATGGGCGGTCGACGATCACAGGCAACCGGGTTGATTATGTGGCGTCGGCGGCAGTCACGTTGGGACCGGGGACAACGGAACCGCTGAATGAAACGGATCTTTCCGCGACGGGGCAAGGTGCGGCGGACGGGCGTGCGAACATGACGGTGGACTTTGGGTTCTACCGGCAGGAGGTGGGGGATGTGGTATTCGTAGATTTGAATAACAGCGGCATATTTGATGGTGTGCCGACGGATGCATTACTGTCAGGCGCGCGGGTGCAGTTGTATTCGAGCAACGGTACAGAGATCAATGTAGGACCGGATGGGATACTGGGGACGAGCGACGACGCGTCCGGAGGTGTGGTGACGGGTCTGAGTGGAACGTATCAGTTCAGCGGATTGCCTGCCGGAGATTACATCATTCGTGTGACGCCGCCGGTTGGGTATTCGAGCACGGTGGATTCAGCAGCGCCGTCGGATACAGCCAACCCTGACATCAACTCGAACAGCAACGACAACGGGATCGGGATCGGGACGGGTCAGGTATCGAGCGGGACATTGACGATGACGCCTGGGCAGGGGACGGGCGGGAGCGCTGGCAAGCCGAACAATGTGGTGACGCAGGGTGTAGGTCGCACTGTGGATAACACCGTCGACTTCGGCTTCGTGACCCCGTTCTACAGTTTAGGGAATCGCGTGTGGTTGGATGATGGGACCGGGGGTGGAGTGGCAGATAACGGTGTCCAGGACGGTACCGAGGTGGGCATTGGGAACGTAGTGGTGAATCTGTACGCAGACACGAACAATGATGGCACACCGGACGGTGGAATAATCGGCACCCAGACGACCGATGCGAACGGATATTACCGGTTCGACAATCTGCTGCCGGGCTATTACATCGTGGAGATAGCAGCATCGAACTTCACGGGACCGCTAACAGGATTGGCAAGCTCGAGTGTGGATGAGGCAAGCCCGAACTCGGATGTAGACCGGAATGATAATGGTCTGGGAATAATCCCGGATGCGGTGAACGGGATCCGCTCGGGAACGGTGCAGCTGGGACCGGGAACGACGGAGCCACAGAACGAAACGGATCTTTCTCCGACCGGGCAGGGTGCGGCGGATGACCGGGCGAACATGACTGTGGACTTTGGGTTCGTGCCCTCGTACAGTCTTGGGAACCGGGTGTGGTTTGACACGAACAACAATAACCTGATCGATTTTGGGACGGAAGTTGGGATCGACGGGGTGTGGGTGGAGTTGTACCAGGATAACGGCGATAATGTGTTCGGACCTGGAGACACCTTCGTGACTGGCCAATCGACAACATCCGGTGGCTATTATCGTTTTGACAACCTGCCAGCCGGTGATTACATTGTGGTGATCCCGGATGATAACTTCCGCGATGTACCAGGGGATACAGTGCCAGGGAATCCCTTGGCAGGATATTGGAGCAGTGGAACGGGGATCGACGCGGCTGGAGTTGTGAGCGATTCGACAGCCAATGATGCGGATACAACTGCAACAGACAGCGATGAGAATGGGCGGTCGACGATCACAGGCAACCGGGTTGATTATGTGGCGTCGGCGGCAGTCACGTTGGGACCGGGGACAACGGAACCGCTGAATGAAACGGATCTTTCCGCGACGGGGCAAGGTGCGGCGGACGGGCGTGCGAACATGACGGTGGACTTTGGGTTCTACCGGCAGGAGGTGGGGGATGTGGTATTCGTAGATTTGAATAACAGCGGCATATTTGATGGTGTGCCGACGGATGCATTACTGTCAGGCGCGCGGGTGCAGTTGTATTCGAGCAACGGTACAGAGATCAATGTAGGACCGGATGGGATACTGGGGACGAGCGACGACGCGTCCGGAGGTGTGGTGACGGGTCTGAGTGGAACGTATCAGTTCAGCGGATTGCCTGCCGGAGATTACATCATTCGTGTGACGCCGCCGGTTGGGTATTCGAGCACGGTGGATTCAGCAGCGCCGTCGGATACAGCCAACCCTGACATCAACTCGAACAGCAACGACAACGGGATCGGGATCGGGACGGGTCAGGTATCGAGCGGGACATTGACGATGACGCCTGGGCAGGGGACGGGCGGGAGCGCTGGCAAGCCGAACAATGTGGTGACGCAGGGTGTAGGTCGCACTGTGGATAACACCGTCGACTTCGGCTTCGTGATCACCGGCGTATTCACCAAGACGATCGTCGGTACCAATGAAACATTTACGACAGACCCCAATGTTGCTGTTGGTGAGATTGTTACTTACGAAATTGTTTACAACCTCCCCTTGGGGACCGCGTTGAACAACGTTACCATCACAGACAGAATGGATAAGGGGCTTGCGTATGTGGATTGTTTGCAGGTTCTTGTAGCTGGTGCCGATCAAACTGCGGCTGTATGCCCAACAGCCATAGTCTCTTCTATCACAAATCCAGGAGACTCCGCAGCAAATCCGGCAAACCCAGGGAGGCAGGTCGTCTTTAATCTTGGTAATATCCCTGCCCAGGCTGCTGCCGCTACTATTCGTGTTCGATATAGAGCTATCGTTCTTGATGTGATCGAAAACGTTCAAGGAGTATCGCTCAATAATGATGTCACAATAGATCATTCTGGTGGTTCTTTCAGTACGAGTGCGCCCGATGTTATTATTGTCGAGCCTGACCTGGTGATAGAAAAGACGGCCGTGCCATCCGTAAACGTCGCGGTCGGAACTCCCATTACATTTACCTTGACGATCAATCACAGCCCACTGAGTCAAACTGATGCCTTTGACGTTGAGGTGACGGATATCCTGCCGCCTGAACTGGAATATATACCTTGTACAATAGCGTATTCCGGTTTTGCGCCGACCTCTCCGACTTTGCCTACTGCATTCTGTCCAGGCGCGACTAACACGTTGGCGTTCCGTTGGGATGTTCTGCCGCTAGGTGCAACTTCCACCATAACTTTCAATGCCCGGCTCGTTGCACCAACTGCTGAGAATGCGGCCAATGTTGCGTGGACATCATTGCCAATCGACCTGGCGCCAAATGGTCAACCGGTTCAATTAAGTGTGCATAACTCCAGGTCAACAGAGAGATGGTTCGATCCCCTTGATAATGTCAATATTTACGGGAGATCGCGCAGGTTTAGGATAAATCCCGTGGCTTCCGGCGATCCTCCGGAGGACTCGATCGATTTACCGGAAAGACTGCCTGAAACAGGATTTGCCCCGGGCGTACAGACGATAGTCCCTGCCCAACCAGTTGACTTGGCTTATCGTGCAACTGATATCTGGTTGGAGATCCCCCGGCTTGGGTTGAAGATACCAATCGTGGGCGTGCCACTTGCACAAGATGATTGGGATCTGACATGGCTTTGGAATGAAGCCGGGTGGCTTGAGGGAACAGCTTTCCCCTCCTGGTCCGGAAACAGCGTCCTGACGGGTCATGTAACCCTTCCAAACGGGCAGGAGGGTCCATTTGCAGAGATTGGTAAACTCAAATGGGGGGATCGGGTTATCATTCATGCGTACGGTGCAACTTTTGAGTACGAAGTGCGCCAGAATCGGACTGTTAGCCCGCTCAATAGCGATGTTCTTGAGCATGAGGAAGAGCCATGGCTAACATTGATTACGTGCAAGACCTTTAATGAATCGAGCGGGGAATACACCAGCCGTATTGCGATCCGGGCAGTGTTGGTTGGCGTGGAGGCTGGGAAGACATCCAACAGCGGAAGAAACATCCGTTAGGATGTAACAAATCAGAGCGGCGTCGAGAGGCGCCGCTTTTTTTATATCTCGAGAGGTCAAGTTGCGTGAAATTCATGTTTAATTTGATAAATCCGGGTGGACTTGGCTGTTTGCAAAACAGAAAGAAAAATCTATTGCCAAACGTTGTGATAGTACATAGAATAAAGAGGATGGAATTCCTTTACAGGTATCCTGTTCTGGGTTGATTAAAGAGCATTCGTTTTATTAATCCTGTTCCAATTGCTTCCCAGTCCGGACAAGTTGGGTCAAATGTGTCTCGATCGATTATGGAGCATCCTGTGAAAATTCCCCCTCTTTGTTATCCTCGGTTTTTTTTAAATTCTTTGCGCTTGACCTTGATCATATCTGCAATTTTTTCGCAGGGATTATGGTTATTTCCTGCCCGGGAGGTTTTTGCCGCACCGGACGAAGCGCCTCTTTTGGCGGGCGATGCTGCCATTTCGATCAATGGGTTGGGGAGCGCGCCTATTGGTGCGAATGTTTCTTTTTCTGTCTCCTTTGATAATGTGGGTGCAGATGCCGGTTATGGTCCATTTATTGATGTGATTCTCGATACCACCGGCGCAGATGGTGTCTATCCTGGCGATACTCCCGCAAATCAATATGACGGTTTGGGAACTTCATCGATTGCAGCTTCGTATCTGGGAGCGGCGATTCCTGCGCAGGACTTTTTCGTGATCCCGATCACTAACGCAACGATGAGCCATCCTTTCGCGCTCACTTCCAGTGGGACTCCCATTCAAATCACAGGTCTTACACCCGGTGATACTCTGGTGGTAGTGCGTCTGCCATTCGGTTCCTTTTCCCCATCCCAGCCGCCCGCCGCCGTGAACTTTACCGTGAATATGAGCAACCTGGCAGACTTGGGGACACCGCTCGCAGTTCAGGCGCGAGGTGGTTTTGAGTTTGGTCAAATCACCCCATTGAATGACTGGTGCTGCGGTGACGATGCCGAACAGACATTGACTCCCTGGAGTCCCGGCTCGGTGAGCCCCACCTTGTTTACATTATCCAAATCGTTCAGTGGACCCGAAGGTGAGACTGCGACAGGTCCGAACTATCCGCGCACCTACACGGTAACAGCGACGATCGCCGCCGGGCAGACGATTAACAATTTCCAATTAACCGATGTGTTGCCGGATAATGTTCAATTTGTCTCAATGGTCTCGCCTGCCGCAGGAAGCTGCCCAACCCTGCCTTCAACCAGCACGCCGGGAGGGACATTAACTTGTAATCTCGGCAATGCAAGCCGTACTGTCACAATGACTTTTAATTTTTATGTGCCGCGTTTATACGACATTCCAAATCCCCCGGATCCTGACGCCCTTTTCGATGACCCGGTTTTGAACGCTACCACAGGCGACGACGGCAGTTCGTGTAACAATGCATCAATAACAGGGGGTGTCTGGGCTGCACTGGATACCCGCGATGTCGGTGGAATGAATTTTTCAACCTCGCCGCATAATCCTGCAGGCTGTGAAAATACATTTACGCCCAAATCTGTTGCCATCCAAAAAGGGGTGACTGTAATAGGCGGCGGCGACCCTGCACCAGGCAAAGTTTTGCAATATACGTTCAATGTGCAGGTATCGGACTTTTTTATCTTTGACAGCATCGTTGCCACCGACCTGATCTCGGATGGGCAGCGCTTCGATACCACTTTTACCCCTACCATACAGGTGAATGGCAATGGGTATACCATTGCGACCCGAAATTTCCTGGGCGCGAACTATACGGTTGACGAGTCGGAGATCAGCCTGGTGGACGGTCCCCCTCCTCCCCCGGCTGAAAATCCGGCTACAGACGGCACAACGACGGTGACCTTCCGTATCTCGGATGAGATTGACCGCACCCAGGTCAATGGACGCATGGTCGGCGGGTGTGTGGACCCGGTTAACGGCAGCCCTGCGCCAAATTGTTCCACCTATAACAATGCGGCAACGACTGCAACCATCGTCTTCCGGACTGTGGTCCAGGAAAGTTTTTCAGACACTTACCCCACTGGCGATTGGAGTGTGGATCAGGGGGATGTTCTGGACGATCATGTCGATGTATCTGGAATTATCCGTAACACGGCTTCCCCGTTCACCCCAACCGGCAGTACCGAAGCAGATGATAGTGCCGCGAGTGTATCCATTGGACGTGGGACGCTTGTCAAATCCATCTATGCCATCAATGGCAGCACCACCTTGCCGTTAAACGGGTCGGGACAGGTCATCATCAAACCCAGTGATACTGTCACCTACCGGTTGACCTATACTCTGGCAACTAGCGATGTGGAAAACCTGTATTTTGAAGACTACCTGCCTCTGCCGGTCTTCCATGTCGGAGACCCGAATGAAGACGGTGCGGCAGGTCCTGCCTGGACGTTTGACGCAACGGTAAACGCGTCTGCGCCTCCCTCGGGCGTTGTCAAACTGGGCCCTGCCGACACATTCTATGCCTATACTGCAGGAGCCGGGACCACGGGGGTTTTGGCTCCGAATACATTACATGTTGCCCCGGCAACGAGAGCGCCAAAGCTTTTCATCGATAGCGGCAATAACAAATTGACCGTTGCCTACGCAACTTACGATGATACTCGTAACCTTTCACGAACGATCGACCTGTTATTTACCGTAACAGTATCTGATGATCCATTTGCAGATAATCTATACCTTACGAATCAGGCGCTGGCAGCGGAAGGCAGCACCTTCAATTCACCCGCTTCGACAACTGCCATTGTCCAACTCGTTTTAACAGAACCGGTCCTGGTCCACAAGAAGGGTGTCGTGGCTACGAATAACCCGGATGCCACCTTTGCCTCTGTGCCTGTAGGTCCGGTGGCTTTCAATACTCCAGGGACGGCGGGCGCGCGCTGGTTAGGGACGGTTGATTCCCCGGGCCTTGCCGCAAATCCAATTGATAGCAACATCACCGGTGTGGATGCGGGTGACCTGGTATCGTTTGCGATCGTGATCGAGAACCAGGGCTCCAGTGCCAGAGGCGCGTTCGACCTCACCATTCTCGACACCCTGCCTGCCATGTACCAAATTCCGGCTGGCGGCTTGAACTTGCGGATCTCCAACGGCGACAATAGCTCTACTTTCTCGTTTACAAGACCCGATGGTTCGGCTGCTGTTCCTGCCGATTTGTTTTCCACCGGTATCGAGATTGTGGACCCGGATCCAAGCAATGGCGCTTGTCAATCCCATACGGTAGGGGCGGGAAAAAATATCATTATCATCACGTATGATCTCGAGGTGATCCCAGGTGTGACGCCCGGTACACAGCAGAATACCGCCACTCTTGTCAATTATGCCGGTTCGAATAACGGACCCAACCATGTTCCGCCCACACCACCGACGGATCAAGCGTCCTCAACTGTGTTGGCTTCCCTGGCAAAGACCCTGCAGGGGACAGAGGTTGTGACTGCCAATAATGGCAACACAGAAGTGGCAATCGGTGAATTGGTCACCTATCGCCTGACTGCTACTGTGCCGGAAGGATCCGTACCCGATGCTTCAATAACGGATACACTGGATGCCGGGCTTGCCTTTGTTTCCTGTACCAGTGTGACTGCTTCGGCTGGAGTGACAACCAACCTTCCATCTGGCAGCAATTTTTCCGGCGTGTGTAACAATAATATTGTCGTTACTGATGCCCAGCATTTCCGCTTCAACCTCGGGAATATTACCAACGCCAACCGTGTCAACAATGTGGACGAAACTATAACCATCGAATACGTTGCGGTGGTGTTGAATGTCGCTGGCAATCAGGGCGGCATCCTCTTGAATAACGAAGCTAGGTTCTATCAAAACACGGCTACTACACCTGTCCAGCTTGGCGCGGCTCAGAACGCACCGACTGTGACAGTGATCGAACCAGCGGTGACCGTGGCGAAGGCGTTCATCATCCCGACCCCGCCTGCAACCGGCGATGCGGGCAATCCGTTCACATTTACGATCACCCTCACGAATACATCCAACCGGGACGCGTTTGAGGTTACGCTGGATGACACGATCCCCACTTTGATGACGGGAGTGACGCTCAACACCGTGACTGATACAGCCAGTCTGGTAACGCTTGCAAATTTCAGCCTTGTTGGCAATACCCTTTCGACCGTTACACCCTTTGACTTTCCGGTTTCCCCAGGTCGCTCGATTGTCCTGACCTTCAGCGGCACGATCTCCTATGCCGCCAACCCGGGTCAGGCGATCACAAATACTGCCGTTACAAGATGGTCGAGCATGGATGGAAATGTCACGAACCGTTCGGCTCACTCCACCAATGATGACGAACGTACCGGCACGTATCCGGTTGTGCAGCCGAATGATTACACCAGCACCAGCGCCGCCACATTCACCGTGGATTCGGCGTCTTCTGCAAAATCCATCGTCACCACGTCTGAGGTGCATACACCTGAAACGGGAGATGGCTCTACTATTGCTCTGGCACGGCCTGTAACGATCGGTGAGATCGTCCGCTTCCGCCTGGTCCAGCCAGTTCCGGAAGGCACTTCTCCCAACTTCCAGGTGCGCGATTTACTGCCGACAGGCATGACTTTCATTGAAGGTGGGACCATCCAATATGGGTTTGTTTATGACAATGCAGTGACTTCTTCAGCTCTTCCCATTCCAGCTGTAGTTCCAGCTGTAGTTACGACAGGAGCGTGCCAGATCGTAAATACAGCCGCCGCTGTGACTTGTGCATTACCTGACGCAAACATCGGAGACTCAGGTGCCACCAATGCAGATCCCGATATCTATATCACGAGTACGGATGTGTACTTCAAATTTGGAGATATGTCCAACAACGACAGCGATGGAAGCCAGGAATTTGTCGTCATTGAATTCAATGCACTGATCGACAACTCCGGAACGCCTTATAACAACAACGCGGGCAATACGCCCTTCAACACTTCCGCGGTGTATGTGAATGGAGCCCAAAATGGCTCAATATCGCCAGCGGTTTATGTTCGTATCGTGGAACCCCTTCTAAACCCGGCCAAGACCGCACTTCCCGCCTTTGGAGACGCCGGAGATGTGATCACCTACACCCTGTCCTTTTCTAACACCGGGACAAACGCCTCCACTGCGTATGATGTGGCGCTTACTGATACCGTCCCCGGCAAGATGACGGCTGATCTTGCCCTCCCTCCCCCTGCTCTGGACATTGTCCAAAACCCGGCTGGCTGCGCGGTCGGACTGGATAGTAGTTCATCAAGTGGTAACAATGTTAGTATTTCGATGACCTCCGTTCCAGTTGGCTGTACAGTGACAGCGACCTATACTGCCACCCTGAATGCGACAGTGACTGCCGATGAAGTACTGGCGAACGCCGTGACCTTGAGGTATTCCAGCTTGCCCGGAACAAATGGGACAACCCCGAATGCGACCGGCTCGACCACCCCGGGCGGATCGGGTACAACCAATGGTGAACGGGTCCGCAATGATACCGTCAGCGCCAATGTGAGGGTGACGAATTTCAACCCGGTCAAGTCCATTATCGCCACATCCGAGGGTTCGACGGGTGTTGGCGGCGCACCCGCTTACGAGCAGTTGACCATCGGCGAGACGCTGACTTATCGCCTCGTGACCGATATTCCTGAAGGCACACAGACCGACCTGAGGGTTGTGGATATCCTGCCCGCAGGGTTTACCTATGTGGGCAATCCGCTGATATCGTTTTTTGCAGACGCGGGTATGGGTGTGAATGCCGACCTTGCAGGTGCAGATAACGACGCGCTTCCCCCGACATTTGCCATCCCCGCCTACCCGTCTGCCAATGGGGTCGGTGTGGAGGTTGTCGGGCAAACCGTCACCTTCCACCTTGGCAATGTCGTCAATAATGATTCCGCCCTTTCCCCGGATACGAATGCTGTCGAACAGGTTGTGATCGACTTCACAGTGCGGGTCAACAACGACGCCAATGCCAACAATACTGACCTCAAGAACAATAATTACTCGGTCTGGACGGATAACGGCAGCGGCACGTTGATCAACCGTAGAACCTCGAACACGGTCACGGCGCGCATCGTTGAACCGGCGTTGAATGTCGCCAAATCTGCCAATGACTCTTCCTGGATCTACGGGCAGAATGTCACCTTCACTCTCAACGTAACGCACATTGCAGCCCCAACCAGCTTCGCAAACGCCTTCGATATCGTTGTGACGGATACCATCCCTGCCAGCCTGACTTACGCATCCATAGCCGCACCAGCAAATTGGACGACCAATGCGGTTCTTAACGGCGACGATACCTGGACGTTGACCTGGACATGTACGACCGCCAATACTTGTTCCCTGCCGCTCGGCTCCTCTGCTGCGCTGACCTACCACGCCACTGTGGATACGCCTCCCGCAAACGGGGCGATGACCGGCGCCGCGACCGCTGTCAATAACGTAGCCATGACCTGGACTTCCCTGCCCGGCGTGGATGCGAACGAACGCACCGGCAGTGGGGGAGTCAACGATAACAACGATACCGCCTCCCATACGGGCAGTCTGGATTACTACGCCCTCGGCAACCGCGTCTGGTTCGATACGAACAACAACTCAAACATCAACTTCACTGCTGAAAGCGAGCAGCCTGTCGGTACCAAGATCGGCGTGAATGGCGTTGCGGTATTGCTCTACAATACTTCCGGCACCCAGATCCTTGTTGGTGCCGATGGAATCCTTGGGACTCCGGATGATGGTACAAACCCGGTGCTCACCAAGAATGGCGGCTATTACCTGTTCGACAATCTTCCCAGCGGCGATTATGTTGTCGTCATCCCTGCAACGGAATTTGCCGTAGGCAGACCGCTTTACGGTTATTGGTCGTCCGGCACGACATTGACCAACGCTGGCGCTATTACTGAAACCACTGCCGCGCTCGCCGAAACGAATATTGACTCTGACGATAACGGCATGCTCCAAACCGTCGGCGCATATGTCGGTGGTGTCGCTTCGTCTCCGGTCACATTGGGTGCCCTTAATGAACCCACCGGCGAGCATCAAACGATTGTCGGTCACACTGCAGATGTTGACGCTTTGGAAGCTGGCGCTGAACACCAGGGCAGCAATTCAGATAACCGCGCCAACATGACCGTGGACTTCGGTTTCTATCGAGTCGGCGTCGGCGATATCGTATGGATCGACAATGTTACGGTGAATGGAATCTATGCTGTCGGTGAAACCCTCCAAAACGGCGCAACGGTCAGTCTGTTTGCCGGGAACGGGACCACACCTTTGGATGTGGATGCAAACGGCGTCTGGCAGCGCACAACCGGCGGTGTCACCAGTGTGACGACACACAATAACGGCGTGACGGATGGCTATTATGAATTCACCGGCTTACCGCAGGGGAACTACGTCATCAAGGTGGTCGGACCTGTCGGTTCTCTCAGCACCAGCGACTCTGCCGACA
>ERZ761602.3405-NODE-3405-length-22608-cov-6.732364_pt1 | contig 22608 bp, 22 predicted proteins | sample MGYA00512165_ERZ761602 | MGnify/ENA primary metagenome ERZ761602 (study PRJEB28899, sample SAMN02445085) | bioreactor sludge metagenome | biome: EBPR sludge; isolation source: Thorneside wastewater treatment plant | place: Australia: Brisbane, Thorneside...
GGAGTTCATGGTCCGCAACACCTACATCTATCCGCCCGAGCCGAGCATGCGGATCGTCTCGGACATCATTGCCTATACCTCGGCTGAAATGCCCAAGTTCAACTCGATCTCGATCTCGGGCTATCACATGCACGAGGCCGGGGCGACGGCGGTGCAGGAACTGGCCTTCACCATCGCCGACGGCAAGGAATACGTGCAGCGGGCCATGGCTGCCGGGCTGGATATCGATGCCTTTGCCGGGCGCCTGAGCTTCTTCTTCGGCATCGGCATGAACTTCTTCATGGAAGTGGCCAAGCTGCGCGCCGCGCGTACCCTGTGGCATCGGGTGATGGACGGGCTGGGGGCGAAGGACGAGCGCAGCAAGATGCTGCGCACCCACTGCCAGACCTCAGGCGTGTCCCTGCAGGAGCAGGACCCTTACAACAACGTCATCCGCACCACGATCGAGGCGATGGCCGCGACGCTCGGAGGCACCCAGAGCCTGCACACCAATGCGCTGGACGAAGCGATCGCACTGCCCACCGATTTCTCGGCCCGGATTGCCCGCAACACCCAGATCGTGCTGGCCGAGGAAAGCGGGATCACCAAGGTGGTCGATCCGCTCGGCGGCTCTTACTATGTCGAGGCGCTGACCTCGACGCTGGTCGATGAAGCCTGGAAGATGATCGAGGAAGTCGATGCGCTGGGCGGCATGACCAAGGCGGTGGCCTCTGGCATGCCCAAGCAGCGGATTGAACAGGCCGCCGCTGCCAAGCAGGCCCGGATCGACCGGGGCGAGGACGTGATCGTCGGCGTCAACAAGTACAAGCTGGCGCAGGAAGAGCAGCTCGAAACGCTGGAAGTGGACAACCACGCGGTGCGCGACGCGCAGATCGCGCGGCTGAAGGCGGTGAAGGCGGCGCGCAACGAAGCGGCCTGCCAGGCTGCGCTGGCCGCGCTGACCGAAGGTGCGAAGGGCGGGGCGAACTTGCTGGCCCTCGCGGTCGAGGCCGCCCGCCAGCGCGCGACGTTGGGCGAGATTTCCGACGCGATGGAGGCTGCCTTCGGGCGCTATGGCACCCAGCCGGTGCCGGTGACAGGCGTCTATGGTCCGGCCTATGCCGAAGACAATCGCTATGCCCAGGTGATCGAAGGCGTCGAAGCCGTCACCCGCCGCCTCGGCCGCAAGCCGCGCCTGCTGGTCGCCAAGATGGGCCAGGACGGCCACGACCGCGGAGCCAACGTGATCGCCAGCGCCTTCACCGATATGGGCTTTGACGTGACCAGCGGCCCGCTGTTTCAGACCCCGGAAGAAACCTGCGCGCTGGCGCTGGAGAAGGACGTCGACGCGGTCGGCGCCTCCTCGCTCGCCGCCGGACACAAGACGCTGGTGCCTTCGCTGATCCGGCTCCTGAAAGATGCCGGCCGGCCCGATATCAAGGTGGTCGCCGGCGGCGTGATCCCGCCGCAGGACTATGACTTCCTGCGCGAGGCGGGGGTGCAGGGCATCTACGGCCCGGGTTCGAACGTGGTCGAATGCGCTGCCGACATGCTCCGCCTGCTGGGCCACAACATGCCGCCTCTCGAGGCCTAAGGAACGACACGATGTTCAAGAAGATCCTCATTGCCAACCGTGGCGAAATCGCATGCCGGGTGATCAAGACCGCCCGCCGGATGGGTATCCAGACCGTTGCGGTCTATTCCGATGCCGATGCCCGCGCGCCGTTTGTGCAGATGGCGGACGAGGCGGTGCATATCGGTCCGTCTCCCGCCGCGCAGAGCTACCTGATCGCGGACAAGATCATCGAGGCCTGCAAGGAAACCGGGGCAGAGGCGGTCCATCCGGGCTATGGCTTCCTGTCCGAACGCACCAGCTTTGCCGAAGCGCTGGCCGCCGAGGGGATCGAATTCATCGGTCCTCCCGTGGGCGCAATTGCCGCGATGGGCGACAAGATCGAATCCAAGAAGCTGGCCAAGGAAGCGGGGGTGAACGTTGTCCCCGGCTTTGTCGGTGAGATCGAGGATACAGAGCACGCGGTGCGGATCTCGAACGAGATCGGCTATCCCGTGATGATGAAGGCCAGCGCCGGCGGCGGCGGCAAGGGCATGCGCCTGGCCTATAACGAAAAGGACGTGCGCGAGGGCTTCGAGGCGGTGAAGCGCGAAGGCCTGAACTCGTTCGGCGATGACCGCGTATTCATCGAGAAGTTCATTCTCAACCCGCGCCACATCGAGATCCAGATCCTCGGCGACAAGCACGGCAACATTCTTTACCTCAACGAGCGCGAATGCTCGATCCAGCGCCGCCACCAGAAGGTGGTCGAGGAAGCCCCGTCGCCCTTCGTTACCCCGAAGATGCGCAAGGCGATGGGCGAGCAGTGCGTCGCCCTGGCCCGTGCGGTGGGCTACTACAGCGCGGGCACGGTCGAACTGATCGTTTCGGGTGCGGACCCGACGGGGGAGAGCTTCTACTTCCTCGAAATGAATACCCGCCTGCAGGTGGAACACCCGGTGACAGAATGCATCACCGGGGTGGACCTGGTCGAGCAGATGATCCGCGTTGCCGCCGGCGAGAAGCTGGCGATGACCCAGGACGATGTGAAGATCGACGGCTGGGCGATCGAGAACCGCGTCTATGCCGAAGACCCCTATCGCGGATTCCTGCCCTCGACCGGTCGTCTGGTGCGTTATCAGCCGCCGGTGCCGGGCTGGGAAGACGACGGCGCGGAGAACGGCCGGCGCGGGATCGATGGCGTACGGATCGACGACGGCGTCTATGAAGGCGGCGAAGTCTCGATGTTCTATGACCCGATGATCGCCAAGCTGATCACCTGGGGCGCAACCCGCGACGAAGCGGCCGACAAGCAGATCGAGGCGCTCGACAAGTTCGAGATCGAGGGGCTGGGCCACAACATAGATTTCGTCAGTGCGATCATGCAGCACCCGCGCTTCCGCTCGGGCGAGCTGACCACCGGTTTCATCGCCGAGGAGTATCCCGACGGCTTCACCGGCGCGGCGACTTCGGACGAGGCAAAGCGGCACCTTGCCGCCATTGCCGGGTTCATCGCCACCGCCCGGGCCGATCGCGCCCGGCAGATCGACCAGCAGCTCGATGGCGAACTGGAGCCGCCCTATGACTGGTCCGTCACCATCGGCGGGCAGACCTTCACGGTCGAACTGGAGGCCGAAGTGCTGGTCGATGGCACCCCGGTCGATATCGGCATCAGCTACACCCCCGGCGACCGGCTGGTCGAAGCCCATGTCGAGGGGCGCACCTACGGTGTGAAGGTGGAGCCGACCCGCACCGGCCTCAAGCTGACAACGCACGGCGCGATCCACCAGGTTCAGGTCCTGCCGGCCCGGCTGGCGCAGCTGACCCGGCACATGATCGAGAAGGTTCCGCCGGACCTCTCGAAGTTCCTGATCTGCCCGATGCCCGGCCTGCTGGTCGCGCTCCACGTGGCCGAGGGCGACAAGGTCGAGGCCGGTCAGCCGCTGGCGGTGGTCGAGGCGATGAAGATGGAGAACATCCTCCGCGCCGAAAAGGCCGCGACGGTCAAGAAGGTCAACGCCAAGGCCGGTGATAGTCTGGCGGTGGATGCGGTGATCCTGGAACTGGAGTAGCTAACGGGGCAGTTTGTATTCGATTGTGAGTGTCGCTCCCCGACCTTTGGGTGGCGCGCTCACAATTGTATCTGAAGGTCGCCTGGCTTCGTACATGGCATCGCAGCAGCTAGGTAGCGCATGCCTGGTACTTGGGTATCCTCCAAGCTCGCGATGCAATTCTCCCGCATTGAGGCGGATCGACTTGGCTTGCTTGGCACTAGCATCGATAAGCTTGCGCATGATCAGATCTGCAAACTCCTCCTTCTTTACCATGGTCAGTCCTCCACCAGCGCCACGGCCCGGATCCACCCGGCGCTGGCCCCTTCGATCTTCACCGGGAAGCAACTGAGCGTGAAGCCGAAGGGAGGCAGAGCGGCCAGGTTCATCAGCTTTTCGATTTGCCAGTAAGGACGGATGCGGCCGGCCTTATGGCCTTCCCAGATGATCGCCGGATCGCGGTTTTCGGCCCAGCGGCGGGCGGTGTGGCTGAAGGGTGCGTCCCACGACCAGGCATCGGTGCCGACCACTTCGACGCCGCGTTCCGTCAGGTAGAGCGTGGCTTCCGCGCCAAGGCCAACGCCCTGATCGGTGAAGTTATCCGTGCCATAGACCGCGCCGGACTGGACCAGCACGATGTCGAGCGGTTGCAGCTCGTATCCTATCCGCGCCAGCTCGGCCTCGACCTCGGCCGCGGAGACGACGTGGCCGTGGGGGAGGTGGCTGAAGTCCAGCTTCACGCCGGGGCGGAAGAACCGGTCGAGCGGTGCCTCGTCGATGCTCGGCGCGCGCCGTGCGCCGCTGTCGGTTGTCGAATGGTAATGCCACGGCGCGTCCATATGGGTGCCGTTGTGGGTGGATAGCGTCAGCGTTTCCACGGCCCAGCCTTCGCCATCGGGCAGGTCGTCCTTTTCCAGACCCGGGAAGAACAGCGCGATCTGCGCCCAGCTGGTTTCGTGCGTCACGTATTCGATCTGCGGCAGCATCACGGGCGGATCGGACACCACCTTGGTGGTGATCGGGATCGAGAGGTCGATGAACTGGGTCATGGCCTGAAGTGTTGACCTCCTTTCCGTTTACGTCAATGGAAACCACTATGAGCCTGCCTGACACTCTTTCGAACATCCGCCGGATCGACGGCGGTTTTGCTACTTCCATCCCCGAGGACTGGATGCAGGGCCGCACATCCTATGGCGGGTTCAGCGCCGCGCTGGCGCTGGAAGCGGCGCGCGGGCTGGCCCCTGATCTGCCGCCGCTGCGCTCTGCCCAGGTCAGTTTCGTCGGCCCGCTTTCGGGCGAGGTCGAAGTCCGCGCCCGGGTGCTGCGGCGCGGCAAGAACGCCAGCTGGATCAATGCCGAGGTTACCGGAGCGACCGGGGTCGGCCTCACTGCGACTTTCGTCTTCATGGGCCCGGTCGACAGCAGCCTGCACCTCCACGATGTTCCGCCGCCCGCCAATCTGGTTCCTGTGGCCGACGCCAAGCAGCTGCCCGAGGGGCGGGGACCGGGCTTTGCCAGCCATTTCAACCGCCGCTTCGGCCTGCCGCGCACGGCCGAGCCGGAGCCGCAGATCGGCTGGTGGGTCCAGCTCAAGGACCGCGAAGGGCTCGATCCGATGGTCGAGCTGATGCTGTGCGGCGATGCCCTGCCGCCCGGCGTCCTGTTCATGATGGACGGGTCCGCACCGATCAGCTCGATGACCTGGCTGGTCAACCTGCTGACCCCGCTGCCCGCCACCACGGATGGCTGGTGGCTGCTCCGCTCGGCCGGCAACTATGCCGAGAAGGGCTGCTCCAGCCAGGACATGGCGATCTGGAATGCCGATGGCGAAGCCGTCGCCGTCGGCATGCAGTCGATCGCCCTGTTCGGCTAGGCCACGTCGCCTGACGCGGCCGCCTCGGCCTCGTCGCGCAGCAGGCGCGGGGTAAGGGCGATCCGATAGATGATGAACACCGCCCCCGCGACAGCGGCGAAACCGGCGTGCATCAGCCAGAAATCGGTCACCTTCATGTCCTCGAACCAGCCACCAACCCAGCCGACCAGCGAATTGCCGGCGAAGAAGGCCAGGTAATAGAGCCCGATCACCGTGGCGTTGATCGCCTTGGGCGCCAGCCGCGCGAACAGCGCCAGGCTGACCGGTAGCATGTGGGCAAAGCCGATCGAATTGAGGACGTGGAACATCACCGGCCAGAACAGCCCGATCTTCTCGCCCGCCGGGGTGGTCGAGGCGGCAGTCCACAGGCACAGCATGCCCGCCACCGAAAAGGCCGAGCCGATGATCATCTTGCCCAGCTCGTCCGGTTCGTTGAAGCGCTTGCCGTACCAGCGATAGAACAGCGCGACGATGGCAAGGAAGCTGACCGAAACCACCGCGTCGAGCGTGACCAGCCAGGTCGTCGGAAGCTTCTCGCCGTTCCAGCTCAGCGCAAAGTCGCGGTCACCCCAGACCAGGTAGGCGTTGAAAATCTGGTTGTTGGGCACGATCGCGATCGCCATCACCGGGATCAGCGCGATCAGCGCGAAAGTCGCGAACCAATCCTTGCCGGTCATCGGTGCCCGGGCCTCGGCCTTGGCATGGGGAACGTCGAAATGTTCCTTGGGCAAGTGCTTTTGCCCGGCGACATAGATGGCCAGGCCGATCAGCATTCCGACCCCGGCCGCGCCGAAGCCCCAGTGCCAGCCGACCGTTTCGCCCAGCGTGCCGACAACCAGTGGTGAGGCGATCACCCCGGCGTTGATCGCCAGGTAGAAAATCTGGAAGGCATCGGCCCGGCGCAGGTCTTCCGGCTTGTAGAGGCTGCCGACCTGGCTGGCGATGTTGCCCTTGAACATGCCCGATCCCAGGATCAGGCAGAGGAGGGCGAGCAGGAAGGTGACATTGAAGGCCATCAGGAAATGGCCAAGGCTCATGGTCACTGCGCCCAGCAGCACCGTGCGGCGCTTGCCCAGCACCCGGTCTGCCAGCCAGCCGCCGAGGATCGGGGTGAGATAGACCGTTGCGGCATAGGTGCCGAAGATCGCGCTGGCGAACTTCTGTCCGTCGATCCCGCCGTAAAGCGCGCGCAGTTGCTCGATCCCGGCGACGGTTTCGACCTGACCGGGCAGCAGCAGGTGCTTGGTCATGTACAGCACCAGCAGCGCCTGCATCCCGTAATAGGAGAACCGCTCCCACGCCTCGGTAAAGGCCAGATAGCCAAGGCCGCGCGGGTGGCCGAGGAAGGCCCGGTCATCCGCGGCCGCCTGGTGCTTGGCGGGATCGAGTTCTGGGGTGGCTTCGGCGATCGTCATTCTGCGCCCTCGGAGTAGTTGCAATCGCAACGGGTTAGCGTTCCTGCGGCAGCGTGCAAGCAAATCCTCAGATTGCGGAACCTGACAAAGTTCACAGGGTTCACAGGACAAAAAAGAGCTGAGGCCCACTTGCCCGGATGAACCGGGTATCATGCTGAAAATTCGTGCTTATGCCGCCGGATTGGGAAAAGCCTGATTGTGCCAGCGCTCGGCCGAGTAGGAAAGCCCTATCGCGCCAGCTCCGCGTCGAGGAAGGCAGCCACTTCGGTCAGATCGACGTCCCTGGCCAGAAACGCATCGCCAATCCCGTTCAGCAGAATGAAGGGCAGGGTGCCTGCATCCATCTTCTTGTCGTGCAGCATGTGCGCCACCAGCGCATTGCCATCGCAATTGAGGCCCAGCGCGGCGATTTCGCTCATCATGCCGACTTCGGCAAAGTGCGCCGCAATCACCTCTGCACTGGCCGCCGGGATCAGCCCGCGCCGGGCCGAAAAGCGCGCGGCGAGGACCATGCCCAGCGCTACGCCTTCGCCGTGCAGCAGGCGGTCGGAAAAGCCGGTCTGGGCCTCCAGCGCGTGGCCGAAAGTGTGGCCAAGGTTGAGGAGAGCACGCAGGCCCAGCGTTTCCTTCTCGTCCGCTTGTACGATCCGGGCCTTGGCCGCGACCGAATGGGCCACGGCGTACTCGCGTGCGGCACCGTCGCCGGCCAGCATCGCCGCGCCATTGGCCTGGCACCAGTGGAAGAAATCGGCATCGCCCAGCAGACCGTACTTCACCACTTCGGCATAGCCCGCAAGGAGCTCGCGCCGGGGCAGGGTATCGAGCACGGCCAGGTCGGCCAGCACCAGCGCGGGTTGATGGAACGCGCCGACCAGGTTCTTGCCGGCCGGGGTATTGATCGCGGTCTTGCCGCCGACGCTCGAATCGACCTGGGCGAGGAGCGTGGTGGGCAGCTGGATGAACTTGCAGCCGCGCTTGAGGATCGCGGCGGCAAACCCGGTCAGGTCGCCGATCACCCCGCCGCCCAGCGCCAGCACGCTGTCGCCGCGCTCCACTTCCTCGGCCAGCAGCCAGTCGACCGTCGCGGCGAGCTGCTCCCAGCTCTTGCTGGCTTCGCCCGCCGGCAGGATCCGCCAGACCGCTTCATGCCCGGCCTCGTGCAGTGCGTTTTCCACCACTGCGCCCCAGGCGGCATGGACCCGCTGGTCGGTGATCACCGGCACCCGGCGCTTGCGCAGGTGGCCCTGGCATTGCTGGCCCAGACTGGCGAGCAGACCGGTGCCGATCCGCACTTCATAGGGGCTGCCCGCGATATCGACCGGGATCACAGCCATTCGCTTATTCCTTTCAGCACCTTGCCGACCGTGCGGCTTTGCGGGCCGAAGCCGCTTTTGACGTGGATCGGGGCCTGGGCATAGGCCGGTTCGCGCTCGGCCTTCAGCCGGGTCAGGATTTCGCGCGGGTCGCCCTGGCGCAGGAGGGGGCGAGTGTCCTTGCGGCCGACCCGTTCCACCAGCACTTCGACATCGCTGTCGAGCCAGACGGCAATCGCCTTGTCGAGGATCAGCGCGCGGGTTTCCGGATTGACGAAGGCTCCGCCGCCGGTGGCGATCACCCGGCGGGTCCCGGGGCCGTCGATCAGGCGCGCGATAACCCGGCGCTCGCCATCGCGGAAGTATTCCTCGCCGAACTGGGCGAAGATTTCGCTGATGGTCATCTGGGCGGCCTGCTCGATTTCCTCGTCGGCATCGACAAAGGGCACGTGCAGCAGGGCGGCCAGCTTGCGCCCGATCGAGGTCTTGCCCACGCCCATCATCCCGACCAGCACCACCGGTCGGTCGATCCGCCGGGCCAGCGCCTCGATTTCGGCGGCAGAAAGCGTGGAGTCGTCAAGTTCCATTGCGGCCCCGCCTATAGATAGGCTAACCGGCAGTGCAAGTTTCCCGGCGGAGAGGTCGCGTGGCCCTGAACAGGCGCAAATCGGTGATGATGGTGGCGGCGGCGCTTTTGCTGGCCGCCGGGCTGGCCTGGGCCTGGGCCGATGGCGGAGAACGCCCGCTCGCCCCGCTGAGCGCGCCCGCCATGCTGCCGGGAGATACGCAGTGAAGCGCGTCGCCCTCTACACCGCCGGTCTGACCATGGCGCTGACCTCGGCCCTGGCCATGGCCCAGGGTTCGCCCGAATCGCTGCTGCCGCCCGGCTTTGAACGTCCCAAGGCGCGCCCGGCAACGCCCGCGCCGGCTCCGGTCCCGGGGGCGACTCCGGTGGTCCAGCCGGTACCGGGCACCGAAGGCGCGGCTGCGCCCAAGGCCCTGCCGAGGACCCTGCCCAACGGCCGCCCGATCCCGACGCTGAAAGAGCTGGAGGCGATGACGCCGGACCAGCTTGACGAGCTGCTCGGCCTGAAGCCCAAGTTCGACATGCCGCCCGCCGCCCGCCGGGCGATGAAGCGGGTTGGCGTGCTGGCCGAGGACGAGGGCGGCTTCCCGGCCGCTTCGCTCGGCAAGCAGGATCCCCGTCTGGTCCAGGCCGTGCTGACCGGCAACAAGGGGCGGCTGGTTTCGCGCTGGGGGCATATCCTGCTGCGCCGCGGCCTTGCCTCGCGGCTGGATGCCCCGGCGGGAATGAACCCGGCCGACTTTGCCGGCTGGCGCGCCGCACTGCTGGTGCGGATGGGCGAAGGCCAGCTGGCCCGGGCGCTGGTGCAGGATGTCGATGCCGGCAATTATACCGATCCGCTGACCAATGCGGCGATCGATGCCTATGCCTTTACCGCCGACTTTACCGGGATCTGCCCGGTGGTGGCGGTGCAGGGCGGCGCGCGCAAGGATGCCGACTGGCGCACCCTGCGCGCGATCTGCGCCTCGTTCCAGGGGGATGGGGCGGCCGGCATGGCCCAGCTTGACCGGCTGCTCTCGGAAAATGCCTGGCCCAAGATCGATCTGCTGCTGGCCCAGAAATATGCCGGTGCGGCCGGCAAGACCCGCCGCGCGGTAAAGATCGAATGGGACGGGGTCAGCGACATGAACCCCTGGCGCTATGGGCTGACCATCGCGGTCGGGCTGGAGCCGCCGGCCGAACTGATGCGCGATGCCCCGGTGCGGTATGCCTGGGCCGCCGCAACCGCGCCGATGCTGGGGCTGGAAGCCCGCGCCGCCGGGGCGGACCGGGCTGCGGCAGCGGGCATCCTGTCGAGCGCGGCGATGGTCGACCTTTACAGCCAGATCTATGGCCAGAGCGACATCAAGGGCGATTGGGCCACTGCCGCCGCAAGCCTGCGCACGGCCTATGTCGGCGAGAGCCCGGGCGAGCGGATGGCGGCGATGCGCAGCCTGTGGGATGGCGCGCCCAATGCCGAAGTGCGCTATTCGCGCCAGGTGCTGACCGCCTATGCCGCCGCGCGGATGCCGGTTTCGGCCGAGTTTGCCGACGATGCACCCGACCTGATCGCTTCGATGCTGGCTGCCGGGCTGGACGCCAACGCCCTGAAGTGGGCCGGACAGGTCGATTCGGGTTCGCTGGCTTGGGGCATGCTGGCGCTGGCCGCACCAGGGCGGGGCACCCCGGTCGATGGCGGCACGCTGGACAGCTTCTACAGCAACGATCCCAGCGACGATTACCGCAAGAGCGGGTTCCTGCTGGCTGGCCTGGCCGGCCTGGGCCGGGTCGACGATGCCACCCGCCAGGACTTTGCCGGAAAGCTCGACATCGATCTGGGCCGCAAGACCAATTGGACCCGCCTGATCGACCAGGCCGCCGATGCCAACAACCGTCAGCTGGTTGTGCTGCTGGCGGGCGTGGGGATGCAGGGCAGCAAGTGGGAACAGATGACCCCGCTGCACCTCTACCACATCGTCGCCGCCCTGAACCGCGTCGGCCTTACCGCCGAGGCGCGGATGATCGCGGCCGAAGCGGTGGCGCGGGGTTGAGCCATAGCCGCCGCGATCGAGTCCTTCCTTGCCATGCTTGCCGCAGAGCGCGGCGCGGCCGCCAATACCCTGGCGGCATATCGCCGCGATCTGGAGGGGGCGGAAGAAGCGATCGGCGATCTCGTCACGGCGGACAATGCCGCGCTGGCCTCGCTCGGTGCGGCCTGGGCCGGGCTGGCACCGTCGAGCCTGTCGCGCAAATGCTCGGCCCTGCGCCAGTTCTACGGTTTCCTGCTTGATGAAGGCTGGCGAAAGGACGATCCATCGCCCGCCCTGCCGCGCCCGCGCGCGCGTCGACCGTTGCCCCGGCTGCTGTCCCAGGCCGAAGTCGAGGCGCTGTTCGCCCGGGCCGAGGAGGAAGCGGCCGGGGACAAGGCCGAGGCGGTGCGGATGCTGGCGCTGCTGGAACTGCTCTACGGTTCCGGCCTGCGCGCGACCGAACTGGTTTCACTGCCGCTTTCCGCCGTACCGCGCGATGCGCCGTTCCTGACCGTTACGGGCAAGGGCGGGCAGCAGCGGATGGTCCCGGTCAGCAGCCGGGCCCGAACCGCGCTGTCGCGCTGGCTGGCGCTGCGGATGGACGCGGGCAAGGCGCTGTTCCCCTCAACCGGGCGCAGCGGGCATCTCACCCGGATCCGGCTGTTCCAGCTGCTGCGGGCGCTGGCGGCGCGGGCCGGGATCGATCCCGAGAAGGTCAGCCCGCACGTGCTGCGCCACGCCTTTGCCACGCACCTGCTGGAAGGCGGGGCGGACCTGCGGGTGCTGCAGACCCTGCTGGGCCATGCCGACATTTCGACCACCCAGATTTACACCCACATCGATGCCGCGCGGCTGGTTGCACTGGTCAATGCGCGGCATCCCCTTGCCCTCAAGGCCGGGTAGGGCTAGCGCGAGCGGATGATTTCCTATCTCGAGTTCGAAAAGCCCGTAGCGGCGCTCGAAGCCCGGATTGCCGAACTGCGCCAGACCGCGCAGGACGGCGATGTCGATCTGGCCGCCGAAATCCGCCGTCTCGAAATGAAAAGCGCGGACCTCTTGGCGGCAACCTACAAGGCGCTGACCCCGTGGCAGAAGACCCAGGTCGCCCGCCACCCGATGCGCCCGCACTTCTGCGATTATGTCGCCAGCGCTTTCAGCGATTTCATGCCGCTGGGCGGGGACCGCTACTTCGGCGACGATCAGGCGATCATCGGCGGTTTCGCGAAACTGGGCGACCGCCGGGTGATGCTGATCGGGCATGAAAAGGGCAACGACACCCAGAGCCGGATCAAGCACAATTTCGGCATGGGCAAGCCGGAGGGCTATCGCAAGGCGATCCGCCTGATGGACCTGGCCGGGCGGTTCGCTCTGCCGGTAGTGACGCTGGTCGATACCTCGGGTGCGTTCCCGGGGATCGAGGCCGAGGAGCGCGGCCAGGCCGAGGCCATCGCCCGGTCGACCGAAGCCTGCCTGGGCCTGCCCGTGCCGATGGTCGCAGTGATCGTGGGTGAGGGCGGATCGGGCGGCGCGGTCGCGCTGGCCAGCGCCGAACGGGTGCTGATGCTGGAACACGCGGTCTATTCGGTGATCAGCCCGGAAGGCTGCGCCTCGATCCTGTGGCGTACCAACGAAAAGGCCGCCGAAGCTGCCGAAGCGATGAAAGTCACGGCGCAGGACCTGCTTTCGCTGGGCGTGATCGACCGGATCGTCAAGGAACCGGTCGGCGGCGCGCACCGCGATCCGGCGCTGACCGCCCAGGCGCTGGCCAAGGCACTGGACGAGGAGATCGGCACGCTGGGCAAGCTGCCGGCCGACAAGCTGCGTGCCATGCGCGAGGAACGGTTCCTGCGGATCGGCGAAGGCTGAGCCGGTCACGGCTTGCGATAACAGGGCTTTTCAATCGCTTGCCAAGGGCCTAGCCCTGCGGTTGGTTAACGACCGCCGGAGGATCCCTGTCATGCCGCTCAGCCCGAAGACGCACCGCTTGTTCGCCACTGTCGCCGCGGCGGCTTGTGCCGCCGTGCCGCTGGGTGGGGTCACGGCCCAGTCCACTACCGGCACGGTCCAGGCGATCAGCGCCAAGGAAAAGGCGCAAGGGGCTGAATATCACCCGCAATTGCTGGCCGAATTCGGCGGCGGGATGAACGGGCCGCAAGCGCTCTATGTCGAATCGGTCGGCAAGAAGATTGCGGTCCAGTCCGGGCTGTCGAACGCCCAGGGCGATTTCACCGTGACCCTGCTCAACTCCTCGGTCGACAACGCCTTCGCCATTCCCGGCGGCTATGTCTACGCCACCCGCCAGCTGGTCGCGCTGATGAACAACGAGGCCGAACTGGCCGGGGTCATGGGACACGAGGTTGGCCACGTCGCCGCGCGGCATTCGGCCAAGCGGCAAAGCGCGGCAACCCGCAACCAGGTGATCGGGATCCTGGGCGCGGTCGTCACCGGGGTGTTCCTGGGCAACAGCCAGGCCGGGCAGATCCTGCAGCAGGGCTTCCTGCAGGGATCGCAGATCCTGACGCTGAAGTATTCGCGCGGGCAGGAGAACGAGGCCGACAAGCTGGGAATCGAGTACCTGCGCCGTGCCGGATACGATCCGCGCGCGATGTCGACCGTGCTGGCCAGCCTGGCGAATCAGAACGCGCTGTCGGCCCGGCTGATGGGGGCGGGGGCAGACCGGGTGCCGGAATGGGCCTCGACCCACCCCGATCCGGCCAAGCGGGTTTCGACCACCGCCAGCCTCGCCGGGGCGACGGCCACGGGTGTAACGAATCGCGACACTTTCCTGACCCGCATCAACGGTCTGCTCTATGGCGACGATCCCAAGCAGGGGATCGTCGAGGGCGGCAAGTTCGTCCACCCGGTCGACAAGTTCGCGTTTCAGGCACCCCAGGGCTTTTTCCTGATGAACGGAACCCGCGCGGTTTCGATCAACGGACAGTCGGGCAAGGGCCAGCTGACGGCGGCTCCGTTCAATGGCGACCTCGATGGTTATGTCCGCTCGGTCTTCGCCACCCTGGGCCAGCAGAACAAGATCACCATCACCCCGGGCGCGGTGCAGCGCACCACCGTGAACGGCATTCCCGCTGCCTATGCGACGGCGCGAGTCGCGCAGCAGGGCGGCAGCGCGATCGACGTGACGGTGTTTGCCTATCAGATGGGGCCGACCAACGCCCTGCATTTCCTGACCATGGGGCAGGCGGGACAGACCGGCGTGTTCGATCCGATGTATGCCTCGATGCGGCGGATCAGCGCGGCCGAGGCGGCGGCGGTCAAGCCGCGCAAGCTGGTGGTGGTGACTGTAAAGAAGGGTGACACCGTCCAATCGCTGGCCAGCCGCATGGCCTATACCGATGCGCCGCTGGACCGGTTCCTGGTGCTGAACGGTTTGAAGGCCGATGCCCGCCTGACGCCTGGCGCGCGGGTGAAGATCGTCACCTACTGAATTTCTGCGGCTTTCGGCCAAAAAGAAAGGGCGGCAGGTTGCCCTGCCGCCCCATCTGTTTCGTACCTTGCGGCTGCGATTAGGCGTTGGCGCCCTGCATGGCCGACGAGGTGGTGTTGAAGGTGGTCTGCAGTTCGTTGCCCAGACCCTGCATGGCAGTGATGGCGGCAACGGCGATCAGAGCAGCGATCAGGCCATATTCGATGGCGGTCGCACCAGCTTCTTCACGGAACAGCTTCTTGATGAACTTCATGGTCAGTCTCCTGTTGGCAGTCATTTACCCGGCTCTTTCCCTGTCACCCGGATCGAGCAATCACCGAGCTAAGGGGAAATTCTTGAAAAATGTTTAACTGGCCGAACCCGAAATGGCGTCGGCGGTACGGGTGGACACGTTGTTCCACATCGAGATGCTGCCATCGGCGAAGGACTCGAGAGCGCTGATCATCACCAGCACCATCAGGCTGAGGATCAGGCCATATTCGATCGCGGTTGCGCCGGCATCGTTGCCGATCAGCCGCTTGATCACACTCTTCATTGGTCCGCATCCCCACTTTTGGCAGATTTCGCCTGAAATACCAGGATCGTCCCTAAGAATTCGTTTAAGCGGAATCCTAACATGAAAAATATCCCGACACTGGTGCCGGTGGTGGCCGCCGCGCTGATCGCGCCCGATGGCCGCGTGCTGATGCAGCAGCGCCGCGCGGGCGCGCAGCACGGCGGTCTTTGGGAGTTTCCCGGCGGCAAGGTGGAGGCCGGGGAAGGGCTGGAACAATCGCTCTGCCGCGAGCTGGAAGAAGAGCTGGGCATCCGGGTTGATCCGGAGGCATTGACCCCGTTCAGCTTTGCCGCGTTGCCGGGGGAGCCGGTCCTGCTGCTGCTGTTCCTGTGCCGGTCCTGGCAAGGCGACCCGCAATGCCTCGATGCTGCAGCGGTCGGCTGGTTCGATCCGGCAGCCCTGCTGGAACTGCCGATGCCGCCGCTGGATGTGCCGCTGGCGCGGGCTGTGCGGGACCTTTCAAAAAAGGCAAATTAGCCGCTTGCCAAGCCTGCGCAGCGCTCCTAATAGCGCCTCTCCAACGCGCCCGTAGCTCAGCTGGATAGAGCATCAGACTACGAATCTGAGGGTCGGACGTTCGAATCGTTCCGGGCGCGCCATTACCAAAAAGGGCTCACCGCAAGGTGGGCCTTTTTGATTCCGGCGATGGTTGCTGCACCGAAAAGGGGCCCTCCTTGCGGAGAGCCCCCTGATATTGTTCCGAACGCTCCGGTTCAGCCTTATAACCAGCCGGCTGCCGCTTCGATCCGGCTGCGAACCCGGTCGGCGCCCATCACCTGCATGATCTCGCACAGGTCGGGCGTATTGCGGCGGGCCGTCAGCACGATGCGCAGGGCCGCGGCCATATCGCCGAAGTGGCCGCGCCAGGCTTCCTTGTCGGCCTTGTAGATCTTCATCGACTGGGCATAGCCGTGCCGTTCGCCGATGGCGCGCAGCCATTCCAGCCATTCGTCGCGGCTCAGGGCCGGGTCGTATCCGGCCGCAATTTCGGCCAGCAGCGCGGCCGGCGGGGCCGGCTCCAGGCTGGCGAGCAGTTCGCGCGCCTGCGGTTCCAGCACGCCGTATGCCGGGTCGAAGAAGCAGGAAATGTCGGCCGGAACCTGCGCCCAGTGGGCAATGTCCTTGCGCACCCGCTCGCCGTGGCGCTCGATCCCGAGGATCGCGGTCGAATAGGCCGGTTCGGCATCGAGCAGCAGGGCGAAGGCCGGATCGTGGCGGTGCGCCCAGTCCGAAACCGCGGCATAGACGGCGGCATCATCCATCGAGCCGATCAGCTCGCGCGAGATCGAATCGAGCTTGTCGCCATCGAACAGCGCGCCGGACCGGTTCATCCGATCGAGTTCCAGCGGATAGGTCAGGGCATCGGCTGCAGGATTCTCCTTGCGCCAGTCCTCGAACCGGCCATCGGCCAGATTGATCATGTATTCGATCACCGCATCGCGGGGATAGCCCTGTTCAAGGTAGTATTCGACCGAGGCTTCCGGATCCTTGCGCTTCGACAGCTTGCGGCGCGAAGAGCCGTCCATCTTCTCGATCGGCGAGATGTGGGCGAAGTGCGGGCGCTCCCAGCCGAGCAGGTCGAAGATCTGGGCGTGGAGCGGATAGGAGCTGAGCCACTCATGCCCTCGGATCACATGCGTGGTGCGCATCAGGTGATCGTCGACCACATGGGCCAGGTGATAGGTCGGCATCCCGTCGGCCTTGAGCAGCACGGCATCCTGGCGGTTGGTATCGAGCACCAGATCGCCGCGCACCACGTCGGGCAGGGTCACCTTGTCCGGTCCGCTGGCCGGGCTGCGCAGGCGGATCACGAAAGGCTTGCCGGCGGCGAGGGCCGCTTCGGCCTCGGCCGGGTCCTTGTCGCGCCAGATGGCCCACTTGCCGTAGTAGCCCGGCGGGATCTTCAGCGCCTGTTGCTGTTCGCGCAGCGCCTGCAGTTCCTCGGCCGAGGCGAAACAGGGATAGGCGTGGCCCTGTTCCAGCAGGCGGCGAACCACCGACTGGTAGATCGCCTTGCGCTCGCTCTGGCGATAGGGGCCATGGCTGCCTCGCACTTCGCCGTGGGCAAAGTTGCCTTCGTCGGCTTCGAGACCCCAATCGTGCAGCGAGGAAATGATCAGGTCTTCGGCGCCGGCCACTTCGCGCTTCTTGTCGGTATCCTCGATCCGCAGGAAGAACACGCCGCCGGTCTGGCGCGCCAGCCGCCGCGAGATCAGCGCGGTATAAAGGCCGCCGATGTGGACAAAGCCGGTCGGGCTGGGGCCGAAGCGGGTCACGGCCGCGCCTGCGGGCAGATCGCGGGCGGGATAGGCCGCCTCCAGTTCTTCGGGCGTGCGGTCGGCGTGGGGGGTCAGGATTTCCGGGGTCATGGCGCGGGCCTATAGGGGCAAAGCCATGCGGGTGGCAATCTGCAAGCAGGGCGTGACGCGCTGCGCGCGGCGGGGTAGAACGCCGCCATGGCCCCCGCCGATCCCGACTTGCCGAACAGCCCATCGGTCTGGCGTTTCGCCCGGGCCAGCCGGGCCCATGTGGTGATCGACGCGGCGGCCTATTTCACCCTGATGCAGCAGGCGATGATGCGCGCGCGCCAGCGGATCCACATGATCGGCTGGGATTTCGATACGCGGGTGCGGCTGGGGCCGGGGCGCAAGCTGTACAACCTGCCCGATCGAGACGTGCAGCCGGCCCGGCTGGGGCCATTCGTGCTGTGGCTGGTGCGGCGCACCAGGGGTTTGCAGGTGCGGGTGCTGAAATGGAACTTCGGCGCGCTGAAGTTCATTTTCCGCGGCTCGATGATCCTTGACCTGGTGCGCTGGTTCTTCAATCCGGCGATCGATTTCAAGTTCGATGCGGCCCATCCGCTGGGCTGCAGCCACCACCAGAAGATGATCGTGATCGACGACAACTTCGCGGTCTGTGGCGGGATCGACATGACCAGCGATCGCTGGGACACGCCCGAGCATCTTGAGGAGGACCCGCGTCGGCGGCGGCCCTATGGCACGCGGCTCTATGGGCCGTGGCACGACCTGTCGATGCTGGTCGAGGGCGAGGCCGCGGCCGCTCTGGCCGAGTTGGGCCGCGAACGCTGGGTCACGGCCGGAGCCGCGCCGCTGCTGCCCTGTGCCCCGCAGGCGGAAACCGCCTGGCCGCCGATGCTGAAGGCCGAGTTCCGCGATGTCGAGGTGGGCATTGCGCGGACCCGCACGGCCTGGGCCGGGCTTGGCGAAGTGCGCGAGATCGAGGCGCTGTTCGTTGAACACATCCACCGCGCCCGGCGCTTCATCTACGCTGAAAGCCAGTACTTCGCCTCGCGCGCAGTGGCCGAGGCAATTGCCGAGAAAATGGCCGAGCCCGATCCGCCCGAAGTGGTCCTGATCAACCCTGACAGCGCCGACGGATGGCTGGAGCAGACCGCGATGGACGGCGCCCGGGTGCGGCTGGTCCATGCCATTTCCCACCGCGATCATGCCAACCGGTTCCGCATCTTCATTCCGCGCAATGCCGCGGGTACGGCGATCTATGTCCATTCCAAGATGATGATCGTCGATGACGAAATCGTCCGGGTCGGTTCCGCCAACATGAACAACCGCTCGATGGGTCTGGACAGCGAATGCGACCTGTTCATCGATGCCGCGCGCCCCGGCAACGATCACGCCGCGCCGGCGATCCGGAAACTGCGGATCACGCTGCTGGCCGAGCACACCGGCCTGCCGCGCGAGGAAGTGGAGCGGCTGCTGGGACGCGATCCGTCGATGATCGCGCTGATCGAGAACGCGCCGCAGGATGGCAAGCGGCTGGAACCTTTTGCCTTGCGTCCGCTGACCGATGCAGAGAAAGCGGTGGCCGATAGCGCGCTGTTCGATCCGGAACGTCCGGAAGAACTGTTCGAACCGTTCAGCACGCGGCGCGGACTGTTCCGGCGCGGCGGAAGGCTGCTACGGCCGCGATAGGGAGGAAGTCGATGTCCTGTGCTCACGATGGCGGCGATGAAGGGCCGCTGGCCAAGCTGCCGGTGCCGGAGGAAGTGCAGGAGGCGATCCGCACCCTGATCCGCTGGTCGGGCGACGATCCATCGCGCGAGGGTCTGTTGGATACGCCTGCCCGCGTGGCCCGCGCGTGGAAGGAATATTGCCAGGGTAACGAGGAAGACCCGGCCTATCACCTCTCGCGCCAGTTTGCCGAAGTGGGCGGCTATGACGAACTGGTGCTTCTCAAGGAAATCCCGTTCCAGTCGCACTGCGAGCACCACATGGCCCCGATCACCGGCAAGGCGGCGATCGCCTACATGCCGCGCGACCGGGTGGTGGGCATTTCCAAGCTGGCCCGGGTGCTGCACGGTTTTGCCCGGCGCCTGCAGATCCAGGAACGGCTGACCGCCGAAGTGGCGCAGTGCATCTGGGACAATCTCCAGCCGCAGGGCGTGGCCGTGGTGATCGAGGCACAGCACGGCTGCATGACCGGGCGCGGCGTGCGCACGCCGGGGGTCGGCATGGTGACCAGCCGGATGATGGGTTGCTTCCTCGATGACGAGCGCAGCCGCAAGGAAGTGCTCAGCCTGATGGGCTACTGACGGGCATGGCGCTGCAGCCGGTGATGAGCGTGGAAGCGCTCGAAGCGTTCTTCCGCCAGGCTTTCCCCGATGTGGCGGAAGAACAGCACGCCAGGATCGATTCGATCGAGCCGGGCCGGGTGCGGCTGACCTTGCCGCAGGCGGCGCTGGCGCTGCGGCCCGGCGGAATCGTCTCAGGACCGACCCAGATGGCCCTGGCCGACCGCGCGGCCTATGCCGTGATTCTGGCCCATATCGGACCGGTGGCGATGGCGGTGACCAGCAATCTCAACTACAGCTTCCTGCGCGCGGTGGAGGCAAAGGCGGTCCATGCCGACGCGTTGCTGCTCAAGCTGGGCAAGCGACTGGCGACCGTCGACGTGCGGCTGTGGCAGGACACCGAAGCGGTGGTGCTGGGTCAGGCCACAGTGACCTACGCGATCCCCGGTTAGACCGGCCAGCCGAAGCGCCGGCCGAATGTCTGCATCAGCCAATAGCCAAGCCAACCGGCCAGGATGAAAGCCATCAGCGCAACCGGGAAGGTGATGCCCTTGCGCAACAGCAGCGCAATCAGGCCAAAGGCCGGGAGCGAGGCCAGCACATAGAGGCTGGAGGAAAGGGCCATCTCGGCTACCCGCGCGCCATCGCCGGTGTCGCGCCACAGCCAGATCATCGCCAGGGTCGAAACCAGCGGCAGGCTGGCGATCAGCCCGCCCCAGCCGGGGCTGCGGCGGGCCATTTCGGAGGCAGCGGCAATCAGCACGCCGGATATCAGCGCCTTGATGGCGAGCTGCCCCCAGTCCATCGGATCAGAGCTGTTCGAGCATGTACTCGGCGCTGCTGACCTTGAATTCGCCCGGACCCTCGATGTGCAGCTGCTCGACGGTGCCGTCGTTGACCACCATCGAGAAACGCTGGCCGCGCTTGCCCAGGCCAAAGGCGCTGCCGTCCATCACCAGGCCCAGCGCTTCGGCAAAGTCGCCATTGCCGTCAGCCAGCATGGTCACGTCGGCGCTGCCGCCAGCCTTGCCCCAGGCCCCCATCACGAAGGGATCATTGACCGCGGTGCAGGCGATCTCGTCGATGCCCTTGGCCTTGAGATCAGCCGCCTTTTCCACAAAGCCCGGCAGGTGCTTGGCCGAGCAGGTCGGGGTGAAGGCGCCCGGCACCGAGAACAGCGCCACGCGCTTGCCGGCAAAGTAATCGGCGCTCTGCACCGCTTCGGGGCCGGCTTCGGTGGCCTTGACCAGCTTCACGTCGGGCAGCTTGTCGCCAACTGCGATCGTCATTCCATCTCTCCTTGGGTGGGGTACTTGCGAAACTCTCGCAACATATAGGCGTGCGGCGGCGCGGCACAAGGCAGGCGATCATGCTTAATTTGGCTTTACTGGCCCGCTTTAAGATTGGGTAAACCCGATCGGCGAAGCTCCGGAATGCGGGGATCAGGCCCCGCACGGAGACTGCTCATGCACATTGCCAAAAGGGTCGCGGCAGGGATTGCCGCAATGTCGCTGCTTACCTTTTCTCCTGCCACGGCCAATCCCGGCCTGCGCGAGGCCGAGATGATCCGCAAGCTGGACATCATGCTGATGGTCACGGGCCTGCGTTGCCGCCACACGGCGGACAACTTCCAGCCGGACTATGGCCGCTTCACCACCAACCACATCGCCACGCTCAACGCCGCCAGCAACACGCTGAAGGCTGACTATGCCCGCCGGTTCGGTCCGGCCGGGGCCAACCGCGCGCTCGACAAGCTGAGCGTGCAGATGGCCAACGAATACGGGCAGGGGCACCCTTGGCTCAGCTGCAGGCAGCTCAAGCAGGTGACACGGTCGCTGGCCGACATGCGCGGCGCCGCGCCGCTGGTGGCAGCGGCGGATGAACTGCTCGATCGCGGGCCACGCCAGCTGGCCTGGCTGCCGCGTTGAGGCAGTCCGGCCGCGCAGGGTCGCCGCGGCCGGACTGTTGCTCGGGAAAGAGGATATAAAGCTATCGTTATATTTGCTTCGGACGAGGCAAGCGGCTAAGGGCGGCGCAGGATCTGTGCCGCCCGCTGCATTGGCGGCACTGTTTTTCGCTGCAAACAGGAGTAGCCCGCCGTGGCCCAAGCCCCCGATTACGTGATCGCCGACATCGGTCTTGCCGACTTCGGTCGCGCCGAAATTGCCATTGCCGAAACCGAAATGCCCGGCCTGATGGCGCTGCGCCAGGAATTCGGGGCCAGCCAGCCGCTGAAGGGTGCGCGGATCACCGGTTCGCTGCACATGACGATCCAGACCGCCGTGCTGATCGAAACGCTGGTGGCGCTGGGCGCCGAAGTGCGCTGGGCGACTTGCAACATCTATTCGACCCAGGACCATGCGGCCGCAGCGATTGCCGCCGCGGGCATTCCGGTTTTCGCGGTGAAGGGTGAAAGCCTGGCCGAATACTGGGACTATGTCGGCAGCATCTTCGATTGGGACGACGGCACCGGTCGCACCGCCAACATGATCCTGGATGACGGCGGCGATGCCACCATGTTCGCGCTGTGGGGCGCGCGGGTCGAAGCGGGTGAAGACCTGTTCGAACCCAGCAATGCCGAGGAAATCGAATTCTGCCGCGCGCTGAAGGCTTTCCTCAAGAAGAAGCCCGGTTATCTCACCATGTCGGTCGCCCACATCAAGGGCGTGTCGGAAGAGACCACCACCGGGGTCCACCGCCTGTATCAGATCGCCAAGGACGGCAAGCTGCCGTTCCCCGCGATCAACGTGAACGACAGCGTTACCAAGTCGAAGTTCGACAACCTCTATGGCTGCAAGGAATCGCTGGTCGACGCGATCCGCCGCGCCACCGATGTGATGCTGGCCGGCAAGGTGGCCTGCGTTGCCGGGTTCGGCGATGTCGGCAAGGGCAGCGCCGCTTCGCTTCGCCAGGGCGGCGCGCGCGTAATGGTCACTGAAATCGACCCGATCTGCGCGCTGCAGGCCGCCATGGAAGGCTATGAAGTCGTCACCATGGAAGAAGCGGTGAAGCGCTGCGACATCTTCGTCACCGCCACCGGCAACGAAGACGTCATCACCGCCGAACACATGAAGGCGATGAAGCCGATGTCGATCGTCTGCAACATCGGCCACTTTGACAGCGAGATCCAGATTTCGGCGCTCGACAACTACAAGTGGACCGAAGTGAAGCCGGGCACCGACCTGGTCGAATTCCCCGACGGCAAGCAGATCATCGTGCTGGCCAAGGGCCGCCTGGTGAACCTGGGCTGCGCCACCGGCCACCCCAGCTTCGTGATGTC
>ERZ761602.3406-NODE-3406-length-22606-cov-5.195645_pt1 | contig 22606 bp, 16 predicted proteins | sample MGYA00512165_ERZ761602 | MGnify/ENA primary metagenome ERZ761602 (study PRJEB28899, sample SAMN02445085) | bioreactor sludge metagenome | biome: EBPR sludge; isolation source: Thorneside wastewater treatment plant | place: Australia: Brisbane, Thorneside...
GCGTCACGAGCTCCCGCGCGTGACACGAGCCGCGCGCGTACGGGCCCTGGGAGCTCCGGGCGTGCGTACGTCCGCCTCGTGTCGTGAGCGGAGCGCACGACGCGAGGCGTGACCGATGGCCGCACGGTGCTTCGGGAGGATCGTGAGGGTGCGGTCCGGGCGAGCTTCGCTCGGACGGAGCGCGCGGTGATCACCGAGCCCTACGTGCGACGTGCATGCGTTCGTCACCGCGCGAGGTCGCGTCCTGCGCTGCGCGCACGACACGACTCGCTCAGGACGACTCCGAGGTCGCTTCTTTGCGCGTCGGTGCTGAAGAGGTCGAGAAGCTACGCCCAGCGCAGCTTCTCGACCTCTTCCAACGCCTCCTCGTGCGCGACGCCCGCGTCGAGTCGAGCGATCAGCCTCTCTGCAAAGTCACGAACCTGCGGTGCGGAGTCGCTCATCCAACCCCGAATCGATTCCGCTTGGGCGCGCTTGAACTGCGCGATGCTGGACACGGCACGTTCGGTCGAGAAGACCGAACGCTCGATCGCGCGCGCAAGTGGTCCGTCCGGGCCGAAGCGCACGAGGAGCTCGCGTAGGATAGGAGGGACTTCTGAAGTGCGCGGTGAGGTCATCGCCACGAGCGCCGAGGCTCGCCAAAGATCGTGGCCCGTCCAATCGAGGCACGAATCGACGGGAAGCGCGATTGCGCGTCCCCGATACGGTGCTCGCGATACGAACCGCTCGGCGTCTGAATCTCTGCGCGCTAGCCGGGCGCTCAGCGTGTTCCACGTGGCCTCCGCATCCTCCCTCGACGCCTTCGCCAGAATCTCCCACGCGTGCTCACCGGCCGCACGAGGGCGCGATGCCGATTGGTATGCGAGACCGACGACGAACGACAGATCGTCTTTCAGGATTCTCTGGCAGCCATCCCGCCAGGAAAGGGCGCCGAGGCTATCGAGTTGCAGGGTCGCGCCAAGCTCCAGAGCGTGGATCAGCAGTTCACGAAGCTCGACCATCGCGGACGGATCGGCCTCGAGCCGCAAGGCACACTGTCGAAGGACGAACGACGTCGGAATGGGGCGCTCGGGGACGAGGACCGAGCGAAGGAATGGCTTCAGCGAAGGGACCGAAACGCCTTTGAGCCATTGCCCGAAGCGCAGGTAGAGAACGAGCTCGTCTTCGAGCGGGCGTTCGCTCGTGAGCGCGGTGAGCCGGTCGAGCCGCCCATCCGTCACGTCGAGTGAGGCGAGGCACAGGGCGAGACGACGAACATCACCTTGCTCGGCCAAGTGGTCGAGGACTCGCTCGACCTCGACGCCGCGCTGTTCCTCGCGCTGACCCGAAAGGTACGCCGCGAGGATTCTCGCCCCGTGCAGGTCCGCTTCGCGCCCGAGCATCCAGGTGCGCGCGTGCCACTCTGAGTCCTCTCGTCCGAGCGCGAACGCGAATGCCACGCTTCGCGGGTGGGACTCGTCCAACGCGAGCTCGAACAACCGTTCGCGGTCTTCCGCCACCAGCAGCTCGCGTGCGACCCCCCGGTCGGCGTCGAGCCACTCGTCTTCGTCCTCACCGAACCGATGCCCCGCCACGCGGTCGAGCAGCTTCGCTCGCAAGTCCATGGGCGCGACCTGTCGAGCGAGTGGTCGAAGCTCGTTCGACACCTCGGGCCCTTCGGACCGCCGAATCTCGTCGAGCGCGCTGCGGAGCTGCGCTCGCTCCTGGTCGTCGAACCGGTCGAGTGCACCGAGAAGCGTGTCCGCAGCAGCCTGCGCAAGACCGACCCGACACATGCCCCGAAGGTTCGCGATCATCGCCGACCGGGCATCAGTTCCGACGTCGTCCAAAGACGTCGCTCGCGCCAAGAGCGCCCACGCGCGTGAGCGTGCGGTTCGAGCTTCTTCGAGCGTGGCAGGCATCGGGTCACCGTCCTGGCGTTCGCCGACCCGACGCATGTGCTCGAGCTCGATCACGTGCACCAAAGCCCGAATCACGAGGGCACGCTCCTGCGCGGTCGAGTCGTCGAGCCGACGCGAGAGCAAGGCGAGGCGTTGGTCGAGCGATCGATGCGTAGTGTTCAGCTCGACCGAGAACAGACCGAGCCACACGCCAGTCGCGTTGTTCGCGTAGGACTCGTTCTCCGCGACCGCCAATCGGAAGAGCGCCTCTTCCGCATCCTCGAAGGTCCGCTTTCGGTCGGCCAGCAGCTCCAGCGCCCACACCAGCGCACGTCGACCACGGGTGGACTCTCGGAGTTCCTCCGAGCTCGCATTGCTGATGCGGGCCCGCAGCAGCGAAGCCACGCCCTCCGGGTTCACTCGCGCCGCGCTCAGAAGAGGCGTGGGCGACAAGCGGGCCGCCCATCGGTCGAACGGTCCGCTCCAGTCGAGCTCCTCGAGCACGGACTCGGCGACGGCCCGCGCGGTTTCGGGGGCGACACCCGCGCGTGTGAACGCTTGGTCGAGACCTTCGGTGAACGTAGGTGCGCGCTCGCGGAAGCGCCGTCCACCGCGGTCGGGCCCCCGCGGACCGAAGTGCTCCGTGAGGATCGCACGCTCCAGCACGCGTGGGGTCACGTACTGAAACTCGCCTCGGCGACGGATCAGACCACGTCGATGGCACTCCTCGGCGACCGCGTGGAGCGACTGCCAGTCGAGGTCGACGGCGCGCGCGAGCTCATCTTGTCGGGCGGGCGTGAGCAAGCTCCACTCTACGCCCAACGAGGCCGACACTGCGATCAACGCCGCACGACGCGTGCGTTGTTCCTTGGCCCTCGTCGAGGGGTCCGGGAACTCTTTTTCGGACGCCAAGGCCCAGTTCACGGCGGTGCTGAGGGATGTGGGTGCGCGCCCAACGTCCTGTGCTTCTTGAGCGAGGAGTGCCGCGAACCAGGGATAGCCTTCGGAGAACTCGACGATGCGCGACACGTCGTCGGGAGAGACACTGCCTCCGACCAACACGTCGACCAAGCTTTGGGTCGCTCTCTGCGTAAGCGCTGGCAGATCCCAGCGTTGGCCCACCCTCGGAGAGCTCTCGGTTCCTTCTGGACTTGCTGGCGACAGGATTAGAAGGCGCGCGCGTGGGTACCCGAGTTTGCGAACCCAGAACTCGAACGAGCGCGTCAACTCATCAATGTCGTCGGCACCGCAGTCATCGACGACGAGTAGGAGATCAGAGTGTCTCTCGAAAATCTTCGAGAGGTTGTCGAGTGCTTCACGGGCCGATGTTGCAACCCTCACAGCAGCGCGTGCTTCATCATGTTGCTCGAGCGAGTCCAGCACCAGCCGTGTCTTCCCCACACCAGGGGCGCCAACGAGCCATGCGACACGCTCCGCTGCTCGGGTGGTAGACGCGTCCCCGCCGAACCAAGCAAGCAGCTGCCGCTGGATGGCACGTCGCGTTTCGTCGAGCTGGAACGGCTCTGGACGCTTGCGGTCGTTCTCGTGCTGCTGCCACCAGTCCCTCGTCGAATGAAGCACGGGGCTGAGCTCGAACTTGCCCAACCATCGATCGAAGTTCGTCGGCCTTCTGCTCCGAAGCCAAGCTGCAACGCGGTCAGGTGTGACGATATCGATGCGATCCGCAATGTCATCGACGGCACATTGCATCCGCCCCGCGAAGGCGCGGATGATGTGCTCCCTCGGCTTGAGACTACCCTTCTTGCTTGTCGGATCCTGGATGGGCTTGTCCAGCGGCGATCGCGTCGTCGCAATCCAAAGTTGGAAGAAGCCACCCTCGCGAAGCACTTCCACCGATCGGGATTCTCGCTTCTTGTTCTTGATGTCCTGTAGGCAGAGCTTGAGCCAGTTCTTGCCAGTCTTGCAGCTAAATGCCGTTTGAACTAACTCATCTCGCGTCAACGGTACGCATTGAAAGCGTTCCACGAAGGCGTCGTGGTTGATCTTCGGCCGATGCCTCACGGTCAGCAGAACATCTCGCCCTCCATCGGTGACGCCCACGCCTCTCGCAGGTCCATCGACTAGCGCGCCGTTGTGTCGCGTGTCCGCCTCCAGGCGCACGATGTCTTCACAGAGCTGCTCGAACTCGTCGAACTCGAGGCTCTCGATCATCCCAGCGTCGACATCGGACCACCCGCGCTCAGCCACACACACAGTGTCCGAGCCTCGATCGGAGCGGTCAAGTTGAGTCAGGTCGACGTTTCCACCTGCGCTTCGAGCCACCTGCGGAGCGCCTGCTCGCCAGACCTGCAACTCCGCGTCTCGAAGCAGGAGTCGACAGTCAGTCCTCCAGACTGGCGCCCGGCAACTTCTACCTCACGAGGTACGTGCGAACTGGGCCCTGGCTCAAAGCAGGCGCCGTGGCTGGATCCTCGGCCCATGCGGTCGAGGCGACCATCGAGATCGACGCGAGGACGAACGAGGCGCGCATCGCCCCTCGGACGCACGAGCGCCCAGAGAGCTCTCGCGACCCCACACGTGGACGCCGCGTCGCTCGACGCGCGGTCCGGCTCTACGCGGATCATGAGGACCCCTCGAGCGGGAAGCCCTCCGTACCCTCCGCGAGTTTCGCAGCTGAGCACGTCAGATGTAGTCGCTGACCACCCGCGTGCGCATCACCCGCGCCGCGTAGCGCCAGCGCAACGTGGTGCGCACGCCGTAGAGCACGCTGGCGACCAGCAAGAGCACCAGCTTCGGCCCGGCCTCCATCAAGATCCTCCCCCCGATCTCCTCCGGCAGCGCCAGGACCAAGGCGACGATCAGGCCCATCGCGAGCACGAGCGCGCCGAGCAAGCCCGCGCCGAACCAGAGCGTCAGCTCCCTCGTCGAGTACACCGCCGAGAGATCCGGTACCCACGACAGCCAAGCGTCGAACGACGACTCGATCGCGGCGGCGCCGACCACCACCGCGGACAGCACGCCGACGAAGGCCAAGCCAGCCATTCCCGTCGCGATCGCGAAGCCGATGCACACCACTGCGAGCGACGCGGCGCCGAGCCACGTCCACCTGGTCGTCGGCCAGGCATCCCGGAGGAGGCCGAAGAACGTGGGCATCGGGAGCCCGGACTCGGAGGTCTCGACGGGGGTCGGCTCGAGGGCGCTGCGGTACATACGGGCGCGCTCCTCGACCGCTCCGCTCGCGAGTTGCGTCGGTAAGACGCAACCGTTCGAATCAGTCCGGCAACCGCTCGCGCGCCTCGAGCCAGCCGCTCGGGATCTCCGCACGACCCGCCACGATCCCACCCACGATCGCACAGGTCGTGTCGCGATCGCCGCCGCCGCGGACCGTCCGCCAGAGCGCGGCCGCGTAGTCGTCCGCGCCCTTCGCCACGCTCCAGATGCAGAAGGGCACGGTATCCGACGACACGAGGCGGTGGCCGCTTCCGAGGATCGCGGCCGCGCTCCGTGGATCCTCCAGGTGCAGGAGGCTTCCCGCCTGGAGAACGCCACGTCGCGTGTCGCCCTCCGGGGTATGCGCGAGCACGACCTCGAAGAGCTCGTCCGGGCGGCCGCCCCCGAAGACGTGGGCCGTCGCGACCGCGATCGCGATCGCCCCCGCCCGCGCGTCCGGGTGCGCGTGTGTCGGGAGCGCCGACGCCTCCGCCATCGCCGCCACCCGTTCGAGATCGTCGGAGGCGTACGCCCCGATCGGCGCCACCCGCATCGCCGCGCCGTTGCCCATCGAGCCCGTCCCGCCGAACGCCGTCGACGCGACGACGTCCTCGAGCACGAACACGCCGTGCGAACCCTCCGTGGGCACCAACGAGCCGTCGAAGGGCGTGGCGTCGACGCCTTCCCGCCCGTTCGCGACCGAGACCCGTTCCTCGAAACGAAACGACATCACGTGGGAGAGGCCCAGGTGCCGTGGTCGAACGTCGGCGGACGCGAAGCCCAGGACGCGGTCGAAGCGGCAGCCAGCTTCTCCGACCACGAATGGGTAGGTCGTGCGTTCGCGTTCGCATCGGGACGCGAGCTGGCTCGTGAGACGGAGGGAGTTCATCGCTTCAATCTCGCAGAGGTGCCGCGGGAAGCTGCCACCTCAGAGGTGCGGCGGAGAAGCGGCCACCCATCGAAGCACCGGTTCACGACGTGGAAAGTTGTGTTGTCGCAGCTGTGCAGCCCGAGCTTCGAGGTCAAACATCGGGGGCATCCTAGCGCCCCACGCGAAGGTCTCGAGCATCGCGCCCGAGAGCCGCGCGCGCCAAGAGCCCGACCAGCGCGAACGCGCGCCCCTCGACTTCGCGTTCGCCCGTCTCCCAGCGCGACAACGTCACGACGAGCGCGACGACGTGCTCGCCACACTTCGTGCGTTCGCGAGCCCGCGTCGCTCGAGTCCGGTGCGGATTGTGGGATGAGCCGTTCGCTCGGGGAATCGCACCTGAGCGCCTCTCCGTTCCCCGGAGGATGTCGACGACGAAGGCGATCCTCGTGGCCCTGATCGTGTGGAGCTCTACCGCGGCGGCGCAGGAGGTTCGGCTCCATCGCACGGGACGCGGGCCCGCGCCCGCCATGGACGGGTCGGTCGCGGGGACGTTCGAGCAGCTCTGTACGCGGCTCGCTGGAGCTCCGGCGGAAATCCACGCGGGAACGATCACCTGCCGCCGAGTCGCCGCGAGCGCGGGGCTCGTCGCGATCGACACGTGGCACCTCGACGGGACCGACCTCTACCTCGCCGACGCGCTGCCCGACGCGCGCCTTCGGTTCGTCGCCAAGCTCGCGAACGTCTCGTCGGGTCCCACCGAGGGGAGCGATGCTCGGGTCGTGCGGGTGCTTCGACCTCCGGCGTGGACGGCGCACGACTTGGTGCTCGTCGAGTACGAGACCTCGTACGTGAACTGGGAGAACACGGAGGTCGTGGGATGGTCTCGACGGAGCGCGACCGTGTGTCGCCTCGGAGAGCCCACGCGGTGTACGGGCGAGCTCCCTCTCGCGTGGGATGCGTTCCACGGTCGAAACGAGGCCGGCGGCTTCGCCGCGGTCGAGGGCTACGAGGTCGTCGCGCGCGTTCGCGCCTCGGCCACGATCGTGGCGAGACCAGACGGCACCCTCCGGCATCGCCTCGTTCGCGGGACGTGGATGCAGCTCTTCGGGAGAGACTGGGGCTTCGACGTGCCCGCGGCGTACGTGGACGGGTCGACTCGGGTCGACCACACGCCTCTCGTCACGCTCGCTCACGATGCGACACGATCGGTGAGTGCGAGCACCGACTGATTCGTCGACAATCGCTCGAAGCGGGCTCCAACACGCGCTCACTTCGATGAACTACACGTTCGTCCGCGACATTCTTCCCATTCTCCGCTGGTCGGAGGCGCAGGCGCTTCGTCGGGCCGGGACGTGGACCGACCGCGATCTGGTGGGCTTCGCGCGTGACGGGGATCTCGACGATCCGCTCGTGCTCGCGTTGGCCGCGTGCGAGGCGTCGGACCGCGAGATCACCGAGCTCGTGGAGCGCCTCGCGATGCGCGACACCGACGGCGAGCCCGCCCACGTGAGCCTCGTCGTCGACGTCGCGCTCGCACTCACGCGCGACGTCTCTTCGGCGCTCTCCGAGATCGAAGCGCTCTACGCCAGCCTCGAGTACCCCGAGTGTCTGCGGCCCTTCGTTCGCTACGAGCAGGTGGAGGAGGCGGTGCCAGCGACCGTCGAGGAGGCGGAACGACGCCTCGTCGTCGAGGCCGCACGCTTCGTGAACGAGGAAGCCGCGCGGCTCGGGGCGCGTGATCGCAGGTCTCGCTGACGGAGTCTCCGTCGATCCCCCGAGCTCGCTCTGCCACCAGTCTTCCGTCGGCCGTTGTGACCGGTCGCGGCGCTGGTTGGTCGCGGGTCGCGGAGCACTGGTTGGTCGGGTGGATCAGTCGGTCGAGGAAGCGGCGAGGACGGTGACCCACCCGTGACGGTGGTCTTCGACCGTCCAGCAGAAGCGGCCCCACCACTCGGTGCCGGCGTCGAAGTAGCTCGACCAATCGGTCGGCCATCGGTGGATCGTGAGGTGATCGGCGCGCTTGGGATCTTCGAGCGAGAGGACCTCGGCGCAGAACTCGCGCAGCACCTGACGCATCCGAGCCTGCTCGCGTTGGCCCGGGGTGTCGAAGCTCTCGTCGTCGAGTCTTCGCGGAAGATCTCGCAAGCCGTACGGAGGATTCAGAAGGGCGTACGCGAGCCCTTCCATCGTCGTCGTGGCGCTCGCGGTGCCTCGGTACTCGAAGAGTCGAATCGTGTCGTCGTGGAGGTCGTAGCCGGGCCCGAAGAGCTCGAGCGTGGTGATCGCCTGCCCTTGGAGGATCCGGCGCCCGGACGCCACGTCGGGGTCGAGCGTGATGCGAAAGAGCTCGTCGACCTCGAGCGTCGTCTTCAGGTAGGCCTCGTCGAGGGTCTTCAGGTAGTCGTCGTGGCGTCGGGCGAAGACGCGCATCGCGCGAACGGGGAGCTCGTGGAGCGCGCTCGTGGGAAGCGGGAAGCGGGCGACGTCGAGCACCGCGCCGAGGGCGCGGAATCGATCGTAGGCGCTCACGTTGGGGGTCACGGGGAAGAGCGTAGCGCTTTGCCTCGCGAGGCTCGTCGTGTCTCTCGCGCGGCGTGAGACGCACGCTTCGGGCCGTCCGCCGGCGAGTTGCGTGAGCCGCAGGTCACGAGAGGCCGAAAAGAGGCTTCTACGTTCGCCTCGTCGGTCTCGAGAAGCGCCGAACGGAGTTTCAACTCACGATCGGCAGTCCACGGACCGCTCGATCCGAGTGACGACCGAGGAACGCGGTGTCGTGATCGCCGAGTCCGAGCTTCGGCTTTCGTTCGACGCTCTGTCGAACGTCGCGACGACGTTCGTAGGCTCCGCCGACGCCGACGAAAGCGCGGCACGCAACTCGAGCTGCGGCGCGTCGATACGCAGGCTCGTCGCGCGTCTCTCGGCATTCGCGCGTCCGAGAGCCCGATCCGAATCGTCGACGCGCATCTCGGATCGGCTCCACGTCGAACCTCGGAGAGCCATCGATGCCTACGCCTCTCGCTTCGTTTCGTTCGGAGCCCACGTTCCACGACGCGCTGGAGTCGCGTCGAGCCCATCTCGACGCGCTGGACCCGAAGAAGCTCCCGTCCGTGCGCCTGAACGCGGCGGTGCTCTTCCAGCGCGCGGTCGGCGCGGCGCATCGCCTGGAAGCGTTTCGACCGGAGCTGGTGGCGCAGTTCGGGGACGAAGCCACCGAGCTCCTCGACTCGCTCGTGCCTGCGGCGCAGGCGGCCAGGCTGGCCGACACGATGCTGAAGGGGTTGCCGAAGCGTCCGAGTGTCGCGCCGATCCACGCGGAGCTGGTGTCGAAGCACGCGCTCCTGCTCGCGGATGCGCGGGCGCTCGTGGCGCGCGGGCTGCTGCCGGCCGAGGTGTTGCGGAAGACGCGTGATGCGCGTGGGTACGGGTCGGCCGTTCGAAGCGTGTTGGTCCTGGTGTCCGTGTTCGAGCGGCACTGGGCGCAGATCGCCGAGCTCACGCCCACCACGCGCGCCGACCTTCGAGCCGCGAATCGACTCGCGGCCGAGCTCGTCGACGCCGCCGCCGTCGACACCACGTCGGAGCATGCCGCGACCGCGGAGCTGCGACGACGCGCGATCGGCGACGCGGTCCGCATCTACGAAGAGCTGCGCCGCCAGATGAGCTACCTGCGCTGGCATCGAGGCGACGTGGACACGATCGTCCCCTCGCTCTTCGCGGGCCGCGGCGGGCGAAAGAAGCGGCGTCGACCGAACGCGTCCGAGCCCGCGGTGCCCAGCGCGTGAAGTCGGCGGCTGACCCCGCCGACCCGGACGAGAATCGACGTCTTTGGAGCCGGCCGCCAGGCCGAGCGACCCGACGTCCCGTGAGCGTCGCCGTCAGGCGACCGAACCATCGAATTCGGGCAAGCAACCACCGGGCGCTCCTCCGTCGCCCGCACGACGGCGCCTTCGCCCGGCACGTCGTGGAGTCGGCGCGTACGCGGCTACTCCAGACCCTGCGCGCGTGTCGCGAGGAACGCGTAGTACTTCGGATCCTCGTCGCGGAAGATGGCTTTGCCTTCCGCCATGTAGGCACGGATCAGCTCGTCGGCGGCTTCGTCGAGGCGCCCTTCTTCGAACATCACCTGGCCGTTGCGGAGGTGGAGGAACGGGTTTCCGACCGAGCCCTCCAAGCGCATGACGTCGTCGAGCGCGCGTCGAGCGGTCTTGAGGAAGCCACCCAAGAACGCCGCGTCGGCGATGGCGGCCAAGAGCCAGGTGGCGGCATTCCACTCCCCTTTGGGCTTGGGGATGAGCTGCCACGCCTCGTTGTATTCAGCGATGGCTTCCTTGTAGCGGCCTTCCTCGGCGAGCGCGTCGCCTCGCTTGGAGCGCTTGACGATCTCTTCGTGGACGGCGGAAGGAAGCTCTTGGCGCATCGGCGAGAACCTCGACGAGAGGGTGCCACGAGATCACGCGTGGCTCCGTGCGGAAGAGCTCGTCGTCATGTGTTGTACGCGGACGAAACGGACATTGTTCCGTCGAAGCACGGCGTCGACGGGGCCGTCCGCGGGGACGCGTCGCGCTTCGACGTTCGCGAGTCCTTCGGCTTCGGCGCGTCGGCGCAGGTGCTCGACCATCGCGGGCTCGGAGTCGAGCGTGAGGACGCGACCGCGTGGACCCACCGCCGCTGCGAGGAACGGCTCGTAGTAACCCGTGCCGGCGCCGAGGTCCGCGACGGCCAGAGCACGACACGTACCTCCGCGTTCCGGCGGCGAGACGTTCCACCAATCTTGCAAGGTGCGCGTTCGCGGGCTGCGGGCCCGCGGGTACCCTGTGTGCGATGTCGTTCGACCTGATCGTCCGAGCTCCGAAGGAGCCCGTCACGACGAAAGACTGGCGTGAGGCTCTCGCGGCGGTCGGGGTTCGATGCCGGTTTCCCGCGCGCTTTTCGCTCGAATCGTGGGACGGCGGCGCATTGCCTCTGCGCGTGAGTGCCAAGGCGGGCGAGTGGTTTCGCGAGCGTGTGGTGGACGAAGAGATCTCGGTCGAGGTGGATGGCAGCGACGACGTCTCGTTCTCCAGCTCCGGCGACTCGGTCGAGCTCGCGCTGCAATGTGCGCTCGCCGGTACGTTGGCGGCGCGGTCGAAGGGCACGTTGGTCGACACGTGGTCGGGGGAGTCGGCCGAGGGGGCCGGCGCGCTCGAGCTCGCGCGGAAGAGCGTGGCCCGGGAGCGGGCGCGTCTCGGGGAAGTCGCGCCAGAGGTGCCGTTCGCGAAGCGGGTGTTCGATCGACTCGCACCAGCGCTGCCCGACTTTCGCGTGACCGGCCGACGCGCCTCAGGCATCGGCTTCGGCCGCGTGCGCGACGGCGTGCGGATCGTCGTGAACTTTCGGCGTCACCACGAGGACGCCGTGCTCTTCGAGTCGTTCTTCAGCGTCGACGACGCGTTCGCGCGGGCGTTTCCGCGCTCGGTCGACGGGCCTTTGCCGGTGCCGCACACACGCCCGGTGCGCAACGCGCCGAAGAGCACGACGCCCCCGCCACGCCCGGCGAAGGTGGTGTCGTGGAAAGACGGCAAGGAGATCACCGTGCCGTGGACCCGGCCAGCTCCGTTGCCACCGTGGGAGGTTCAGACCGACGAGTTGATGGCGGCGATTCGCGTCGGCATCGACGCGTGTTCGACGCTCCCGGCGGTGCGGGCCGAGCTCGAACGCTCCATCGCACAGGCTTCGACTCGCGGGGAGCCGCCCGTCGGCATGCTGTGGTCGCTCGTTCGGGCACGGCTCGCGCTGGGCGAGGACGTCCCGCGGGAGGAACGGATCGCCGTTCGGGATGGCTACTACGCGCGCACCCACGAGGACGTCGAGCCACACCGTGCGGCGTTCGACGCGATGCTGGGGCTCACGTGACGGATGGTCTCGGTCAATCGTCCAGGCTGGCGATTGCCGCGTCGAGGTCGGCTTCGAACTCTGGCCCCGCCAGCGGGAACCCGAGGTATCGCGGGATCCAGACTCTGACGCGCTCTCCGGTCCAAGGGTGCTTCTCGGCAGCGCGTTGCAGCGCGGCGTCCAACGCGTCGAGGTGGTGTTGGAACGCCGCGCCGCCATCCGGTCCGGCCTCCCACAACTGACGGAGCCCGCTCTCGACGGAGTGAAGTTGCTGCGTGAGGACACGCGCGCTTTGAACGGCCTGAGGGAGAAGCGCGGGCTGTGGAGGATCCGGGATGGGGAGATCGCTCGGCCAGACGTCTCGGCCGAAGCCCTCGACCCAGAGAGCGACGACGCCGGCGAAGGTCGAGGCGTCTCGGTCTTCCTGCCAGCTCGTGGGCCACGGGCTCTTCGCCGCTTCCTCCACGTTGGCGAAGGGCGGCGTACTGCCCAGCGCCTCGTCGCTCCAACGCACGACCAACGAATCGGGGTGCGCCTGGAGACGATCCAAGAGGCAGCGAAGCGACACCGCGCTGGCGAGGGGGTGAGGCGTGAGCCGCTCTCGCTCGCGAGCCCAGACTTCGGCCATTCGTTCACGAAGCGACGCGAGGCGCTGCTCGGGCGACGGAGCACGCGTCGGCCGCCGCTCGCCGCGCGCGATCGCCGCGAGCTCCGCGCGATCGTGCTCGTGGCACACGTCGAGGTCGCGGGCCTCGTCGAAGCCGACCCAGTCGAGCTCGCGCGCGCGAGCCGCACCGACGCCGTAGATCGCGACGGAGAATCGGTCGACGTGCGCGTATCGCTTGGTCCCACGGAACACGCGCGCGAGAGGGGCGGAGCCCAAGACGCGTGCGCCGAGCACGACGGAGGGTTGCACGACGACGCGATGCCCCGCACGTCCCGTCAACGCGCGAAGGTCGTCGTCGGCCTCGGTGAGCGCGCCTTCGAAGACGACGACTTCACGAGCCGAGATCGTCTGCGCCGCGAACACGAAACCGTCGTGAACCACCGCGAGCACGTCGCCCTTCTTCGGCTTGGCGATCGCCTTGGGTCCCGAGGCGGCGTCGACGAGTCGGCCGCGCAGGTCCTCGAGGCGAGCGCGGAAGGATTCGTCGTCGGGCGACTCGGCCCACAGCTCCGCCAGCTCCGATCCTTCTCGCCCGAGCCGCTCGATCGCTCGGAGGGCGAGGGCGCGCAGCGTGTCGTTCGGCTTGATGCGCAGGACGAGCTCGGCCGCCGAAGAGGGGAGGTCCGTGAGCTCCCCACGCCCGAACGCGAGCGCGACGATCTCCGCCGCTGCCCACGCGCGCCCGCCGGCGTCCACTTCGACGTAGTCGCCCTGCGCCGCCTGCAAGGCCACGCGCAGCGTCAGCGCCGGGCTGTCGACACATTCGCTCAGGAGATCGAGCGCGTCGTCGTTGTCGAAAGGGCCGGTGCCGAACGCTCCCATGCGTGCCTCACTCTCGAATCCGCGCTCTCGGTTGCGCGCGTACATGACGCTGCGTGAGCTCTTCGTCTTCGACGGCTTCGAAGATCGATTCGAGGCTCACGTGGCCGCGGTCGGAACGGGCTGCGCCGAAACGTTCGAGCTCTTCGTGCTGATGCTCGATCGCCGGGTCCAGCCACTCACCTTTGGGCAACACGTCGAAGACCCGCGCGACCACCCGCTGGCACTCGGGTCCCTTCTCTTCCGCGTCGAACGCGAAGTCGGCGCCGAGCTCGCCGAGCTCCTGACCTCCTTCGAGGGTCTCGAGCGGAATCTCCGCGCGAACGAACGCGAGCAGAACCCGAAACACGCGCGGAGCTTAGCGGCCGCCGTGCGACAGGGAAGCTTCCGTTCTTTCCATCGATGATGTCGGGAAGGCTTGCGCCCAGCCTCGCGTCGCGCGTGAAGCACCCGACCCCGAGCGCCTCTCACTCCGCCGAGCAGCTCGCGCTCTCGGGAGCCCAACCTTCGGTCACGAAGCGGATGGGGTGACCGCCGCGGAACGACGACGCGACCGTCCACGTCACGCCGTCCTCGCTGTGCCAGAAGACCTGCCGGTCGTACCAGGTCTGCCAACCGCCGCGCACCGCGACGAAACGATCGAGGGTGGCGTGGTACGCGACCGGTCCGGGATCGACGTCGTTCGGCGTGGTCGCCACGCGCTCCCAGCTCGCGCCGTCGGCGCTGCGGTAGGCGCTCCCACGCGACCAGACCCAGAAGCGCTCTCCGTCGAAGACCGCTTGGCTGCCGATGCCTTCGGCCACGCGCGACGACGTGAAGGTCGCGCCGCCGTCGGTGGAGCGACACGCGTTCCCGTCGCCGCCGACGATCACGATCGTGCCGTTGCCGAAGACGATGCCGCCGTCGGTCTGCAGGCCGTTGCCGCAGGTGCCCTTCGGGAAGGTCGGGCGATCCCAGGAGACGCCGCCGTCGTCGCTGACCACGATGTCCGGCCCACCGTCGCCGTCGCCGACGATCACGAAGAGCCCTTCGCCTCCCGGTACTGGCAACCACGCGCTGCGGCGCACGTTCCAACCTTCGAGGTTCGTCTCGACGTTCGACCACGAGTCGCCGTCGTCGGTGGAGCGTCGCGCGGTGCGGGCGGTGGCGACGAGCGACTCGGTGCCCACCGCGATGCCGCCGAAGGTCGTCTCTTCGAGGAGCGGCTCCCAGGTCACCGCGTCGGTGCTGCGGAAGACGCCGCCCGGCGGGCCCCAGCCGAAGGTCGCGAAGAAGTGATCGCGTCCGTAGACGATGCCCTTGCCGGCGCCAGGGTGGTGATCGCAGTCGAAGCCGTCGGTGAAGCAGCGGATCGCGTCGTCGTGGCTGGTGTCGTCGATCCAGGTCTCCCCGCCGTCGCAGCTCCGCACGATGCGGCCGGCGTGGCCCTGTGCGACGAAGACCGGCACGCGCCCGCTCGGTGGTGGGCCCGCGTCGACGCCCCCGCCGCCGTCCACGTCGGGGACCGTCGCGTCCTCGCCCGGAGTCGTGCCGCCGTCGCGATCGCCCGCGTCGCGGCCGGCGCCTCCGTCGGTGTCCGGGTCGGTGCCGTCCATGGTGCCGGAGCACGCGAACGCGACGGAGAGGAGGGCGCTGAGCGAGGCCGCGAGGAAGGCACGAAGCGTCATGCGGCGGGAAGGTACCCGCTTCGCAATGGAACGGCTCAGCTTCGTGTGCGCCGCGCTCGCGCGTGGCTCTCCGCAGACCGTTGGCGATCGCGATCCCCGGCTCGTGGCTCGACGTCCGCGATCAGAGCACGGGTGGGAAGAGCGCGTCGTCGAGATCCGGATCGCTCGGCTGTTCCCCGACGAGCCGCCACCCCGTGCCGCCGAGGTTCATCTCGACCCGCAGATCCTTGCCGTCGAAGGGCATCGCGCAGCGGACGATCACGATCTCGATCGGCACGTCCCCCGCGGGAATGCTGCGCGTCACCGTGTCCGGGGTCGCGTCCGGGTTCGACCAGTTGTGTACCTCGAGGAAGAGGTCGCCCACGCTCGAGCTGCCGACCTGGTCGCCCACGAAGGCCCAGACCGCGTCTTCGAGGTCGTCGTCCTGCTCGCGCATCGCGAAGCTGCCGCCGGGGTGCCGGATGGTCCCGGTGTAGCGCACCGCAAAGTTGAACTGATCGTCGACCAACGTGCCGCCGAGCCGATCGAAGCCGTGCACGTCGACGGCGGAGAAGTCGTTGGCCCCGCTGCTGCTGTCGTCCCATTCGAGGAGGGGCGCGCCCGCGACCACGTCGTAGTCGAGGGTGGGCGCCGAGCTCGTGCCGCGCGCGAAGCCCCAGAAGCTCTGCCGCTCCGCGTCCGAGAGCGTGAAGCCTGCGCCACAGAACGCCTCCCAGGCCGCGCCGGAAGCGCCGAAGACCCGAAGCTCCGCGGTGAGACCTTCCGTCGGCTCCGGCCACGAACCTTCGACGTAGACCTCGGTCACATCCGTCGCGGTATCCGTCAATCGGAGCGTGCGTGGATCGGCCTCGACGATCTCGATCTCCCAGGTTTGACGAAGGCCGTTCTGCGGATGCGGCGGCCAGCCATCCGGGCTCAGGATGATCGATTCGATCGTGCGTCCGTCTGCATTCACCGTGAACGAGCGGAGCGTGCGCATGCGGGCCGGCCCGAAGGGGTTGCGGATCTCGCCCCACTCGAGGCTCGTGGCCGAGAAGTGGTGCTCGTAGGCGCGCTCCACGAAGCCCGTCCGCTCTTCGCGCTCCTGCAGGGCGTTCCACACGGAGTCGCCGAGCGCGTCGAGGAGCTGACGTCGGAGGTCGGGGCCTCCGTCGCGATCGCCCGCGTCGTCGGATCCCGCGTCGAAACCCGAATCGTTCTCCACGGTTGCGTCCATCGAGCCCGCGTCGTCGGTGCCACCGTCCAGGTCGCTCGGGCCGTCGTCGTCGCCGCAACCGAGGGCCAGCACGCCGAGGAGCGCGACCGCCAGACGTCGCGTGGTCCGGCGACGTCGGCGCCACGCGAGCGCGAAGAGCCCGAGGAGCCCGAGGCCGAGCGGCGCGGTGCTCGTCGCGTTCCCGGACGATGCCCCCGCCGCGTCGCACGAGCAGCCTCCGCCGCTCCCGCCGACGTCCTCTCCCGCGTCCCTTCCGACCGTTGCGTCCGAATCCACGATCCCTCCATCCGTCTCCGGTCGCTCCGGGGGCTCCGGCAATCCGGGAACCACGATGTCCAGACACCGCGGAACCACCGCCGCCCAACGCGGCGGATACGAACGCGAGAGCGAGCCCGTGCGGTCGTCGAAGAGCGCGTCCAACGTCGTCACCATGCACGAGATCGTGGTCGGGGTGCCGAACATCGTCAGCGATCCGTCGTGGCATTCCACCGGGGAATCGTCCTCCGATCCGGCGGGATGAAACATCGTTTCGTCGCGGAGCGAGAGCACCGCGCCCACGCTCGTGCCCTCCGGGAAGATCGAGGGCTGCAGGTAGTCGCAGAGCCCCGCCTGCGTCCAATGGTGCGTGTACGACGCGTCGAACGAGGCGGGACCGCTCGCGATCTCGTCCACCGAGAGCACCAGCTCGCGGTTGGCGAGGGTCGCGGCGAAGAGGTTGAACGAGTACGCGAAGAGGCCGCCGTTCTGCACGTCGTCGAGCACGTGGCCTTCGGTGGTCGCAGGCTTCGAGGCCTCGAGCTGCGCCTCCACGCGGGTCTCCCAGGAGTCTCCGTCCTCGCGCAGACGATCCGAGAGCTCCCCGAGGAAGGCGGCGGCCTCACCGATCACGCGCTCTTCGATGAGCGTGCGGATCTGATCGACGTAGGGACGGAAGAGGATTTCGAGCAGCCGACCGACGGTGAGGTCGACTCCGACCGAGTCGAAGAAGTTGGAGAGCTGCGTGTACCAGGCGGGCACGATCGCGTCCGCGAGCAGGTCGTAGTCGATCGCGAGCAGCGCCTCGACCCACGCGCGCATCGGCGCGATCGCGCCTTCGAGGGTGGAGATCGAGAGCTCGAAGCCCGGATCGTCCTCCGAGCTGAGCGGCGCGTTGAGGACGTTGATCAGGTTCTCGATCGTCTGCAGCAGCGCGGGCACGAAGAGGTCGAGCTGGCGGCCGAGATCGTCCGAGAGCGCGTCGAACGCGGAGGGCAGCTCGGTGCCGCCCGCGCTGCGACGCGGCTGAAGGATGCGCACGAAGACGTGGTAGCGCGCGAAGAGCTCCGGACACGACGCGCTGCACGCGGTGGTGTCGTCTTCGGTGGAGAGCATGCCGTCCGGGCCCGCGCCCACGAGCAGCTCGGAGCCGCGATCGCTCACGGGGCTCTGCAGATCCGCGATCTCCGCTTCGACGAAGTCGCGCAGCTCGCCGCGGCTGTCTTGCAGGTTCGCGAGGAAGAGCGGCGCGAGGCCGACCTGCTCCCACGGCGCGAGCTCCGTCGATCGCACGAGCTCCAGCAGCGTCGCGTCGGGCATGCGCGCGCGCGTTGCGTCGAGCCGATCGTTGGCGCCGCGCATCATGTGCTGCCAGAGGCGGCTGCGGGTGTCGTGGTAGTTGCGGCGCACGAAGCCCTGCGGGAGGTCGAGCGCGAGGGCGCCCGCCGAGAAGTCGCTCGGCTCCGCGCGGTAGAACGCGCGCTGGATCATCGACTCGGTGACGATGTGCCCGACGACGTTCGAGAAGTCGGACTCGCGCGCCGCGGAGAGCGGGTTGAGCGTGAAGGTCTCGCCGGTGAAGTGGTTGACGAAGTGGTGCGCGATCGCGTCGGTGGTGCCGTGGAGGAAGCAGCCGAGCGCGAAGGCGCGCTCTTCTTCGACGACCGCGTCCTGATAGAGCATCTCGCACATCACGAACGGGTTCTGCCCGAGCGCGTGTGTGGCGTCGGTCATGCCCGGGAACACGAAGCTGTCGGGCCCGATCGCGCCGGCGCGAAACGCGAGCGGCTGGTTGATGATCGCCTGCGCGTCGACATCCGCGACCCGAACCCGCGCGCCCGACCACTGCAACGTGATCGTCCCGTCGCCGCTCGCGATCAGCGCCTCGCGCACGTCGTTGGCGATCTTCATGTGCACGCGCGTGGAGAACGCGTGCGCGGATCGCGGCGTGGCCACGGACGCGATCACGCCCAACAGAAGCAAGCTCTTCCTCATCCCAACCCCTCTGGAGGACACGTCTGGAAAACGACGCGGATCCCCTCTCGCTAGTACACCCGCCCGCAAGTTCGTTCCGGGTATCCGCGGCCCTCGACCCGGATCTCGAATAGGCTTCGGCCTGTCCTTCGTCGGCGCGGCAAACGACCTCCACGCCGATCATCCACGGCAACCCGGAACGAACTCGCGGGCGGGTGTACTCGAGCACCCACGCTAACCCGAACGGCGCTCACCTGCGAAGTACGGGCGCGCGAGCCAGAACCTTCTCGCCGGGTCGGCGGGGTCAGCCGCCGACTTCTCGGTCGGCCGGGTCGACGGCCACGAAGATCCTCACCCGCCGACGAACGCGAGCGCTTCCGTCGGCGGGAAGACCCAATCGTCGGAGGCGACGTAGCCACGGAGCCAAATCCCGTGCTCGTCGCGCCGCAGGTAGAAGCCGCGGGGTGCGGTTTCGTCGGGCGTGGGTCGAAGCGAAGGCACCGTGACGCGCACGCCGAGGGGTTGGTCGAGCCAGGCGAGACGAAGATAGGCCGCCAGCTCGAGCGGACCCGGCACGAGGCCCGACGTGCGCGCACGTTCGATCAGTCCGTCGAGCGTGTCGCCCTCGGGTGCGCCGAGCTCGGCCGCGCTGCGCACGACGACCCGAACCGGCGTGCGTGCAGGGCTCGGCGCGACGAGGCCCTCGTCGAAGAGGCGCGTGGCGTAGGTGTTGAAGAGCACCCCCGCGTCCACGAGCGCCTGCCGAAGCGACTCGGGATCGAGGCGACCGAGCTCGACGTTCATGCTCACGCGACCTTGAGCTGCGCCTTCATCTGCTTGGCCGCGAGCGCGTAGCCGCCGTTCGCGCCGTCCACGAAGTGCACGTGGTTGGCCTGCAGATCCGTGATGATGCAGGTCATCAGGGCCGCGTCCGCCGCGTGCACGCCGTACACGAGCCGACCCGCTTCGTGCTCGGCCGCGAGGTACGCCTCGATCGCGCGGCGCTGGGTCGCGCTCACGTCGAGCACCATGCGCAGCGTGTCGTCGAACTTCCGGTAGTCCGTGTTGGCTGCCACCGACTCGCGGTAGGTCGCGCCGGGAAAGCCGAGCGCGTTCCAACCCTTCGCGAGCAGGACGCGTCCGATGCTCGTCACGGTGCTCGCTTGCAGCCGTCGCCACGCGAAGCCGAGGCCCCGCGCGCGACCGCTCAAGAGCTTCGCCTCCGCCTCGAAGAGCTTGGTCTGCGTCGCGAGGCGCAGGCTCTCGACCGCGACGGGACGACCGCCGCCTTCGACGATGCCCTCGAGGCGCCGCACCACCTCGCCGTAGATCGCCGCCGCCGACGCACGATCGCTCGCGCGCGCCTGCACGAGGAGGCTGATCACCTCGCCGTGTCGCGCCGGGATCGGCTGCCAGCGGCATTGAAAGCCCGTGAAGTCGGCCGACGCCGCGCCCTCGCCGACCTCGTGCGTCGGGCCGAGCTCGGGATCCTTCACGCGTCGCTCCGCCTCCGAGAGCCCGCTACCCCCGAACATCGCGAACACCGCGTCGGAGCTCGCGCGGTAGCGCGCCACGAGCACCTCGTGCCCCGACTCGCGCAAGGTCGACACCGGCACGAGCCCCGCGCGGAGCCCGAGGTCGAACGCGCTCTGTGCCGTCTTCTGCAAACCACGCAGCGCGGGTTTGATCGCGTCGAGGCGCGAGCCCGGGACGAGCAAGGTCGCGCCGTCGCCGCCGAACACGAAGGGGATCTCGACGTCCGGGATCGCGTTGCGCACCGCGACGATCGACGCGACGCCGAGCGCGTTCACGTCCTTGTAGCGGCCGGCCTCGATCGCCTTGGTCGAGCCGCGCACGTCGGTGATCACCACCACCCAGCTCGACGGCGCCGGCGTGTACGCGGCGAGGCTCGCGACGTCCTCGAAGCGCGTGAGCTCGCCGAGCTCCGCGTAGAAGCGTTCGTCACCGGTCGTCACCAGGGCCCCCATCGACGCGGCAGAGTATCACCGACCGATCGTGGGCACGTGACGGACGCGGGAGAGCTCGCACGTACCAGTTGCCGGTCGTGGACGCGCCGCGGACGCTCTCGGCGCCCGAACCACGGCGCGATCCGTCGGCGTGGGTGGGAAACGCGCTCACCGCTCGATCGCGTACACGAAGGTCGCGCGCGGCGCGCGACGGTGACGCTCCACTACCGCCGCCATCGGCACCACGTCGCCGTCCACGTACCGCGCCGCGAGCGCCTCGGCCGCCGCCGCGTCGCCCGTCGCCTTGATGCGCAACACCTCGGTCATGAGCGCGCGCGCCACCCGCGGGAACGCGTCGAAGTCCAAGGTGAAGCAGCCACGATCGGTGCCGTTCGCGGCGAGGGCCTCGGGATCCCAACGGAACGCGCCGTGCTCCATCAAATAGCCGACCTGGATGGCCGCGAGCTGGCTGTACGCCTTGCGGTTGCCTTCGGGTGTGTACATCGGGCGGCTCACGTGACCGAGCGCCCAGACCATCGAGTCGAGCGCGGTCTGACGGATCTTCGTCGCATCCCAGAGCTGCCGCTCGTTCAGGAGCTCCAAGAAGAAGAGCGCGCTGGTCTGGGCCTTGAGCTCTTCGAGCATCGACGCCATTCCACCCCCGAAGATCGCGGTGTCGTCGCGCCCGTTCACACGATATTCCTGCGCGGGCCCGAGGTTGTGCGCCGCTTCGTGGAGGATCGTGGAGACCAAGCCCGGCTCGAGGTCGTCCGTGAAGGCCGCGAAGGTCTCGGGCGAGAGCAGGCTGGCCGCGACCTCGCGTCGGCGCGCGAGGCTGTCCGGATCCGTGTAGAGGTTGGTCATCGCGACGGTGCGACCGCGGCTCTCCTCCGCCACCGGACCCCAGTTCGGCAAGCTCTGACCGAGGGTGCCTCCGAACGCGTCGCGATCGTCCCCGAAATTCGCGACGATCGCGATGAAATCCGGCAGATGGAAGCCGACGTCGCGCGCCTCGTAGACACCCGGCACGAGGGCAGCGAGCGAAGTCTCGAGGTCCTGACGCACTGGCGCGAGGCGGTCCTGCCAGACGAGAGATTCGCGATCGATGCGCGCGAGCGTCAAGTGGAAACCCGCTTTGAGAGAGCACGGATCCCAATAGACTTCGTCCGGACCGACCCGCACGTACCACGCGCTGTTGCGGACGTTCATCGCCGCCCACGCCTCGTCGGCCGGGACCCAGTCGTTGGTCTCGAACGCGGTCGCCGCCGCGGAGAGGTACGCGACCAGCGCGGCTTCGTTCGGGTCGGACGCGATCGCGAGCGCAGCCGCGCGGAGCTCGCGCGCGATGGCGCCCATCTGCGGCGCGTACGCGGTCGTGTAGGGCACCGCGGCGAGCGTTCCGTCGTGGTCCACCAGCACCGTGAAGGGATCGACGAGCTCGCCGCCCGCCGCTTCGAGGCGCGCGCAGAAGCCTTCCGTCGCCTGCAGCGCCTCGGGGTAGACGCCCACCGGCTGCTCACTCACTCCGGGCGCGGCCGTGCACTCCGGGTCCGACTCGAACGCGGCGGACAGGCAGCGCACACCCCAGTTGCGACGAAACACCGCGCGCGACGCGGTGTCGCCCGCCACGCGCGACGCGAGCGTGTCCATGCCGACCTGCGTCGCGTAGAGCGCGTCGACGAGCGCGCCGACCTCGAGCATGCGCTCGGCGAAGGTGCGGTGCGCAGCCGGCAGCGTCGTCAGATCGGTGCGGAGCAAGGTCGGCGCCGCGCTGTCGAGCTCGTCGTGCAGGCGACGCAGCCGCGGATCCTCGGGTGCCGCGTCGCGCGCGGCGCTGCGGATCGACTCGAGCGCTTCGCCGTACTCGGCGGTGAACGCGCCGTCACGCACCCACGTCACGCGGCGGCCGTAGAAGTCGAGCGACACGATCTCGTCCGGATCGGCCTCACCGTCGGCGTCGCGATCGACCTCCCACAGGAGCGGCAGATCGAGCCGAAGCGCGAGCTGGTTGAAGCGGAGCCGATCGAGCGCGGGCGCCGCATCGGGCGGGGTCGTCGTCGAGGAGCGCGCGCCGCCACAAGCGAGCAGCAGCACGAGGGAGAGAGCGCGTGCGCGAATCATCGCGCGTGCATAGCACTCCACGTGCGGGTCAGCTTTCTCGAGGGTCTGTCGCCAGACCCTCCCCCAGGAAGCCCCGATGGGGCCCCCTCCCACGAGCCTTCGCTCACTTCGTCCATCGGCTCCACGC
>ERZ761602.3407-NODE-3407-length-22599-cov-11.156760_pt1 | contig 22599 bp, 23 predicted proteins | sample MGYA00512165_ERZ761602 | MGnify/ENA primary metagenome ERZ761602 (study PRJEB28899, sample SAMN02445085) | bioreactor sludge metagenome | biome: EBPR sludge; isolation source: Thorneside wastewater treatment plant | place: Australia: Brisbane, Thorneside...
CTGAGCCGGACACGGGACCCTGCACTGCGCAGGGTCCTGTGCCTGCGAAGACGCGAGCGCGTCACCGCGCGCGAGCGCTGAGCCGGACACGGCAGCCTGAAGGCCGCAGGGCCCTCGGCCCTGAGCGGCACCTGCCCTCCCCCGCCCGGGTGCACCCGGTGCGGGCCCGCTTGCGGAGCACGCCCGCAGGCGATGCGGCAGGGGCGGTCGATTCCTAGAGTGGACGCATCGGCGCACAGGCGCCGCCACCTCGGGAAGACCGCCATGCCATCGCCCCTGCGTCACACCCCGCGCCGCCATCGGGGACTGTCTGCCGTCGAGAGCCTGGTCGGCGCCGCGATCGTCACGACAACCCTGGCCACGGCGGCCGGCAGCATCGTCTCGTGGCGCACGCAACTGGGCGTGCAGCAGGCCGCCGCCGAGTTCGAGACCGACGTGCACCACGCGCGAAGCCTGGCACTGGCGCGCAACGAAACCATCCGCCTGAGCCTGGCGCCGGCCCCCGATGGCAGCTGCTGGATCATCCACTCGGGCCCGCGCGATGCCTGCCGGTGCCTCGGCGGCGGTCGCGCCGAGTGCAGCGCCGCCGGCGAGGCCCTGCGCGTCGCGCACTGGCCCGCCGGGCAGCCCGTCCGGCTGGATGCCAACGTCCGCTCGGTCGCCTTCGATCCCCTACACGGCACGGCCTCCCCGGCGCTGACCGTGCGCATCAGCGCAGCCGGGGCGCGGCCCGTGCACCAGGTCGTCAGCATCATGGGCCGCGTTCGCTCGTGCGTGCCGGGGGGCGGGCTGTCGGGCTACCGCGCGTGCTGAAGGCCGCACGCCCTGCTCAGCCGCCGCCGCACTCGCCGCGACGAACGGTGGCCGAGTGTCGACGAGCGGCCCTTCGTGACGCCCCGGGCCCCTCACGGCTCGTGATAATTCGCACATGACTGCGCCACCGGCGGCCACCCTGGAGCGCCCGTTCGTCGGGGTTGTCCGGCCCCGTTGCGCCCCTAGCCGGGGGTTCACGCTGATCGAGCTGATGATCGCCGTGGTCGTCGCCGCGATCCTCGCCTCGCTCGCCCTGCCGGCCTTCTTCGACGCGGTGCGCAAGAGCCGGCGCAGCGAAGCCTTCGCGGCGCTCTCGGCGCTGCAGCAGGCGCAGGAGCGCTTCCGCGCGGGCAGCCCCACCTACACCACCGACCTCACGCTGCTTCAGGTACCGGCGCAATCGAGCAGCGGGCTGTACGCCATCTCGGTGCCGGCAGCGGACGCGACGACCTACACCTTGCGTGCGCAGGCCGTCGGGGCGCAGGCACAGGACAAGGCGTGCGCGACGATGGTGCTGCGGGCGGCCGCCGGCACCGTGCAGTACGGATCGGCGTGCTCGACCTGCACGCTGGCCGAACCGCTGACGGACCCGGGTCGTTGCTGGAGCCGCCAGTGAGCCGGCCGGTGAGGCGCATGCCGTGGGCCCGACACGAGGCCGTGCGCGGCTTCACGCTGATCGAGTGGATGATCACGGTGGCGCTGCTCCTGCTGCTCGTCACGCTGGCCGCACCGTCGGTGCGCGAGCTGATCGCGACGCAGCGCCTGCAGAGCATCCACGGCGCCCTGGTGACCGACCTGCAGTTCGCCCGCAGCGAGGCCGTCCGCCAGCGGCGCTCGCTGCGCTTCGAAGTCGGGGGCAACGACACGATGACCTGCTACATCGTCTTTGCGCCCGGCGTGTCCGGCAATTGCCTGTGCACACGGGCGCCGGGCAGCGCCTGCAACGGTGCGTCGGAAGAATTCCGGACGGTGCAGGTGCTGCGCAGCACGGGCATCACCCTCTCCGCGACGAGCTCGCGGGGACCGGATGCAACCTTCGAGGACATCAGCGGCCGCAGCGAGCCCGGCGACCTGCGCATCGACCTGGCCAGCGCCGTGCGCGGCCAGTTGCGCGTGACGGTCAACGGCACCGGCCGCGTGTCCTCGTGCTCGCCCGACGGCTCGGTGCGACAGGTGGCGCGATGCTGAAGCGGCTGCGGCCCCGACCCTCCGGCGTGCGCCTCGCGGCCCGGCATGCCGCCTCGCCCGGCAGGGCTGCGGCCCGCACGACACGGCCCGCCTCGTCGATGACGGCCCGTGCCCAGCGCGGCCTGTCGCTCGTCGAGATGATGGTCGGCATCGCGATCGGCCTGATCATCGTCGCCGCCGCGACGCTGATGGTGGCCGGCCAGCTGGCCGACAACCGCCGCCTGCTGCTCGAGACGCAGGTGCAGCAGGACCTGCGGGCCGCGGCCGACCTGATCACGCGCGAGCTGCGCCGGGCGGGCTACTGGAAGGACGTCTACCGCAGCACCGCCGCCGCGGCCGTGCTCGAGCCGCGGCTGCCGAACCCCTATGCGGCCGTCGAACCCGCGGCCGACGGCCAGACGGCCACCGCGGTGCGCTTCGTCTATGCCGAGAAGGACCCGCCGGACGACAACACGATCGACGGCAGCGAGCGACGCGGCTTCCGGCTCAACGGCGGCGTGATCGAGTCCGAACTCGGCGACGGCAACTGGCAGCCGCTGACCGATCCGGCGGTGCTGCGCGTCACGCGCTTCGACGTCAGCTCCCGCGTGCAACCGGTGACCCTGGAGTGCGCGCTCGCGTGCTCGCCCGGTGCGACGCCCTGCCCTCCGGTTCAGCAGGTGCGCAGCTACACGGTTGACATCGCCGCGGAGGCGGCCTTCGACAACCGCGTCCAGCGCTCGGTGCGCAGCACCGTGCGCGTGCGCAACGACGCCGTGGTCGGCGAATGCCGGGATTGAGCGCCATGCGAGCGACGCCCTCCTCCCTTGCTGGCCGGCGGCCACCCTCGAGACGGCGACAGACCGGTGTCGCGACGCTGCTCATCGTGATGGCCTTGTTCTTCCTGGTCTCGATGGTGGCCGCCTACAGCAGCCGCAACCTGGTCTTCGAGCAGCGCACCTCGGCCAACCAGTACCGTGCGACGCAGGCCTTCGAGGTGGCCGAAGGGGGTGTCGACTGGGCGCTCGCGCTGCTCAACAGCGGGCGCGTCGACGCCAGTTGCGCCGGGTCTTTCGATCCGGCGCAGCCGTCGTTCCGCAGCCGCTACCTGGGCATCGACGCCGCACGCGGTACCGTGACGCCGTCGACCGTCGCCGTGGCCTGCCAGCGCAACAGCGCGGGCTGGTCCTGCTCGTGCCCCAGCGCCGGCGAGCCGGCGCCGGTCGATCCCGGCGGCACCGGCGTGCGGCCGGCCTTCCGCGTGAAGCTGCAACCGGCGCTGAGCAGCAACCACACGCCAGCCCTGTTCGCCATCGACAGCACGGGCTGCACGACCTTCAACGCCCGCTGCCTGCAATTCGGCCGCAGCGACGGTGGCGAGGCCGCCGCGCGCGTCAACGTGACGGTGGCGATCGTCCCGGCCCTGGGCAGCCTGCCGGCAGCGGCGTTGACGGTGCGCGGCAACGTGCAGCCGGCCGCGCCCGTTGCCACCTTGGTCAACGAGGACGCCAACTCCGGCGGCCTCACCGTCCATGCCGGCGGCACGCCCGGGGATCCCTCGAGCGTGGACACGACGAACCTGAGCCTGTTCTCGGTGGCCGGCAATCCCGACCAGGCGTCGGTGGTGCGCGACACGGCGCTGGCCACGCTGTCGGGCGAGGCGATGTTCACGCGGTTCCTCGGGATGAGCCCGCAGGCCTTCCGGCGTCAGCCCGCCGTGGTGCGATTCGCAGCCGACAGTGCGCCCCCGTGCCGCAAGGCCAGCGACAGCGATCCGATCGCAGCCTGCATCGCCGCGCACCCGGGCCGGCCCGTGTGGGTCGAGGGGAATCTGTCGATCGACGGCCCGCTGCAGCTGGGCAGCGCCGACACGCCGCTGCTGCTCGTCGTCGACGGCAAGGTCTCGTTCGCCTCGGCCGGCGTCCAGGTCGTCGGCCTGGTCTACAGCCGCGCGGCGCTGCTCGATGACGTCGGGCGTGCGTCGATCCGCGGCGCGCTGATCGCCGAGGGCAGCGTGTCGGGCACGGCCCTGCCGGACGTGCGTTACGACGGCGCCGTGCTGTCGCGCATCCGCCTCACGCAGGGCTCCGTCGTGCGCCTGCCCGGCGGCTGGAAGGACTTCTGATGGCTGCCAAGCGTCGCCGCCCGCCAGCGCTCCAGCGGGGGGTCTCGCTGGTCGAGGCGCTCGTGGCGCTCGCGGTGATGTCCTTCGGCATGCTCGCCGTCGTCGGCGTGCAGGCCACGCTGCGCCAGAACTCCGACATCGCCAAGCAGCGCTCGGAGGCCGTCCGCATCGGCCAGGAGGCGATCGAGCGCTGGCGCTCGTTCAGCCGGATCGAGACCGATCCGGCCGGCGTGCTGGCCGCCTACGACGACATGCCCGACGCCGGCACGACGTCCGACGCCGTGACCGGGTACACCACCAACACGCAGTACACGCTGCGGCGCAGCGTGACCACGATCGGCGCCCAGGGACACAAGTCGCTGCGGGTCGAGGTCGAGTGGCTCGATCGCTCCGGCCAGGCCCAGTCGATCACGCTGGACACCCACGTGGCCCGCGCCGACCCGTCGCTCACCGCCGGCGCCGTCAACCGCTCGTCGTGGACCAGCCCGCAGGCCCGGCCGCTGAGCCGGCACGTCGCGATCCCGATCGCCGCGAAGGACCTCGGCGACGGCAGCAGCGTCTTCGTGCCGCCGGCCCCCGCCGGTGCCGCGGCCGCCACGGCCTGGGTGTTCAGCAACCTGAGCGGGATGATCACCGGCGTGTGCACCATCGCCGCGGGCACGACCAGCTCGGCGCTGTCGGCGGCCGACGTCGCCGGCTGCCGGGACAACACGCTCGCGCACCTGCTCTCGGGTTACGTGCGCTTCGCGACGGCGGCCGCGCAGCCCACCCCGGCCGATGCCGAGGCTCCCACGGGCACCGCTCTGAACCTCGACATCTCGCTGATCATCGCCGACGGCCGCACGCCCACCTGCTTCGACGACGCGCCGACGACCAGCACGTCAGCGGCGACGCGCACCTTCGTCACCTACTACTGCGCGATCCCGGCCAACACCACCCGATCCTGGGCCGGCTATTCGACGATCGTCCCGCGGCCGTTCTCCGACGTCGGAACCTCGGCCTGGCACATCCCGGCCACCGGCCTGCCCGCGGGCACGACGGTCACCCACCGCCTGTGCCGCTACACACCGGCCCGCAGCGATGCGCAGATCGTGCCCAACTGGCAGCATCCGCGGCTGTACCGCATCGAGTACGCCGATCCGGACCGCCGCCTCCAGCCGCTGCCGATGCCGCCGCTGACGAACCAGAACTTCCTCGTGATCCGGGCCGCCTACACCTGCCCGGCAGACGTCGTGCCCGACCCCTTGCTCGGCGACTTCGTCGACAGCAACACGCTGCAGCACGATCCCCTGCCGTGACCGGCCGGGCGGCCGCCGGAGCGACAATGCCCCGCATGCGCGATCTCGACCGCCGCCGCCTGCACGAGGCGCTGCTGCTCGCTCATGACGCGATCGGGCTGAGCGACCCGAACCCGCGCGTGGGCTGCATCCTGGGCCACGAGGATGGGCGCATCCTGTCTCAGGGCTCGACCCAGGCGGCCGGTCACTTGCACGCCGAGGCAGCGGCACTCGCGCAAGCGGCTCGCGCCGGCATCGACGTGCGCGGCGCAACGGCCTGGGTCACCCTCGAGCCTTGCGCGCACCATGGCCGCACGCCACCCTGTGCCGACGCGCTGATCGCCGCCGGTGTCGCGCGCGTGGTCGTCGGCATCCGCGATCCCTTCCACCGCGTCGACGGCCGCGGGGTCGAGGCCTTGCGCGCGGCCGGCATCGCCGTGGACTTCGCCGACGAGGCCATCGCGACGGCCTGCCGCGAACTGAACATCGGCTTCCACATGCGCTGCGAGCAGCAGCGGCCCTGGGTGCGGCTGAAGATCGCCGCATCGCTGGACGGCCGCACCGCGCTGCCCGACGGCACGAGCCAGTGGATCACCGGCGAGGCGGCCCGTGCCGACGGGCACGCGTACCGGCGCCGCGCCTCGGCCGTGCTCAGCGGCATCGGCACGGTGCTGGAGGACGACCCGCGGCTCGACGTCCGCCTGGTGCCCACCGCCCGGCAACCCCGGCGCGTGATCGTCGACTCGCACCTGATGACACCGCTGGAGGCGCGCGTGCTCCAGCCGCCGGGCGAGGTGCTGATCTTCGCAGCCGCCGACGAGCCGCACCGGGAGCAGGCGCTGCGTGCGGCGGGGGTCGAGGTGGTCCACCGGCCCGGTCCCGGCGGCAAGGTCGACCTCGGCGCGATGATGACCGAACTCGCGCGGCGCGAGGTCAACGAGCTGCACGTCGAGGCCGGCCACAAGCTGAACGCGTCGCTGCTGCGCGCCGGCCTGGTCGACGAGCTCCTCGTCTACCTGGCCCCGACCCTGCTCGGGGACGGCCGGGAGATGGCGGCGCTCGGCCGCCTCGAGGCGCTCGCGCAGGCCCCGCGCTGGCTGTTCACCGACCTGGCCCGCGTCGGCGACGACGTGCGGCTGCTGCTGCGACCGCGCGCCTGACCGGCGGGCCGGCCCTGGGGGCCACCTACAATCCGTCCATGCCGCTCTCACCGATTCCGGAGCTGGTCGCCGAACTGGCGGCAGGACGCATGATCGTGCTGGTCGACGAGGAAGACCGGGAGAACGAGGGTGACCTCGTCCTGGCTGCCGACCACGTCACGCCGGAGGCGATCAACTTCATGGCGCGCTTCGGTCGCGGGCTCGTCTGCCTGACCCTGACTCGCGAGCGTTGCGAGCGGCTGCAGCTGCCGCCGATGACCACGCGCAACGGCACGCGCCACGGCACGGCCTTCACCGTCTCGATCGAGGCTGCCGAGGGCGTCAGCACCGGCATTTCCGCGGCGGATCGCGCGCGCACGATCAAGGCCGCCGTCGCGCGCGATGCCAAGCCCTCGGACCTGGTCCAGCCCGGGCACGTGTTCCCGCTGCAGGCGCAGGACGGCGGCGTGCTGATGCGCGCCGGCCACACCGAGGCCGGGTGCGATCTCGCCGCGATGGCCGGGCTTGCACCGGCAGCGGTGATTTGCGAGATCATGAAGGACGACGGCACCATGGCCCGGCTGCCGGACCTCGAAGTCTTCGCCCGCGAGCACGGGCTGAAGATCGGCTCGATCGCCGACCTGATCGCCTTCCGCAGCCACAACGAGAGCCTGATCGAGCGCATGGGCCAGCGCCAGCTCGACACGCCTTTCGGCAGCTTCTCGTGCACGGTCTATCGCGACCGCGGTGGCCAGGTCCACCTCGCGCTGAGCCACGGCAGCTGGAGCGACGGCGACGAGGTGCTGGTGCGCGTGCACGAGCCGCTGACCGCACTGGACCTGCTCGACGCCGGCGGCAGCGGGCACTCCTGGCCGCTGCCGCGCGCGCTGGCCGCGCTGCGCGACGCGCCAGCCGGTGTCGCGGTGCTGCTTAACGCCGGCCACGAGGCCGAGTCGCTGTTGCCCCAGTTGCTGCCCGCGCTGCGCCGGCCGGAGGGCCAGCGCGCCCCGTGGGACATGCGCACCTACGGCGTGGGCGCGCAGATCCTGCGCCAGCTCGGCATCGGCCGCATGAGGCTGCTCGGCGCGCCCCGCCGCATGCCCAGCATGACGGGCTACGGCCTCGAGGTCACCGGCTTCCTGCCGCCGCCCCAGCCCTGAACACACGACCCCAGGACACGCCAGCATGCAGAACGCCGACAAGGGTGAGACCGCCGAACTCGTCGGCGAGGGCTTGAACGTCGGCATCGTGCGCGCCCGGTTCAACGACGCCCTGACCGCCCGGCTGGCACAGGCCTGCATCGCCGAGCTGCAGGTGCTGGGCGTGCGGGCCAAGGACATCCGGCACCTCACGGTGCCGGGCGCCCTCGAGATCCCCCTCGCGCTGAAAGTGCTGGCCGAGGGCGGCGACCACGACGCGCTGATCGCCATCGGCTGCGTGATCCGCGGCGAGACCTACCACTTCGAGCTCGTCGCCGACCAGAGCGCTGCCGGCGTGATGCGGGTCTCGCTGGAGCACTCGCTGCCGGTCGCCAACGCGATCCTCACCGTCGACACCGAGGCCCAGGCGCTCGCCCGCGTCGACGAGAAGGGACGCGACGCCGCGCGGGTCGCCATCGAGCTGGCCAACCTGCTGGAAGACCTGTCGTGAGCGAGGGAACGACGCGCAAGCGCCCGCCCAGGCGCTCGCCCGCGCACGCGGCCCGGCGGCGATCGCGCGAGTTCGCGCTGCAAGGCCTCTACGAATGGCTGCTGACCGGCTCGGACGCCGGCGTCATCGACGCGCACATGCGCGAGCAGGCCGACTTCGACAAGGCCGACCGGGCGCACTTCGACGCCCTGCTGCACGGCTGCGTGCAGGAGGCGGCCCGGCTCGATGCGCTGCTCGAGAAGCACCTCGACCGGCGCAGCAGCGCGCTGTCGCCCGTCGAGCATGCCGCGCTGCTGATCGGCACCTGGGAGCTGGCCCACTGCATCGAGATCCCCTACCGGGTCGTCATCAACGAGGCCGTCGAGCTGAGCAAGAGCTTCGGCGGCACCGACGGCCACAAGTACGTCAACGGCGTGCTCGACAAGACCGCGGCCGACCTGCGCCCGCTCGAGGTGCAGGCCGCACGCGCCGAGCGCGCCGCCCGGTGATGGTGCGCCTCGCGCGCCGGCTCGAGGCGATCGAGCCGTTCTACGTGATGGAGATCGCCAAGACCGCGCAGGTCCTGGCGGCGAGCCCGGCCTGCGACCCGGCACGCGGCGGCGAGCCGATGATCTACCTGAACATCGGCGAACCCGATTTCCGCGCCGCGGCCCCGGTCGTCGCGGCGGCCAAGGCCTGCCTGGACGCGGGCGACACCCAGTACACGCAGGCCACGGGGCTGGCCGAGCTGCGCACCGCCATCTCGCGCTGGTACGCCCAGCGCTGGTCACTCGAGGTCGAGCCGCGGCGCATCGTCGTCACCGCCGGCGCATCGGCCGCGCTGCAGCTGGCCTGCACGGCGCTGTTCGAGCCGGGCGACGAGGTGCTGATGCCGGACCCGTGCTACCCGTGCAACCGGCACTTCGTCGCCGCGGTCGGCGCGACGCCGCGCCTGCTGCCGGCGGGGCCGCAGCAGCGCTACCAGCTCGACGCCCGCTCGGTCGAGCAGGCCTGGACGCCGTCCACCCGCGGCGTGCTGCTGGCCTCGCCGTCGAATCCCACCGGCACCTCGATCGATCCGCGCGAGATGGCCGCGATCGTCGACGTCGTGCGCCGGCGCGACGGCATCGCGCTGGTCGACGAGATCTACCTCGGGCTCGGCTACGACGAGCGTTTCGCGCACAGCGCGCTCGCGCACGGCGAGGACGTGGTCTCGATCAACAGCTTCTCGAAGTACTTCGCGATGACCGGCTGGCGCCTGGGCTGGCTCGTGCTGCCGCCCGCGCTCGTCGAGCCGGTCGAGCGCCTGGCGCAGAACCTCTACATCTGCCCGAGCACGCTGGCGCAGAAGGCCGCGCTGGCCTGCTTCGAGCCGGCGTCGCTCGCCGAGTACGAGCGCCGGCGGGGCGAGTTCGCGCGACGGCGAGACGTGGTGCTGCGGGGGCTCGACGCGCTGCGCATGCCGGTTCCGGTCGAGCCCGACGGCGCGTTCTACGCGTGGGCCGACTGCAGCGCGCACGCGCCCGACAGCTGGACCCTGTGCCACGACCTCATCGAACGGGCCCACGTGGTGCTGACCCCCGGCCGCGACTTCGGCCCTGCCGGCGCGCACCGCCATCTGCGGCTGTCCTACGCGACGGCCACACCGCTCCTGCAGCAGGCGATCGCGCGCCTGCAGCGGGTGCTGGCCTGACACGCCGCAGGTGCTGCGCGTCCGCAGCGGTCCGCCGATCGGTCGGGCGGCGGGCGCCCACGTCCCGGCCGGCCGGCGGTGCCTCGGCTCGCGGATCGCAAGCCCTGGGTCGGGAGGACGTCACCGCCGGCACCGTGCCCACGGGTCAGCCCCGACAGGTTCCGGAACCGCCTGCGCAGCGCACTAGCATCCGCACCATGTGGACCGAATTCACCGAAGCCATCCGCGCGCAGCTGAACAACCAGGTCGTCGCGGGTGCGATCGCGCTGGGGCTGGTCGGTGTCGTCGCGGCCTCGCTGCGCAACCTGCCCGGCGCGCTGTGGGCGCAGTTCAAGCGCGCGATCGTCGTCACGGCGACGCTGGACAGCCGCAACGACCTGTTCGCGGCCTTCGTCGCCTGGCTCAACGACCAGCGCTTCGGGCAGCGCAGCCGCTGGTTCACCGTCGTCCAGGCACCGCCCGCGATCGCCGAGGACGAGGGCGACGGGGACGACACGCCCCGGCTGCAGTACAGCCCGGCACCCGGATTCCACCTGTTCTGGTTCCGCGGGCACCTGATGTGGATGCACCGCGAGATCGCGATGAACCTGCAGGTCGTCGAGACCATCCGGCTCGGCGCCTTCTTCGCGCGGCGCCGCGTCATGGAGGACCTGCTCGAGGGCGTCGCGCGACATGCCGGCGAACGCCGCGCGAACCGCCTGACGCTCTACACCGTGGACCGCTGGGGCGACGAGTGGCGGCTGGCCGACAGCAAGCCGCGGCGGGCGCTCGACTCGGTCGTCCTCGACGAGGGTGTCGCGAAGCGGCTGCACGACGACATCCACGAGTTCTTCGGGCGCCGCGAGTGGTACGCGCAGATGGGCATCCCGTGGCGGCGCGGCTACCTGCTCTACGGCCCCCCGGGAACCGGCAAGACCAGCGCCGCCTACGCGCTGGCCGGCGAGCTGCGGCTGAAGCTGTGCGCGCTGAGCCTGACCAACCCGAAGCTGACCGACAACGTGCTGGCCGACCTGCTGCAGCGCACGCCGCCGCGCAGCCTGATCCTGATCGAGGACATCGACGCGTTCTTCAACGCGCGCGAGAAGCAGGACAGCCGGATGCAGATCAGCTTCTCCGGCCTGCTCAACGCGCTGGACGGCGTCGGCGCGCAGGAAGGCCGCATCGTCGTGCTGACCACCAACCACCGCGAGAGGCTGGACCCGGCGCTGATCCGGCCCGGGCGCATCGACGTCGCGATCGAACTCGGCAACGCGTCGCCCTCCCAGCTGCGGGGGCTGCTGTCGCGCTTCTACCCGGACGCGGCGGCGCGCATCGAGCGCATCGTCACGGACTACCCCGCACGCACGCTGTCGCCGGCGCAGGTGCAGCAGATCCTGATCGCGGCCGACTCGCTCGACGAGGCCGAGGCGGGCCTGCGCGCGGCGTTCGCCGCGCCTTGACCGCCGCTGGCCGGCCCCGGGGCCGCGGCCTGGAGCTCAAGCGCGGCGCGGCATGCGGAACGGCAGCATCCACTGCACGAGTGGCGTGCGCAGCCGGCGTGCATCCAGCGTCTCGTGGACGATCTCCAGCGGCGTGCCCTCACCCGATGGAAGCTCGATCAACGAGCGGGCGTAGAAGGGGGTGTCCTCGAGCGTGGCCGTGACGCGCGGCCCGCGCCCGCCGGCATCGACGACCGCCCGCACGCGCCGATCGATGCGCCACAGCGCCGTGGGCCCCAGCGGCAGGCGCTCGGGCGGCTTGAGGTCGAAGCTGCTGCCGTCGGGCGCGAACTGGCGCAGGATCACACGCTCGGCGCCGCGTGCGGGCTGCGTGTCGTAGATCACCGTCGTGCGGCCGTCGGGCGCCGTGGCTCGCAGCCAGTCCCAGCGCTCGAAGGCCTGTGCGATCGGCTCGTCGCCCTCGTTGCTGTCGACGTACGCGCGGCCCGACCACGCCAGGGAGGGCTCGTGAAGGGACACCTCGATCCGCGCGCACGGGGCGATCGGGGTCCAGCGATGCCGGCCGGCATCGTCGAGGGCGATCTCGCCGCCCATGCGCACCGGCGCGTGCACCCGGACCCGTCCCTCGACGCGCCGGGGCAACGGGGAGCCGCGCTCGCGGATCGTGATCAGCAGCTCGTCCCCCGACCAGGCCAGCTCGCTTGGGCCGATCGCGAAGCGTCCGGCCTCCCGCCGGACATGCCGGCTGCCGCGTTCGGTCATCGTCCAGCGCCGGGCGTCCGGCCCGTACAGGCACACGTTGAGCGCGCAGTGATCGGCCGGGTCCGTCCGCGGGTTGCGCCGCAGCGCGCGCCGGTAGTACGGCGAGAAGACGCTGCCGACGAACGCGATCAGGGTCAGGGCGTGGCGACCGTCGTCGCTGATGGCGTCCACGTACCACCAGCGATATGCACCCTGCTCGAGCGGTGCGTCGAAGCGAGGTCCGCGGCGATCGTCGCCGCCGCGAGCCGACCCGACATCGCCGCCATCGGCACGCCTGGCCCCGGGTGCACGCTCCCGCCGGCCAGGTACAGCCCCGGCAGCGCGCTGCGCGCCGCCGGCCGCCGGAACAACGCCATCCAGCCGTGCGTCGCCGCTCCGTACAAGGCCCCTCCCGAGCCCGGGTACAGGCGTTCGAACTCCGCCGGAGTCCGGCACAGCACCTGCTGCGCGGCGTTCCCGATCTCCAGGTCCAGCCCGCACTGACTCATCAGCTCCAGGCTGCGGTGTCGGCATGATTCCACCTCCGAATCGTCGAAGAGCCGGGTGTCGCCGTCGGCCGGCGCATTGACCAGCGCCAGCAGGCGCTCCGGGCCCTCGGGGGCGCGGCCGTCGTCCGCCCGGTCCTGCGCGCAGACGTAGACCGTTCCCTTGCGGGGCAGCTGGCGCCGCTGGACGATGTCGGTGAACTCGCTGCGGTAGTCGTCGTCGAAGAAGACGTTGTGACGGGCGAGCTGGAAGCCGCGCGAGCGCACGCGCATCGCCCAGGTGAGCGCGCCGAGCGAGCGCCGCCGCGGCGGCGTCGGGGAGCGAACCGCCCGGGCGGCCCCGCGGCCCAGCATGGCCGCCGCGAGCGCATCGACGTCACCGTTGAAGACCACCGCCCGCGCCGGGATGCGCTCGCCGCCCGCCAGCTGCACGCCACGGGCCCGACCCCCGTCGACGAGCACGCGCTCGACGTGGGCCCCGTAGCGCAGCTGCACGCCACGTGCCTCGGCCAGGCCGGCCAGGCGCCGTGCCAGGGTGTCCATGCCCCCGTCGATGGACCACACGCCGTCCATCTCGACATGGGCAATCAGCATCAGCGTTGCCGGCGCATGCCACGGCGACGCCCCGCAGTACGTGGCATAACGCGCGAACAGCTGCCGCAGCCGCGGATCGTGGAAGTGGCGTCCGAGCGATCGCCACAGCGACGCGAAGGGGCCGAGCCCGGCCAGCTCGCCCAGGCCCGACGGGCCGAGATCGGTCAACATGCGCCAGAAGCCCGGGCGTTCGGAGCGGATGTACGGCCCCTCGAGGCGCCGGTAGACACGACGGGCCTCGTCGCAGAACGCGACGAAACGACGGCCCTCGGCCGGCGTGGCGAATGCGGCGATCGACTCGGCCGACCGCCGCGGGTCGGCGTCCAGGTCGAGCGTGGCCGGCCAGCCGCGCCAGGCATGCCGCGCGAGGATGGACAGGGGGGAGAGCGTGACGAGTTCGTCCAGGCGGCAACCCGCTTCGGCGAGGATCTCGTCGAAGACCCAGCGCATCGTGAACACCGTGGGTCCGGCGTCGATGGGCACGCCGTCCACCGCGACGGCACGCATCTTGCCCCCCGGGGAATCACCGCGCTCGAGCAGCGTCACTTCGTGGCCGCGGCAGGCCAGCAGCAAGGCGGCGACCAAGCCCCCGATGCCGGCACCGACGACGACGATCGGCGGGGCCGGAACACCCGTTGCCGGCCTGGCTGCGGTGGACAGGCACCCGGCGGGTCCCTGCGCGGGCACGTTCAACGCTGTCTCCGCGCCCTCAGCCGAACACCTGGCCAGCCCAGCTGCCGCGCAACATCAGGGGCACGAAGCGCACGAACATCCACTCGCTGAACCAGCCCTCGCGGAAGGCCCGCCGGGCCGCATCGCCATGCGAGCCATGCCGCGAATAGGCCTGCATGGCCTCGGCCGTGTCCCACAGGCTGAAAGTGGCCTGCCGCAGCAGCGGCGCTTCGCCGAGCCCGACCGCCAGGCGGCAGCCTTCGGTTCGCCGCAAGGCGCTCTCCGAACCCGGCGAGTGTCCCCAGAAGGTGGCGGCATGCGGCATCCGGATCGACGCGCGCGTCAGTGCCGCCAGCGGACGACCAGCCTGCGGCTCGACGACGGGGCGCATGCCGACGCCACCCCAGGAGCCGCGGGCGGCGCTTGCCGCGAGCACGGCGAGGAACGTCTCCGCGCTGCGCGACGCACGGTCCTGCAGTGCGCGAGCCTCCTGCGCGAAGCTGCGTGCCGCGGCTTCGTCGTCGAACATCGCGAAGAGCCCCTGGTGACGCCAGCTCGGAGCGACGCCGAAGCCGCCCTCGCGGCCGCTGCCCAGGATGCGCAGGGCGCGCAGCCCCTTCCAGGCATCGACGCCACGCGCCCCGAGGGCAAGCCGCGACAGGCCCCAGGCAACGCTCGTCGGGCGATAGCGCACCAGTTGCAGCACCGCGTAGCCCGGCGCCGCCGGATCCGCCGCCCCCAGGCCGGCCGTTGACTCGCCGGCCCTGGGCGTCGGCGCGGCACCGGCACCACCGCGCACCGGCGCGAACACCTGGCCGTGGCGCAGCGGGTTGTGCAGGTCGGTCACGGCAGGACAGTCCGCAGGCTTCACCGCACCGTGATCTCGACGCGCCGCGCCACCGGATCCTCGCCGGCCACGTTGGCCTCGGTCTGCCGAGGCTTCTCCAGCCGAACACGCTCCTGCGCGATGCCGGCACCGATCAACGCGTCGCGCACGGTGAACGCCCGCTTCTTCGCCAGTTCCTGGTTGGCGGTCAGGGTTCCGGCTGCCGAGTGATAGCCGGAGATCGTCGCGACCACGCGGCGCTCGGCAGCCATCGTCGCGACGAGGAGCTCGAGCCCCTTGGCCTGCTCACCCTTCAGCACCGCCGACCCGACGTCGAAGTACAGCACCGATCGACGGTCCTCGGCGAGCGGCGCCGGCAGTGCCGGGACCGCTGCCGCGACCTTGACCAGACCCTCGAAGTCCTTGGCCATCGCGAGCCCGCCCAGCGGCTTGTTCACGCCCTGGTGGCAGGTCTGGCAGAAGACCTTCGCGACATCGCCCGCCGGCCCCAGGCGCTGCGGCGGGAAGGTCGCGGCCAGGGGCGTCAGGTAGTCCTTGTTCATCTCGCGGACCATGCGGATGCCGTGCCAGGCGGTGACACGCTGCGCCGGTCCCTGCCAGGACTGGAAGGACTGCGTGTTGTGGCAGAAGGTGCAGTTCACGCCGAGCGCAACGCTCATGTGGTTCATCAGGCTGTAGGTCCACTCCGCCTGCTTGATCGACATGCGGTTGTCGGTGGGCAGCGCGGTCCCCGTCTGCGCACGGATGGGCTCGTCCTGCAGCAGGAAAGGCGTGAACGGGTCGTATGGCAGCGAGGCCCAGGCGATCGACGGCACGGCGCGGTTCTGGCCCGCATCGTCACCCATGCCGGAGCCGACGCGGTTGTTCTTCGGCGCGACGGCCGTGAACCAGACGTTGTCCGGCACCGGCTTGCCGCGGTGGCAGGTGTAGCAGGTGACGCCTGTCTGCGCGACGTGCGTCGTCCAGCGCGAGTTGATGTTGCGCGTCATCTCCAGCATGCGCCGCGCGACGACCTTGGTGTACTTGCTGTCGTCGGCGAAGTTGCCGTCGACGTGGCAGTACGGGCACCCCTGGGTCGGCGCGACCCACTGCTGGAAGGCCAGCATCTGCCGGTTGAACTCCACCGGCGACAGGTCGCCGAGGACCTTCACGTTCTGGTAGACGTCACGGGCCCGCGGCCCGTCCGCCGGCGCGCTGGGTGGGCCGACATCCGGGATGGCCGGCAGCGCAGCCTTGGCCTTCGCCAGGCTGCGCGGGTTGTCGACCTGGACCATGCCCGTGCCGCGGTACCCCGTCTGCGTGCTCTGCACCGGTGGGCGCTCGCAGGCCGACAGCAGCGCTGCCAGCCCGAGCAGCGTGAACAGCGTCCGGCGCATCATGGCTTCACTCCTTGCAGCAGCGTGGCCGGATCGGGCAGGACGGGCACCACCGGGTACGGTGTCGCGAACCCGTGCTTGACGGCCCACAGGTACCAGTTGTCCACGACGGTGCCGGTCAGCAGGATCCCGATGCCGCCGGTCAGCGGCGTCAGCACCGCGCACCACCAGGCCCAGCGATGGATCGATTCCATCGTGGCGTTGAAGCCCATCGTCCAGCGCCAGAACAGCGCCGCACGCTCGCTGGCCGTGCCGCGGTCGACGATCTGGTCGAGCTCGCGGTCACCCCCGTAGCGGCTGACCGCCAGGATCGTCGCGCCGTGCATCGCGAAGAGGAGTGCCGACCCGTAGAGGAAGGCGATCGACAACGCGTGGAAGGGGTTGTAGAAGAGGTTGCCGTAGCGCAGCGAGAAGGCGGCCGTCCAGTCCAGGTGCGGGAAGATGCCGAAAGGCACCGCCTCGCCCCAGCTGCCCATCAGCACCGGGCGGAAGAAGCCCAGCACCAGGAACAGCCAGATCGCCGACGCGAAGGCCCACGCGACGTGCGTGCCCAGCCCCATCTGGCGCGCGCGCCGGTAGGTGCGGGCCCACCACAGGAGGATCGACGCGGTGAGCAGGCCGCCCGACAGCAGCCACCAGCCGCCCTGGTTCATCGGCGGCAGGCTCAGGCCGTAGCCCGGCGGCGGGGGCTCCAGCGCCAGCCAGGGGAGCTGGCGGATGAACTGGACCACGTCCCAGTCGACCTGGGCCAGCATGTTGAAGCCCATGATGTTGATCGACAGGGTGCCCAGGATCAGCGACGCGAGCCCGAGCCCGCCGAGGTAGATCGGGCCGATCTGCGCGTTGCCGATCCAGCCCAGCCAGTAGATGAAGAAGGGCTTTCCGGTGCGCGGGCTGTCGCCCTGGGGCAGCTCGGGACCGATCTGTGCCGGACCCACGGGCTGCAGGCGGGTGAAGAGGTTCTGGTATTCGGCCATGGTCGGACGCTCCTACTTCCAGATCGGCAGCTGCAGCCACCAGGTCCACCACTCGGGCCAGCCACGGGTCCAGAAGGGGCCGCTGATGACGATGCACACCGCACTGAAGAAAACCGCGGCCAGGGCGAGGAACAGGCCGAGGCGGTGGATGCCCAACGCGCCGATCGAGTAGCCGACCAGGTCGCGGAAGAACGTGTCCTCGTGGTCAGGGGTCTTCACGAGCTCTCCCTTCGGCGGGTTCGATGCCGAGAGGATCAGGCTGCCGTGCAGCCCGAGCGCCAGCGCCGTCGTGAAGAAGAACGTGATGGCCAGCATGTGCGCCGGGTTGTAGTGGAAGTGCAGGTACTGGTAGCCGACGTTGGACACCCAGTCCAGGTGACTGAAGATCCCGTACGGGAAGCCGTGGCCCCAGGCACCCATCAGCACCGGGCGGATGACCACCAGCGTCACGTAGGCGAAGATCGCCATGCCGAAGGCGATCGGCACGTGCAGGCCCATGCCGAGCTTGCGGCAGATCTCGACCTCGCGCAGCATCCAGCTGACGAAGGCGCCGATCGCGCAGACGGTCACGACCTGCCAGATGCCGCCTTCTCGCAGCGGCGCCAGCCCCAGGCCGTACTTCAGGTCGGGCGGCGCGATGTTGATCTGCCAGACGTTCCAGGTCGGGCCGAGCGCGGCGCCCCACAGGATCATGGCCGTGCCCAGCAGCGAGAAGAAGATCGTGGTCACGCCGAAGAAGCCGACGTAGAAGGGGCCGACCCAGAAGTCGAACAGGTCACCCCCGACCAGCGTGCCGCCTCGCACCCGGTACTTGCGTTCAAAACTGAGCATCGCCATGAGCCGATCCTCCAGCGTGCCGCCCGCCTCGTGGGGCAGGCCTCACGCCCGTGTGTCCTCCAAGGAGCGGCACGGCATGTCCGGCATGGCCGGACATCCCGCCCGCTGGGATCCGCGAGCCGGAAGAACTACTTCTTCGCGGGCATCGCGGCGTTCTGCTTCAGGGTCTGGTTCGCCGCGGGACCGTCCAGCCAGTTGAAGGTTGGCGTGGACAGCAGGATCAGATGGATCATGGCCGCCAACCCGAACAGGAAGATGCCCTGGACGACCATCGCTCGAAGCGGGTCGAACAGCTTCCACATACGCCACATAACGTGAGCTCCTATTGAAGATGCGACATGAAGGTGTACACAGCCGCCTTCACGCCTCCTGGCACCGACTTGACGCTCTCGGCACCGGGCAACCAGGACCGCCACTGAAAGCCCAGCACCTGGCCGACGAGCGCGATCGCCATGAACACCACGAAGGCCGTGACGAAGATGAAGAAGAAGGCCTTGCCGTCCTCTCGCGTCACCGCCGCGGTCACCGCATGGGGTCTTGCCTGGGATGTCATGACTGTCCTTTCACACTTGCGGTTCTAGAGCCAGGGCCGCCAGATCCAGACCAGGATGTGCGCGACGACGGCGATGGCCGTGAAGCCCACGAAACCCTGCATCCAGTACCGATGGAACTCCTGGGCCTCTTCGTCGGTCAGGCCCGATACCGAGCCCCTACGTTCAGCCATGTGAACCACTCCTTTCCAATCGACCTTGCGGCCTTTGTTGCGCACAGCCCGCGCAATCTGGGCAACCGGAGCGGCATGCCCCGGTGTTCGAGGGGCAGGAGGAGAGACCCCGCCCGAGGCGGTGCTCAGGCATGGGCGGGCTCCTGCCGGGATCCGGTCAGCTGCGCGACGACGTCGCGCGACACGCGGGCTTCGCCGGCGCGCCGCGCGCGCGCCTCGGCCTCGTCACGCAGGCGCTTGGCAGCCGAGATCTGCACGACGACCGGCTCGCGGGCCACGGCCTGGGCGAGCAGGTCCTCGGCGTCCCCGTCCCACGGCAGCGGTTGCGGCGCACCACGGGCCGGGGTCGCCTCGACACGGTCGAGCTCGGTGCCCAGCGGCAGCACGTGGAAGAGCGCGTCGAACAGCGCGTTGCAGGTTTCCTGCAGCAGGTAGGTCGCCCCGGCGTAGCCCATGAACGGCGTGCCGGTGTGGCGACGCACGATCGCGCCGGGAAAACTCGCCGGGATGTAGACCGGCCGGGGACCGAAGCCCGCGCCGCCGGTCTCGGCCAGGTACATGCGCTCGTTGTACGAGCCGAAGAGCACGAGCGGCGGCTTCTGGCGCACCAGGTCGCGGATCGCGGCATTGTCGGTCTTCGCGCCTGCGCGGCGCGCGACGGCGAAGTTGCACGGCAGGCCGAGTTCGTCCTCGAGGTAGTGCCGGATGCCGCGCGCGTAGGTCTCGCCGGCGACGACGGCGAAGGATGCGGTGCCGAAGAAGTCCTGCGTGACCGAACGCCACAGGTCCCACACCGGCTTGATCGTGGTGTGCTTCTCGCGTTCGATGAAGGGCTCGGGATCGAGCCCAGTCAACCGGCCGAGCTCGCGCAGGAAGGCCGTGGTGCTGAACACCCCGATCGGCGCCTGCAGGTAGGGGCGTTCCAGCAGCTCGCACAGTCCGCGGCCGAACTCGCGATACAAGCAGATGTTGACGTCGGCATCGACGAGCCGGGGCACGTCCAGCAGGTGGCTGCCGAGCGGGAAGACCGCGTTGACCTCGCAACCGATGCCTTCGACCAGCCGGCGGATCTCGGCCAGGTCACTCGGGCCGTTGAACACGCCGTAGCTTGGCCCGATCAGGTTGACACGCGGCTTCTCGTCGGGTCCGCGCGCGGCGATCGGCGTGCGCGGGCTCACCTGGCGCAGGCCGTACTGCTGCCACAGCCAGACGAGCGCCCGGTCGGCGCTCTGCCACTGGTCTTCGTCGATGGTACGTGGCAGGAAGCGCATCAGGCCGGTGCCTTCCGGCGTCACCCCGCCACCGATCATCTCGGCGATCGAGCCGGTGACGACGACCGCCGGCAGGTCCGGGTCGAGCGCCGCGTGGGCGCGCTTCATCGCGCCCTCGGTGCCCTCGCGACCGAGCTGCTCCTCGGCCAGCCCCGTGACGACGATGGGCAGCTCGTGCGGCGGCAGCGCGTCCGTGTAGTGCAGCACGCTGGTCACCGGCAGGTTCTCGCAGCCCACCGGCCCGTCGATGACGACCTGCAGGCCCTTGATCGCCGTGAAGACGTACACCGCTCCCCAGTAGCCGCCTGCCCGGTCATGGTCGAGGATCAGCATGCGCGCCTCACAGCATCTCCTCGGACCGGCGCTGGCGCGCTGCGCGCTCCAGGCGGCGCCGCGTGTCGACGCGGAACTCGGGCCGCAGCCGGGGTGCGTCGTGCCACACGCCACCCAGGTCGCCATGCCCGACATCGCCGAAGAAGTCGGCCATCGTGTCGAAGCGTGCCTGGTTGGCGAGCGCGGCGTTGATCACCTTGGCGAGCGAGCCCGCCCCGGCCGGCCCCATCAGGGGACGTGCCGAGATCAGGTTCGTGAAGTACAGCGCCGGCGTGCGCGCCTGCTTGGCGGCCTGCACCACCGGCGTGGTGCCGATGACCAGCTGCGGCCGGTACTCGCGCATCGCGTCGAGGTCCTGCTCGAGCGACGCGCGGAAACAGACCTGCACACCCTTGCCCTGCAGCCACTGCGCGTCGGCCTCGGCCCACGGCGTGCGCGGGCAGGCGCTGCCGACGTAGCGCAGGTCGGCGCCGGACTCGACGAGCAGCCGGCCGACCAGCAGCTCGGAGCCCTCGTAGCCGGACAGCGTGATGCGGCCGCGGATGGGCTTGCCCGCCAGCGCGGCCTTGATCGCCGGCACCACGTGCTGCCGGGCCCGACCGATGCGGCTGGCGGAGACGCCCGCGGCCTGCCCCACGGCCTGCAGCCAATCCGCCGTGCCGTCGACGCCCACCGGGGCGGATCCGACCACCGGCCGGCCGGCCAGCTGGAACTCCCGCACGCTGGCGGTGTAGAAGGGATGCATCGCCGCGACCACCGCTCCGTCCAGCGCCGCGTACAGCTCGCGCCATTCCCGCGTCGGCACCACCGGGCCGGCCGCCAGACCCATCGGCTCGAGCATCGCCCCGATGCCCACCGGATCGGCAGGGAACATCTCGCCGAGCAAGGTGACGGTCGGCTGGTCAGGCACGCCACCGCGCGGCGCGGCGACCGGTCCGGCCTCGGCCTCGGCGCGGGCGTAGCGCAGCATCGCGCCGGCCAGCACGTCCTTGGCCTCGGCGTGGGTCGGCACGCCGAAACCGGGCACGTCGATGCCGATCACGCGAACGCCGTCGATCTGCCTGGGCAGCAGCTGCAGCGGCACGCCGCTGGCGGTCGGCACGCACAGGTTGATCACCACGATGGCATCGAGCGCGGCCGGATCGGCCTGCGCGTGCACGGCCTCCCGGATGTCCTCGAACAGGCGGCCCGTGACCAGCGTCTCGCTGTTGAAGGGCACGTAGCCGACGCTGCGCCGGGCGCCGTAGAAGTGCGACGTGAAGCTCAGTCCGTAGACACAGCAGGCCGAACCCGACAGGATGGTCATCGTGCGCCGCATGCGAAGGCCGACCCGCAGCGAACCGAAGGCCGGGCACATGCTCTGCGGCTGGTCGTGCGGGCCCCTGGGGTAGTCGCTCGCGTACTGCGCCAGCGCCGCGGAGTTTCCGGGCGCCGCGGCAGCCGCCGCCCGTGCGCGCTCGGGTGTCGAGTGGCAGCTCGCGGCCTCGCTGATCGGGATCGTGCGGCGGGACATGTCGACGCGCTCCGGTCGATCGGGCCTCAGGCCGCGTCGTAGACGACTTCGAGGGACGCGCGCGCTTCGCGGCTCGCGCCGAGCATGTCGTCGTCAGTCGCCGGCTGCAGCACCACGTCGCGGCCGACGGCCGATCCGGCGAAGAGGCCCAGCAGCTCGTCCTGGGTCAGCGGCCGGGGCCGCACGGGGGGCGCCTCGGCCACGTTCGTGCCGAGGGTCTCGAACAGCGGGCCCCACTCGCCGCCGGGCCTGCCGATGATGTCGTAGGCCGCGCTGCGCCGGCGGATGTCCTCGTGCGCCGGGATCGCCGCCAGCACCGGGATGCCCGCGTGCCGCGCGAAGGCCTCGGCCTCTCCGGTGCCGTCGTCCTTGTTGATCACCATGCCGGCCACGCCGACGTTGCCGCCGAGCTTGCGGAAGTACTCGACCGCATTGCAGACGTTGTTGGCCACGTACAGCGACTGCAGGTCGTTGCTGCCGACGACGATGACCTTCTGGCACATGTCGCGGGCGATGGGCAGCCCGAAGCCGCCGCAGACCACGTCGCCCAGGAAGTCGAGCAGCACGTAGTCGAAGCCCCAGTCGTGGAAGCCCAGCTTCTCCAGCGTCTCGAAGCCGTGGATGATGCCGCGCCCGCCGCAGCCGCGGCCGACCTCGGGGCCGCCGAGCTCCATCGCGAAGACGCCGTCGCGCTTGAAGCAGACGTCGCCGATGCTCACCGCGTCGCCGGCCAGCTTCTTCTTGCTGCTGGTCTCGATGATGGTCGGGCAGGCCTTGCCGCCGAACAGCAGGCTGGTGGTGTCGCTCTTCGGGTCGCAGCCGATCAGCAGCACCTTCTTGCCCTGCTGCGCCATCATGTAGCTCAGGTTGGCCAGCGTGAAGCTCTTGCCGATGCCGCCCTTGCCGTAGATCGCGATGATCTGCGT
>ERZ761602.3408-NODE-3408-length-22584-cov-6.906565_pt1 | contig 22584 bp, 17 predicted proteins | sample MGYA00512165_ERZ761602 | MGnify/ENA primary metagenome ERZ761602 (study PRJEB28899, sample SAMN02445085) | bioreactor sludge metagenome | biome: EBPR sludge; isolation source: Thorneside wastewater treatment plant | place: Australia: Brisbane, Thorneside...
GTGCATGGCCTTCAGGCCGGAGCCGCAGACCTTGTTGATCGTGTAGGCCGGCACGCTCTGCGGCAGGCCCGACTTGATGACCGACTGCCGTGCCGGGTTCTGGCCGCTGCCGGCGGTGAGGATCTGGCCCAGGACGACCTCGTCGATCTCCGCGGGCGCGATGCCGGTCTTCTCGAGGATGCCGCGGATCAGCGCCGCGCCCAGGGCGTGGGCCGGCAGGCCGGACAGCGTGCCCTGGAAACTGCCGATGGCGGTGCGGGTGGCCGCCAGGATTGCAATGTCGTTGCTCATCTCATGTCCTTGTTCTTCGCTGGAGGGCGCCTGACCGCCGGCGCGACAGGCGCCGGGGGGGCGGGCGCGGCGTCAATACATGTGCTGGCCGCCGTTGATGGACAGGTTGCTGCCGGTGAGGAAGCCGGCGGCATCGCCGGCGACGAAGCCGATCAGCGCGGCGATCTCATCGGGACGGCCCAGGCGCCCGACCGGGATGCCGGCGATGATCTGGTTGCGCACGTCCTCGGGCACGGCCATCACCATCTGCGTGGCCAGGTAGCCTGGCGAGATGGTGTTGACGGTGATGCCCTTGCGCGCCACCTCCTGCGCCAGCGCCTTGGTGAAGCCGTGGATGCCGGCCTTGGCCGCCGAGTAGTTGGTCTGGCCGAACTGGCCCTTGGAGCCGTTGATCGAGGAGATGTTGACGATGCGGCCCCAGCCGCGTTCGAGCATGCCGTCGATGAACAGCCGGGTGACGTTGTACATCGAGTCCAGGTTGACCCGGAGCACCGCGTCCCAGTTCTCCTTGCTCAGCTTGCGGAAGGTCGCGTCACGGGTGATGCCGGCGTTGTTGACCAGGATGTCCACCACATGCCCGTCGGCGGCGATGCGCTCGGCCATGGCCTGGGTCGAAGCCCAGTCGGCCACGTCCACGTCGTAGCACTGGAAGGTGTAACCGGCATCGGCCTCTTTGCGCAGCCACAGGTTGGCGGCTTCGTCGCTGCGGGCGTGGGTGACCAGCACCGTATGTCCGGCATCGTGCAGATGGCGGGCGATGGCCTCGCCCAGCCCTCCCATGCCGCCAGTGACCAGCGCAGTATGTGTTGTGCTGCCCATTCCGATCAGTCTCCCTTGGGCGCCTTGCGCTGGGTGGCCTCGGTCGTCTGCGACCACAAGGCATTCCACTGCTTGAAGACGTCGGCGAAGGGCGACGCGGAATTGTCGCTGCCGAGCGCGCTGCTCACGGCCTTGTGCCAGCTCTCGATGGCCTGCTGCAGTCCCGACGTGAAGGCCGCCTGGTTCTTGATCGCGACCTGTTGGAACGTCTGCACGTGCGCGACGCGGCCCTGGAACTGACGCCAGAAGGCTTCAGGCGGCAACGACGCCAGTGCCTGCCAGTTGGCCGAACGCAGCACGCCTTCGATCTCGGCCGAGGTTTCCGCGATACCCTGCGAACTGGCCTCCTTCACCGAATCCAGCCATTGGTGGCTGCTTTCCTGCAGCAAGCGAGTCAGGCGCAACTGCAGTTCGGCGTTGGCCTTGAGGAGGTTCAGGGGAAGCGTTTCGGTGGTCATGGGTAGTGCCTCACTGAGTGGAAGTCCCGAGTCAGGGACGGATTCAGGCCATCTGGCTGATGGTCCTGCGGAAACGGGTGAGCGCGAGCGCGAACAGGGCCGAGCCGATCAGCGCCAGGGCCAGGAAGGGCTTCCAGACCACGCCGATGCCGGCACCGCGATAGAGGATGGCCTGGGCCAGTTCCACGAAATGCGTGGTGGGCGCGGCCAGCATGATGTCCTGCACCAGCTGCGGCATGCTCTCGCGCGGGGTCATCGAGCCCGACAGCAGTTGCAGCGGGACCAGCACCAGCACCATCAACATGCCGAACTGCGGCATGTTGCGCGCCAGAGTGGCCAGGAAGATGCCCAGCGAGGTGGTCGCGAACAGGCACAGCGCCGCGCCGACCACGAACAGCGCCAGCGAACCTTCGATCGGCACGCCCAGCAGACCCCGCACTACCAGATTGAGCGAGACGAAGGCGGTCACCAGCACCACCAGCCCCATCGACCAGACCTTGGAGAGCATGATCTCGGCCGGGGTGACCGGCATCACCAGCAGGTGTTCGATGGTGCCGTGCTCGCGCTCGCGGATCAGCGCCGCGCCGGTGAGGATGATCGAGAGGATGGTGACGTTGTTGATGATCCGCATCAGCCCGCCGAACCAGGTCTTGTCCAGCGACGGATTGAAGCGCGCGCGCAGCGCCAGTTCGACCGGCATCGCGGTGCTGCCGCGCTGGCGCCGCACGAACTCGTTGACCTCCAGGTTGATGATCTGCTGCACGTAGCTGTTGCCGGTGAAGGCCTGGCTCATGCGGGTGGCGTCGATGTTGAGCTGCAGCGCGGGTTGCCGGCCGGCCAGCACGTCGCGCTGGAAATTGGGCGGGATGTCGAGCACGAAGGTGTAGGCGCCGGAGTCCATGCCCGGGTCGACCTCGCCCAGCGAGATCATCGCCGGCGGCGAGAACTGCGGGGGATAGAACGCCGAGGCGATGCGTTGCGACAGCGCCGAGCGGTCCTCGTCGACGATGGCGATCGGCGCGTTGTGCAGGCTCTCGGGCATGGCCGTGGCGGCGGTGTGGATCGACACGGTGAACACATAGGCGATCAGCACCAGCAGGATCGGGTCGCGCGCCAGGCTCCACAGCTCTTTGATGCCCAGGCGATAGACGTTGGCCAGGTGGGGGAGTTTCACGTCAGCGCTCCTGTTTGCGGGTCAGGGCGATGGCCAGCCCCAGCACCACCGGCACGGCCAGCAGCAGCGGCCACAGCGCGCCGCCCAGGTCGCGCAGGTGCAGCGCCTTGCTGAACACACCGCGGCTGATCGCGAACATGTGGCTGGCCGGATAGGTTTCGCCCACCACCCGGCCGACGCCTTCGAGCGAGGAGATCGGGTCGACCAGACCGGCGAACTGGGTCACCGGAATGACCGTGCCCACCACCACCAGGAACATCGAGGCGATCTGGCTGCGGGTGACCGTGGAGGCCAGCAGCCCGAAACCGGTGGATACCGTGGTGAAGATCAGCGCCGCCAGCGTCAGCGCCAGGAAGCTGCCGGTGATCGGCACGCCGAACACGGTGACCGCCAGCAGCGCCATGGCCAGGAAGTTGAGCATCGCCAGGGCCACGTAGGGCAGTTGCTTGCCCAGCAGGAACTCGCTGCGGGTGACCGGGGTGACGTAGAGGTTGGTGATCGAGCCGCTCTCCTTCTCGCGCACCACGGCGAGCGCCGTGAGCATGGCGGGCAGGATCAGCAGCAACAGCGGCACCACCGCCGGCACCATCGCCGGCAGGCTGCGCACGTCGGGGTTGTAGCGGTAGCGCGATTCGATGGCGATCGGGCTGGCCAGCTGCATGCCGAAGCGCTCGCGCGCCTGCTCGGCCAGCCAATGCAGGTGGATGCCCTGCAGGTAACCCTGGATGGTCTCGGCGCGGGTGGGCATGGCGCCGTCGAACCAGGCACCGACCTGGACGCTGTTGCCACGCAGCACGTCGCGGGCGAAGCCCGGCGGGATCTCGATGGCCAGCGCCAGCTCACCGCTGCGCATGCGTCGGTCCAGCTCCTCGTAGTCGGCCAGCGGCGCGCGTTCGATGAAGTAGCGCGAGCCTTCCAGGCTCATCGCGTAGCTGCGGCTGAGGCTGGTTTGGTCATGGTCGAGCACCGCGTAGCGCAGATCCTCCACGTCCAGGCTGATGCCATAGCCGACCACGAACATCAGCAGCAGCGAACCGACCAGCGCCAGCGTGGCGCGCACCGGATCGCGCTGCAGTTCCAGCGCTTCGCGCCAGACGTAGCTGATCATGCGCTGCAGGCTGAAAGGCTTGCGACGGGCGTCGCGATGGCCATCGGCGCGGGGCTGCGCGGGCGCCGCGTCGTCGCCGGTCTGCCCGGGCGTGCCGCCGCCGGCCTCGACCAGATAGCCGATGAAGGCCTCTTCCAGTGTCTGCGCGCCGCGCTTGGCCACCAGCGCGGCCGGGGCATCGCTGTCGAGCACCTTGCCCGCATGCATCATCGACATGCGGTCGCAGCGCTCGGCCTCGTTCATGAAGTGGGTGGAGATGAAGATCGTCACCCGGTCGCGCCGCGACAGCTCCACCAGCAGGCGCCAGAACGCATCGCGCGCGACCGGGTCCACGCCCGAGGTCGGCTCGTCGAGGATCAGCAGCTCCGGCTTGTGCACCATCGCCACCGCCAGCGACAGGCGCTGGCGCACGCCCATCGGCAGGCTGGCGGGCAGGCTGTGCACGACCGCCTCCAGGCCGAAGCGTTCGACCATCTCCTGCACCCGCGCCGGGATGTCGTCCTCGGGCACCTTGAACAGGCGCGCATGCAACACCAGGTTCTGCTGCACGGTCAGTTCGGAGTACAGCGAGAACGCCTGTGACATGTAGCCCACCCGGCGGCGGGTGTCGATGTCGTGCGGGTCGACCTCGTTGCCGAACAGCCAGGCGCGGCCCTCGCTGGCCGGCAGCAGGCCGGTCAGCATCTTCATCGTGGTCGACTTGCCGCAGCCGTTGGAGCCGAGGAAGCCGAAGATCTCGCCGCGGCGGATGCGGAAGGACACATGATCGACCGCCACGAAGTCGCCGAAGCGCATGGTCAGGTCCTGGGCCTCGATGGCGATGTCGCCGTCATCGCCGCTCAATGGCGGGATCACGACCGGCTGGTGGTCGCGGGTTTTTTCTTCCGGCAACAGGGCGATGAAGGCCTCTTCCAGCGAAGCCGAGCCGGTCCGCGCCAGCAGTTCGGCCGGCGTGCCGGTGGCCAGCACCTTGCCGTCGTCCATCGCCACCAGCCAGTCGAAGCGCTGCGCCTCGTCCATGTAGGCGGTGGCCACGACCACGCTCATCTCCGGGCTCTGCCGCCGGATCCGCGCGATCAGGTCCCAGAACTGCGCCCGTGCCAACGGGTCGACGCCAGTGGTCGGCTCGTCGAGCAGCAGCAGGTCGGGGTCGTGGATCAGCGCGCAGCACAGCCCGAGCTTCTGCTTCATGCCGCCCGAGAGCTTGCCGGCAGGGCGCGAAAGGAACGGATACAGGCCCGTGGCCCGGGTCAGCTCGTCGATGCGGCGGCGGCGCTCGGCCGCGCCGTGGCCGAACAGGCGGGCGAAGAACTGCAGGTTTTCCTCGACCGACAGCGTCGGATACAGGTTGCGGCCCAGGCCCTGCGGCATGTAAGCGATGCGCGGGCAGACCGCGTTGCGGTGGCCGCGCCGGGCCATGTCACCGCCCAGCACCTCGACGCGGCCGGCCTGGATCCGGCGGGCGCCGGACACCAGCGCCAGCAGGCTGGACTTGCCGACCCCGTCCGGGCCGATCAGGCCGACCATGCGGCCGGCGGGAATGTCCAGATCGACGCCATCCAGCGCGGACACCTTGCCGTAGTCCAAGCGCACGCCCTGCAGTTGCACGACGGTGGGCGCGTTCGGCTTGGTCATGTCCGCTTACTCCACCGGCACATTGGCAACCAGATCGGCGGGCCAGGCCTGGTCGCTGTCGAGCCGGATCCAGGCCACCCCGGGCACTCCGGTCTTGACCTGCTCCAGATGCCGACGCAGAAGATCCTCGGGAATCTGCGCACGCACGCGGAACATCAGCTTCTGGCGCTCGTTGGCGGTCTCCACCGTCTTGGGCGTGAACTGGGCCTGGCTGGCGACGAAGGAGATCGTGGCCGGGATCACGTATTGCGGCGCGGCGTCGAGCACGATCCGCACCTCGCTGCCGATGGCGATGCGGCCGGCGCTGGTCTCGGGCACGAAGAAGGTCATGTAGACGTCGGACAGGTCGAGCAGGTTGAGCACGCGCCCGCCGGCGCCGAGCACTTCGCCCGGCTGCGCCACGCGCACCTGCACCCGGCCGGCGCGCGGCGACTTGAGCGCGCTGTCGTCGATGTCGGCCTGGATCCGCGCCACCGCGGCCTCGGCCGCGCGGACCGTGGACTGCGCCCCGACCAGCTGTGCCTCGGCGGCGCGCACGGCCGCCTGAGCAGCGGCGGCCTGGGCCCGGGTCGCCGCGACCGCCGCTTGGCTGGCGCGTGCCCGCGCGCGGTCGTCGTCCAGTTCCTGGGCCGAGGAGGCGCCCTCCACCGAAAGCGTCTCCGAACGTGCCAGCCGGCGGCGCGCGGCATCGAGCTCGGCCTCGCGCTGGGCGACCAGCGCCTGCGCGGTGGCCACCTCGCTCTGCCGCAGCGCGATCTGCGCCTGGGCCGCGGCCACGCCGTGCTCGGCCTGTTGCCGCCCGGCCTCGGCCTGGTCGTACTGGGCGCGCAGGGTGTCGGTCTGCATCCGCGCCAGCGTCTGCCCGGCCTGCACGAAGTCGCCCTCGCGCACCAGGATCTCCTCCACCCGGCCGGGCAACTTGGTGGCCACGTCGATCTCGGTGGCCTCGATGCGCCCGTTGCCGCTGGCGAATCCCTCGCCCGGACCGTGGTCGGACCAGCGCTGCCAGCCCCACCAGGCCAGCACCGCGACACCGACGACCGCGGCAGCGATCAGGAGCTTCTTCTTCAGGGAGGGGGAGATATCCATGTGCGATCCGGGACGATCAGGGAGTGGGGACGGAAGTGCCGCCGCCGAGGGCGGCATATAGCGCGACTTGACTGGATAGCAGTGCGCGCCGCGCCTGCACCAGTTGCTGTTCGGCCGCGAGCAGGTCGCGCTGGGCGTCCAGCACTTCCAGATAGGCGGCCGATCCGTTGTCGTAGCGCAGCTGCGCCAGCCGCGCGCGCTCGGCCTGCGCGTCCAGGGCGGTGCGCGCGGTCTGCAGCTGTTCACCCAGCCAGCGGCGCGCGGCCAGCGCGTCGGCCACCTCGCGGAATGCGGTCTGGATATTCTTCTCGTACTCGGCCACGGCGATGTCGCGGCGGATCTGGCTCAGATCGAGGTTGGCGCGGCGGCGGCCGCCGTCGAAGATCGGCAGCGACAGCACCGGCGCGAAGGTCCAGGCGCGGCTGCCGGACTCGAACAGGCCGTCGAGTTCGGCGCTGGCACTGCCCCAGGTGCCGGTCAGCGCGATGCGCGGGAAGAACGCCGCGCGCGCGGCGCCGATGTTGGCGTGGGCGCCGCGCAACGCATGCTCGGCGGCGGCGATGTCCGGCCGCGCCACCAGCAGGGTCGAGGGCAGGCCGGGTGCCAGTTCGGCCAGAACCAGGGTTTCGTCGAAGGGGGCCGCCTCCGGCAACGGCCCCGGATGCGCGCCGATCAATTGTCCCAGCGCGTGAAGCTGGCTGGCGCGCGCCAGTTCCAGTTGCGCCAGCAGCGCCTGCGCCTGGGTCAGCAGGGTTTGCACCTGGGTCAGTTCCAGCTTCGAGGTTGCGCCGACCTCGTGGCGGCGGCTGAAGATGCGGTAGGACTCCTGGCGCGTTTCGACCGTGTGCCGGGCCAAAGCGACGCGCTCGTCCAGTTCGCGCAGGCCGTGGTAGCCGTCGGCGACCTGGGCGACCAGCGCCAGTTCGACCGCGCGGCGCCCGGCATCGGTGGCGAGCCACGCCTGCAGGGCCGATTCCTTCAGGCTGCGCACGCGTCCCCACAGATCCAGTTCCCAACTGCTCAGGCCGACTTCGGCGCGGTACTCGCCGCTGACCACCGATTGGCCGGTGAGGTTGAGGTCGCCCGGTACGCGCGCACGCGCGCCCTGGGCGCCGATCCCGATCCCGGGGAACTGGTCGGCGCGCTGGATGCGGAACGCCGCGCGCGCCTCCTCCGTGCGCAGCGCGGCGATGCGCAGGTCGCGGTTGTTGGCCAGCGCGGTCTCGATCAGGCGCTGCAGCGCCGGGTCGCGGAAATAGTCGCGCCAGGGCAGCGTGGTGGCGTCGACGCCCGGGGCATCGGCCGCGACGTAGCCGAGCCATGCGTCGGGCACGGGAAGCGGTGGCGTTTCGTAGCGCGGCGCCATTGAGGCGCAACCGGCCAGCGCCGCGGCGAGAAGGCCCGCACAGGCCCGGGGCAGCAGGGGGGTCGTCCGGGGGGGGGAAGAGGTCATGGTCGGTATCGGCTCGGCACGTGCGAAAGGGGCTGGCTAGTTGAGGATGTGGTAGCCGCCATCCACGTACAGCGTGGAGCCGGTGATGGCGCGGGCGCCGTCGCTGGCGAGGAAGGCGCACAGCGGGCCGACGTCGTCGGTGGACAGGGTTGCGCGCATCGGCGCCCGTGCCGCGCTGTCGGCGACCAGGGCATCGAAGGCGCTCAACCCGGAGGCGGCCCGGGTCGGGATGGGGCCGGGCGAGATGGCGTTGACGCGAATGCCGGCGGGGCCGAGTTCGGCGGCGAGATAGCGCGTGGCCGATTCCAGCGCGGCCTTCACCGGCCCCATGATCCCGTAGTGCGGAATCACCTCGGCGCCGCCCAGGTAGCTCATCGTGATCAGGCTGCCGCCGTCGGGCATCAGCGGTTCGGCCAGGCGCGCCAGGCGAACGAAGGAATGGCAGGAGACGTCCATCGCCAAGCCGAACCCCTCGCGCGAGCTGTCGGTCACGCGGCCGTGCAGATCCGGCTTCGGCGCGAAGGCGATGGAATGGAGCACGAAGTCAAGCCCCCCCCCCCAGCGCTCGGCGACCTCTTCGAACAGGGCCTGCATTTGGCCGTCGTCCTGCACGTCGAGAGGGCGGCGGATCTCCGCGCCCAGCGCATCGAGCAGGGGCTCGACATGCGGCCGCGACTTGTCGGAGTGCCAGGTGCCGCCGAGCGTGGCGCCGGCCGCATCCATCGACTTGGCGCACGACCAGGCGATGCTGTGGTGGTTGGCGATGCCGATGATCAGGCCCTTCTTGCCGTCGAGGATGCCCACGTCACTTCTCCATGACGTAGCGACCGGGGGCGTCGTCCACGGCCTTGTAGCCTTTGGCCGGTGCGCCGGTGGCCGGTGGCTTGACGGGTTCACCCGAGCGCTTCCGCAGCCAGGCGACCCATTCCGGCCACCACGAGCCCTCCTGCACCTGGGTGGTCTGCACCCATTCCTCGGGAGACTGGTAATGGTTGCCGCCGGCCGGGCGGGTGCGCGCGCGGTAGCGGCGGTTCGGGCGGCCCGGCTCGCTGACGATGCCGGCGTTGTGCCCGCCGCTGGTCAGCACGAAGGTGATCTCCGCCGGCGACAGGTTGTGCAACTTGTAGACCGAGCGCCACGGCGCAACGTGGTCGGTCTCGGTGCCGACGCAGAACGTCGGCAGGGTGATGCCGCCCAGCGACACCGGCCGCCCGTCCACCGGGTAGCGGCCTTCGCTGAGGTCGTCATTGAGGAACAGCCGGCGCAGGTATTGCGAATGCATCTTGGCCGGCATCCGCGTGGCGTCGGCGTTCCAGGCCATCAGGTCGTTCATCGGCCGGCGCTCGCCAAGCAGGTAGACGTTGACCAGCTTCGACCACAGCAGGTCGTAGGAGCGCAGCATCTGGAACGCGCCGGCCATTTGCTCGGCGCGCAGGTAGCCTTTTTCCTGCATCTGCGCTTCAAGCAGGGTCACTTGGCTTTCGTCGATGAACAGCGCCAGTTCGCCGGGCTCGCTGAAGTCGGTCTGCGCGGTGAACAGGCTCAGTGAAGCCAGGCGCTCGTCGCCGTCGCGCGCCATCGCCGCCGCGGCGATCGACAGCAGCGTGCCGCCGAGGCAGTAGCCGGTGGCGTGGATCTTGCGTTTGGGCACGATCGCGTTGATCGCGTCCAGCGCGGCGCGGAAGCCCAGGTCGAGGTATTCGTCCATGCCCAGGTCGCGGTCGCCGGCGTCGGGGTTCTTCCACGAGATGCAGAACACCGTGTGGCCCTGGTCGACCAGGTACTTGATCAGCGAGTTGTGCGGCGACAGGTCGAGGATGTAGTACTTCATGATCCACGCCGGGACGATCAGGATCGGTTCCGGATGCACCTTTCCGGTGGTCGGCGCGTACTGGATCAGTTCGATCAGCCGGTTGCGCAGCACCACCTTGCCCGGGGTGATCGCGACATCGCGGCCGGGCACGAATGCCTCCGTGCCGGCGGGCGGTCGGCCGGCCAGCCGGCGCTCGATGTCGTCCGACAGATACGCCAAACCGCGCAGCAGGTTGGCCCCGCCTTCTTCCACGGTCCGCTTGAGCGCCACCGGGTTGCTGGCCAGTTGGTTGCCGGGCGAGAACATGTCCAGCCATTGCCGCGCGGCGAAGGCGGCCACGTTCTCGTGGTGGCGGTCCACGCCGGCGACGCCGCGGGTGGCGCCCTCCCACCAGCGCTGGTTGAGCAGGAACGCCTGATGCCACAGGTTGAACGGCCATTGCCGCCATTCCGGCGCGGCGAAGCGGCGGTCCCGCGCCGGCGGCTCGACGCAGGCGCGCGCCTCGCCGGGGCCGGCCATCAGGCATTCGCGCAGGTATCCGGCCAGGGCCGAGGCCTGTTCGAGCGCCAGCGCCGCCAGTTCGGACTGCTTGCCGGGCGAGGCGGCCAGATGCGAGGCCCAGTCCAGCCACGCCAGCAGCGCCGACTGCGGCGAGACCGAGGCGAAGGCGTTGGCCATCGCGGCGCGCGCCTTGATGTCCATTGCGCTGGGGTCCAACGGTGCAGGGGGCATGCTCGGTTCAGACCAGTTCATGTTGTGGTGCAGCAATCATGAGGGCTTCGGAGGGGAGGAGCATTGATCCAAATCAAAAAACAACCTGATGGTCGGATGTTTCAATGGCAGGCAGGCCTCGACGCGAAATTCCCCGGTATCCCCCGCGTGGCTTGGACGGCATGGAAGGAGCGCCGCAAGCATGAAACAACTATTTGGTCGTTTTGTGTAGTATAGCACTCCCTTCTCACGACCTGATGATCGATTTCATGTCGACTCGTCCCGTGGACGGCTGCGAGGAGTGGGGTTCCGTCTCCCGGCCGGCCAAGAAGCGCCGTCCCGACAGCGGATGCCTGGGCGGGCCTGTCCAATGCCACCAGCAACCCTCCCGTCGGCAGCCTGCCGTTAACATGCTGTGTTTTGGCGACGCGAAGGCGCGTCGCGTCATCGAGAGGAAGCGCCTTGACCACCGCAGTCCGCCGGAAAACCCCAACGAGCAAGCGCCGTCGTCGCTACCTGCCGTCCGCCGAGCGCAAGCCGGAGATCCTCGATGCGGCGTTCGTCGAGTTCTCGAACCGGGGTTACACGTCCACCACGGTCGAGGCCATCGCCGCCCGTGCCGGGCTGTCGAAGGCGGGGATCTATGCGCACTACAAGAGCAAGGAAGATATCTTCGAAGACCTGCTGATGACGGTGTTGGTTCCGTCCGAACGGGGCGAAATCTCCCTGGACAGGGACAACGCGCTGGAATCGATCGTCGAATCCTATCTCGATGGCGTTTATCTCGCGCTGGAACAGCCGAAGACTCTGGCGACCTTCCGGCTGCTCGTGCTCGAAAGCCGGCGCATCCCTGCCGCCCTGCTCCGGCGCTGGCACGGCAGGATCATGGCGTGCCAGTTGCTGAACGACCGGGCCCTCCTCGACGAGTGCATCCGGCGTGGCATCATCCGCCGCGGGGTGATGACGGACAGCCGGTTGCTGGTCGGTACCCCGGCCGTGAGCTGGATATGCCATCACCTGCTGTTCGGGGAAGACACGTTCATACCGCTGGCGGAGATGCGCCAGGATCACAAGCGCATGCTGATGGAGTTGCTGTCGCCGAGATAGTCGGCCACCGGCTCGCTGGCAATGGTGCCCGGGCGTCGCGCGGATGGATCCTGCGATCGGCCATGTTGGCGCTGGCGTCGCTGCTGCTGAGCGGTTGCGCGATCCTGCGCGAGCTCGGCCCGGCGGTCGAGATCGAACCGATGACGCCCGGCGAATACATCGCCCTCAAGCGCGGCGACATCCTCACCAGCGGCAAGTTCAGTGCCGCCACCCTGGAGACGATCCGCGTCGCGGGCCTGGATGGCGATGGCGAAGCCTGCACCAGGCCCGAAGCCGTGGCCTGCATCCAGACCCTAGCCGACGCGGCCGGCCTGTCCGACGAACGGCGACATTCGGCCCTGTCCGAACTGTGGTTGCGACAAGCCCAGTCTTTGCCCGCGGCCACGAAAGGCGTGGTGCCCGATGCCGGCGACGCGCGCATCGGCGCGTGGCTGGAGGTCGCCCGGCATGCCTACGCCTACCTGTTCTTCAGCGAACGCACACCCGGATCCCGCGCGTTCGAGGACCGCCAGACGCAGGTGCGGGACTACTACAACCTGGCGGTGCAGGAGGCGTCGTCGTTGTTGTTTGCCCGCCTGGAGCGAGGCGACAGAACCCCGGTCGACGGCGTACTGCGGCTGGGCGGATGGAACTTCCGCGCGGACCTGTCCGGCCTGCGCCTGCCGGGCCAGGGTGCGCAGTTGCAGGACCTGCTGCCGGCTTCGTCGCTGGGATTCGCCGGGTTGCGCAGCACCTACCGACGCGACGGTTTCGGTGCCGAACTGGTGGCGGTGATGGCCGACGACCCGGTCGCGTCCGTGTCGGGCGCCGATGCAGCGGGCGCCGGACGGCCTGCGCGGCCACCGGTCCCGCTATGGAGCGAAATACCGGAAACGGCGGTCACCGCGCTGCTGCGTTTCCCGGGCGAGAATCTCGCCCAGGTGTTGTCCACGCACGACGCCCAGCTCTCCGCCCACGATCCGTATCGCGAGGAAAAGATCGAACTGCACGGCCAGGATGTGCCCTTGGCGGCCAACTTCACTGCCGGTTATGGACTGTGGCTGGCGCGTTCCGGTTTTGCCCGCCAGTCGCTGCGGAGCCTGCTCGGCAAGGACCAGGGCATCGACCGCCCGCGCCTGTTCCTGATGCAGCCCTACGACCCCCAGCGTCGGGTGATCCTCATGGTCCACGGGCTGGCGAGCAGTCCGGAAGCCTGGGTCAACCTGGCCAACGAGTTGATGGGCGACAAACAGATCCGCCAGCACTTCCAGATCTGGCAGTTCTACTACCCGACCAACATGCCGATCCCGGTCAGCCATCATGCGATCCGCCAAACCCTGGCGGACGTGCTGAAGTATTTCGACCCGCAGGGCACGGCCCCGGCCTCGCGCGACATGGTGCTGGTCGGACACAGCATGGGCGGCGTCATCGCTCGGTTGATGGTGTCCTCGACCGTGGGGGATGGGTTGTGGAACCGGCTGTTCGACGGCCGCGCGCTCGATGACGGCAGGATGCAGCGTTTGCGTGAGCGAATCGGCCCGATGCTGCATTTCGAACCGGAGCCCGAGGTGGACCGGGCCATCTTCATCGCCAGCCCGCATCGCGGCACCGACGTTGCCGGCAGTCGCCTGGGCCGCTGGATCGGCGGTTTCGTGCGCCTGCCGCTCACCTTGCTGGAAGGCTTTGGCGACGTGATCCAGGATCTGGCGCATGCCGGCCAGGCGCAGGCCGCGCAGCCGCAGCCGAAGATCCCCAACAGCATCGACAATCTCGACAAATCCGATCCGTTCGTCCAGGCGGCTGCCGATTTGCCGATCTCCCCATGCGTGCATTACCACTCGATCATCGGTCACTACGACCCCGAGAAGCCGCTGGCCGAGTCCGACGATGGCGTGGTGCCCTACTGGAGTTCGCACCTGGACGGCGCCGAATCCGAAAAAGTCATCCGCTCCTTCCATAGCGTGCAGGAGACCGCGGCGGCGATTATCGAGATCCGCCGCATCCTGCACGAAGACGTCCTGGAGCACGGCAGCGCCCCGGCTGCGGCCGAAGCGGGGGTGGGATGCCGATGACGGTGAAGATCGATGCCTTCGTCGGCTTCACGCTGGCGATCCTGCTGCTGTACTTCTTCGCCGCTCTCGGCCTCAATACTGACATGCGCATGCTGGCACGCGGCGGGTGCCCGTTGCTGGGTGCCGTCGGCGCCGACGGGGAGGACGCTTCGGCGATCTAGCCCTCAATTCCGGCGAGCCGTAGAATTATCCAAAGACGGCCACTTCGCGTGGTCGTCTCCATCCCGGGTCAGTTTCAAATCGGCGCCGGCACGTGCAGCCCAGTTGCGGCCTCTGGGCCACATCAGCCCCTGCGCGCGCCACGGACCGTGATGGCGGGGACTTTTCGCAGGCCAAACGCCACATACTTAGGGCGACGTTCGCGGGAAAATATGTCGACAGAAAACCGATCATGGCAATGACCGCCCCTGGCACGACTTCGCCAGCAATTTCCTCCAGCCAAGACACCGACCTGGACCACTTGGACCACCTGCTGACGCCAAAGCAGCGCGCACGCCTGGAAAGCATTGCTTCGGCATTGAAGTACACATGCCGCGACCAGATCGTGTATCACCAGGGGCAGGTCGCCGACGCGCTCTATTTCCTTGATCTGGGCATGGTCGAACTCACCACCTACCAGAAGAGCGACGGCGACCGGCACATTGTCGCATTCTTGTATCCCGGCGACCTGTTCGGACTGTCCGAAGATGGACGCTACCTCAACACCGTGCGCACGCTGGCGCCAACCAAGTTGTACCGGCTGCCACTGGACGATCTGCAGCGCCTGCTGGTGCAGGACGCCCGGCTGCAACTGCTTTTCCTCGCCAAGGCCGCCCAGGAGCTACGCAAGGCACAACGCCAGAAGATCGTCCTCGGCCAGCGCGACCCATGCCGCCGCCTGGCTTCGTTTTTGCTCGAGTTCCTGCGCAGTAACCAGTACTACGATCCGGAAACCCGGATCGTTTCCCTGCCAATGAACCGCCGGGACATCGCCGACTACCTGGCGTTGACCCATGAAAGCGTGTCCCGGGCCCTGGCCAAGCTGGAAACCGAGGGTATGGTCCAGCGCCAGTCGCCCCGGCTAGTCCGCCTGAAGGATATGCGCGCGTTGAACGACCTTGCCACGTACTGAAACATCCAGGGGCGCCCGGCGGCCTTTCGCCGCTCGGTTCGGCAGCACCTCAGCCCCGTCAGGGCGCCATGATCCCGATGACCAGCGCCGCATTCTTGTCAGACTTGCCGGGCTTTGGTCTGCCTGGGCAATGAGGACTTGCCCCATCAATGCCTCCTTACCAGCCGCAACCCCCCCCCTTCGATGGTGAAGTTCGCGCGCGACTGACTGCTCCGCGCTCCTTTGACGGTGCAATAGATCGTCGCAACATCGAACTGGCGCCGCGGCGAATTGACGGCATCACCGGAAATCAACTATTTCCTGGCATCGGAATCTGCCTTGGTGGGGCGATGTGCATGTGATTGTTCTGTCCTTGTCGCGTGCAGCCTTTTCCATTGCAACGGAGATGTACCGTGGTATTCCCGAAAGGCCTTGGAGAACGCGGCCAAGTTTCGATACCCGAGCATGCCAGAAAGTCGCGTGATGTCGATGGACGAAGCCTGCAAATGCCAGCAGGCTGTCTGCATCTTCACCTCGTTGAGCAATTGCTTGAAATTCAGATGCTCGTCCTGCAGCCTGCGTTGCAGCGTGCGCGGGTGCATTTCCAGGAGTGCCGCGATATGTGGCAGTGAGTGCCGACGTGCGCCGATGGTTTGCAGGATGAGGCTGCGTACCTGCAGTTCGAGACTGTCCCGACAGCGTGCCAGGTGCTCGCGCAGGTAAGCGTCGATGCATTCGTCGTCTGCACGTGACACCGGTTGTACCGGGCACGCCAGCCACTTCTCGTCATAGACCAGGCAATCCTGTTCCTGGTCGAACAGCACCTCGCAGCCAAAATGCCGTTGGTACACCTTCAGTGGCGCAACGGGGCTGTGGCTGATCTCCACCCGCAGCGGCCACACACCTGGCCCGCCCAGTTCCTGTGCCAGCCGGGCGAAAGTCGCCAAGGCCATCTCCCGGTGCTGTTGCGCGCGCAGCGCTGGTGCGTGGAAGTGCTCGATCAGACGGATATGGGCCTGCTTGCCGTGGCACTGCATGCGCCAATGCTCGGCGGTGTGGTGCAAGGTGATGAAGTGCTGCGTGGTGACGAAGGCAGCGCCCAGGTTCGGCTCGCTCGCCAGCAGCTTGCCCAGCAGCCCGAGCATGACGATGCCTTGGTGCGAAGCGACGCGCATGCCGAAATCGGCACACTCCAGTTGCCGGGCAGCGTTGTCCAGCACGCGGATGACGCGACTCAGATCGACCAGGCAATCGCCCTCGTGCAGTGCAGCAAGTGACAGTCCGACTTCGTCCAGCAAGGTTGCCGGATCGCCGCCCAAAGTTGCGACTTCTTCCTCGAAGCCTGTCAGACAAGCTATCCGCACTTGGTACGAAATACCCATTTGTCACCCCTCCCTATCGTCCAAGTCGATCCTGTTGCTTTTGTCGTGAAATGACAAGTCTCTGATGCCGGTTGCGCGTAGCTTCCCCCGTCGGAGGAGGGAGACAATGAGAGACTTCAAGGGCAAGGTTGCCGTCGTTACCGGCGGCGGCGGGACGGGCATCGGCAATGCCCTGGTCGTGGAACTGGCGCGCGCCGGCGCGCAGGTCGCGTTCTGCGACATCGCCCATCTCGACAAGACCGAGCGCGACATCGCCGGCTTCGATGCACCGCATTTTGCCGCGACGGTGGACATGGCAGAGCGCAGCCAGATCGACGCCTTCATCGCCGAGGTGATCGCGCGTTTCGGCCATATCGACCTGCTCGTCAACAATGCCGGCATCGCCCTCGGCGACCGCGTGTTCGACGAACTCGGCGATGCCGATTTCGACAGGATCACCGACATCAATTACTGGGGCGTGGTGCATACCACCCGCCGTTGCTACCCGTCGCTGGTTCAGCGGCCCGAGGCGGCAATCGTTAATATCTCCAGTGCCCAGGGCATCCTCGCCTTGCCGTACCTCGTGCCCTATTGCACCACCAAGTTCGCGGTTCGCGGCTTCACCGATGCGCTGCGTGCAGAGCATCGCATCCGCGGCATCGGGAACGTGACCGTTCATACCGTACATCCGGGGCGCGTCGCCACCAACATCACGCTCAACGCCGACTATCAAGGTCCGTCATCGGGCAAGTTCCACGCCAATTTGCAGAAAGGTACACCGCCCGCGAAAGCCGCCAGGACGATCCTGCGCGGCGTCAGGCGCAACACGGCCCGCATCTTCATCAGCGACGGCATCGTCCATGACTGGCTCGCCCGCCTACTGCCCAATGCCTACATCCATCTGGTTCGCATGGAAATGCGACGTCAGGGCATCGCGCCGCGTTGATGCCGCCCCGTCGGCTCGGGACGGGAAAACAACCAATTTTGGGAGGGAAACGAGAATGATCGAATATGACGTCGTGATCGTCGGCGCCGGTTTGTCCGGCATCGGCATGGCGTGCCATCTGGCGCGCGAAGCGCCGGGCATCCGTTTCGGACTGCTCGAACGCCGGCAGCGCATCGGCGGTACCTGGGATCTATTCCGCTATCCGGGCATCCGCTCGGATTCGGACATGTTTACCTTCGGCTATGCCTTCCGCCTGTGGAAAAGCGACAAGACCCTGGCCGACGCCAACGCCATCCGCCAGTACGTCGAGGACACCGCCGCCGAATACGGGGTGCAGGACAAGATCCGCTTTGGCCTGCGCGTGACGAAGGCGAGCTGGTCGAGCGAACGCAATCAATGGACGCTGCATGCCCTGGAGGAGGCCTCCGGCCAAACGCACGAGATCTGCGCCCCTTTCGTCATCTTCTGCACCGGCTACTACAGCCATGACGCCGGCTACCAGCCTGAGTTTCCGGGCCGCGAGCGGTTCAGCGGCGAGTTCATTCATCCGCAGCATTGGCCGGAAGAACTCGACTACCGCGGCAAGCGCGCGATCATCGTCGGCAGTGGCGCCACCGCCGTGACCCTGGTGCCGTCGATGGTGCGCGACGGCGCCGGCCACGTGACCATGCTGCAACGTTCGCCCAGCTACATCATGACGATCCCGAGCGAAGACGCTCTGGTGCGGCTGATGCGTCGCTTCCTGCCGGAAGAGCGCGTGCTGGCACAGGCACGCACGCGCAGCCTCTGGATCCAGCGAATGATCTACAAAGTGTCGCGGCGCTGGCCAAAACTGATGCGCAAGTTCCTGCTGCGCAACGTACGCAAGCAGGTTGGGCCGAATGTGGACATGCGCCACTTCACACCGGACTACCAACCCTGGGACCAACGCCTGTGCCTAGTGCCGAACGGTGATTTGTTCCAGGTATTGCGCGAAGGCAAGGCCTCCATCGTCACCGACCGGATCGAAACCTTCACCGAACACGGCATCCGCCTGCAATCCGGCACGGAACTGGAAGCGGACATCATCATTTCCGCCACCGGCCTGCGCCTGGAAATCTTCGGCGGCACCGCGGTGGAAGTAGATGGAACGCCCGTCCAGATCCGTGATCGCGTTACCTACAAGGGTGTGCTGGCCGAAGGCGTGCCCAATGCCGGTTTCGTGTTCGGCTACACCAATTTGCCGTGGACGCTGCGCGCCGATCTGGTTTCCAGCTACCTGTGCCGGCTGTTGAACCACATGCGGGCGAACGGCTTTGCCCGCGTCACCCCGAATGCGCCGGCGCAGGTTCGGCTGGGGAGCAGCATCCTGGATTCGATGCAATCCGGCTATGTGCAGCGCGGCGATGCGGTGTTGCCACGCCAGGGCCGCGACGCGCCCTGGCGGGTGGTCATGGACTACAACTTCGACGGGGCCATGCTCGGCCAGCCGATCGAAGATGACGCACTGTCCTTCCAGGCGGAAGCCACCACGGAGACGACACGATGAACGCCTGGAACCACGCCATCGTCACCGGCGGCGGCAGCGGGCTTGGCCTGGGCTTCGCCCTGCGCCTGCTGCGTCGCGGTTGCAAGGTCAGCGTATTCGACCGCAACTTGTCGCAACCCGTGCGTGAACAACTGCTGCAAGCCGCGCAAAGCGGCAATGCCAAATTGCAGGATTTCAGTGTCGATGTCAGCGACTGGAACGGCGTCGAAACGGTGGTCAACGCCACCATCGAAACCTTCGGCAGCCCGGATTTGGTCATCCACTGCGCCGGCATCACCTTCAACCGAGATTTGAGCAAGACCGGCGCGGAGGATTTTCGCGAGGTGGTCGACATCAACCTGAAAGGAAGCTTCCACATTGCCAAGGCAGTGTTGCCGCACATGCAACCCGGCAGCCGGCTGGCATTGGTTGCCTCGATGGCGGGCCTGACCGGCAATTACGGCCTGAGCGCCTATGGTTCGTCCAAGTTCGGCGTGGTCGGACTGGCGGCGACGCTGCGCTACGAATACGAACCACGCGGCATCGGCATCAGCTGCATCTGCCCGCCGGAGGTGCGCACGCCGATGGTGGCGATGGAGCGCTCGCCTGGAAACCACGACGAAATCTCGTTGATTCTCAAGGATATGGCCGGATCGTTGGAGATCGATGAAGCCGTGGACGAGATGTTCGCGCGGCTTGGGCGCGGGCAGTGGATGATCATTCCCGGACGTAAAGCGAAGCTGGTTGCGCTGCTTTTCCGGTATTTCCCTGCATTGCACTTCGCTTCCGCCAAGTGGCTGGTGAAGCGGGCGATGTGCAGGCTTCAAGGCACATGACCCGGCCACGGAGTCACTGGCTAGGAGGATTTCGACCTGCAATGCGCGGGATAGATTCGCGCCGGCGCGACGGGAATTTCACGAGAGGAGGCGTCATCACAATCAGTTAGTTTGTTTCAATTTTCCATCCATACAAATGGAGGAGGGGCCATGAACATGTGGACGATAAAGAATGCGCTGGCCATGTCGGTTGGCGTGGCATGTGCGGCAGCGGGCGGTGTGGCTTATGGCTCGGCGCTCGATCGCTCGGGGCAGTCGCTGTTGGGATTCCTGGAACGGGGAAACTACTTCGAATTCGGCGGCTCGCTGCTCGACGCAAGCGTGAAAGGCGTGGACATGAGCGGCAATCCCACTGGCAATGTCGCCAACGCCTACAATTTTGTTGGGGCAACCATCAAGTTTCAGCCGTTCGACAAGGTATCGGTTGGGTTCATTTATGACGAGCCCTTCGGTGCCGCAGCCGAATACGAGGGGGAGAATGATTTCGTTACCAGTCCGACCGATGCGGTATTTGCGGGGCTGCCCGTGGTCACCGGCCCGAGCATCGTGTCGGACGGGCAGTTGGCGGCCTACGGACTGGACGCCGGGATTTCCGGAGGCACCAAGGTCGAGGTGGAAACCAGCACCCTTTCCGCAATCGTTGGGTATCAGCCGACGGAGAACTGGAACATTTACGGCGGCGCGGTGTACCAGAAAGTCGAAGGGAGCGTGAGATTGCGCGGATCGACGTATTCCATGTTCAACGGCTACGACATGAGCCTGCCTTCCACACACGAATGGGGCTGGCTGGCCGGTGTCGCCTACGAAATCCCCGACATTGCATTGAAAATTTCGTTGACCTATCGATCCGAGATCGACTACGACGCCAACATGCGGGAATCCTTGCCATTGGTCGCAGCGGTCGGCGCAAACAGCGCAGAACTTGGCGGACTGATCCAGCAATTGGTCCTGAACGGAAGCATCCCGGCGGAAACCGGGCAGGCCATCGGCGCTGCCCTCGGTAATTTGGCGGGGGGCTTTGCCGCTGGCACCACGAAGGTGGTCACGCCACAGTCGGTGAACCTCGATTTTCAGACTGGCATCATGGCCGACACGCTCCTGTTCGGCAACGTCCGCTGGGTGCAGTGGTCGAAATTTTCGATCCAGCCGGCGATGTTCGGTCAACTGGCGAAGGCGGTCGGCCCGGTGATCGGCAGGCCGGACGGCTTCAATCTCGACGATTATTCCAAGGATCAGTGGTCCGCCGACCTTGGCTTGGCACGCAGGTTCAATCAGGCCATTGTCGGTTCGGTGTCGGTCGGCTGGGATGGTGGTGCCGGCAATCCCGTTTCCTCGCTTGGCCCGGTCGAGGGGTATTGGAATGTCGGGCTGGGCGTTCGTTACAGCCTGACCCCGAAGGTCGAACTGTCCGGTGGCGTGAAGTACTTCTGGTTTGGCGACGCGGAGGCCCAAACCGGTGCGCACAGCTACGCGGGCGAGTTCAAGGACAACAACGCCGTGGCCGCGGGCGTGAAGCTGGGGGTACATTTCTAGGGGGCATCTTTGTTGCGGCCATTGGCGATCTTTGTACGCTGTTGTGCAGCCTTGGAGAAACTGGTGCAGTTCAAGCTCGAACTTGATTGGTCGAGAAAGTCAGTGGCGCCATTCCCGCGAAAGCGGGAATGGCGAGAAATCAGGGCTTCGTGGACGCGTCTGGAGCCTTGCTTGGCTGTTGCTACCTTCGGTGTCTAATTTTTGAGGGGAATAGGACTCAGAACGAGATACGGATTATTGGGAGGCATGTCTTGAAAAAGTACACCGGTATCGTCCAGAAGATAGCCATGCAGTCGCCGAGTCTTGCGTGGGCCGGTGACTTCACAGGTCCAGATGTTCAATCCGTTGGGTTGTTTGCGATGTAGCTGTAGCCGCTCGAAACGCTTCTGCACCCACTGCCAATCCTGCTGGCTCTCTTGCTTGGCCAGCGTCGCCACCTGCAGGTGTTCTTGTGCGTAGCGCTGGAACAGTCCTGGACTGACCAAGTATGCGGTATCGCTCACGGTATGCACGAGCGCCTTCGCATCGTTGATGATGAGCCGGCGCGAGGCGACTCCCTGTTTCAGCCACGCCATGAAATGCTCGCCGGATGGCTGCGCCGTCGAGGACGATGGTGCGGGTGCGAGTGCGGGCGACGGGGATGGAAATACCGCCATCGATGGCATGGGCGTTTCAGGGTGCGCGACAGGCACCACGTCCGCGGTGGCCAGCGCATCCTGCTGGGTGGCGGACGAATCGCCCATTCCCACCATCGCCAGCAGATCCTCCATGACGTCGGGCATGGCCTGGGCCAGGGGTGTAGGAATCGGGTCAGCAGTGCTGCCGCTTTCCCATGGCGGGGATTCCTGCTCTCCCGCGGTCGATTTCGCCACGACCTCCGGCGAGGATGCCGCAGCGGTATCCTTCTCGGCAGGTGATGTGTCGATCACTACCGTGCCCGCGAACGGCGTCGGCCGCTCGCCAGCCTCCCAGATCAGCGCGGGAGCGAGGCGCAGCAGCGTGAATAAGTGGGACCAGCCGGTGTTGCTGGTCACGGTCGCCCGCCAGACCGCCTTGCCGTCCAGTGTGGGCTGCAACATGCCGTGGTCCTGCAGCACGTTGAAGACGGCGGTGTTGTTCGCAGGAATGCCATCGATGCCCTGCGACAGCAGGTGGGCGCGCAGCTTGTCGGAGACCGTCTTGCTCACCAGCCACAGTGCGTCCTCGGTGAGCCAGCCATCGGAGGCCTCGGGCTGATTGAGTTTCAACTCTTCCTTGAGCAGATAGCGCAACCCGTCAAGCAGCTTGCGTTGCAGCGCGTGTTTCGGCGCAGCCATGGCGCGGGCCAGATCGCCGCCCAGTTCCTGGGCCACGGAAGCGCGGTCGGCCTGCACGACCAGTTCGCCCAGGACGCCGGCGTGCTCGTATTGCCCGGCCAGGACGTAGAGCAGCGGTGCCCACAGGGACGGATAGCCGCTGAGCCAGTCCAGGATGTGGCGATCGAGCAGTTGACGGTAGAGCAACCCCGTCGCGGCGCTGTGCAGCCGATACTCGCGGTCGTCGCGATAGCGGAATCGGTATGGCTGGCGCAGCGGGCCGTGCCACGGATGGCACACAGAGGCG
>ERZ761602.3409-NODE-3409-length-22580-cov-14.593208_pt1 | contig 22580 bp, 23 predicted proteins | sample MGYA00512165_ERZ761602 | MGnify/ENA primary metagenome ERZ761602 (study PRJEB28899, sample SAMN02445085) | bioreactor sludge metagenome | biome: EBPR sludge; isolation source: Thorneside wastewater treatment plant | place: Australia: Brisbane, Thorneside...
TTACATATGTGCAGTGTTATTGTTTGGCTCACGATATATATGTTACTCACAAATAATTATTCAATTTACGAAGTTGCCTATTTTCTCGGCATTGGCGGCGCACTACAAGCATTATTAACTCCTGATATCACAGATTATGGCTTTCCGCATTTTCGTGCCTTCAACACATTCATTGCACACGGTCTTTTAGTTGCCATGCCAATTTATATGACAGTTGTAGAAGGTCATCGCCCAACCTTACAATCGTTCAAACGTGTTTTTATTTGGACGAATCTTTACATGATTCCAGTTTTCTTTTTAAACTTAGCCATCGGCAGTAATTATCTTTTCATTGCTGGTAAACCTGAATTCCCCACTTTATTAGATTTGCTCGCTCCATGGCCCCTATATATTTTACAACTCGAACTAATTGGATTTGCAATTTTATTTATCCTATATTTCCCATTTTTGATTAAAGACCTGCGCCTCAAAAAACAGACAGCCACTGCTTGATACAGTAGCCTCCACAGTTTCTTACTCTGGAGGCATTTTTTTATATTGCACACAAAACACCTTTGGCGTAGAATCAAATTAACTCAACCACAAGGAGAAGAAATGGTAACAAAAGAAAAACCCGAATCCCGCCCAATGACAGAGGAAGCGGACTTCCTCAAAATTAAATCAGTTGACCATGTCCATTTTTACGTCGGCAATGCCAAACATGCCATGTATTATTGGTGGAAAGCGTTTGGCTTCAAACCAATTGCCTATTCAGGCTTAGAAACAGGCAACCGTGAGTTTGCATCGTATGTACTTGAATCAGGTCAAGCGCGTTTTGTCATTTCAGCACCTTACAGCCCATCCAGCCCGATTGCATCGCATCACATGGTGCATGGTGACGGCGTAAAAATGATTGCCCTCGAAGTAGACGATGTAGAAAAAGCGTGGAAAGAAACGACTGCTCGTGGTGGAAAATCCGCTTGGGCACCCCGCGAAGAAAAAGATGATTTCGGGATTTACCGAACATCTGCTATTTACACTTACGGCGAAACCTTGCATGTCTTTGTAGATCGTGGCGATTACAAAGGCGTGTTTGCCCCAACCTATAAACCAATTCAATACGAAGCAGAATCAACAGGCTTAGCCGCCATTGACCACATGGTGGGCAATGTGCAACTTGGCAAAATGAATCACTGGGTAAATTTTTATCATCAAGTGATGGGTTTTCGTCAATTGCTTCACTTTGATGACAAAGATATCTCAACCGAATACTCAGCTCTAATGAGCAAGGTCATGCAAAACGGGAATGGACGCGTGAAATTCCCCATCAATGAACCAGCCGAAGGCAAACGCAAGAGTCAAATTGAAGAATATCTTGATTACTACCTCACGCCTGGTGTACAACACCTTGCTATCATCACCGGCGACATTATCAAAACGATTGCAGAACTTCGTAAACGCGGCGTGGAATTTTTACGCGTGCCAGATACTTATTATGAAATGTTGCCTGATCGTGTTGGAAAAATCAAAGAAGATATGAAAATGCTTCATGAACTCGGCATTTTGGTTGACCGCGATGATGAAGGCTATTTACTTCAAATTTTTACTCGCCCCATTCAAGACCGCCCGACGATGTTTATTGAAGTGATTCAACGACATGGTGCACAAGGTTTTGGTAAAGGTAACTTTAAAGCTTTGTTTGAGTCAATTGAATTAGAACAAGAAAAACGTGGCAACTTATAATATGCACAAAAAACAAATTATCTTCATATTTTTAATATTTGTTTTGATTGCATGTAGCCCCAATCCTTCTGCGTCTGAACAGCCAAGTGTTGAAACCATTGTAGCTGGAACTTTAGAAGCACTGACTGCTTCTGCTCCTGTATCTACTGAAGTTAATGGAACATTATTTACGGATGATAATTTGTCATTTGTGATACCAATAGGCATTGCAACATCCGTAACAGAAGAAGTTGTTCAAGCAGTTCCACCCTCTGAAGGCACGCCGTGGTGGGGAGTTTACCCTGAACATCGTCAATATCATCTAGCAGGTTATGCATTGACAGATGTCTTTCACAGAGTGGATATTTACCTTTACCCAATTGAAGAATATGTTGCAATGAATGAAGATGTTGGCATCGGAATTGAAACTTTACAATCTTTGATTGCGAATCCAAACCAACCACTACCTGAACGTTTGCCTTTCTTGCCAACTTTCAATGCCAGCCAGATGTTTTATTCAAATTTTGGAACTATGACATTTCAAAATGGTTCTGGGATTCGATATATAACAGGGTTCAGCCAGTTTCCTCATCCAATTAGCAATATTGGGATGTTTTATACATTTCAAGGTATCACCAATGATGGCGTGTATTACGTCTCAGCCATATTGCCGATTAATGTGGACTTTTTAGTCGGCTATCCTACCCCAACAGACCAAGGTGATTTTGTATTCATTGAAAGTGAAGTCATTCGGGTAACTGACCAGTTGAACAATACTTCATCAGATTCTTTTACACCTAAATTAACCGTTTTAGATACCTTGATTCAATCAATCAATGTCACTGGAATTCCGTAATGGATAAAATCATCACAGTTCGTCCGCAAGGCACGCATATCAGCAAACAACAATTGCCGAATTTTGAAGGCATTTCTGCCAATACGGCTGGTTCAAAACATTTATGTATGCACTTGGTAGTGATTCCGCCCGGCGGCAAAGCCGTAGCACATTATCACGATGGCTACGAAACGGTGATTTATATTATTCAAGGCAAAGCCGAAACAAGATATGGTGAAAACCTTGAGCAATCTACAATCAATGAAGCAGGTGACTTTTTATTCATCCCGCCAAACTTGCCACATCAACCAGTTAATTTGAGTGACACAGAACAAGTAATTGCTGTCGTGGCTAGGAATGACTCGAATGAGCAAGAAAGTGTTGTGGTGTACGAGGTGAGCGAGACAAAATGAACAAAGCAGTTGTTTTATTTGTCCTTCTTTTCTTTCTAGTGAGTTGTACATCAAATGAAACAACTGCTCTCCCATCTATTGAAAATACGGCAACTGCCACAAATACTATTTCACCCACGCAAGTTACTCCAAAAACAACACCTTTGCCAACCATTGCCATTTCAGTTGAGAACGTTTTTACGTTTGAAGAAATGAATCTTTCAATTGGATTCGATACCCCGACAGGTTTTCAAGAAGGTTTCGATACAAGCATCATCACACTCACTGAACCGAATGCGCCTTTTGAATTGCCGTATCCGCAACATGCGCGGATTTTATTTACTGCTTATGCCAATGACAGAGAAGATATACTTGCAGACGGAATCCGAATCTTCCGCGCAGAAAATGTTGACGCACTTGAAGCAGGCATCCTCGGAGAGTTAGAGGCGGTGCTATCAGGTCAAAGTGACCATCGCATAGATTTTCCACGACTGCCAGGCGCAGGTTCTATCATTGATGCACAAATTCGTTTGCAGGCTTTTCAAAATGGAGATGGGTATCGTTATCTAATTTTGAAATCGTTTGATGCTAGTAGTTTGAGTAATACGCAACTTACTCTTTTGTATCAAGGTTTAACGCTTGACCAAAAGTTTTTTGTTTCATTCATTGCACAAGTCAATGCGCCGTTTTTACAAGAATATGTTAACCAAACTTTAAGCACGCCAGAAGAATTTGAAAATTATTTTCAAACCATCAATGAACAAGTAGAAAATGCAGATGCAAATTTGTTTGAACCTTCGTTAACTATTTTAGATGAAATGATTGCTTCGATTGTAATCATTGAAAAATAAAGGAGTATAAAATGCCTTTCTATCACAAACTTGGGCAAATCCCACACAAACGTCACACGCAATTCAAAAAACCAAACGGCAAATTGTATCGTGAAGAATTAATGGGGTTGGAAGGTTTTTCTTCACTGCAATCCATTTTGTATCATCATTTTTTGCCGCCGCGCGTTGCAAAGACAAATGATTGCGGACCTGCCAAACCTGAATATGTGGATTTTGGTCCGATACGTCATCGTGCGTTTCAAACGCATCAGACTCCGTTGGGAACTGATCCTGTTTCAGGACGCATTCCCCTACTCGGAAACAACGATGTGATTCTGGGCGTATCACGCGCACCCAAAGGCACGATGGAATATTTTTATCGCAACTCACAAGCCTATGAAACTTGGTGGGTACATGATGGCAGTGGAGTCTTGAAAAGTCAATTTGGGAATTTGCCATTTCGCAAAGGTGATTACATTGTGATTCCGTTTGGCACAACTTGGCAAATGGAATTAAATGAAGAGACAAAATTTTTCACAATTGAAAATCCGAGCCAATTGGAACCGCCGAAACGTTATAGAAATAATTATGGTCAATTGCTTGAACATGCTCCGTATTGTGAGCGTGATATTCGCGTGCCAGAAGAATTAGAAACGCATACCGAAAAAGGTGAGTTTGATGTGCGCGTTAAAGTACGTGATCGAATCTCTCAACATATTCTTGACCATCATCCATTTGACGTGGTTGGTTGGGATGGATATTTGTATCCATGGATTTTCAACATTGAAGATTTTGAACCGATTACTGGAAGAATTCATCAACCGCCTCCTGTTCATCAGACTTTTGAAGGCTGGAACTTTGTAGTCTGTTCTTTCGTGCCGCGTTTATTTGACTATCATCCCGAAGGCATTCCCGCACCATATAATCATTCCAACATCCAATCTGATGAAGTGATTTATTATGCCGAAGGAAATTTTATGAGTCGCAAGGGAATTGAAAGAAGCGATATTAGTATGCATCCGTTTGGTTTGCCACATGGTCCGCAACCTGGAATGACAGAAGCCTCAATTGGCAAAACTGAAACACAAGAATTAGCTGTGATGGTGGATACATTCCATCCATTACATTTGACAAAACAAGCCGTTGAAATGGAAAAAGAATATATGGCTACTTGGCTCGAAGGGGATGGGGAATAAATTAAATCTTTGTCACTCTGAGCGATAGCGAAGAGTCTCTTAGATAATCTTCGAGATTCTTCGCCGCAAAGAACAAGAGCGCGGCTCAGAATGACATATTTCAATTTGGAGAATCGAATGAAGAGAATTTATGTTTTATTTTTTATAACGGCATTATTACTTTCATCTTGTAATCTGCCATCTGCGAGTTCGCCAGAATCTGCTGAGGCTGTGCAAACATCTGCCGCATTGACTGTCGAAGCGGCACTGAAAACTCCGTTAGCCAGCCCAACCTTAGCATCAACAAGTAATGATGCCCAAGCCACATCAGACAACTCATCTTCTGGGGAACCGTTTGCAAGTTTTGAAGATGTGACCAATTGCCGAACAGGTCCGGGCGTCAATTATGAACGCATTACACAAATCACACCACAAGATGCCGTTGAAATTATTGGATTTTATCCGCCAAATTATTGGGTTGTGATGACCGATGCCGGTCCATGTTGGGTGGCGGGAGAATTTGTAACGCCATCTGGCAGTTTAGCGGCAGTGCCAACTGTCACTGCACCACCTACACCTCAAGGTGGCGCGCCAGATAATGTCAGTTTACAACAATGGAATATAGATTGTAACTATGCCACCAATGAAGCCAATGTGACTATCCGCTGGACAGATAAAGAAGATGAATCTGGTTATCGGGTTTTTAGAAATAATGAATTGATCGCTGAACTCGTCGCAAATAGCAACACCTTCACAGAAACCATCTCGTTATTATCTGGTCAAAGTGTTGGGTATTATGTCGTGGCTTTCAATAGTGCTGGAGATACGAGTAGTAAGTCTATTACGTTGACTTGTTGAGAGATAAACCGATAAGCAATCATTGACCATGTATTCTTATGTCAGGCAATTTTGTTAAACAGAGTATTAGATATTTGTACCATTATCTAATACTTTGTGGGCCATAAATCTTTAGGAGTTTCTATACACATATTACCTTTAAGTTTTCCTAAGCTCTCTATGAATTCGTTGAGATTTGTTAGAGATTCTTCAATTGGCATAAATTCTGGAATATCTTCTGTTGGGACATGTAGATAAACAATTGCTTCTTCAAAACTCATTGGATAATTTGGTTTCCAAAGATATAAAAAAGGAGAGTTTGCATCTTGATAACAAACTTTGACATTTTCTTGAGTACTTGAGGTTATTGTTCTACTGTATTCAGCCAATATTCCTTGCTCAGGATAAAACAACACTAACCGAAATCCTTCGTCTTGATGCCCACGAATATACATTTCTTTTGGAATGCCAAAGTTGGCAATTATGTTATTAAAATGCGTCATAGGGGCAAAGTCAAAATTATAAATTACCATAGATTTAACAATGCCCTTTTCAAGATAGTATGTGTGAAATAAAACCTTTCCATGTTCATCATTTGGTGTGGGTGGATTTATATATACTAATCCATCTTCAAAAATCGGGTAAGAAATACAACAACCAGTTGAAAGAGATCCTAATGTTTTAGCCACTTCTTCCCATGTCGTTACACTTGGGTGAACGCCCCACCAACAAGGCAACTGACAATTATTATTGGTCTCCAACAAAATTATTGATTGTTGTCGCGCTTCTTCAAATGGAAGTATAGGTACTATATTTATATTTGGCGTAACAGTAGCAACAACTGTTATAGTAAGTTTTGCAGTAGGTGTCGTGAGAATAGCAACACTAGTAGGATTTATTGGCGGGGTTTGAATGCCAGCACATCCTACTAACAAAATACTAATAAGAACTATTGAAATGTATTTCATATCTCGACCTTTTAATCTTTCCACAACGCCAGCCAGATAAAGTAAGGCATGTATTTATCCATCCAATCCGCACGCATTTTTCCATGATCAGGCAAATTGGTTGAAGAAGGTGGTGCTTGCCATCTATCAAAAGTCCATCCTAAAAACATATCAGCAAATTCCTCCGAAGGACTGCCCCCTGAATTCATTTGCCACATCAAAACTCCTTGTTCCGATGCAAAGCCATAATTTGGACCAGTGTCTTCATTTTCTCCTAAATCTAGCCTATTTGGAAAGTTTGGAATATAGCATGGTGACCAAGCTGTTTCTTGTGTTGCAGAGAGCAAATTTTCAGGTAACTTACCAAGTCTGTTATTAAATGCATGACCTAACTCATGCACAACATTATTCATGAGCTTTTCATGCGTGGCATTATTTTTATAATTCTGCCCATCATCTGTTAAGAATAAAGTGGCAAAAGTAATTTAATGGGCAGTATCAGTGACACCACCTTTGGGCACACAACTTGTTTCTGTATCAGGAACATTACCAGTAGAGGCATTGTTATTAATACACCATAAGGGGCGGCATCCATAGCAATTAGTGTCCCACTTAAAATTCACATATCCATAAATTCTGTTAAATGCAGTTGAGTAACTTCCACCATAAACTGTTGATAATTTTTTACCAACGTAAAAAACAGCATCACACACTGCATTTGTCGCTAAATCTGGCCAATCACCAACTAGATCTACATTGAAAGATGGATCAAAACATGGTTTATATCCGCTTGGATCAACATATTTTATTGGATTAGCGTAAGAATAAAGCCATCTATTAAGTGAAAGAGGTTTATTTACATCACCACTCCAAGTGTCGCGGTTCATAAAGCGCCCATCGGTTGGGTTGTAATATCTGGCGCGTAAGTAGGTTAATCCGCTGGGGTCGGTGCGTTCGCCTGTGAATCCGTAGTGAGTCGCTGAGTCACCTGTGGAGGAGGTCATTTGGTGAGTGTATCAGAAATTCAATAAAAAAATCCGAAGTGCTTCGCAAAGACTTCGGATTTTTAATTTATCAATTACCATTTACTGATAACTGGTTACTATTCACTGATAACTTTAAGATTCCCCAAACTGCTCTTTTGCCTTCTTCGTTTGCCTACCGCGTTCATTGGCATCCAAAATACGTTTACGAATACGAAAGGCTTCGGGGGTCACTTCCAGTAACTCATCGTCGGCAAGGTATTCGATTGCCTCATCCAGAGACATGCGTCTGGGAGGTGTGAGGCGAATTTCCATATCGCCACCAGCCGAACGAATATTCGTCAAATGTTTTTTCTTGCACACATTCACAGAAATATCACCCGAACGCGCATTCTCGCCCACCACCATACCTTCATACACTTCCACACCAGGTCCAACAAATAAAAAGCCACGCTCTTCAGCAGATTTCAACGCATACGCTGTCGTCGTGCCTGGCTCCCAAGCCACCAACGAACCGCTTTGTCTTGTATTCATTGAACCTGCTAATTCATCGTAACCATGAAAGATGGTGTTCATAATACCTGCGCCACGTGTAGATGTGAGGAACTGATAACGAAAACCGAGCAAGCCACGTGTAGGCACGATGTAAACCACACGCGTCGTTCCTTGACCTGCATCCTGCATATCCATCATTCGACCTCTTCTTGTGCCAAGCATTTCGACTACCGCCCCAATCGTCTCACTGCTGGTTTCAATATGAACTTCTTCATACGGTTCAAGAAGTGCGCCATCATCTGCCTTGTGATAAATCACCTCAGGGCGAGAGACTTGAAATTCATAACCTTCACGGCGCATGGTTTCAATTAAGATTCCCAAATGCAATTCACCACGACCTGATACTAAAAAGTTTTCAGCCGAATCTGTATCCTCAACGCGCAAAGATACATTCGTACGAAGTTCTTCGTATAAACGTTCACGCAAATTGCGTGATGTTCCCCACTTACCTTCTTTGCCAGCAAATGGAGATGTATTCACACCAAACGTCATGCGCACAGTTGGTTCTTCTACTTTAATCGTTGGCAATGCAACAGGGTTAGCAGGGTCGGATAACGTTTCACCGATAGAAATTTCATCTAAGCCTGCCAATGAAATAATATCTCCCGCAATCGCTTCTTCAATTTCAACTTTGTTCAAACCTTTGAAAGTGTAAAGATATTTTGCGGATTCAGATAAAACTGTCCCATCCATTTTGATGCGGGCAAGTTTTTGGTTGGCTTTAATTTTTCCTGCAAAAATACGCCCAACGGCGGTGACGCCACGATAATCGTCATAACCTAAAGTTGTCACTAACATTTGTAACGGAGCATCTACATCCACTTTGGGAGCAGGAATATGTTTGAGAATCGTATCAAATAAAGGTTGTAAATCCTCTCCCACTTCGGGAGTGAGACCTGCTTTGCCTGCGGTTGCTTGTGCATAAATAACAGGAAAATCTGCTTGCTCTTCACTAGCCCCTAATTCGATAAATAAATCAAAGGTTTCGTTCAATACGCGAGAAGGCTCTGCATCTTTACGGTCAACTTTGTTAATCACTACAATGGCTTTATGACCCATTTGCAAAGCCTTTTTCAACACAAAGCGAGTCTGTGGCATGGGACCTTCTGCGGCATCCACAAGCAAAAGCACACCATCTACCATGTTCATTACACGTTCTACTTCTCCACCAAAGTCAGCATGTCCGGGTGTATCTACAATATTTATTTTGATTGGATTGCCAGTTTGCGAATCATTAAGTGTGATAGCAGTATTCTTTGCAAGAATCGTAATGCCACGTTCACGTTCAAGGTCATTAGAATCCATAACGCGTTCGGCAATTTGTTGATTCTCACGAAAGGTATGAGATTGACGAAGCAATCCATCTACAAGCGTGGTTTTCCCATGGTCAACATGGGCGATAATAGCAATATTACGGAGGTCGGTTCTTTCTATCATTTATATTCCTTATGTTTACACACAAAAACCCTCGACATTGAGAGCCGAGGGTTTAAATAGTTTTTTCGGCGTGCGGGCAGTATTTTATCAGATGGATTACGTTTGAGGAAGGGCTTACAACCGTGCCAACTTACCTGCTTTTCTAATATCACGATAATCCCACCACACTTGCCAAATGCGAATTGCGGCTTCGAGTTGAATTTTGAAAGACATTTTTGATTTTCCAAAACGCCTATCAGCAAAATAAATTGGTGTTTCGCCAATTTTGAATTCTAAGCAATGTGCTAAATAAATCATTTCTACTAAAAACACATATCCACTTGAATAAATATGCTCAAATGGAATTTGTCTTAACGCATCGCTACGCCACATTCGATAGCCCGTTGTGACATCATGCAATGGCAAACGTAAAATACCCCGTGCATAAAAATTCCCAAAGGCAGATAAATATTTTCGCCAGAGGGGCCAGTCTTTATCCACTGAACCACCCGAAATGTAACGTGAGCCTAGAACAATATCGTGAGATTCTAACAACTTTGACATTTCTAACAATGCCGTAGGATCATGAGAAAAATCCGCATCCATCTGGACTATGACTTGGGCATTGCTCGTCAATATTTTCTGAAACCCATTCAGATACGCCGAACGCAATCCCATTTTGCCGGGGCGATGCATCACTTCAATTCGGTTTGGATGTTCTTTAGCGAGTCTTTCTGCAATTTCGCCTGTGCCGTCTGGGCTGTTATCATCCACAACCAGCAAGTGAATATTGAGCGGAAGCGAAAATAAAGCGGAGACCAATTTAGGAAGGTTCTCCGCTTCGTTGTATGTTGGGGTTATTACTGTAATTTTCAAATCGTTCATTTATTCTTTAGGCTTATCAATTCCGTTTTTAATTGATTGACATCACCTTTGTAACTCTTTAGCGAAGAAATATCACTAAGTTTGGCACTCAAACGGTCTTTTTGTTTCGCCATTTGCTCACGATCTTTCAATGGATAAAAATATTCCATAGATTGGTCTAAGCGCGAACGAAGTTTTTCACTTAAGTTTGACAAATTAGAAGGCGGTATAAGCAAAATAAAATCTGTAGGGCTTAAGTGACCGAGAAAATCTTCGGCGCGGCTGAATTCGCGTAGGGTATTACCAATCATCAAACTGATAGCGCGTAAGACATCATCAGAAGCGACAAAGCCGTATGCCTCACGAAAAGCGTCCATGTTACTTAATGAAACAAACAACAAAGCAGTATTATCTTTACCAAGCACATCGGAAAGTTTTTCATCAACCAATGCACCTTCTGGTAAACCAGTGACAGGATTTGTTAAAGAACCTTGGCTGACACGATTTAACGCATTGCGCACACGCAATCGTAATTCTTGAATATCGAATGGCTTGGTGATGTAATCATCCGCGCCGATTTCTAAACCTTGGAGTTTATCGGAACGGTCACGTTTTTCGGTTAAGAAGATAATCGGAATATCAGAGGTACGGCGGTCTTTTCGTAAACGATGTGCTACTTCATAGCCGTCAATATCAGGCAAACGAATATCTAAAATTGCTAAATCTGGTGGAGATTGTTGAGCCGAACGAACGCCATCTTCACCCCAGTTAACAGTAGATACGTCATATTCCTGTGAACGGAAATATGCCGTCAGCATTTCGGCTACATCAGGGTCGTCTTCTACGATGAGGATTTTTGATTTAGTGTCTGCCATGCCAGACCCTTATAGGTGTTAAGAGATTGGTTCTTTTTGTACGATGAATTCACAAACGCTATCGCCCATGGCAATGCATTTGGATTCGTTGACACGGAATTCGTTTCCGCCGGAAACCCATTTAAGACTTTCTTGTAAAAGCCCAGTGGCAATAAAACATACAGGTTTATCGGCACCGGTTCTGCCCCAACAACATGGGCATTTGTGAATCGTCCATACCCATTCTGTGTCTTTTTCTTCGACTGTGGTTTGTTGGTCTGAAAGTTGGGAGAAGATTTTTGCAAACGCGGGCAGACCAATTCTCAACTTGGATTGAAGCGGTAAAACAACAAAGGCTAAGTCGGCGGCGCCAGCTAAAGCTCCGAAGTTGCGTAATGCATCAGCAAAGGTGGCACGTCCAGCACGAAGTGCAAGACCTCTTCCACCGCGTGGTCCGTACATTTCTTCAAGTGCAGAACCAATTGCTGAAAGTTCAGCAAAATCAAAACCTTTATCGAGGTTATCAGGTGGATAGTTTTCAACATAGTGACCTAAACCACCAAGGTTGAGGATGGCGTTGAGACCATTTTTTCCCATTACTTCTTCGAGGGATTTGATGGTGATTAGACCAAATTTGTTAGGGTAAAACAGACCGGCTTTTTGGATGGGGCTCATAGGTTCTCCACTAAATCAACTTTGCCAAATCTTCGGCGGCGCGGCGCATGTCTAAGAAGATTAGACCAAGCTTGGCTTGTTCGCGAGCCAGAGCAGTGAGGACTGCTTCTTCGCCAACGGACATGAGAACTACATATCCTTTGACGCCTTTTATGTATACTTGCTCTAAAGAGCCGCGTCCTAATTCACCGGCAATACGTTCACCCAATGATAACATTGCGGCGGACATAGCTGATACACGGTCTTCTTCAACACCTTGCGGAAGTGCAGAGGCAATGCTTAAACCATCTACACTCACCACAGCTGATGCTTCAATATCAGGTGAGGATGCCTGTAATTCGCGCAGGCGGTCTACCATTTGTTGTGTTCGGTTTTTAGACAAGCCAACCCTCCGGGGAAATGTAAATACCTCAACTGTTGAGGACGTTATCTTTAATAATGATTTAGCAATTTTAGAACAGGGCAGGGATTGTGTCAAGTAAGGGGTTTGCAAATTGGTAAGTTTGAAAAGTAAACGCAAAGAATTTTTAAATAAATGTATTGAAAATTTGGTTTTGAAATTATCAATCGCGAAATTATATTGACATGCTAATACCATCATGGTAAACTAGCGCGCGCTGTTAGATTGGTCTCGTGGTGTAGTGGCCTAACATGCGGCCCTGTCAAGGCCGAGATCGCGGGTTCGAATCCCGTCGGGACCGCCAGAATAAAAAACAAATCGTCCACATGGCGATTTGTTTTTTATTGATAAGTTAAAAAGTTATAGTAAAATATCTCTTGCCGGGGCGATGGCGGAATCGGCAGACGCAACAGACTTAAAATCTGTCGTTGGAAACAACGTGAGGGTTCGACCCCCTCTCGCCCCACAAATGTCATTGCGACTCTTGGTTCAGGATGTTGCAATGACGTTTTCATCTAAAGGCAAATATGTTTACTCGTCAACACCTTGAAGAAATTGAAGATAAAAGCCTTGCGCCTTACGGAATGCGCAGCAAGGATACCAAAGGTCGCGCCTATTTAGATACCGAACCTGAATATCGTACATCCTTTCAACGTGACCGTGACCGAATCTTACACACCACCGCTTTTCGTAGATTGGAATACAAGACGCAAGTCTTCATCAATTTTGAAGGTGACCACTTCCGCACTCGCCTCACTCATACGTTGGAAGTTGCTCAAATCGGTCGGACATTATCTCGCGCCTTAGGCGGTAATGAAGATTTAGTAGAAGCCATTTGCTTAGCACATGATTTGGGTCATTCACCTTTTGGGCATTCTGGCGAAGTTGCCTTAGCACGATTGATGAAAGATTACGGTGGCTTTGACCATAACAAACAATCTCTTAGAATCGTCACTGAGCTTGAACAACGTTACCCAGAATTCCCCGGTTTGAATCTTACGTGGGAAGTACGTGAAGGCATGGTCAAACATGAATCAGAATATGATATTTCTGATGCAAGAGATTTCAACCCTGATTTACGCGGCAACCTCGAAACTCAAATTGCCAATGTCGCGGATGAATTAGCTTATACTACGCATGACCTTGACGACGGGTTGCGCTCTGGGATGATTAATCCACAAATGCTTGAAGTTGTAGCCTTGTGGAATATTTTGCGAGAAACGTATAATTGGCGTGGACCCGTTTTGAGTGATATGGAACGCCATCGCATGATTCGTCATTTAGTTGGTATCATGGTGACAGATATGGTCACTGCTACAGATAAACGTTTGAAGGAAAATAAAGTCAACTCGCCGACCGATATTCAGAAATTAAAAACAAATTTGGTTGGTTATAGTGAAGAAATGCAAAGACGCAACCGTGAATTGAAAGACTTTTTATATGCAAAACTATATCGTCATAACCGCGTGGTGAGAATGCAAGTAAAAGCAGAAAAAACAATTTCAGACATATTCCATGCTTACCGAGCAGAACCTGCCATGTTGCCCGAACATGTTCAATTTTTCGTCGAGAAGCGTGGTTTAGAAAGAACTATCTGCGATTATATTGCCGGCATGACAGACCGTTACGCAGTCGAAGAACATCAAAAGTTATTTAATCCCCTTGAAAAACCGTAATTGATTTTGGTTTTCACAGGGGGCATTAGCAAGAAAGTTTGCCCCCTTTATTATTTTATTCATCAGACAGACAAGCAAGAAAGGAGAAGCCATGTCTCAACCCAATTACTTAACTCCCGAAGGTGAAGCAAAACTCAAAGCCGAACTCGCCGAATTGACCGGCCCAAAACGTGAAGAACTCGCACAACGGTTACGCTCTGCCATTCAAATGGGAGACCTTTCAGAAAATGCAGACTATCACAAAGCCAAAGAAGACCAAGGCTTTCTTGAAGGTCGCATCCAAGAAATTGAAGCAATTCTACGCAATTCTGTATTAATTGAAAAAACAGAAAACACCGGTGTTGTAACTATTGGTTCAACTGTCACCATTCAAGAAGATGGGTTTGACCCTGAAAAATATTATTTAGTCGGTCCAGCCGAAGCCGACCCTCGTAACGGGAAAATTTCACACGAGTCGCCAATTGGAAGTGCTTTGATGGACAAAAAAGTTGGTGATACAGCCGAAGCCGAAACACCCGGTGGAAAAATCAAATTTAAGATTATCAAAATTGAATAATAACAAAATAAAATCCCTTCATAACGAAGGGATTTTATTTTTACTTGGGCCAAATTGCCAATTCAAGTGTAATTCGTTCAAAATAACTATTATCAGGTAGTGGACCTTTTCCATATTCAAGGTCAACGATGGTAGCCAGTAATTGCAAAGTTGCGGTTTCAAGCAAAATTTGAGCTTGTGGTTCTACCTGCACTAATTCACCTTTGGGTTCTAAGCGAGAGCGAATGCCAATATCACTAAAAGCATGTTGAGACATTAAAACTTTTGTGGCGGTCTTGATATCATTTTTATCAAATAACCAAATTTCTAAAGCAGTGACCTTTTTCGGGTCGCCAACGCCAATGACTTCTGAAACACCAACACCATACTCACCCATAAATTCACCAGCGCCTGTATCAATGCTAAATGATTCATCATATAAATCATCACCAAGCAAATAGGTCGTCATTGTTTGAGTAATGGGTGGAGCTAAACCTAATTCAGAAAAATCTGTTTTGGCGGCACTGCGACTAATCTCTGCGGCTTGCATGACGGTTGTCACTTCACCTGAGCCGCGCCTGCCAAATAAACGGAACAGATACATCCCTGCCGCGGCAAGCACACCAAGCACCAAAACAATCCCAATGCCAATCAAGGCAGTGTTCATTAAAGAAGATTGCCCGCCGTTTTCTTGTGCTGGTTGTCCGCCACCTGTGGTTGCTAAAATGCTTGCAATCAAATCACCAAAGTTTTTTACTACAGCCGGGTCTTGTGTGCCAGGTGTGGTTTGAATTTTCAAGTAAGCTTGATCTGCTCCAATGCCAAGATTCTGCCAACGCTGGAGAGCCAAGTTTGGGTCAGGGTTGAGGCGATAGGAATCAATCGCCATTCGTAAATAATCTTCTTGCAAATCGGCACGAAGATATGCCGGGGTTGCATCCACAAAATCAACAGGGTCAATCTCCCATGCCCAAATTAATCCAAGCAATAGCCCGCCGACAAATAATCCAATTTGAACAAGAGGTAATTTTTTTAACAGAGCAACGACAAACTGCATAACAGACTCCTTTGGTTTGCTTTCCTCGATTATACAATGGAATTTCGGATGAAAAAATTACGACACCATGATTTGATGAAAACCCGCCTCATTCTTCGGGGAGGCTTGATTCTAAAAGGGACACGGTGTTGCCGTGTCCCTTTTCATTACGCGTTTTCTGCTACAACTTCATCCAATGGGAAGGTTTCAGAACAATTTGTACATTGCGCTTCGCGTTTGTTGGCAATGACCAATAAGCCATTACATTTCGGGCATGGTTTGGCAATTGGCTTCTTCCATGATGTGAAATCACAATTTGGATAATTTGCACAACCATAGAAAGTTCGTCCTTTGCGGGTTTTCTTTTCAACCAAATCACCGCCATCTTTCGGGCAGGCGATTCCGATTTTTTCTAACCATGGTTCTGTATAACGACAAGTTGGGAAGTTAGCACAAGAGATAAATTTTCCGAAACGTCCATAACGAATGACGAGTTCACCACCATCATCCGGGCAGATTCTACCAATCGGTTCTGGACCAGATTTAACCACAGGCATTTCGGCTTGTGCTTTTTGTACATCAGCCGAAAATGGTTCGTAGAATTCACGAATAGCGGCTTCCCATGTCATTTCACCTTCGGCAATTTTATCGAGGTCTTCTTCCATGTGAGCCGTGAAATTCAAATCTACAACTTCAGGGAAATATTGCGCCATCAAATCGTTTACTTGAAAGCCAATATCGGTTGGGATTAATCGCTTCTCTTCGCGCATTACATATCCGCGTTGTTGAATGGTAGAAATTGTCGGCGCGTATGTAGAAGGGCGACCAATTCCATTTTCTTCTAATGCTTGCACTAAGGATGCTTCTGAAAAACGTGGTGGTGGTTGTGTGAAATGTTGTTCAGGAATCAAGCGCACTAGTTCTTGTTTTTGTCCTTCGGCAACACCAGCAGGAATTTTTACGTCCTCTTCCTCTTCTGGTTTGGCATCTTCGTTTTTCGCTTCTTCATATACAACCAAAAAGCCGGGGAATTTCACCGCTGAACCCGAAGCACGCAATAAATATTCATGCTCATTGGTTTTGCCGGTCACTTCCACTTGTAATGTATCAAAAACAGCCGCTTCCATTTGTGAGGCGATAAATCTTTGCCAAATCAAGCGATATAGCTTGAACATGGCTGGTTCTAAAAATTCTTTGACCTTTTCAGGGTCTCGCATTGCCGAAGTGGGACGAATTGCTTCGTGTGCTTCTTGAGCATTGGCAGATTTTGTTTTGTATGTCGGTGGTTCAGATGGAAGAAAATCGCCTCCATACTTGCCCGTTACATACTCACGTGCCTCGGCTTGCGCCATCGCCGACACATTGGTTGAGTCGGTACGCATGTAGGTAATTAAACCAGTGGAGCCACCTTCACCCACATCTTGACCTTCATATAAACCTTGTGCTAACGCCATAGTTCTTCTGGCAGTAAAACCTAATTTACGTGAAGCCTCTTGTTGAAGTGTGGATGTTGTAAAAGGCGCAAGTGGTTTACGTCTGCGTTCTCCCCGTTTGACCTTTGTAATGGAATAAGAAGCAGTTTCCATGTCATAAAGAAGCGGTTTGACAGTTTCTTCATTTGGCAATTCAACATCTTTATCATCCATCTTAACTAACTTGGCAATAAAGTTTGATTTCAAATTTTCAGGTTTGAACTCCGCATGAATTGACCAATATTCTACGGGTTTGAAATCTTCAATTTCACGTTCACGGTCAACGATTAATTTCAATGCCACAGATTGCACACGCCCAGCGGATAAACGTCCGCGAACTTTTTCCCAAAGAATAGGGCTGATGCTATAACCAACGAGTCTATCCAACACGCGGCGAGCTTGTTGGGCATTGACGAGATTCATATCAATATTGCGTGGATGTGAAAATGCTTCTGCTACAGCAGGTGCAGTGATTTCGTGGAAGACGACGCGCTTGGTTCTGGCGGGGTCAATCTCTGCCGCTTCCATGAGATGCCATGAGATAGATTCACCTTCACGGTCGGGGTCGGTTGCGAGATAAATTTCTTCTGCTTTTTTAGCGAGTTGTTTAATTTCTTTTACAACGGGTTTCTTTTCATTGGGCACGCGATATTTCGGTTCAAAATTATTATCAACATCTACCGAGAGTTGTGACTTTAATAAATCGCGCACATGCCCCACTGACGCACGCACGGTATAACCTTTCCCTAAAAATCGCCCAACCGTTTTTGCTTTGGCTGGTGATTCAACAATAACAAGTTTTCCTTCACGCACTTCAACTTTTTCAGGTTTGGGTGGTGGCGTTAAATTCGCATGTGCATCTGTTTTGCCCATGCGAAATAATTTTGTACCACATACAGGACAAATCCCTGTTGTAATTGCTGAACTCTTCGCATTGAATCCAGCAACGGGGTCTTTGATTTCTCTTTTGGTCTTGCACTTCATGCAATAGGCTTCCATTGATTATCCTCTTTACAATGTAAGGGCGACCCGCCCATATCAATTAAGTAATTTGATTAATTTGAAGGGTCGCCCCTACAATTTATCATAAGAAAACTAAATCCCGCATTACTACGGGATGTATCATTCTACAACAGGTTTTTGATTTTTTGCAAATGACATTTTTAGATGAATAATAGATTATGAACAATTGTCAATTTTCCATTGAACATTATCCATTATTTTACAAAAATTTTTCCTGACGATGTTTTTTCAAATGTTCCACTACTTCTTTAACACGCTGTGATTGATCTGTCTTACAAATCAACAAAGCATCACCTGTATCCACAATCACCATATCATCCACACCAATGGTGACGATTAATCTTTCACTGCCGCCATACACCAAAGTATTATGCGTTTCATGCGCGAGATGTAAATTGGTATTGGTTGCAATGTTTCCATTCATATCTGGCAATAAAACCTCAAACAATGAAGACCACATGCCCACATCACTCCAGCCTAAACCACCTGCGGGCAACACTGCAACGCGTTCGGCTTTTTCCATAATGCCATAATCAACAGTTTCGTTTTTCAAATCTTTCCAACGATTACTTAGCACTTCATTTTGTTTGGATGTACCCCACGCTTCACCTATGGCTTCAAGTTGGTTGCTCAACTCTGGCATTTGTTTTCCAATTTCACTTAAGATAGTATCCACATGCCAAATGAACATACCACTATTCCACGAATGGTCACCAGAGCGGAGTAGTTTTTGAGCAGTCTCTTCATTTGGTTTCTCAACAAATTTCTTGACGTTATAAACAGGATAGTTATATCCACCATCAACTGACTTGCCTTGTTGAATGTAACCATACGCCGTAGAAGGTGACGTGGGTGTGATTCCCAATGTCACTAAATATTTATTTTCTGCCACTTCAAAAGCAGTCTTCAATAAATAATGAAACAAATCCACATTGCGGATGAAATGGTCAGATGGCAAAATTGCCATAACGGCGTTTGGATTTCGCTTCTTTAATACCATCGCCGCCAAACCAACCACAGAGGCAGTCCCCCGCGGAGCAGGTTCAATTAAATAATTTTCTTCAGGAATCTCTGGCGCTTGCAACTTCATTTCTTTGGCTTGTTCTTCAATTGTCACCACCAAAATTCTTTCAGGCGGAAATAAATTTTCCAAACGTTTAACTGTGCTTTGAAACAAAGTCTCTTGACCTAATAATGGAAGCAATTGCTTCGGGCTTTCTTTTCTGGAAACGGGCCATAGACGTGTACCACCTCCGCCCGCCATGATGACTGCATAATGATGATTTGACATTTATTTATTCACCTTATATTCTGCTTGGTCTTCACGCACACTGACATAATTCATACCACCAACCTGCCGAACCATACCTTTTAATTCCATGAGTGCAAGCGTAGCAGAAATTTTCTCAATTGGCAAACCTGCCTGATTACGAATTTCATCTACATGCAAAGGCTCACTTGATAAAACACTTAACACTTTTGCTTCTATTTCATCTGTGGGCAAAATTTTTCTAGCAGATTTATGTTCACCCACACGAGTTAAATCTAATGCTTGCATTAAATCATCTGGAGATAATAAAGGCAATGCGCCTTTTTGAATTAAACGATTTGTGCCTTTGCTTTGCGGAGCCAAAATACTACCCGGCACCGCAAAAACTTCTCGTCCTTGTTCTGCCGCAAACTCAGCAGTGATTAACGCCCCGCTTGTTTCAGCGGCTTCAATCACAACTACTGCTAACGATAAACCCGAAATGATTCTATTGCGTGGTGGAAAATTCGATGCATCAGGCGGAGTGCCCACTGCATAATCACTGATGATGGCACCACGCTCCATCATTTGTTCGGCTAAACCACGATGTTCAGGCGGATAAATTTTATCTACACCACTGCCTAAGATTGCAATTGTTCGCCCACCAACTCTCAATGCAGTTTGATGCGCAATTGCATCCACACCACGCGCCAGCCCGCTGATAACAGTAATCCCATTTGAGGCTAAGAAAGAAGCGATTTCTTCCGTCACTTGCCTGCCATAGGCGGTGACTTTTCGCGTGCCCACAATTGCAACCGCAAACAAATCATCTTGTAAATATTCACCGCGAATATATAAAATAGGTGGAGGTTGGTCAATTTCTCTTAAACGATTTGGATATTCTTCATCCGCCCATGTGACGATTTTGATTCCCTGCGCTTCAATCTTCGCCCATACCTGATTCAAGTTTATATCTTTTCTTGCGCCGACGACTTTTTCTACTAACTTTGCTCCCAAACCTGATTCAGCAAGTTCATTCGCATCTGCATTCCACGCGGATTCTAAATCACCAAAATACGCGACGAGATTCTGCATGCGCACTGCGCCAATGCCTTTGATTAAGTTAAAGCCAATCCAATATTTTTTGTCATCCATAAAATAGGATTATATATGATACGGTGGTCGAGTAGGCGGCGGGTCTCGATACATGCTTCGCACACTCAACCATCGCCGCCGTATCGAGACCACACATTAAATCAACCCATCCATCAAATGCACTGTCATTACTTTTGATTCCATATCTATTTTCAAAATCACATCAGGAATGGCAGGCAACAAAATTTCCTTTTTATCATCGCGGACAATATAGACATCATTCGCGCCAGTTTCTAAAATTTCTTTTAATTCACCAAGCGGATTCCCCGCATCATCTACCACTTGTAAACCAATCAATTCATATTTATATACTTGACCTTGTGGCAAGGGCGGAACTTCGCTAGATTTTACATATACCCATGTATTGCGATATTTACCAACTGATTCAGGAGTGTCACAACCACGAATTTTGACAAGCAAATTATCAGCATGCGTTCGAACACTGCCTAACGTGGCGGCTTCATGTTGAGGTCCAAGATACACTTTGCGTCCAGGTTTAAAGCGTTCGGGGAAATCTGTATGCAAATCCATTAAGATCTCGCCCATCACCCCATGCGGACGGCGTAAAAATCCAACTGCTAAATAAATAGACTCGCCTTTTGGCGAGCCTGATTTGGTTTCACTCATTTCGGTTCAGTCACATCCAACGTGGCTTGCTTGCCTTCGCGTTCTGCGGCAACTCGCAACAACGTGCGAATTGCATTAGCAACTTTGCCACCTTTGCCAATCACACGTCCCATATCATCTTTGGCAACACTCAATTCAATGCGGGCACGATTTCCACCGCTTTGTTTGACGTTCACTTCTTCGGGATGTTCTACCAGTGATTTAGCGATGTATTCAATTAAATCTTTCATTGAGTTACCTCACTTACGAATTACGGATTACGCATTAGGAAAATAATTCATGATGCGTACGTAAAAAAGTTGATTAACTGTTTGTGGTTCTGAGTGGTGCACCGCGTTTGACTTCGGCTTCTTGCGCTTCTTTGACTAAGGTTTCAACTGCTTCACCTTTTTTGAATCGGTCAAAGCGTTCGAGCGTGCCTGCGGCTTTGAAAATTTGCATCACAGATTCGGAAGGTTGAGCACCATTCTTCATCCACACATAGATGCGGTCTTCTTGTAATTTAATTGTCGCTGGGTTTGTGCGGGGATTGTAAATACCCAAAATTTCCAAAAAGCGACCATCGCGTGGGGCTTCTTTCTCTGCTGCCACAATGCGGTACGTGGGTTGGCCCTTGAGACCAATACGACGTAAACGTAATCTAACCATCTTAAACTTGCTCCTTTTGTATAGTTTGCGTTTCAGACAGGCACTAGAGACTTAGAGTACCCATATCTGGGCACGAGAGGGTGCGGGCTGAAATCGCGGAGGCTATTGTACCAGAGAAAATTGGGGATTCGGGAATTGGGATTTGAAGGCGTATAATAGAATTAATATGAAAAATATTAATCTTTTTCGCCTCTTAGTATGTTTAGTAATTTTATTAAATCTATTTATCAGACCAACCTCAGTCTATGCTTGTTCTTGCGTAGTACCTGGTCCCCCATCAGAAGCTTTCTCACAATATGATGCAGTCTTTATTGGCAGAGTAATAAAAACCACATTTTTACAAAGTATTATTCTTTTGTTTCTTGATCGAGGGCAAATGGATCCTGAGACGAAAAGATATTGGGGATATGATGTAACTTTTGCAGTAAGCAAATCATGGAAACTTGTAGATACTGCTTATATACAAGTGACGACAGGTTACGGCGGAGGAGATTGCGGGTATAGTTTCTTAACAGGGAAAGAGTATTTAGTTTATGCAAATCATGCTTATGGAGAGCCTGGAAATTATTTAGTCAGCAGTATTTGTGGAAGAAATGCAGAACTATCTGATGCTGAAGAGGATTTAAAATATCTTAATACCCTCGAACCAATAAAAGTATTTCCTTTTCAGTATTTACAAATGTTGCTGTCTCTTA